>Ga0302326_10018405_pt1 | contig 14493 bp, 18 predicted proteins | sample Palsa_T0_3_FD_202264 | JGI IMG/M metagenome (GOLD analysis project Ga0302326, IMG submission 202264) | Peat permafrost microbial communities from Stordalen Mire near Abisko, Sweden - Palsa_T0_3 | ecosystem: Environmental > Terrestrial > Soil > Palsa > Peat permafrost | place: Sweden: Abisko... | reverse complement strand
GTCAAAGCCGGGCCCGAAAAGCCTGTCCTCGATGGGGGACGGATTGAAAAGATGGTGAGCGCGGTAGGAATCGAACCTACAACCTACTGATTAAGAGTCAACTGACGATGTCACCCTAATCCTTAGATTCGCTTTCTTTAGCAATAATTCACTCTCAGATGGAAATGCTGATGGACACAATGTGTTTTCCGGGGATTGCGTTCTTGTTGGAATCCAACGTGATAATACCTTCGGAAAGCAGATTGTTGACCATCTCTCCGTGCTTTGGCTGATAGGTGGCAAAGACGTGATCGAAGCTTCGATTTTCTCCGGGACATTCGCCGCCATGGCGGCAATACCAGTTCCCGCGGCGACTCCGGCGAGTGCTTTCTTCGCGCCGGGTCCGCCGTGCGCGAAGCCGTAGCCGCCGATCACGATGGCGATCAGGCTCGCGACCTTGGCCACGGTGCCAGTGAAGAGCGTTTGTAGGGAGGTGAAGCCGGTGTCGAAGGGACTTCCTTGGGCGTGAGCTGCCAGGGGCACGATCAGAAGAAGTCCGACAAGTAGCCGCTTTCGGAATGGGAAGGGAATCGGTCGATTGGTTGAGTGGGTAGACCGATCCGAAGAGGGAGTGAAATGCGACATACGAACCTCCGGGAGTGACCTCAAATGGGGCTGATGTGTTGGTCACCCTAGGTTCGGAGGTGGTGTCGTCCAATGACTTCTTGATCGAGTATTATTCCGTCTGGTTATAGTTCCGCTGTTGCGGGCTTTCCCATTGTCACGAGAAGCTGTTAGGATATTTCTGTGCTGAAGATTGCTCAATTCTTGGTGGCGGTTTCGCCGAGGCGATTCTGCATATCGTTGATTTGGCGAGTGGGGACGTAGTTCAGTTGGTTAGAACGCTGCCCTGTCACGGCAGAGGTCGCGAGTTCGAGTCTCGTCGTCCCCGCCATTCCTTTCAAGCACCTGCAGGGAATTCGTAATTTGCGTCATGGTCCAATTTGGTCCACTTAGGCAAGTGCTTCTCCCTTGTTGAGCACCATTCGAACAAGTTTGCTTTGTGCCAACCTCTTGTTCGGCATCCCGCCCGAGCGTAAAGATCCAGCGTACGTGACTGTTCGCGTGACGTTACAGGAGCGGCTGGTGTCAGAGAGGGCCCGACTGGGCATAATCACAAATGGATTGGACTCCTCCTGTTTCTTTCGTTTTTTTCAAAGATCCAGAGTGACACCCGCGTTGGGCTGGGAGCAGCATACGAGCACGTTCCCGGGAGCGGGCCTCTCCAGCGGCTCAGGATTATAAGTAATTGATCCGGCAATCAGACCAGTCATGCAGGTATGACAGACTCCAGACCGGCACGACCATCTGACTGGAACGTCGCACGCTTCCGCCAGTTCGAGCAAACTCGCGAATTTCGGATCCCATGCGGCGGTAATCCCGCTACGCGCGAATGAGACCGGGGGGCCAGATCCGGGCGGCCCTTGTGGTAGGTGAGGAGTGTGATCAACCTGCGCCATACCAGGGGTAATAGCCTCGAGAGAACCGAAGATTTCCGTGTGCACATTCCCAGCGAGCACACCCCAGTTTCGCAGTCCATCGCGCATATTCTGCAAGAATGAAGAGGGGCCACACAGATAGAAGTCACTACCCTGTGACACGCCAATTCTCTCCAGCAAAGCTGTGTCAATGTGCCCGGGAGCATCGAAGTCTGCCCCGACTTGGTCGATTGCAGCGGGCCTGCTGTACACGATGTATCCTCGTCCGCGAGAGAGCTGTTTCAGTAAGGAACGCGATTCTTCTGCAAATGGATGGTCGACGCGATTGCGCGCTCCATATATCCACCAGATCTCTCGTTGCGATCTTTCGGCAGCGAGTGTGTGCAGCATCGATATCACGGGCGTTGCGCCCACTCCAGCGCTCAGCAGAACCGCAGGACTCTGGCTGGGGCTGGGACGCAGAGTAAAAGTTCCTCGCGGTGCACCAACATCCAATACATCGCCTTCTTGCGTACGGTTGCACAGAAATGAACTTCCAATCCCGTTCAATTCGCTCTTGACGCTGATTCGGAAATGATCGGCTCCGGGCAGATCAGACAACGAATAGCTGCGAAGAACGGGCGGTTTGCCCGGACCGACGAGCAGCCGCAAAACCACAAATTGACCTGCCTGGAAGACAGGAAGAGGTTGCCCGTCGATCGGCGCCAGAATGAAGGAAGTTACGCTATCGCTCTCCTTATTAATATTCGCGACTCGCATCTTTCGAAAGCCGGGCCATGCTGGCGCTTGCTCTTCATTTGCGAGTCCCGGATTCCCCACCGTACTTTTGGAACTCAAGTCTTGTTGGAGCATTGCCTGGAACGAACTCTGCCAACCCTTGCTAAGCGCAGGAATCCGCATCGCTCGTTGCAATTGCTCGCTGGAATGTCCCGGCAGATACAAGAGACCATCAATGTCGGCCACCGTGATCCTTTCGGGACCATCGGCGAGTTTCACGATGTCATCGCCTGCACCAACTTCCCCCTCTTGCAACACGCGAAAGTAAAACCCTGGTCTGTGATGTGCCACGAGAAGCGCTGGCATACGAGGTTCATTCATGCGGATGCCGACGCGGTAGCACGTCACGCGTGGCTGCGTTACTTCAAATTCAGCACCACCGATGCGGTAGCGATCGCCGATGCAAACTTCGTTATCAGGAAGTCCCTCAACCGTGAAGTTTTCTCCGAACTGGCCGAAAGTAAAATCGTTACGGCCCAAAAAGCGCTCCCAGTAATGGTAAGAATCCATCTGGTAGACGAATACGGCGCGCTGCTCCCCGCCGTGACCGGCGAGATCGGCTTGCGCATCGCCATCGATATCGAGCTTGCGCACCATTCGCCGTCCATCAACCGGAGATTTCCAGACTGACGTTCGGACCGTTTTGCCGTTCCATGTCACGTCGCGCGGAAGGCCGACATTTACTGAGAGCAATCGGGGCATTCGTACCTCGTCGAAGTCCAGCGTGTGTTTAGCATCCTAATTGTTTCGGTGCAGCGGGCGGCTTAAAAATTATTAATCGGGGACAGACGGGACGTTCACTAGCTGTTCACTTTTGGCCCGGAATCATGGGGTATTTTATCAGGGTAGGAAACTGGGATACGTCCCGTCTGTCCCAGGTTTCTGACACCGCTTCGCTCTTATCGAGACGCACCCGTTGGGCTCGTCGTCTAGCGGATCATTCCTCGGACGACTTGTGTAAAGGCGAAGTGCGGCAAAAAGGACCCCGACCTCCTCAACAACTCGACGTCAACATGGCCCGCAATCGGGGCGTTGTGGACTGTGTTGAGGTACTCCTTGCGATAGGTCGGCCAATATACCCAAGTCGCTCTCGACTGGTTCAAGAACCGCAGTTAATTTGGCAACTGATACCATCGTCTAATTGTTCAAGGCCCAGCCTTCTGTTTTGATAACGTCATGCTGCAAGTTCAATCAGAATCTGCATGTCGGAAGCAATCGAAAGGACTACCAAATGGCCGGCACAAATGGACCGAAAGAGACCACGCGCGTGACCCCGCCCGTTGCCTCGAACACGCCTGCCTCGAACACACTAAGTGTGAATGTTTTTACCGCCCCGGGAAAGGCTATGGTCGGCGAGCGGCCAAGGCCCTTCGGCGAAGCGCTCGGCTTTGACCCGATCACGTCGACTTTAATCTTCGGCGAGCACGACGCGGTGCTGGTAGACGCAATGACGACGGTGGCTGAGGCTGAGGCTCTGGCGGATTGGGTTGCTCTGCACAACCGCAACCTGGAGACCATCTATATAACGCACGCCCATTTCGACCACTTCTACGGTCTGGGCATTCTGCTCGACCGTTTCCCGGGCGCTCGGGCAATAGCGACTCCCAAGACGGTGAACGCCATGCAGATGTCTTTCACTCCCACAATCGAGCGGCTAGCCCGCCAATTGTTTCCTGGGCAAGTGGCCACTAAGTTGGTTCCACCTGAGCCCTATGAGCCCGGCACATTCACTCTCGAGGGCCACGATTTGCGCATCATCGAGCAAGGCCACACCGATAGTGCCGATACCACGTCTTTATATGTCCCATCGATCGGCCTCGTCGTCGCTGGCGACGTTGTGTACAACCAATGCCACATGTACGTTGGCGACACCACTCCCGAGAGCCGAAAGAATTGGATCGCGGCGCTAGACCGCTTAGCGGCGCTTAATCCAAAGACGGTTGTCGCCGGTCACAAGAAGCCTGGCGCGCCCGACTCTCCCTCGGCGATCCAGGACACCAAGCGTTACCTCGAGGACTACGATCGGCTGCAGAAAACAGCGAAATCCGACCAGGAGCTGTTCGATCAGATGACGGCGCTATATCCAGATTGGGTAGCCAATCAGTCGTGGCTGATGTTCGGATTCCCGGGGGCATAACCCATAGCAACCGCTGATTCGAATGGGGCGTCGCGCATGATGAAGGATCGCTGGGACTTTTGTACTCGCGGAAAAGGAGAATATGTTTGTAGATCACGGCCCTTGGCGTAAAGGTTCTTCGAAAGCTGCAGTCGGCCACTCTAGAAATTCATAGTCCTTTGCTCCATACCAATTCTGTCCATCAAACCTGCATCGGTTGGCCCGTATTCTACAACCTTCCCCTTTTAAGAACGCCATGAATCTGGCGGCTGCGGCCTCAGACTCTAGTACTGGGACCAACACGCTGTGCACCAGATGGGATGTTTTGATAAACACGATGAGGCCCCAAGGATCGTCAGTGTCGCACCGGCAAACAAATACGAACTGATCGTCAGCTGTCCCTCTGAGATCGGGTGGAGGATGCAGCACTGGGCGCATCATATTTGCGAACTCCCGAAAATGAGACAGCCCATTTGCGATTATCTCGGTCTTGCCTCGACCTTGGTTAGCGAGAAAGAACTCCCCGAGAATATTGTGTCCTAAGAAGTGACCGCCGGCCGATAGTGCATGCCGGTAGCCGAGCATTTCGAACAATGTGAGGTGGGCCGCTTTGAGCATTGACACAAGCGCCGCCAGCCGGACGTCTTTCTCGATTGCAATTCTCCATTCGGTGGTACTCAACATTTCATCCGGGCGGATCTTCAAGCCGAGTCGGACCGAACCGTCCGGCCCATTTACATGGACCTCCGTGAAATGCGCGGGTACGGGTCCACTCGCAATAAAATGCTCTACCTTCTTCTCCCCGATATAGACCTTGGGCCGCAGCTTCTTTGACAGAAGCGGGTCTATGATCGCATCGTCTGTCAAGTGCTTGCCCCTATACTGAAGATCTACAAAATCACTTTCGAAGGCGCTTCCGTAGAAACTATCCACATCAGCCCTTTGGATCGTCCACTTTCTGCACGAATCCGGAAAGGCCGAGTTGACAATATGAGCACGGCAGAGCTCGACGTCTTGATCCCGGAAAAGGATCGGACAGTAGAAGTGGGAAAACGACTTTCCTACCACTTCCCGATAGTCGGATCGTAACGTTTCGAGCTTATGTTGAACTTCCTGGTCCATTAATCGGCCCCTACCCTGTCCCGAAAACTGGGGACAGACGAGATGTTCACCAATTTCCAATCGTCGAAAAATCGAGGAACGTTCCGTCTGTCCCCGGCTTCCTAGGACTTGCGCTTCCGAGCTGCTCGCTTCGCTTGTCTCTGAAATGGTCCCTGATCCAATCCCAATTCGTGTTCGATCTTATTCAGCTTTGCGAGTTCATCACCGATGTAGACCTGAGCAATGTAATCCCCGGATTGTCCCCAGCGTTCATCGAATGGGCCTACAAAAACATCGCGAGGCAACTTGTTTCTCGCATGTGGATTCTCATACACAATTGTTCGCAGCACCTTTCGCTCATATGCAGTACAGTGTTTCTCCAAAAGAGCAACGAGATCCTCCCATGACAAGCCCCGCTGTTCTTCCAATTCGATTTTCTCTATCTCAAACTTCATTTCCTTTTGGCCGACTGCAAACCGCTCCAAAGCGATCACAGCACTGATTGTCGTGTTCTGTGGAGTTTTGAGATGCGGATGGATCATCTTTCCGCCATCCATGAAGACATTGTCTTGGACTGTAGTGCCCGACCAGTCTCCAGTGGACTTATTGAAGGGAACAACAAATCCGACGCCACCGAGCATCGCGCCAAGAACAATGCGCGGAGTGCAGATGTCCACCAGATTGAACCGCTCATTGAAAAGAACAAGGGAGCAGCATTCAGAATCGTAATCGCGGAACTTCTCAGCCGCTTTGCCGATTTTCGCGCGAACGCCCACATGTGGATCGAAGGCACGACCACCCGTGCCGGTTAGGCTCTGGTCATCGGCAAATTCCTTTACTTCAAACCACAATATCTGGTCGTGGTGGGTGGTGAGCCGATAATCAACACGCTTCGTCGTTCCAGGATAGGGCGGTTCGTGTTCAATTGCCCCCAGCTCATACTGAGCAACATATTCCTCGAAAAGCAATTCTGAAACATTCTGCCGTTTGAGAAATGCTGCAAGTTCCCTTTCGGATATGCGCCACGCTTTCGGACTGATTCGGCTCCCCCGAAGCTTTCGACTGCGCAGCCAGCGGTAGACCGTCTCCACACCGAGTTGCAATTGCTCGGCGATTTGCTCAGGTGTCAGGTAAACATCAGCAACGTCATTCATAATAACATAATGTCGTCTATAGTCGTCAAAAGTCAAGCAAAAATAAACGCCAGTCGAGGAAAAACTGGGGACAGTGTCCCCGGGGAAACTCGGGACAGACGAAACGTTCCCCAATTTCGATGAATGGGAATTAGTGAACGTCCCGGCTGTCCCCAGTTCTCCAGTTTTAAGGTTAAGATTTCAGGAAACAGATTCGATTTCAAAGAGGAGCACAAAAAGAGGAGCACAAAATGACAACCAAAGGAAAAGTCCTGGTGCTGGTCTCGAGCGGTCACGGCCTGCCCTTGAAAGATGGCAAGGTTTATGCCGGCGCGGGCTACTACCTCAACGAGCTGACGGTTCCGGTTCGCGCCCTGATGAAGGAAGGCTACGAAATCACTTTCGCCAACCCAAAAGGCAACACGCCGCAACTGGATGTCAATTCAGCGATAGCGCAGTTCTTCGGTGGGGACGAGGCCAAGCTTCAGGACTATCTAAAATTCCGCGACACCCTGACTGGGCTCAAAAATCCGACTCGCATCTCGGATGTCATCGCATCGGGCCTGGATCAATATGACGCTGTTTTCGTCCCCGGCGGCCATGGCCCGATGATCGATCTTCTCGATGATCCCGACGCTGGCACCGTGATGAGACACTTTCATCAAACATCCAAGCCTACGGCGGTGCTCTGCCATGGCCCGATTTCACTTCTCTCGGCTCTTCCAAATTCGAAGGAAGTAGTCGCCGCGCTGGCGGCGGGCGACGCCGCTGGAGCGAGCGCAAAGGCTCAAGGTTGGATATATTCCGGATATAAGATGACTATCTTTTCGACCGCGGAAGAGCAGCAGCGGGAGCCGCTTGAGATCGGTGGCAAGGTTCTCTTCTACCCGGACTTCGCCTTGCGTACGGCGGGCGCTGACGTAAGTGTGGTCGCTCCATGGGGGAGCTACGTCCTTCAAGATCGCGAGCTGATCTCAGGTCAGAACCCGTTCTCTGATGAAGCGCTTCTGAAGCTTCTTCTACCGGCACTCGACGCGAAGAATAAGCGAGTCGCTTAAAGGAATAAGGGGACAGGCGGGGCGGTTACTATTTTTGGAGGATGGAAATTAGCGAACGTCCCGTCTGTCCCCGGTTTTTCCCCAAGTTTTTCATGTCCGCATTGGGTCGCCAATCAGTCGTGGCTGATGTTCGGATTCCCCGGGGGCATAATTCGCATTGCAGAGAACAATCAAAGGCGGACAGCCCCGGCTTATAATCCGTTGACATGAAGGTTGGTGTGCTGGTACGCAGGAATTCTAGAAATGTCGATGGCGTGATCCAAGCAGCGAACATCGCCAATCGACTCCAGTCGGAGTTTGAGTTCGACGTTGAGCAGGTCGATTGGCTCCAAAAAGGGAACAGCGGACTCAGGCCCGAAGCCGTTGTGAAGAGGGTGAAGGGGAAGCACGCGGGCAGACAGTTGATCGTCGTTATCTCTCCGCCCCTGAAGGGAGATTATCTCGACTATGCACGTCGCGGGATGAACATAGTTTCCACGGCCGGCTGGGACAGCCGTTTCGCGCCGCCACCTCTTGCGATTTACGTCCTATTTCAGTTTGCCGACGCGGTCGCATCATTTGTTGCAGACCTGTCTCCGCGACAGGTTCATCGGCGGATGCGTCACAATGGGTTCCGAGCATGCATCTTCAACTCAACAGAAGGACGGCGAAGACTCCTATCCGTTCTAATCGCAGGCTATGTCTGTGCTGATTGCCGAGCCCGACTACGCGAATGGGGGGTGTCGGCCACACAATTGGATGCCATCGGACATCTGCTGTCGTACGTCCGTGACTTCACCATCGACAAACCGCGATATCTACCGAACGCAGTCTTTATTGGACATGGGAGACGGGCGGACTGGGAGAAAATCAGGAACCACATTTCAAAAAAACATGGCCTTAAGGTGGAAGAGTTCAATGTGTCTCCAACTGCCGGCTTCACCACGGTCGCACGGCTCGGAGAGATGCTTGAGAGTGCTTCCTTTGCCATACTCGTGATGACCGCAGAAGACAGACAAGAAAACGGTCGGCTTAAGGCCCGGCAGAATGTAGTTCATGAAATCGGGCTCTTTCAAGGAAGACTCGGATTCGCACGCGCAATCGTGGTAAAGGAAGACGGCGTGGAGGAGTTCTCCAACATAAAGGGGTTGACATATATTCCTTTTAAAAAGAGAAAGATAGATGACTCTCTCGATGAGATCGACAGGGTTTTGATCCGCGAGCGCGTGATCCCAGCAAGTTAAAATCACGGGGGACTGGCCCAAGCTTTCCCGTTACTTGCCATTCAATCCTTCCATTACCGTAGCCAAACCATTGGTGTCCACTGGCACCTAATCCCCTTGACCTTAAGGTGTCCAATGGAGTACAAACAAGACTGTGCAGACGGTTGTCGAGACGCCTACTTATCTCGCCATTGCCAACAAGCTCTTTAGCGAGGAGGAGCGTGCGGACATCGTGGCACTGGTTGCGGCGGACCCGGAATGTGGAGAGGTAATCCGTGGAACCGGCGGTTTTCGAAAGGTTCGGGTTGCACGCAAGGGTATGGGAAAAAGTGGCGGGGCGCGGGTTGTGTATATCTGGCGCAACGAGAGATTCCCGGTGTTTCTGATCACGGTTTTTCCGAAAAATGAGAAAGAAAATCTGTCGATGGCAGAGCGGAACGCGCTAAAGAAACGGGCCGACAGTATTTTCGAGACTTACAGGGGGTAGCATGAAAACGCAATTCGAGCAGATGATGGATGGCCTTAACGATGTGGAGGCTTTTCTTGCCGGGGAGCAAGAGGGATTCAAGGCACATGTGCCCCATGATGTTGACGTGAAGGCCATCCGCAATCGGCTGGGCATGACACAAGCCAGATTTTCTGACACGTTTGGGTTCAGCCTTGACGCGATCAAGCACTGGGAGGGCGGACGAAGGACTCCAGAAGCACCGGCTCGCACCCTGCTCACCGTGATCGACAGGAATCCCGCGGCAGTGCTCAACGCGCTCAATCCTGCCGCGTTTGCTGCTGTCGCCAGCTCATCCAAACCCACCACAGTTCGCGTCAGGACTGTTAGAAAGCGTCAGGCGACTCGTGCCGTTACCAGGCGAAAGGCTTATTCTGCCAGTGGGAAAAGCGGCCGTTGAGATCCGTGGTGCCCAGCTCTTCGGCTTCGCTCAGGGGCAGGCTTTTCCCATTGAAAGAAAGCTGGGGAGCATCAGTGTAATGGTATCGGCAGAGCTGAGCTAGCCCCCACCACTAGTGGCCCATATTTCCAATCCCTACCTTGGTGTCGGTCGATACGTTCGTCCAATAGATTCGTCGTCGCGATTCTGGTTTAATCGAGGTGCCGCTAATAGGAGCAATTGTGGGCACCGCAATCACTGCACCTCACATCCAGCGGACCCGAATCGAAATTGGAGTCACCCATCTTGGAGCCAACTATGACCGAGACATCCACGAACGCCGTACAAATCGAACAAAAGAGCTATGAGATGCCCCCGCGAGAGGGGATCAGCATCGCGCAGTTTCTCACCGTCGCCGACATCGAGCGATCGGCTCACTACTACGAAAAGGTCTTCGGCGCTCGCATTCTGAGCCTGGGTGACGGCAACGCGCCTGGGTACCTTCAGCTTGCGAATATCTGGATGATTCTGAACGTCGGCGGCGGGCCGACGCCGGATAAGCCGACGGTAACACTCAGCGTCCCCGACCCGAATCACATCAACAGCTTTATGAATTTCCGCGTTGCGGATATTCAAGCGTGCTATGAATTGTGGAAAAGTCGAGGAGCTGAGTTCATCACAAAGCCGATCCCCAAGTACGGCGAGATACGCTGCTACATCCGCGATCCTGACGGTTACATCATCGAAGTCGGACAGAGCACCGACCTGACGTACGGTTGACGCTCGGTTAACGCTCGGCCCGGACGGGATGCGGATTTAATCACTGAAGATAACTTTGTAGCCTTTCGGAGGAAAAATATGTCAAGCAACAGAGCAGAAATCGCCATCGCGGTGAATTTTGGGCCAAGAGCGAACCGTTTCCTCCATTCGAATCGAAACTTGTATAATCTCGCCCTACCAAAATCATCGTTGTTTTGGCGAACCAGTCCTGCCGAACCGACTGTGATTTTGATCCGCAATTGGTAAAGGAGTGCATATGAACTATTCAAGTCTCGCGCTGGCGGCGCTTGGTGGCACGGTCGCGTCTTTTACCTTTGGTTTCCTGGTGTTTTGGCTGGTGCCAGCTCTTATCAATGAAAGCCACAAGTACCCGGCCGTATTCCGACCTAAAGAAGAAATGATGACTGTTATGCCAATTGGATTCGGTGCAACTATCGTGGCGATCCTGGTTGTCGCCATAATTTTCGCAATGATACATCAGGGCGGATCGGGCACTACGGAAGGTGCGCGCCTGGGCGTTCTCATTGGCATTTTCGTGGTTTGCGCATTTGTGCTGCACAACTACGTGAACCTGAACATCGGGCTGAAACTCGCCCTGGGACAGGCTGTGGCTTACTTCGTCCAGTGGACTATCGTCGGAATAGTCATCGGTCTTATTTACAAACCTCTCGCTACACCATAATCGTGAATATGTCTGTTGGTGTTTTGCCTCTGAAGCATCGATTGTGGTTTTTAGCTGTATAATCCGCCGATGCAGGGAATACCGTGGAGCACAATTGCGCTGGGCTCGCTGTTGCTCATCTCGGCCCGCTCAACAGGAGGACAGGAAATGAAATCTGCGCAACCTGAAAAGTCGAAGCCGCCCGTGAAAACGGAGCAGCGCGGGCGCATCCTTGGAATCGGCGGTGTCTTCTTCAAATCCGCCGATCGTGATCAGACGCGCGAATGGTATTCGAAGCATCTTGGACTTGCTGACAAAGGCCATGGCGCGATGCTTCCGTGGCGCGAACACGACGACCCGCAAAAGGAACACGTTACAGTTTGGACTGTTTTTTCTAACTCCACTGACTATTTCGCTCCCGGCCAACCGTTCATGATCAACTACATTGTGGACGATATGGATGCTTTGCTCGATCGCTTAAAACAAGAGGGAGTGAAGATCGACCCCAAACGAATGGATGAATCCTACGGTCGCTTTGCGTGGATCTATGACCTGGATGGAAATAAGATTGAGCTCTGGCAGCCGCTGCCCGCAAAGCCCTGACTCTAGCAAAAAGCTGCTTCGTCGTAAGCTGTTTCGTAAATCAGTCACCTCGTCGATCGCTCAGCCCAGCAACCTACCGGTGAGCCAGTGATCGACACTGAACTGTCCCGGACCAGAGCAGATCAGCCAGATAAAGAAGAGCACGTACAGGACTTCCGGAAGGTAAAGCAAATCGTCGAGCCAGCTAAGAGGCGAAAGTCCTTTAGGCAGGGTGGAAAGCGAACTGGTCACGGTGGCGACAATCATATCGATCATTAAAGCGACGGCGGCCGGGCTCGAAAGAAACCCCAGGGTCACCAGGGATCCGCAAACGAACTCGACACCCGCCACGAAATAAGCCGTCTGGCGGGGAAACGGGACTTTGGCCTTAACCAGCGTCTCGTAGACAGGTTTGGTGCCGCCGGCGACAAACAATTTGTTTCCCCCGGAGATGGCGAAGAACAGCCCGATCGAAACGCGTACCAGCAGGATGGCATATTGTTCCAAATCACTGCTGCCCAGCAGCGCAAACTGGACCAACCGTTTCCAATCCATCTCTCGTCCCTCCATCGGACAATAAGCCGCAAACTGCGAATGTCGGCGTCGTTAGCGAATCGTGGCGCCTCGAGATTATGTGTCCATGTGTTCGACCCATTGCGCGCGAAATGCGGGGGCCGGGAATGGGTCCGCAAAGTACTGCGTTTCCCGCGCAACCTTGTCGCCAGCGAACTCCATAATACTGACGGTGTAGGACGGTTTGCCGTCATATGTCAGGATGAATTCGGTGACCCAAAGATCACCACTGCCAACGATTCGTCGGACAGTAAACCGTTTTTTGTTCGGCTGACCGGCGCGTTGGCCCTGTATGTTGCTTCGACCACGGGTTCGCTCGCCCGACTGCGGGTATTCCAGCACTGCGTCCTCGCGATAGATGAGGTGCTCGGTTTCAAAATCGTTGGCATCGGACGCCGCCCAGTGCTGATCCAATGCCGCGCGGATCTCTTGATCTCGCGCTCCAGAAGACTGCTCCTTATTTTGTTGATCGTCCATTCTCGAGCCCTCAACTTGATAAGAAGCTAAATATTCTAGCGGAATCGTGGCCCGCCTAGGGCGCGATTTGGCCCAGGTAATATCCGAGCCGATTTTCGACATCTCCCGGCTTGTGGAATCCGCGCGCCATCAGCGCTTTGATCCCCTCCTGGGCCGCAGGTCGACCGAGCGAAGCGATGCACGCGTCGGGATTTTCCTCGGTACTTGAGCTGCCGTCATTGAGCCAGAACAAAATGGGCCGCGCAATTGGACAATGGTATTGCCCTACTTTCGTATCGACTGCAGTGGCGAAGCCAACCTCCATCCAGCCAGTCCTGAAAATCAATCAAAGCGGAGGAAACTCCTCCCGCACACTCGATACGAAGGCGTTGCTGATACTATCGTCTAATTGTTTTACTCCCCTCCCCTCTGGCTTAATTGCAGCCGTTCAAGATGCACGTTGATCGTGCTTAAATAACTTTCGTGGAGGAGAACACACCATGTCTGAATTTGTGACGAAATCTGTGGCACAACAAGAACAGAAGACAGAAAAACGGACCGCCGGGGGGCGTATCGCCGGCTTTATCATGGTCGCGACAGCCGTGGCAGCGCTCGCCGTCCTCGGCGCCATGGCCCTTTACGCGCAAGGCCAAGAGCATAACAAGGACAAGTACTCGCTGATATCGCCGAGCGGAATCGCGTTCTCCGACTTCAGGGGATACGAGGACTGGGCGGCGGTCTCTTCCGCCCGGCAAGACGAAATACTTAAGGTAATCGTCGCCAATTCGACCATGATCACGGCGTACAAGGCCGGCGTTCCGGTCAACGGCCAGCCTTTCCCCGACGGCTCCAGGATCGTGAAGCTCCAGTGGAAGCAGAAGAAGAGCACCGAGGCCCAATTCGCCGTGGATGTCCCAGACTTCTTTACCCAGGCTTTCGTTATGGAAAAGGACAGCAAGAGATTTCCGAAAACCGGCGGGTGGGGATACGCGGTGTTCAACTACGATCCCGCATCGGACAAGTTCACACCCGACCCTAAGAGCCTCTCAGACTGCGGAAACGCGTGCCACACCGTGGTGAAGGCGAAGGACTACATCTTCCACCCATACGAGAAGCGTTGAACCGCGGGAGATTTATTATGCAGATGTATGCCCAGGAGCAAACCAGGGACCCATGACTGAACAGCCCAGAAGCGAAAACCGTGTTCAAAGGCCCAAGCCACTGACCGATTTTTATGGAGAGGACCGTCACGAACTGGTGCAAAAACTCGCCTACCAGTACTGGGAAAAAAGAGGCAGTCCGCTTGGGTCACCGGAAATTGATTGGTGCGCGGCCGAAAAGACCGTGCGCGCGTACCTGTTGGCTTCAGGAATTGAGCTCGGGCCAGACAAGGATATGTACTCTTGACTGGCGTGGCTTTTAATATAGAGCACGAACTGATCCGCAACCTGGAAAATTAAGGACCGTCTTAATGAGCACCAATCGCGTGGTAGGCCCCAGTGCAGCAAAAGTAGTTCCGAAGACGACGAGCGATGCCAATGTTTCAGACGTTCTTCAACGGTACGGGTTCGGCTCCACTCCATTTATCGGGGCGGAAAACGCAACCTACGACCGGCGGCTCGTTTTCGACACGGCGATTGACCCAAAAGTAGCAAGTGCAAGGGAGCGTTTTGAGGCATTCTCGAGTTCCGT
>Ga0302326_10018404_pt1 | contig 14493 bp, 11 predicted proteins | sample Palsa_T0_3_FD_202264 | JGI IMG/M metagenome (GOLD analysis project Ga0302326, IMG submission 202264) | Peat permafrost microbial communities from Stordalen Mire near Abisko, Sweden - Palsa_T0_3 | ecosystem: Environmental > Terrestrial > Soil > Palsa > Peat permafrost | place: Sweden: Abisko... | reverse complement strand
TGAGCGCCTGCTCGCGCTTGTCGGCCGACCGGGAGGTGACCCAGACGCGGGCTCCCGCGGCCGACGCGAGCACGATCAGCGCGGTCGCGACGCCGCCCCCGGCGCCCTGGACGAGCACGGTCATGCCCGGGACGACCTGGCCGCGGGTGAACAGCATCCGATAGGCGGTCAGCCACGCGGTCGGCAGGCACGCGGCGTCCTCGAAGGACAGCTCGGGCGGCTTGGGCAGCACGTTGCGCTTGGGGACCGCGACCCGTTCGGCGAGCGCGCCCTGGTGGCGCTCGGAGAGCAGCGAACGGCGCGGGTCGAGCGTCTCGTCGCCGCGCCACGAGTCCGACGAGATCACCGCGTGGACGAGTACCTCGGCGCCGTCCTCGTCGATCCCGGCGGCGTCGCAGCCGAGGATCATCGGCAGCTGCTCGGCGCCGAGGCCGACGCCCCGCAGCGACCACAGGTCGTGGTGGTTGAGCGCGGCCGCCTTGACCGTGACGGTCGTCCAGCCGGGCGGAACCTCGGGCTCGGGGCGCTCCCCGACGGTCAGGCCGCTGAGCGGATCGTCGGGGTTGATCGAGGTGGCGTAGACGGCGAGCATGCCGGCAACCGTATCGACCTGGCGTCCACCTTGGCTGACACACTGCTCCCGATGGGCAAGGTGAAAGCATCCGTCAGCGCGCAGCTGGAGGCCGCTCCCGACCGGGTGCTGTCGTTCCTGCGTGACTACCGAAGCAGTCGTCCGCGGATCGTGACCGACAACTACACGGCCTATCGCGTCGAGCAGGGCGGCAAGGGCGACGGCACCGTCTACGCGTACCACTTCGCCGCCGGCGGCCGGGAGCGTGACTACCGGTTGCACGTGCACGAACAGGGCTCGCGGCTCGAGGAGGCCGATCAGATGTCGTCGTTTCGGTCGATCTGGTCGGTCGACCCGGCGCAGGGCGGCTCACGGGTCACGATCGAGAGCTCGTGGGACGGCGCCGGCGGAGTCGCCGGCATGTTCGAGGGGTTCTTCGCGCCCAAGGGGCTGCGACGGATCCACGCGCAGATGCTGGCGCGGCTCAAAGACGAGCTCGGCGCCTGACCCGAACCGGACGCGGCCGAAACTACCATCAGCTCCGCGCCCGGTTCCCAGGCCGGGCGTCGGCGGCGCGGCCGTGCCGTCGTCGATCGACCATGGCCGACCACGTCAATCAGCCCTCGCCGAACCCGGCCCCGCCGCGCACGCTCGACCGTCGCGCGTTTTTGACGGCGCTCGGCGCGGGCGGGGCGGCCGCCGGGATCGCCGCGTGCGGCGGCTCGGGCGCCGTCCACCGCAACGGGCACGGGCACCACAAGCCGATCACGCCGACGCTCGACGCGTCGGAGTCGCACGGGCTGCTGTCGGCGCCGGAGCTCAAGCCACCGCCGATCCACGTGATCACGCGAGCGGCGGTGGTGGACACCGGCACCTACGTGTTCACCGACGTGCACGCCGGCTCCGGCCAGCAGGGGCCGCTGATCATCGATCGCGCCGGCCGGCTGGTCTACTTCAAGCCGGTTTCGGACCGCGGCACGTTGACGCGCCGCGCGTTCAACGTGCGGGTCCAGCACTACCGCGGCGAGCCGGTGCTCACCCACTGGATCGGAGCGACCGTATACGGGCACGGCCAGGGCCACTATGAGCTCTATGACCAGCGCTACCAGCTCGTCGCGCAGGTGCATGCCGGCAACGGCTACAGCGGCGACCTGCACGAATTCCGGCTGACCGACCGCGGCACGGCGCTGCTGACCGCCTACGGCCGAGCGGTCGGCGACCTCCCGGCGGGGCCCGACAGCCCGCCCCGCGTCGGCGCCTACTTCTACGGCGTCGCCCAAGAGGTCGATGTCGCCAGCGGCCAGGTGCTGTTGCAGTGGCGCAGCAACGACCACGTGCCGTTCTCGGCCTCGTATCAGCCGGTGCCGCCGGCCGGTCCCTACGCGGTCTGGGACTCGTTTCACATCAACTGCATCGCGGTCGATCCGTCCGACGGCAACCTGATCGTCAGCAGCCGCTACACGTGGTCGTTCTACAAGATCGACCGCCACAGCGGCGCCGTGATCTGGACCTGCGGCGGACGCGAGACCGAGTTCGCGATGGGACACGACACCCATTTCGCCTACCAGCACCACGTCGTCCCCCACGATGGCGGGCTGTTCACGATCTTCGACAACGAGGGCGGGCCGCCGAACGAGGCTCGCCAGTCCCGGGCGCTGGTGCTGCACGTCGACGAGCAACGGCGCCGGGTCAGCTTCGTGCGTCAGTACCGGCACCGCCCGCCGGTGTTATCGGAGGCCGAAGGCTCGGTGCAGCCGCTGGCGACCTACCCCTGCAACGTGTTCGTCGGCTGGGGCGACTCGACCTACTTCACCGAGTACGACCGTGACGGCGAGGTCGTGCTCGACGCCCGCCTGGGCGCCCCCGGGGTGCTCTCCTACCGCGCCTTCCAGGACGCCTGGCGAGGCCTGCCGGAGACCCCTCCCAGGCTGATCGCGGTCCGCGACGGCCGCGGCGCCCGGTTGTACGCGAGCTGGAACGGGTCGACCGAGCATCGCGGCTGGCGGGTGCTCGGCGGCTCCAGGGCGGATGCGCTGTCGGCGCTCGGGGTCGCCGAGTCCCACGGGTTCGAGACCGAGATCCGGCTGCGCGCAGCGCCGAGTCACGTGGCGGTCGAGCCGCTGGATGGCTCCGGTGACACCGCGCTGGCCCGCTCCGCCGAGGTCGTGATCGGCGCATGACCGAGCGCGAGGACGGGCCGTGGACGGCGGAGCCGATCGGCCGCCGGCGGTTCCTGGCGACCGCCGGCGCCGCCGGCGTCGCGGCCGGCGCGGCGGTGGGACTGGCCGCGTGCGGCTCGGGCGGCTCCGCCGGCGGTCCGGCCTCCCGCCGGTCCCCGTTTCGCACCCGCCCGGACCTGGAGCCGCCTCCGATCCACGTCGCCACGGCACCAGCGCCCAGCGCCTCCGACCGCCACGTGTTCACCGATGTGCACGCGGGCACCGGCCAGCAGGGGGCGCTGGTGATCGACCGTCGGGGCGGGCTGGCCTACTTCCGGCCGGTCTCGGCGCACGGCGGCAACGGGCGGCGGATCTTCAACGTGCGCGTCCAGGAGTACCGCGGCGAGCCGGTGATGACCTACTGGCTCGGGGCGATGATCTCCGGCCATGGCAACGGCACCTACCACCTGTATGACCAGAGCTACCGGCCAGTCTCCGTCGTCAGGGCAGGCAACGGCTACCAGGGCGATCTGCACGAGTTCCGGCTGACCCCGCGCGGCACGGCGCTGCTGACGGCCTACGGCACCGCCCGCGCCGAGATCACCAGCTCGCTCGTCGCCGGGGGCTCGCACGTCGGGCCGTACTTCTACGGGGTCGCTCAGGAGGTGGACGTCGCAACCGGGCAAGTGCTGATGCAGTGGCGCTCAGACCGGTATGTCCCACTGGCCGCCTCATACCACGCGGCGCCGGACTCGGCGGCCCAGGCCTGGGACTACTTCCACATCAATTCGATCGAGGTCGATCCCGATGACGGCAACCTGATCATCTCGGCGCGCAACTGCTGGGCGTTCTACAAGGTCGATCGCCACACTGGCGAGGTGCTCTGGCGCTGCGGCGGCCGCGACAGCGACTTCCAGATGGAGCCGGAAACCACGTTCCGCTTCCAGCACCATGTGGTTGCGCACGGGCACGGGGTGTTCACGGTGTTCGACAACGAGGGTGGGCCGCCGCAGGTGCGCAGCCAATCCCGCGGCCTGGTGCTGCACCTCGATCAGCGGCGCCGCCGCGTCCGGTTTCTGCGCGCCCTGCACCATCACCCCGGCGTGTACTCCAGCTCGCTGGGCAGCGTCCAGAAGCTCGAGCACGGCGGCATCTTCGTGGGCTGGGGGGTCGCGACCTGGTTCACCGAATATGACCGCAGCGGCCGAGTCGTGCTCGACGCGCGGCTGGAGCCCGTCGGCGTCAACTCCTACCGCGCGTTTCAGAGCCGCTGGCGTGGCCGCCCGTACTGGCGGCCGCGGACCAAGGTCGAGCGCTCCGGCCGCCAGGCGACCGTCTACGTCAGCTGGAACGGGGCCACCGTGCACCGCTCCTGGCAGGTGCTCGGCGGCGAGGATCGCGATCACCTGCGGCCGATCCGGACACACGATGTCACGGGCTTTGAGACCGCGATCGCGCTCGACGACGCGCCCGCGTGGGTCGCCGTGCGGGCGCTCGATGAGCGCGGCCAGGTGCTGTCGCGCTCCCGCCCAGTCCGCGTCTGAGAGACGGCGGCTCCGTCGCTCACGGGAACTGGCTGATGTGCTCGGCGCTCTCGCACGACTCCGGGCCGTGGCACCGCTTCAGCTTCAGCAGCTGCTGGTGCAGACGCGCCCGGTCGCTGGAGCTCAACGATCGATAGACGTTGAACAGCTCGTAGGGGTCGACGTTCAGGTCGTAGTACTCATGCTGCCCGTTGTCGTACTCGACGTACAAGAACTGCCTGGTGCGCAGGGCCTCGTACGACGTCGGGTTGCCGCTGTCGTAGTTCTGGGCATCCGGGTCGAGCTTGAAGTTCTGCACCGGCCCGCGGTGCTCCACCAGCACCGCGTTCTGCCAGCCGGGCGGCGTGCGTCCGTGCAGCAGCGGCAGCAGCGAGGCGCCGTCGTTGCGTGACGAGGTGCCGGCGAGCGCCTCGAACGTGCTGGCCAGGTCGATGTTCTCGGTGATCCCCTGGATCCGGGCACTGGCTGGGATCCCCGGCCCGGCGATCACCAGCGGCACCTGGATGTCGGTGGTGAACGCCGTCAGCTTGCCCGGCATCAGCCGGTGCTCGCCGGTGTGCAGGCCGTTGTCGGAGCTGAACACGATGTCGGTGTCGCGGAGCTTGTGATGGATCGCGAGCGCCGTCTCGATCCGGGCGATCATGTCGTCGATCGACTGCACGTCCTGGACCCGGAGCCGGAACGCCTGGTTGATCACTCTGAGCTGCGCGCGGTCAAACGGCTTGTGCCCGCGCAGCCAGGTCGGCGCGTTGGTCGGCAGCACGTCGAAGTTGGGCGGGCGCGGCGCCTGCAGACCTCGGAAGCTGTTGCGGTAGCGGGGGGCTGGGACGTACGGCTCATGCGGGGCGAATGTCGCGAGCTCGAGGAAGAACGGCTTGCGTGAACGTGACGCGCGGTCGATGAACCTCGACCCGAGCCGCGCCAGCACGTCGGTCAGATAGTCACGGGGCTGTCCGCCGTAGTAGCGGATCCGCCCGTTCTGGTTCATGTAGTAGTGGAACTCGCTGTAGGCCTTGCCGGCCACATCCCACTGGTTCCAGCCGGGCGGGACGTAGCGCGCGGGAAACGGGTCGCGGTCGCCGCCCTCGAGATAGCCGTTGAGGTACTTGCCCATCATCGCCGTCCGGTACCCGGCGCGTTGCAGATAGACGTTGAACGCCTTGCGCAGGTTGCCGTGATCGACGAACGCGGAGAAGCCGCCGTCGGGCGGGATGTTGGTGTAGACGTGCGTGTCGTGCGGGTAATCGCCGGTGAAGATCGACGAGCGCGACGCGCAACAGAGCGAGTCGGTCACGAACTGGTCGTCGAAGGTGACGCCCTCCTGCTGCAGCGCCTGCACCTGGGGCATGTACGCCAGCAGGTTCATCGACAGGTCATCGGTCAGGACGAACACGATGTTCGGCCGGTGACCCGGCCGGGTCAGGACCCCTCCGTGGCGGATCGCCCCGGGCGGCTTGGCCGGCAGCTTGGCCAGCTTCGGGGGGCTCGAGTTCGAGAACGTGCCCGTCAGGACGAGCACGATGATCGCGATCAGGGCGACGGTGAGGGCGGCGGCGACGGGGGCTCGGTACTTGCGCATGCTGTCGTTCACTGCGTTTCGGCCCCGCCGGAACGTAGAGTCATCGTCCGCACTCCGTCGACTGCGGCCAGAACCTTACCGACGAACATGGACTCCTTCGCCGCCATCCCCGTCGAGATCCGGCGCCGCGTCGCGGCGGGCGAGCGCGTCGCGCTGATCATGCTTGACGGACTCGGCGCCGAGCTGCTCGCGCGGCACGCGCACCATCCGTTCGTCCGCCGGCTGGCGCTGACGCGGCTCCGCAGCCAGTTTCCCGCGACCACGACCGCGCACGTGACGACGATCCACTACGGGCTCCCGGTCGAAGTGCACGGCCTGTACGAGTGGAACATCCTGGAGCCGTCGCTGGGCGAGCTGATCTGCCCGCTGATGTTCGAGATCGCCGGCGGCCACCGCCAGGACGGCCTCGCCGGCCGGTTGGATCCCCGCGTGCTCGCGCCCGGGCCGACGCTGTACGAGACGCTCGGCGCGCGGTCGCTGGTCGTCCAGCCTCACTACATCGGCGGCTCCCAGTACACGCTGATGGCGACGCGGGGCGCCGACCGCGCGGTGTTCGCCGACCTGGCGGACGGGGTTCGCCTGCTGGTCAACGCGCTGACCGACCGGCGCGGCTACGGATACGGCTTCCTCTACTGGGACCGGATCGACGCCAGCGGCCACGAGCACGGCCCGGACTCGCCGCAGTTCGACGCCGCGGCCCGGTCCGCGCTGGACGCGCTCGAGCTGTCGCTCGGCTCCGGCGGCGACGAGCGCGTGTCCGAGCTGACCGTGCTCCTCTGCGCGGACCACGGCCAGGTCTCCGTCAGCCCGGAGCGGGTCGACTATCTGGACGACCTGTGGCCGCAGCTGCCGGCGTTGCTCAGCCAACCGCGGCCCGCCGGCTCCTCGCGAGATGCGTTCCTGCACGTCGCGCCGGGACAGCGCCAGGCGGTGATCGAGGGCCTGCGCGAGCGGCTCGGCGACCGTGCGCGGGTCCTGCCGGCCGCGGAGCTGTTTGACGTGATCGGGCCGCGGCTGCGCGAGCGGCTCGGCGACGTCGCGGTGCTGCCCGCGGCCGGCAGGCAGGCGTGGATGCGCCGCGCCGCGGCGGGGGAGCGATGGTTCCGTGGCCATCACGGCGGCTTCGAGGACCAGGAGGCCGCGACCTACCTGGCCGAGCTGCAGCGCTAGCGACGCTTGACGTTGAGCATGACCAGCTCGGCCATGTCGAGTCCCAGCGACGGCGATGACAGGGGCGGCTCGTCGTCGGGGTGCGAGGCGATGCCACGGATCATGATGTCCAGGTACCGGCGGTAGAGCGCCGGCTCGATCTCGGCCGACGCGTCGATCAGCGCGCTCATCATCGCCTGGATCAGCGGCAGATCGGGCGCGTGGATGTCCTCACGCAGCCGCCCGCACGCGTGCGCGCGGGTGACCAGCTCCTCGCCCATCGGCATCAGCCGGGCGCGAATCTTCGAGATCCGCTCCAGGCCGACGTGGCCGCCGGTCAACAGGTCCTTGATGCCGCGGTCGCACGCCTGCATATCGCACGAGTAGCGGATGAACGAGGTCAGTCCGTGCCACGGGTCGGGATCGGCCAGCGCCTGCTCCATCCGGGTCACGAGGTCCTCGATCCGCTGCTCGAACAGACCCTCGACGAGCTGATCCTTATCGGGGAAGTGGCGGTAGACGGTGCCGACGCCGACGCCCGCATGATGGGCGATGTCGTTCAGCGAGGCGCTCAGGCCGCGCTGCGCAAACAGGTCCCGCGCGGCCTTGAGGATCAGCTCGCGGTTTCGGACGGCGTCCTTGCGCAGTGGCTTGCACCGCGTCGGCGTGGCGCGTTCGTCCTCGTCGGGGCCGTCGCCGAAATCGGCGGGCTCGCGCGACCGCGTTGGCGTCGCTGGCATGGATCAAACGGTAGCAAAAGCGGATTGACAATATCCGGTTTACCGCGGCGTCCGCGGCGACCGGCGATGATCGTCCAGGGCGCTCGATACAGTTCCTCGCAGTGTCCGGTTGTACCTCGGGCCTGCGGCCGGGCAGGCTTGCCCATCATCTGAGTAGCAGCGATCGCGATGACGCGCGCGCGTCCGCTGGTCGGATCGCGTCCGCGCTGGTCGTCGTGATCGGCTTGGCGCTCGTGCTCGCCTGCGTGCTCGGCGTGGGGTCCGCGAGCGCCGCGAACGTCCAGCTGTTCACCGTGCCGACGCCTGACGCGGGGCTGTCGAACATCGTCGCGGGGCCCGACGGGGCGCTCTGGTTCAACGAGCAGAACGGGTTCGCGGTCGGGCGGATCACGACGACCGGCGCGATCAGCGAGTTCCCCGTCCCGCGCGCGTCCTACAGCGCCGACGGCGACGGACCGACCACGATCGTCTCCAGCGGCGGCAACCTCTGGACGCTGGCCAACGTCGGCTCGACGATCGACGCGGTCTCGACCGCGGGCACGGTCACGCAGGAGTACGCGAACCTCGACCAGTCGGCCACGAACCTCGCGCCCGACAGCGCCGGTGGCGTCTGGGCCACCAGCCTCGCCGGCGCCGGCGGCGGACCCGTCTCCGGAGGCCTGTTCCGGGTCGACCCGCCGACGGGGACCGTGCGCAACTACCGTGACCCGCGGTTCGGCGGCCAGTTTCAGCCGGTGCCGATCGTCGCCGGGCCCAACGGCACGGCCTGGTTCGCCGATGGCGGCGCGAACATCCGAGAGATCAACAACACGGGCAAGGTGACCGGGATCCAGATCCACGGCTCGGGTTCGATGCTCGTGACCTCGATGGCGTTCGATCGCAAGGGCGACCTGTGGTTCACCGAGTACGTGCCCGGCGGTGGCTTCGTCAGCTCCACCGAGGGTGCGATCGGCGAGATCCCGGCCGGCAGCACGACGGCGACGCTCACCCCGCTCCCCGGCAACGAGACTCCCGGCTCGATGATCCTCGGCTCCGACGGCGGCATCTGGTTCACCTGGTCAAAGGGGATCGGGCGGGTCGCGACCCAGACCGGCGCGGTGCAGCTGGTCAAGCTCGGCTCCGCCTACCACCCCTCGTCGATCGCCTTCGGGTCAAACCACAACCTCTGGTTCGTCGATGCACAGGCCGGAGATATCGGTCAGGTGCGGGTCGCCCAGCTCGGGATCGGCGCCCGCACGCCGGTGCCTTCGCCCGTCGTGCGGCTTGCCCTGGGCCGCCTCGCGACCGTCGCCGCCGATCGGCAACTGTCGCTCACCTGCCGGCTGTCGGCGGCGGCCAAGTGCGCGGTGACCGCGACGCTGACGGCCGGGACCGCTCACCGGCTCAAGCTCGAGCCCAAGCGGGCCTCCAACCCGATCGTGCTCGGCACGGCGACCGGCTCGGTGCGCAAGCGCGGCACCGTCAAGCTGACGATCCGGTTGTCCGCCAGCGTCGCCGCAGCGTTCGCCCGTCCCGCGATCGCGACGGTGCCGGTCACGCTGACCGCGAAGGCGACGATCGTCACCGGGCGCTCGGCCGTGGTGACCCGCACGGCGACGCTGCGGCGCTGATTCGCCCGGCGCGGGGCGTCAGTCCCAGCGGCCGATCGGATACTCGATCGCGGCCTGGGCCGCGGCGATCCGCGCGATCGGCACGCGGAACGGGGAGCAGGAGACGTAGTCCAGTCCGGCCCGGTGAAAGAACTCGACCGACTCCGGGTCGCCGCCGTGCTCGCCGCAGATCCCGAGCTTCAGACCGGGTTGCGCCTCGCGGCCGACCCACGCGGCGAGGCGAACCAGCCAGCCGACCCCGGGCTTGTCGATCGTCTCGAACGGGCTGCGGTCGATGATCTTGCGCTCCATGTAGACCGGCACGAAGTTCGACTCGACGTCGTCACGTGAGAAGCCGAGCGCGGTCTGCGTCAGGTCGTTGGTGCCGAACGAGAAGAAGTCGGCGTGCTGGGCGATCAGGTTGGCGACAAAGCAGGCGCGCGGCAGCTCGATCATCGTCCCGACGGTGTAGTCCTCGCCAGCGGTCAGTCCCTCCTCGTCGCCGACGCGGACCACCAGCGCGCGCATGATCTCGAGCTCCTGCTCGTAGTCGACGAGCGGGATCATGATCTCGGGGTGGGGCGGCTCAGCCGCCGCCTTGGCGGCGCGCATGATCGCGTGGACCTGCATCTCGTAGATCTCGGGGTACAGGATTCCCAGCCGGCAGCCGCGGGTGCCGAGCATCGGGTTCTCCTCGGAGATGTCGACCACCCGGTCGAGCACCCGCTCGAGATCGGGCAGGTCGTCGGTCTCCTCGATCCGCGCCCGCTCCACCTGAGCCGACAGATCCGCCAGATTCGGCAGAAACTCGTGCAGCGGCGGGTCCAGCAGCCGGACGGTCACCGGGAGCCCGGCCATCGCCTCGAAGATCCCCTCGAAGTCCTCCTGCTGCAGCGGCAGCAGGTGACCCAGCGCCGCCCGGCGGTCCTCGCGCGTGTTGGCCATGATCATCGCGCGCATCTTCGGCTGGCGGTCCTCGGCCATGAACATGTGCTCGGTGCGGCACAGGCCGATGCCCTCGGCGCCGAGCTCACGGGCACGCCGGGCATCTTCGGGGGTGTCGGCGTTGGTGCGCACCCCCAGGCGCCGGATCTGGTCGGCCCACTCCAGCACCTGTTCGAAGTTCTCGTCCACCCGGGCCTCGACCAGGGGCACGTCGTCGACCGTCACTTGGCCCTTGGTGCCATCGATCGCGATCGCGTCGCCCTCATGCAGAACGGCCCCGCCCGCCCCGCCGTTGGCCGACACCGTCTTCGCGGCGAGGTCGATCACCAGCGCCTGCGCGCCGACGACCGCCGGCCGTCCCATCCCGCGTGCGACCAGCGCCGCGTGCGACGCCTTACCGCCTTCCGAGGTGAGGATCCCTTTGGCGGCGTGGAATCCGGCGACGTCCTCGGCGTCGGTGAACGGGCGCACGAGGATCACGTCACGGCCATCCTCGGCGGCCTGCACGGCATCCGCCGCGGTGAACACGATCGCGCCCTTGGCGGCGCCGGGCGAGGCGTTGACGCCGGAGGCGAGCACCTCGTAGTCGGCCTGAGGGTCGAACGTCGGGTGCAGCAGCGCGTCGAGTGAGCCGGGATCGATCGTCGCCAGCGCCTCCTCGCGCGTCAGCAGACTCTCCTGCACGGCGTCGACCGCGAACCGCACCGCCGCCTGCGCCGGCCGCTTGGCGTTGCGCGTCTGCAGCATGTACAGCTGGCCCTCTTCGACCGTGAACTCGGTGTCCTGCATGTCGTGGTAGTGCTGCTCGAGCGTGCGCAGGATCTCCATCAACTGCTCGTGCACCTCGGGCAGCCACTCCTTGACCTCGGCGATGTCACGCGGCGTACGCACGCCCGAGACGACGTCCTCGCCCTGCGCGTTGGGCAGAAAGTCGCCGGACGGCTCCGGCGCGCCGGTCACCTCGTCGCGGCTGAACGCGACGCCGGAGCCCGAGGTGTCGCCCTTGTTGCCGAACACCATCTGCTGGACGTTGACCGCGGTTCCCCACTCGTCGGGGATCCGGTTCATCCGGCGGTAGGCGACGGCGCGGTCTCCGACCCAGGAGTCGAACACCGCCCGGATCGACAGCCGCAGCTGCTCGGTGGGGTCCTGCGGGAACGGCTCGCCGGTGGCGTCTTCGTAGATCTCCTTGAACGCGCCGGTCAGTTCTCTGAGCGCGTCGACGTCGAGCTCGGTGTCTTCGCTGACGCCGCGCTCTGACTTGGCGGCCTTGATCGCGTCCTCGAAGCGCTCGCCCGGGATCCCCCGGGAGACGTTGCCGAACATCTGCACGAACCGCCGGTAGGAGTCCCACGCGAAGCGCTCGTTGTCGGTGGTCGCCGCCAGTCCCTGGACCGAGTCGTCGTTGAGACCGAGGTTGAGCACCGTGTCGAGCATCCCCGGCATCGACTCCCGCGCGCCAGACCGGACCGACACCAGCAGCGGGTCATCGCGGTCACCGAGCTGCTTGCCGGTGTTCGTTTCCAACCGCGCCAGCGCCTCGGCGACCTCCGCCGCCATCCCGTCGGGCTCAGTCTGCTCGGCGCGCATGTACTCGACGCACGCCTCGGTCGTGATCGTGAAGCCCGATGGCACCCGATCGGGGCCGAGCACGCGGGTCATCTCGGCGACGTTGGCTCCCTTGCCGCCCAGCAGGTCCCGCATCTCCTTCGAGCCCTCCGAGAAGTCGTATACCCACTGCGACATGCAGCGGGATCCTACCGGTGCCGCGGCCGCTCACCGCCCCAGACTGAGACAGGGCGACCTTCGGCGGCTTTACGCGGATGTGGTCGCCAGCGCGGCGCGTGGCTGCAGGTCGAACGCGTCGGCGAGCAGCTCGTAGGACCGCCGCCGCGCCTCGTGGTCGTAGGTGATCGTGACGACGATCACCTCGTCGGCGAGATACTCGGCGGCGAGCTCCTCGACGCCCGCGCGAACCCGCTCGGGCGAGCCGACGATCGTGCGCCGGCCGCCGGACCGCTGCGTCCCCTCGGCCGCCAGGAACTTCACCGCCCGTTCGGGCGGCGGGACCGCGACCAGCCGACCGCGGCGCAGCAGCGTCATCGCCATCCGGCTCGAGGAGGCCAGGAGCTCCGCCTCCTCGTCGGTCGGCGCGCACAGCACCCAGGCTCCGACCGCGGTGCGCTGGGCCTGCAGCGCCCGGACGGCCTGGAAGCGCTCGCGATACACCGCCGCGATCGTCGAGCCGGCGGGGTTGATGAAGTCGGCGAACGCGTAGGGGAGGCCGAGCTCGCCGGCCCAGATCGCGCTCTGCTCCGAGGAGCCCAGCAGCCACGGCGTCGGCAGCTCGGGCAGGCCCGGGAGCGTCTTGGCCAGGTGCCGGAACGGGTGGTCGGCCGGTAGATCGTCCTCGAAGTAGGCCAGCAGCTCGGCGAGCTGCTGCGGGAAGTCGTCGGGCGAGGCCTGGCGGCGGTCGCGCTGCAGCGCGTAGGTCGTCATCGGGTCGGTGCCCGAGGCGCGCCCCAGCCCGAGGTCGATCCGGCCCGGGTACAGCGCCGCCAGGATCGTGAACGACTCGGCCACCTTCAGCGGGCTGTAATGCGGAAGCATCACGCCGCCGGAGCCGACCCGGATCGCCTCGGTCGCGGCGGCGATCGGGCCGATCAGCACCTCCGGCGACGGGCCGGCGAGCAGCGGTCCGCCGTGATGCTCGGCGACCCAGTAGCGGTGATAGCCGAGCTGATCGGTCAGCCGTGCCAGGTCGAGCGTGTTGTGCAGCGCCTGGGCGCCCGTCGAGCCCTCGGCGATCGGGGATTGGTCCAGAACCGAGAGCAGCATCGCTTCGATGGTAGAAACCATGCGCGATGACGGCCGTGACCGAGCTGCGCCGGGTCGCCGCGACCCGCTATGTGACCGCGCTGCGGGAGGGGGGCTCGCTGCCCGGGCTGGTGGAGGCCGACGACGATGGCCTCTACGTCGCCAAGTTCCGCGGCGCCGGACAGGGCGTGCGGGCGCTGATCGCCGAGGTGATCGTCGGCGAGCTGATCCGCGGCGCCGGTCTGCTGATCCCCGAGCTAGTGCTGCTGGCGATCGATCCGCGCCTGGGAGCGGCCGAGCCCGACCCCGAGATCCAGGAGCTGATCGAGGGGTCGGCCGGCGTCAATCTCGGTGTCGACTTCCTGCCCGGAGCGCTGCCCTACACGGCCGCCGGCGACTTCCAGCCGGCCGCCGAGCCGGCCGCCGAGATCGTCTGGCTCGACGCGCTGTGCACGAACGTCGACCGCACCGCCCGTAACCCGAACATGCTGTGCTGGCACGACCGGCTGTGGCTGATCGACCACGGCGCCGCGCTCTACCTGGCCCACGGCGGCCTCGATCCCGCGGCGCAGGCGCAGCGGCCGTTCGCAATGATCGCCGAGCACGTGCTGCTGTCACGGGCCGGCTCGGTCGTCGAGGCCGGCGTCCGGCTGGCCGGCCTGGTCACCGAGCAGGCGGTGCACCGGGCGGTCGAGCTGGTGCCGCACGAGTGGTTCGCCGGCGGCGACCCGCCCGAGGCCTACGCCGATTACCTGATCCGCCGGCTGGCCTGGGGCGGATTTAGCGAGGAGGCCGAGCGTGCCCGCGTCGGACACGGCTGACCAGGGTGGGCAGGTGCCCTACCAATACGTGATCCTGCGGGTCGTCCCCACCGTCGAGCGGGGCGAGCGGATCAACGTCGGCGTCGCGCTGTTCTGCCGGCAACGGCGGTTTCTGGGCGCGCGCGTCGGCGTCGACGAGTCGCGACTGGCGGCGCTGGACCCGGGAGCCGACGCCGCCGACATCGCCCAGCACCTCGACGGGCTGCTCCGGGTCGTCGATGGTGATCCGCTCGGCGGGCCGATCGCGGCCCTTGACCAGTCCGACCGGTTCGGGTGGCTGGCGGCGGCGTCCAGCACGCTGGTCCAGCCCTCCGAGGTGCACACCGGCCTGTGCGAGGATCCGGCCGCGACGCTTCAGGCGCTGTTCGCGCGGTTGGTGGCGCCGCGCTAACAAGGTTGGTGGCGCCGCGCTAACAATGCAGACGTGACCGGCACCGACTCCACCACGCGGGCGATCGACGTCGGCGGCCCGTGGTTCGACGAGCTGTCGGTGGGGCAGGTCTCGCCGCCGGTGCCGGGCTTGACGTTGACCGACGGGCACGCGGCGCTGCACCAGGCGATCGTCGGCGACCGGCTGGC
>Ga0302326_10018403_pt1 | contig 14494 bp, 9 predicted proteins | sample Palsa_T0_3_FD_202264 | JGI IMG/M metagenome (GOLD analysis project Ga0302326, IMG submission 202264) | Peat permafrost microbial communities from Stordalen Mire near Abisko, Sweden - Palsa_T0_3 | ecosystem: Environmental > Terrestrial > Soil > Palsa > Peat permafrost | place: Sweden: Abisko... | reverse complement strand
CTTCGGTCACCAGATCGCCGCGACGGCGGGCCTCGATGCGGCGGTGGGCGATGCCGTCGTGCTGATGGACGGCGACCTCCAGGACCCCCCCGAGCTGATCGCACGCTTCCTCGAAAAATGGCGCGAAGGCTACGACGTCGTGTACGCCACGCGCAAGAGTCGCAAGGGCGAGGGCTTCTTCAAGCTGCTGACCGCGCGGATCTTCTACCGTACGATCCGCCGAATGACCAACGTCTCCATCCCGGTCGACACGGGCGACTTCCGCCTGATGAGCCGCCGCGTCGTCGACGCGCTCGGGCAGACGCGGGAGAAACATCGCTTCCTGCGCGGCCTCGTCAGCTGGGTCGGTTTCAAGCAGATCGGCATCGAGTACGAGCGCGACGCGCGGCTGACCGGAGAGACGAAATATCCGCTCTCCAAAATGACCAAGTTCGCAATCGACGGGATCACGTCGTTTTCCGAGATCCCGCTGCGCTTCGCAACGTACGTGGGCTTCGTCGTCAGCGCGTTTGCCTTTATCTACGGCATCATCGTCGTATTCTTGAAGATCTTCGGGTACAACGAGCCGGGCTACACCTCGATCATGGTCGCGATCTTGTTCTTAGGCGGCGTGCAGCTGATCACGATCGGCATCGCGGGAGAATATCTCGGCCGCATTTACGATCAGGTCAAAGAACGGCCGCTCTACCTGCTCTCGAGCATCGAACGCGGGGCGCCTGCCGCAGGCAGCGTGCCCGTCGCGACGGTAGCCGAGGGCGTTCCGGAGCCCGCACCGATCTCGCAGTAGACGAGCGGCCGCGCCGGCGGCAGCGCCTCGCCGATCGTGAACGACGCCGCGATTTCCGCGGGCGGTTCGCCTTCGCCATAGACGACGGCGAGCGTGTCGCCCGCGCGGACCGCGTCGCCCGTGCGCGCCGCGACCACGATTCCCGCGCCGTGACCGTAACGCGCGACGAGATCGCGCGCCGTTTCTCCGAGCGCGACCGGATCGAGCGCGGCCACGAACCCGGTGCGCGACGCCCGTACCTCCGCGCGCCGCGGATGCGGCTCGAGGCGCTCGAGCGCTCCGGGCCGCGCGCCCTGTGCGGCGAGCATCGCTTCGAACGTCGCGTACGCGCGTCCATCCGCGAGCGCCGAGCGAAGTGCCGACCGCGCTTCACCTTCGTATCCTGCGACGGCGAGCATGACGCTTCCAAGCGCTTCGCAGACCTCCGCCAAGCGCGGGTCGCGACGCACCCCGCGCAGGAAGTCACGCGCCTCGATCGCTTCGAGTCCCGTACCGATCGCAGGGCCGAGCGGCTCGTTCATGTCGGTCACGAGCGCCGCGCACCTGCGTCCGAAAGACGTTCCGAGCGCAACGAGCACTTCGGCCAATTCCGTGGCGGCGGCAACCTCGTGCATGAAGGCACCGCTGCCGCATTTCACATCGAAGACGATCGCACGCGCGCCGCCGGCGATCTTCTTCGAAACCATCGAGGCTGCGATCAAGCCGCGCGAAGGGACGGTCGAGGTCCGGTCGCGCAGCGCGTAGATACGCTTGTCCGCGGGAACCAGCCGCGCGCTCTGAGCGGCGATCGCGCAGCCCGCCTCGCGCACGCACGCAAAAAATCGCTCAGGTTCGAGGTCGGTGCGCAGGCCCTCGATCGCTTCGAGTTTATCGAGCGTGCCGCCGGTATGACCGAGCGCGCGGCCCGAGAGCTTCGCGACCGGGATGCCGCACGCTGCGACCATCGGTACGACGATCAGCGAGGCGGTATCGCCGACGCCGCCGGAACTGTGTTTGTCGACCGTCCGCGGATCGGGTGCTTCGAGCGTTTCGCCGCTGTCGACGAAGGCCGCAGTCAGCGCGCGCGTTTCATCGGCGCCGAGCCCCCGGATGACGCATGCCATCAACAACGCCGCAAGCTGCGCATCGTCCGCGACGCCTGCGAGGTAGCCCCGCACGATCGCCTGCCAAACGTCGCCCGGCAGCTCCTCGCCGTCGCGTTTGCGCGCGATCGCACGGCGAATCTCCGCTTCTGTCATATCGCGCGTGGGTTTCGCGAACGGCGGCGCGAAGCCCGCGAGTTCGTGCTTCATCCGGTCATCGATCAGACGATTCATCGCACGCCGCTCGATGCGGCGGCGATCGTGGCGTATGCGATCGCGTTCGTAGCCGTCGCCGCAATCGGCTATCGCCGGCCCGCGTACGGCGTCGCGATCTTGATCGCGCTCGTGCCGTTTGCACTTTACCGCGACGTAGGACCGACGACGATCACGCTCTTCAAGGTGACGCTCCTCGCCATGGTCGCAGCGCTGCTGGCCAAGCGCTGCGATCCGAGCACCCTGCGCCGGCCCGCGGCGCGTCTGTTGCTCGTCTGCGGCGCGCTCGTCGTGCTCGCGACCGCGCTTTCGATCTGGCACGCGGCGTACCGTGGAGCGGCACTGCGCGAGACCCTCAAGAGCGTCGAGTACCTCCTCGTGTTCGCGACCGTCGCGATCGCTGCGGCGGCCGATGCCGATTCGCGGCCGATTCGCATCGCGCTCGCCGCCGTCGTCGCGGTCGTGTCCCTGCTCGCGATCGCACAAGAAGTTACGGGCGCCCCCTCGGGCATCTGGATCGCGAAGTATCCGATCCCCGTCCCGCGCATTGCCGGGCCGCTCGAAGGCCCCAATCAGCTCGCGGGCTATCTCGGTATTGCGCTCGCGATCCTCACCGCATTCGCGACGCGGGGAACCGTCAAGCGGTACGAACTCGCCGCGCTCGCCGTAGGGAGTGCCGCCCTCGTGCTGACGATTTCGCGCGCAGGCGTCGCGGCGTCGCTGCTTGGCGTCGCGGTCGTCTTCGCCGCGGGCAGCGTGCGTTTGCAACGCCGTGATGCCGTGCTCGCGATCGTCGCGGGATGTGTCTTCGGCGCGATCGTCCTCGCGTGCTGGGGACTGCTCGTCACGCACAAGTTCGGCGTTACGGGTCCGCTCAGTCACTTCTTCACCGTGGCCGAAGCCGAGAATCCGGGAACGGTCGGCAATCGCTCGGAGATCTGGCATGCCGCGTTCACGCTCTGGCGCGGGCATCCGTTCTTCGGCATCGGGGCGGGCAATTTCGAACGCGAGCTCGGGCTTGCAGGCTATCCGCAGCTGCACACGCACGCAAACAGCCTCTACATCCAATCACTGGTCGAAGGCGGTATCCCGCTCGCACTCGCCACGCTCGCGCTCGTCGTTGCATCGATCGGCCGGTTCGCGCGCGGTCCGTTCGCGGAGCCGCTCGTCGCGGCCGCGTTCGGCGCGAGCATCGGCTTCGCCGTCCATCAAGGTCTCGATCTGCTCGTGTTCTATCCGAAGGTCGGCGAACTGTGGTGGATCCTCCTCGCACTTGCAGCCGTACGGTTCGACGCGAGCGTGAGCGAGCCCAAAGCCGCGTGAACCTCAAGCGGCTCGCGCCGCTCTTGCCGATTCCGGCAACCTTTGCTCTCGGCGCCGCCGCCGCGCACGCATGGCTGGCGCGCGCGCCGCACCGGTTCGCCGTCGATCTCGCGCAACCGCTCGTCGTCGTGACCTCCTGGGGAGCGTACGGCGCGGGCGCCCTCGCGATCTTCGTGGCAACCGTCGTCGTTGCCGCGACCGCGCTCGTGCTCGCGATTCGATCCGGCGCGCGAACGGCACAAGCCGGCGACACGGCGGCGATCGTCGCCATCGCGACGCTCGCTATCGGCAGCGCGTTCGCGTGGCCGTTCGTCTTTTCGAGCGACACGTATGCGTACGCTGCGTACGGTGCGATGGCGGCTTCGGGTCTCGATCCGTACGCGCCGCTGCCGGGCAGCGCGCACGGCGCCTTCTACGAAGCCGCGCGTTGGCAGTGGAGCGGCCCGTATCCGGTCTGCATCTACGGACCGGCCTTCGTTGGGATCGCGAGCCTCGTCGTTCGGGCGGCCGGCGCGCACGGCGTCGCCGCGACCTTGACGGCGCTGCGGCTGCTCGCCGCAGGCGCATTTCTCGGCAGCATCCCGCTGCTCGATCGTGCCCTCGCCGGCGCTTCACGCCGGCTGCGCTACGTCGCGCTCTGCGCCTACGGCCTCAACCCGATCTGCCTTTGGTCGGTCGCCGAGGGGCATAACGATGCGCTCTTGCTCTGTTTCGTGATGGCAGCCGCGGCGATCGCGAGGCGCCATGCCGCCCTTGGGGCGTTCTTGTTGGGCTTGGGACCGCTGCTCAAAGCGCCCGGGCTCGCACTCGCGGGGGGCGCGGCGCTCGAGCCGAGATTGCGCGGGCCGGACCCGAAGCGCTTTGCGTACGCGCTGGCCGCGGGGCTCGCCGTGACCTGCGTGTTTGCCCTGCCGCCCCTCGTGCGGGCGCTCGGGACCCTCTCCGGCCACCGCCCGCCGGCACCTGACCTGGCAGCTCCGATCGCCGGCCTCGCGCTCGCTGCGATCGTGGGGGCCTATGCCCTCCACCGCCTGCGTGGCGGAGACCCGGCGGGAGGCGCGTGGCTGGGTATCGCAGTGTTTTTCGCGATCCCGCATCCCTATCCGTGGTATGCGCTGTGGCTCGTCCCGTGGTGCCTAGGAAGCGACGGCCCGGCATCGCGAGCCCTCTGGGCGGCGACGATTTCGTCCGTAACTCGTTATCTTCCCGACGTCACCGGTAATCTAAGTCCCGGAATCGCCACAATCGCGTCGGTCGTCGCCGCACTGCCGCTCGGTTTCGCGCTCCGCGACGTCCGCCTGGGCCCGCGCCTCAAGCCCCCCGATTCCACCCAAGAGAAAGCACCGGTTTCACCTTGATCGTTCTCGCCGCATTTCTTATTGCCCAAGCAGTCGCTCCAAGCCCGAGCCCGGTCGCGACCGGCGTACCGACGCCCGGGGCCGCGCCCCAGCCGTTGCCGATTCAAGCGAGCGCAACGCCGGCCGTGCCTCAATCGGGGCCTACCGCCTCACCGCTGCCGGCGCCCACTTCCACGACCACGCCGAACCCCTATGCCTACCGCTTCGTTCCGCATCAGCCCGACCACGTCGCGCCCGGGACGCCGCAAATCTTTGCGGTCTATCTCAACAGTAAGGACCTGCATTCGCTCGGCCCGATCCTGATCAAAGTTTCGACGAGCCCGGACGTCGTGAAGGTCGTCAGCCAAAACGGCAGCTCGGCGGGCGTCGTGCCGATGATCTCGCCGGGCGACTTCGAAGCGACGAGCAAGCTTCCGAAGATTCCGTTCATCGCTTCAGGCATCGAGATCTACATCGACTTCATCGCGACCGGCCCTACCGGAGCGAAGACGACCGTTCGCGTTCCCGTGAAGATCATCTGATGCTGTTCGCATTGCTGTTGGCCGCGGCGCTCGCATCGCCCGCGCCCGCGGCCTCTCCGAGCCCGTCGCCAAGCCCCACGCCCGGGCTCATCCCGACGTTCGCGCCTTCGGTCGTCGCGACCGCAACGCCGATCTACAACTTCGTATTTCACCCCTCGCCGGCACCCGATGCTCCGGCGCCGCTTCCGGGTGCACCGTTGATTCTCGAGATCGACGTGAACGATCAAACGATCGCCGCGCCGGGACCGCTCCACGTGCGCATTCTCACGAGCGATTCGATCGTCGAAGTTGCGGGCGAAGCATACGGTTACGAGGTTGAAATCCCACGCCGCGGTAACGGGCTGTTCGTTTTTGACGGCATCATCCCGGAGATCCCCGACGCCGTGAAGGGGAAGCAGTTTTTCGTCGACGTCGTCGGCACGACCAAAGACGGGCGTTCGACGACGATCACGCTGCCGTTCATGTTGAAATAAAGTCAGGGAAGCTCAGCGGCGGCCCGCGCTTGGTTGACGAGCATCTCTTGACTCATGATGGAAACGCCGACGGCACCCGCAAACGCGATCGCGAGGATGAGTTTTGTGTACTCGCCGAGCTCGTCGCCGCCGCCGCCTTGTGACGGCGGTTCGGATGCGCGGAAATTGCCGGTGAGTTTTCCGTAGCGATAGCGCAGGCTCGTAAAATCTGAGTTCACGTAGTAGTACGTGCCTTGGTCGACGGCGTTGACGCCGTTCGCACCCGGCAAGCCGAAGCCGACCCCGCCGCCGAGATCTTCGCCATAGACCGCGCGCACGCGCGAGCCGTCGGCGGCCACCTCCCACCAGCCGCTCGGGCCGCCCTTGAGCACGTTGTTCGGCACGACGAGCGTCGCGCCGGTCTGCAGCGCGGCAGCAAGACGCGCGGCGGTTTCGGGATCGCTCGCGGTACTCGCGTCCGACACGGACTTAAGAACGCGCAACCCGTCGGGGCCCAAAAGATCGCTCGTGCTGCCGAACGTCGCGCCGGCCTTGAGCTCCGTTGCCGAAGGCGCCGCCATTTCTGCCTCGAGCGCTCCCTCCATGACGCCGAAGCGCAAGACGCCGTCGGCGACCGCGCTCGAACCCGAGGCGTCCTTCGCGAGCGCGCGCAGGGAATCGCGCCGTAAATCCGTCGTTAGCAATAACTTGCCGGAGCCTCCAGGATCGGGACCGACGCCGAAGACGAAGATCCGGGGCGAGTCCGCGTAAAAACGAACGTCGGGCGTATCGGACAGCGCCGGGATGACGCGCTCGTCGCTCTCGACCATGAAGCCGAGGTTGCGCATCGCAAAGGGAAAGAGTTCCGCGAAGATGTTCGGCTGACTCGCGGGCGCGGACGCGCTCGCGGCGGGCGACGGCGCCCCGGCCGCCTTCGCCTCCGCGTCGAGCAGTGAGGCGATCGCGATCTTGTACGAGCGTACGTCGTGCAAGCCCGCGCTCACGCAGATCCCGTAGACCGTGCGAACCGCGAGCGGCCCGTTCGCGTCCGTCGCCATCGGAGCGAGCTTCGTAGGATCGTGCTGCGCCGACGCGCGCCACGCGGTTCCGCCGCGATCGAAGAGATAGCGTCGCGTCGTGTCGGTCGCGCCGCCCGGCTGCGTCACCGTAAATTCCAGCCACTCGGCCACGAGGTACGGCCCTCCGGAGGCACCCGTCGCCGCGGGTGCACCGCCGGCGAGCCCGCCCGCGAGACCACCGATGGCGTTGCCGCCGCCGCCCGCGCCGTCGGCAAATGGAATAGCCTTGCCCGAAACGGTGTTCCCGCCTACGACCACCGACGGTGCGTACGCGCTGCCCCCGCTCTGGCCCAGCAGCGAACCGGCTTGCGGCGCTTGCAGGATGTAGATTTGCTGATCCATGAGCGATTGCGCCGGATAACTCTGTTCCAACAGCACGGCATTCGACAACGCTCCCCCAGCGAGCGTCTCCGCACCGATACGGATGGTCACCGTTTGATCTTGATCGGACGCGAGCGTTGCGGTCGTCGACGCCGGGTCGCAGTAGTGCTTGCCGGGCACGGCGTCGGGGAAGGAAGCGTCGAGGTCGGTCCAGGTGCTGCCGCCGTCGCTACTCGCTTGGACCCAGGTGTGGTTCGAGAGTTCGCTCGCGAGATCGCCGTGCGACATGCCGGCAAATGAGCTCGATCCGCCGAGCGCAGCTTTGACCGCGGCGAAATCGCGATTGCCGCGTGCGAGGATACGCGCGAAGACCGAATCCGACGGGTCCGGCGTCGCCGCTCCGGCGGTCGCCACGGCGGATGGCGCCGGCGCGGGGGCCGGGGCGAACATCGCGCCCGCCAACGTCTCGGCGCTCGCGGGGTCGAGCCGGCACGATGCGAAGCGGACCGAGAGGCCTTTCGCGGCGAGCACTTGCGCGAGCAAGAGCGAGCGATCGATCGAATTTCCGGCGCGGTTGCGGTACGCGCCCGCCGCGCCGAGCAGGGCGCCCGCGTACGACTCGGCGCGAATCTCGTCGTGCGCGAGCGCGAACGCGGGCGCGATGCCGGGGCCGAGTTGCGCGGTGCGGGCGACGAGATCGTCCCGTTCGGGCGGGATGGCGGCGGCCTGTTCGGCCAGGCTTTCCGAGAGTGCGGCCGGATCGATCGGCGCGTCGGACGCAGGAGCGATGGGCGCCGGGCCGCGCGCGCAACCCACGGCGGACAACTCCAGCACGGCGGACATTCCGAACGCAATCATGCGCAGCGACATAGTCGCTGCACTCCTCCTAATCACATTCGTTTTCATTGATATCGGGGCGGCGAAGCCCCCCGATCCCCCCCGGGCCCGGACTCCCGGGCCCAACGTTCCAACCTTGGAGTGAACGAAAGCGGCCTTTCTATACATGGACGGGGACCCCATCCGGTCTCGCGAACGTGGCCAGGCTCACCGAGGTTATTATCGCTACACTCGCCCCGTCACTTGTTCGCGCGCTTCCGAGTTCGAGCAGGCCGCTCGCCGGTCTGCTCGATCGTTTGCGCGCTCACCGCGCCGCATTCTCGCTGCGCGAGACGACGCAGTCCGCCCGGCCCTACCTCTACGCCGGCGTTTTCCGGGCGTTACGCCTGCCGATGTTCGTCGTCGTTCCGACCGCCGACGTCGCGGAGCGGACGTTCGCCGACCTGACCTACTATCTCGGCGCCGAGGCCGCACGCGAAGTGACCTTGGTGCGCCCGCGCGAGGAAAGCGTCGGCGTCATCGAGAGCCCCTCCGAACGCAGCGCGCGGATGACGTTGCTCGCCGATCTCGCGGCCCGCCGGCCCATCATCGCGATCGCCCCGGTTGCGGCATTGCGGCAGTACGTGATGCCGCGCGACGTGTTCGTCGCGGCGACGCTCACGCTGGCTCCGGCGGACGAGGCCGGGTTCGACGACCTGCAAGAGTGGCTGTTCGACTTAGGCTACCATCGCGCCGACGTCGTTTCCGCCGCAGGCGAGTACGCGGTGCGCGGCGGCATCGTCGACGTATGGGCCGCGACCGCCGATATGCCGGCGCGCATAGAATTCTTTGGCGACGAGATCGAATCGATCCGCAGCTTCGAAGCGGAATCGCAGCGCAGCACGGCACCTCTCGAGCAGCTCACGATCGCACCGTGGAGCGAGATCGGGCGCAGCGACGATTATCGCGAGCGCGTCCTCGGGCGGATCGCGGGCACGGCCGCAACGGTATCGGCCGCACGCGCGTACATCGCAAGCGGCGCCGACATCCCCGAAGCGTGGCTCTCGCTCGCGTACGACCGCGACGAAACGCTGCTCGATTATCTCGATGAGAACGCGCTCGTCGTGCTCGAGGAGCCGGCGATGCTCGCGACGATCGAGCGCGGGCTCGAAGACGAACGCTCGCGCGAAGAACAAGTGCTGCTCGCCGCGGTCGAATCGGGCGAGCTGAGCGTCGATGAAGATGCGGTCGGCGAAGCGCTTTTAGCCGAAGTCGAAGCGCCGCATCCGTCGTTCGCGCACCTGGGGCGCGCGCTCGCGTCTCGGCGCACGCTCATCGTTCCGGGCGCGATCGAGGGCGAAAGTGCGAGCTGGCTGCCGCGCTCGCTCGAGTCGTTCGTGTTGGAAACGCGCCCCGTCGAGCACTTCAACCGGCAGATCACGATGTTTCTCGAACAGGTCAAGACGTGGGTCGGCGCGGGCGAAACCGTCGCGCTCGTGGCGTCGGGCGCGTCGCGACTCGCCGAGATGCTGCGCGCTGCCGACCTCACCGTCGAACGCAGCGCGACCTTGCTGCATCTGCGCGAGATCGGCGCCGCATCGTTCGTCGGCAGCGGCACCGGAATGACGCGCGGCGGCGTCGTCTTCGTCGATCAGGGCAATATCGAGGCCGGCTTCGCCATCCCCGGCTTACGCTTGCACGTACTGGGCGATCGCGAGATCTACGGGCAACCGCCCAAACGCGTCAAGCTGCGCGCGGTCAAAGAAGGCGTTCCGGTAACGCTCGCCGATTTGCGCGTCGGCGACTACGTCGTACACGCCGTGCACGGCATCGGCCAGTACCTCGGGCTGCGAACCGAGACGATCCTCGGGGCGACGCAAGATTATTTAGATCTGAAGTATGCCGGTACCGACCGGATGCTCGTGCCCGTCACGCAGATGCACCAGGTCGGCAAGTACGGCGCATCGGAAGGCGCGGCGCCCCGTCTCTCCAAGATGGGCGGCGGCGACTGGGCTCGCGCCAAGACGCGCGTCTCTGAAAGCCTTGCAAAGATCGCCGAAGGACTCGTCGACCTGTACGCAGCGCGCGAGCTCGCGCCCGGCCACGCCTTCGGGCCCGACACGCCGTGGCAAGCCGAGCTCGAGGAGTCGTTTCCCTACGAGACGACGCCCGACCAGCAGAAGGCGATCGACGAGACCAAGGCCGACATGGAGCGCTCGCGTCCGATGGACCGGCTCGTCTGCGGCGACGTCGGCTACGGTAAAACCGAAGTCGCGCTGCGCGCGGCGTTCAAAGCGATCGCCGACAAACGGCAGGTCGCGATCCTCGTGCCGACCACACTGCTCGCCGCGCAGCACTTCCGCACGTTCTCCGCTCGGTTCGCGAGCTTTCCGATCCGCATCGAAGAGCTCTCACGCTTCAAGACCAAGAAAGAACAGCAGGTGATCCTGAAGGCGCTCGCCGACGGCAAAGTCGACGTCGTCGTCGGCACGCACCGCTTGCTCCAAAAGGACGTCGTGTTCGCCGATCTCGGCTTGATCGTCGTGGACGAAGAACAGCGCTTCGGCGTCATGCACAAGGAGCGCCTCAAGCAGCTGCGCGCGAGCGTCGACGTGCTGACCTTGTCGGCCACGCCGATCCCGCGCACGTTGCACATGTCGCTCCTCGGCGTGCGGGACATGTCGCTGATTCAGACGGCGCCGAAAAACCGCATGTCGATCAAAACGGTCGTCGTGCCCGCCTCGGACGCGATCGTTCAGAAGGCGATCGTGGCCGAACTCGATCGCGGCGGCCAAGTCTATTACTTGCACAATCGCATCGAATCGATCTACGGGGTCGCGCGTGCCCTCGAGACGCTCGTCCCCAAAGCGCGCGTCGTCGTGGGCCACGGTCAGATGAGCGAAAGCGAACTCGAACCGATCATGGAGCGCTTCGTCGATGGCCAAGTCGACGTCTTGGTCGCGACCACGATCATCGAGAACGGGATCGACATCCCCAACGTCAACACGATCATCGTGCACGACGCCGACAAGTTCGGGCTCGCGCAGCTCTATCAGCTGCGCGGCCGCGTCGGACGCTCGAACCATCAGGCCTACGCCTATCTCCTGTACCAAGCGCACAAAGCGCTCTCAGAAGATGCGAAGTCACGCCTCGAGGCGATTCGCGAGTTCACCCACCTGGGCAGCGGCTTGCAAGTCGCCATGCGCGACCTCGAGATTCGCGGCGCCGGCAATCTGCTGGGCGCCGCGCAGTCGGGCTTCATCGGCGCGGTAGGCTTCGAGACCTACTGCGAACTGCTTGCCGAAGCGATCGCCGCCCGCAAAGGCGCCGCGGCCGAGGTCGTCGAGAAACGCGAAGCCGTCATCGACGTCAAGCTCGACGCCTACATTCCGAACGACTACATCCCGCAAGTCTCGCAGAAGATCGCGGCCTATCAGGAGCTCGCAAACGCGCGCAGCGAGCCGGCCGTCGATGCCGTCGCCGACGGTTTGATCGACCGCTTCGGCCCGCTGCCCGCGCCGCTCGCCAATCTGGTCGAAGTCACGAAGCTGCGCACGAAGGCGCTGGAAAAGAACGTCACCCGCGTCGTGATCGACAAGTCACGGCTCACGCTTGGAGTCGGCAGTGCATTCTCCATCGCGCCGACCGCGATTCCAAAGCTGCAATCGCTTACCAAGAATAAGTTCCGCTTCGGCGACGGCCGGATCACGATCGATCTTCCCGAACGTCCGGCGGGCGAACACCTCCCGGTGCTGCGCGCGCTCCTCGAAGCGCTGTGATGGCAGGCGTTACCGACGACCTGCGGTTTCTCGCAAGCGTCGGCGAAGCGCTCACCGATAGCCTCGACCTCTCGACCCGGCTCGACGTCTTCGTCAACGCCGTCGTCCCGCGGCTCGCCGATTGGGCGACCGTCAACCTGCTCGGTGACGACGGTTCCGTGGAAACGCGTGCGATCGCGCATCGCGACCCCGCGCAACGAGCGACCGCGGAACGCTTGCGCGGCCCGTTCTACGCGAACCCGAATGCGGCACAGGGAACGCCGAGCGCGCTACGCTCGCGCCGCCCCGCGTTGCTCACCGGCGTCGACGAAACGTTTCTGCGCCGTCACATTCGTCCCGAGATGTTTGCCGACGTCTTGGCGCTCGGCGCAGATTCCGCATTCATCGTTCCGCTCATCGCGCACGGCCGCGTCTATGGAACGCTCTCGGCAATGCGCACCGCGCACGAGCGGCCGTTCCGCGAAGACGACCTGCACTTGATCGAAGAACTCGCGCGGCGCGCCGCGGCCGCGATCGCGAACGCCAAACTCTTCGAACGCAGCGCCACGATCGCCGAAGCGTTTCAAGAAGCCTCGCTGCCGCAGCGGCTCCCGCGCGTCGCGGGCGCGGCGTTCTCCGCGTACTACGCACCGGGACGGGCCGAGGCGATGGTCGGCGGCGATTGGTACGACGCCTTCACGCTCGACGACGGCCGCGTCGCGGTCTCGATCGGCGACGTCGCCGGCAGCGGCTTGCAAGCCGCGGTCCTGATGGGCAGCGTGCGCCAACTGATTCGCGGCGCGGCGCAGCTGCAAACCGACCCCGCGTCGATCCTCGACGCAACCGACCGGGCGCTGCGCGGTGAATACCCCGAAGCAATCGTGACCGCCGTGGTCGGCATCGTCGACACCGCCGGGCGCGGCATCGATTATGCCTCGGCAGGCCATCCGCCGCCGCTGCTGCGCGGCCCGGACGGGGCGGTCGTCGAACTCGACGCCTTCGGGCTGCCGCTTGGGCTGCGCGTTCCCGGGCACTCGCACGGCGCGGCAATCGGGTACCAGCCGGGCTCGCTCCTCGTCCTCTACACCGACGGCCTCATCGAGTCAACGAGAGACATTCTCGAGGGCGAGAGCCGATTGCGGGCGGAACTCGCGCAACGGCGCATCGGCGAGGCTTCGAACGCGGCCCGCGCCCTGCACGACGCCGTGCTGGCCGGCGGCGCGAGCGACGACGTCGCGATTCTCACCGTCTCGCTCGGTTAGGAAATCCTGAGCCCGTCGAAGGGCGCGGCAGGACCGCCGGACGGCAGCGGGCGAAATGGCGGGAGTTTGCGGGGTCGACGAGACTCCGCGCCTTTATGTCCGGTCTTTGAGATTAGGGCGGCTATAGCCGCCCGATCGCGCCTAGGAGTAGTCGATGTCGTTCCGTTTCTTCGCCCCCTGTGCCGTAGTCGCGCTCGGCCTCGCACTCGCCGGATGCAGCAGCGGCGGGTCATCGGCCGGCGGCAACGTCGCGTCGGTGAATAGCGATAACATCACCCGCGCCGAGTTCGACGCGAAGCTGGAGGCCGGCCCGCAGGGCAAGGCGATCCTCAACCAGCTGATTCAAACCGATTTGATCGATCAGTACGCCGCCGACAACCACGTCGACGTTTCCGACGCGGACGTCCAGGCGCGCGAAGACGAAATCAAGGCGAAGTACCCGCCGGGTCAATTCGATACGATCCTCAAGTCGCAGAACCTCACCGAGGACGACGTCAAGAAGATCCTGCGTCAGCAACTCGTCGTCGAGAAAGCCGTCAGCGCGAACATCAAGGTAAGCGACGCGGACGTGAAGAGCTATCTCGACAAGAACCACGCGACGCTCGATACGGCCGAACAGGTTCGCGCGCGCCACATCCTGGTTGCCGACATCAAGACCGCGCAGACGGTCGAAGACAAGCTCAAGTCCGGCGGCGATTTCGCGGCCCTCGCGAAACAGTACTCGACCGATCCGTCGAGCAAAGACAAGGGCGGCGAACTCGGCTTCTTCTCCAAGGGCCAGATGGTGCCGGCGTTCCAAGCCGCGGCGTTTTCGCAGAAAATCGGCGTCGTCGGGCCGCCGGTGAAGTCGCCCTTCGGCTACCACATCATCGAAGTCGAAGAGACCAAGCCCGCGCAGGTCGCAACCTACGCGAACTCGGCGGACAAAATTCGCAAGCTGCTGACGCAACAGCAACAGCAGCAGCAGGTGCCGGCGTTCCTGCAGCAGTTGCGCAGCAAGGCCACGATCACGATCTACGACGATAAGCTCAAGGACGCGCTCCCGCCGCCTGCCCCGGCACCGGCCGCAACGACGGCGCCGACCGCGGCCGGCGCACCGAGCCCCGGCTCACCGAGCCCCGCAAGCAGCTAACTGCGCGCCTCGCGGCGAAACCGAGCCCCCAAGATGTACGTCTTGGGGGCTTCCGTTTGCGCGCGCTGATCCGCATCGTGGGTCTGGGCCCGGGGGACCCCGACCTCGTCACGCTCGGCAGTTTGGAAGCGCTGCGCGCGGTCGGCCGCGTCGCGCTGTTGCTCGCGCCGCCCGAACTGCAGTTGTTCATCGAGAGCGAGGGCGTAACGGTCCTGCGCGATCGCATCGCAGATCAAGCGCTGTTCGTGCGCGGTTCGCGCGACGCGATCGAAGCCTTCGTCGATACGCTCGGCGACGAGGATCTCGCAATCGGCGTGCTCGGCAACCCGCTTTCCGACTTCCCGGGATTGCCGATCCTGCTGCGCGCGCTCGAACGCGCGGGGGGACGGA
>Ga0302326_10018402_pt1 | contig 14494 bp, 19 predicted proteins | sample Palsa_T0_3_FD_202264 | JGI IMG/M metagenome (GOLD analysis project Ga0302326, IMG submission 202264) | Peat permafrost microbial communities from Stordalen Mire near Abisko, Sweden - Palsa_T0_3 | ecosystem: Environmental > Terrestrial > Soil > Palsa > Peat permafrost | place: Sweden: Abisko... | reverse complement strand
AAGGCGCGGACCTGCGCACCTGCAACCTGCGCCGCGCCGACCTGCGCGGCGCGCGCCTGATCGGCGCCAAGCTCTCCGGCTCGGATCTGCGCGACGCCCAGCTGGGCCCATTGCTGATCGCCCCGACCCGGCCATTACCCGCCGACCTGACCAAGGCCCAGCTCAAGAGCACCGACCTCGCCCGCGCCGACGTGCGCCAGGCGATCATGGTCGGCGCGGACTTGTCTCGCGCCAATTTTACCGGCGCGATCCTGAAGGGCCTCAACGTGACCGACGCCATCCGCGACGGCGTGCGCGGGCTGGACGTCATCTAGGGCGCGCCGCCGCGCCCCCTTGAACCGACAGGTTCCGCCCCTACCTCACCCATCGAAGGCGCTGGATGTCCGGGCCTTCCGGGTCACGGGCGAGGCCAAACGGCTCGCCGCCGATCCGCACCCATCGCAACCTTGCTCCTGAAGGAGGTGCTTATGCGTACCGTCGACTTTTCCCCGCTTTACCGTTCCGTGGTCGGCTTCGACCGCCTCGCCGATCTGCTCGATTCCGCCGCGTCCGACGCCGGCAACGGCTATCCGCCCTACAACATCGAGCGCACCGGCGAGCATGAGTATCGCGTCGAGATCGCCGTCGCCGGCTTCAAGGCCGACGAGCTCTCGATCGAGGTGAAGGAAAGCCTGCTGATCGTCCAGGGCCGCAAAGCCGCCAACGACGTCGAGCGCCGCTTCGTTCACCGTGGCCTCGCCGAGCGCAACTTCGAGCGGCGCTTCCAGCTGGCCGAATATGTCGTGGTGACCGAGGCGAACCTCGCCGACGGCCTGCTCTCGATCAGCCTCAAGCGCGAGCTGCCGGAAGCGCTCAAGCCCCGCCGCATCGAGATCGGCGTCGGCTCGAGCTCCCTGATCCAGGACCAGAAGGCCGCCTAAGCCGGCCTGCCGAGATGATCGGCGAAGGGCGGCGCCGCGATGGCGTCGCCCTTCTTCGTTTCAGAAGCCCTTGAGGTCGGGGTCCAGCGTCTGGCCGGCGTCGAGCTGGACGCCGAAGGTGTTCAGGAACATCGAGACCTGGGTGTACTGGCCGGCGGTGAACACCGCGTCCATGCACTGCTTTTCGTCGAAGTGCGACCGCAGCTGGGCCCAGACCGCGTCGCTGACGAAGTGGTCGCCGACCAGATCGTCGGCCACGCGGATCAGCGCGGCGTCGGCATCCGACCAGCCGGCGTCCGCGCCTTGCTTGATCTTCGCGATCTCCGCCTCGGTCAGGCCCTCGTTCAGCGCAATCCGAGTGTGCTGGGTGAACTCGTAGCCGGACTTGCAGAGGAAACCGACGCGCAGGATCACGATCTCCCGCTCGCGGGCCGGCAGGCTGTTGCGGCGCGACAGCACATAGCCGCCCCACTCGTTGAAGCGCGTCAGCGCCTTCGGCGCGCGGGCCAGGGTGCGGAAGATGTTCAGCGGCCCCAGCTTGCCCGTGCTCATCGGCGCCAGCGCCGCGCGCTGGTCGTCGGTCAGTTCGTCGTCCTGCAGCGGGGCGATGCGGGGCGCGGCAAGGCGCATGGGCGTCCTCCATTTTCTGGTTGCCGCGACCCTAAGAGGCGGCGTCGCTCGCGTCGAGACTCGGCGGACTGAGCAGCGTTTACATTTGGCCCAGGCGCGGCCAAATAACCTGCGTCGCCGAGGCCCGGCGATTGGCTAAGAGGACGGTGATGACAGAGCTTGAGGAGCTTACCGAGCGCATGAAGACCGCGGTCGGAACCGATTCCGGGCTCGGCAAGACGCTAAAGTTCAACCTCAAGGGCGAAGGCTTCATCTACATCGACACTGGCGCGGTGAGCAACGAAGACAAGCCGGCGGACCTAACGCTGACCATCTCCATCAAAGACCTGATCGCGCTGGGCCAAGGCAAGCTCGACCCGATGACTGCGGTCATGACCGGGGCGCTCCGGCTGTCCGACATGGGCGTCGCGATGGGGCTGCAAGGCAAGATGAACGCCCTCTTCGCCAAGATTACCTAGCGGCTTGGCCGACACCGCCCCTCTCTACGGCACGGACGCTGCGCCTGTCCCGGACGGGGCGGTCGCGGAGTGGTTCACCGGCGCCGGCGGCGCGCGGCTCCGGGCGGCGCTGTTCTCGGCAAAAGGGGCGGCGCGCGGCTCGGTGGTGCTGAGTGGTGGCCGCACCGAGCCGATCGAGAAATACTTCGAGGTGATCGGCGAGCTGACCGGGCGCGGCTTCGTGGTGCTGGCGCACGACTGGCGCGGTCAGGGGCTCTCGCACCGCCTTCTGCCCGACCGCCTGCGCGGCCATGCGTCCGGCAGCGCCGACTTCGTCGCCGACTTCGCCGCGATGATCGCCGCGTTCGAGATGCGGCTGCCGAAGCCCTGGCTGGCGGTCGGCCATTCGATGGGCGGCTGCCTGACGGCGCTCATGCTGGCGCGGGGCGAAACGCGGTTTGCCGGCGCGGTGCTCTCGGCGCCGATGCTGGGGTTACAGACCGCGCCGACGGCGCCGGCGGTGACGCGCCTGCTGGCCCAGACCCTGACCCTGATCGGCGCTGGCGGCGCCAGCACGCCAGGGGGTGACGCCGCCTCGTTCGAGCGCAACATCCTGACCCACGATCCGCGCCGCTACGCCCGCAATGTCGGCCAGACCGCAGCCTATCCGGATCTGGCGCTTGGCCCGCCGACCTGGAGCTGGCTCGCCTTCGCCTTCGCCGCCATCGCCGAGCTGCACAAAGGGCCGGGCGTGCCGAAGGTCGAGATTCCGGTGACCATCGTCGCCGCCGGCGAAGACCGCATCATCGACAACGCCGGCACGCGGCTGGTGGCCAGCCGCTTCCCGAACGGTCGCTACGTCGAGGCCCCGGGCGCCTTCCACGAGGTGCTGCAGGAGACCGACGAGATCCGCTCGGTGTTCTGGCGCGAGTTCGATGCGCTGGCGGAGGCGGTGGCGCCATAATTCCCGCGAGGCGTCGGGTTTGCGCCTATTTTGCCGCCCGCTTCAGCGCCACTAGCGCCTCGTCCAGCAAGGCGCGGTCGCCGGCGATCGCCATCTGGCCGCCTTGGCGACCGATCGGCGCGCCGGTCCAGTCGGTGGTCATGCCGCCGGCGCCCTCGATCACCGGCACGGCGGCCTCGACGTCCCAGCTCTTCAGGCCGGCTTCGACCACCAGGTCGAGCGTGCCCAGAGCGACCATGGCGTAGGCGTAGGCGTCGCACCCCAGGCGGGCGAGCCGGACGGCGGCGCGCAGCTGGCGCCAGGCGCCCAGCTCGGCGCCGTTGAAACAGGCCTCGGGGTCGGTGGTGGCGATGATGGCGTCGGTGAGCGGCACGCCGGTGCGCACCTTCAGCGGCCGCTCGCCGGCGCGGGACACCAGCCTCGATCCGCCCGGCCCGCCGACGAACACCTCGCCCAGATAAGGCTGGCCGATCGAGCCGACCACGGGACGGCCCTCGAAGCGGAGCGCGATCAGCGTGGTCCAGACCGGCAGGCCGGCGACGAAGGCGCGGGTGCCGTCGATCGGATCCAGCAACCAGACGAACTCGGCGTCCGGACGATCTTCGCCCATCTCCTCGCCGATCACGCCGTGCTCGGGGTAGCGCTCGCCGATCAGGCGGCGGATCTCCGCCTCGGCGCACCGGTCGGCCAGGGTCACCGGGTCATAGTGTCGCGTCTTGGACTTGTTCTCGATCCCGTGCTCGCCGCGGAACAGTGGCAGGATCACCGCCGCGCTGGCGCGGTTAAGGTCAAGGATGAAACCGTCGAGTTCGGCCAGGCGCGCATCTGAAAGCATGCGCTCCCATAGACGTCCGAGGGTTTGGCCGGAAGCGCCGTTGCGCCTACGCCGTTCTGGGTCGCCGCGTCAGGCCGCGTTGGAGTCGCGGTTGAGGTTGCGGGCCAGATCGAGCAGGCGGCGGCGCGGACGCTCCCCCAGCGCGTGATACGTCCGCACCAGGTCGGCGGACTCGTCGCGGGTCGGACCGGGGACCACGGCGATCTCGTCGTTCAAGCCTTCGAAGAAGTAGTTCACCGGCACTTCCAGCGCGCTGGAAATCCGCCAGAGCCGGGCGGCGGAAACGCGGTTGGCGCCGCACTCGTACTTCTGGATCTGCTGGAAACGAACGCCGCAGGCCTCGGCCAGCTGCTGCTGGGTCAGGCCCAGCAGGCGCCGACGCCGACGCATGCGCTTGCCGAGGTGGAAATCGATTTCGTCGCTCATCGTCAGGCGCCCGCCGTTCTTCGAAATGGTTAACGCAAGTGCCGTTTCGGCACATCTGAGCGCGACTGCGGCAAGGCGCGTGCCGCCATTGCGAAGCCCTACGGCGAAGCCCTAGGTACGCGGCGCATGGCGACGCGATTCCAGGACTTTCAGTGGCGGCTCGAGACGGCGGGGTACGACCTCGTCGCCGCAATCATGCGCGTTGCGCCGATTGACGCAGCCTCCGCGTTCGGCGGCGCGCTGTTCAAACTGCTGGGGCCGCTGACCAGCGCCAATCGCACAGCGCTGCGCAACCTGCGCCTCGCCTTCCCCGAATGGGACGAGCCGCAGCGGCGCAGCATGGCCAGGCGTCAGTGGGAGAACGCCGGCCGTGTGCTGTTCGAGTTCTTCCTGATGGAGCGGATCATGGCCGATCCGGACCGGGTCGAGCTGGTGGGGATGGAGCGGCTGGATGAGATCAAGGCGTCGGGCCGGCCGACGGTGTTCGTCAGCGGCCACTTCGCCAACTGGGAGATCATGGCCGCGACCAAGACCCTGGCCGGCATCGAGGGCGTGCTGGCTTATCGCGGCGCCAACAACCCCTACATCGACCAGCGGATGCGCGACAGCCGGCGGCGCTACGGCGTCACGCTGTTCGCGCCGAAGGGGAAGGAGGGCGGGCGCGAGGTGATGGCGGCGTTGAAGAGCGGCCTGAGCGTCGGCATTCTGGCCGACCAGAAGTACTACGAGGGCCCGCTGGCGCCATTCTTCGGCCACCTGGTGCGCACCCAGCACGCGCCGGTGCGCTTCGCGATGCGCTTCGGCGCGCATCTGCAGCCGGGCTGGGTGGAGCGGACCAAAGGCGCCCGGTTCCGCGTCTTCGTCGCCGAACCGATCGCGCTGCCGGCCGAGGGCGGCACGCCGGCGGACGTCGAAGAAGGGCTGCGGCGGATCAACGCCTTCATCGAAGAGCGGGCGCGCGCCAGGCCTTGGGAATACTGGTGGGTGCACCGCCGGTTCCCTGACGCACTGTATCAGCAGCTGGCGGCAGAGGGGTACTAGGTCGCGGCCTTGCGCCCCTCCGTCACTCGCTGCTGCGCAGCGAGCGCCGCCTCCCCCCCCGTTTCGCTACTCTACTCGGTGGAGGAGCAGGTTATCGCGCTTAGCTCCTCCACCGCGCAGCGGGGGTGGCAGACCGCAAAGCGGGCTGACGGAGGGGGGGCGGCGGCGCGCAGCTCCCTGCTAAGGATTGAGCTCTTTCCACCGCTGCAGCGCCTGGGTCGGGCTGGCGTAGGCTTCCTGCAGGCGGGGGTTCCAGTAGCGCAGCGCTTCGAGCGGGATCTTTTTGCCGGTGACGGCGCAGAGCACGTAGCGGCCGGGGCGCAGCACCACGATCTCGCCGTCGCCATAGCGCACCAGGGCGAGTTCGCCTGGCCGGCTGAAATCCTTGTCGTGCGCGTTCATGGGCCAAATCTAGCGCGCTCGGCCGCGGTTTAGAAGAGATCGCCTTGGCCGGTGTCGCCGCCGCCGGTCCGCGACAGCCGTTTTCCGGGCGCGCCATCGATGATCGCGTTGCGCTCGCCGTCCTTGAACCGCAGCCGCACCGCCTCGGCCGGGGCTAGTTCCCGGGCCGAGGTCGCCAGCCGGCCGTTGGCGCGGCGGATCAGGGTGTAGCCGCGCTCCAGCGGGCCCTCCGGGTTCAGCGAAACCCGCTGGCGCTCCAGCGAGGCCAGCCGCTCGGCCTCGCGCAGCAGCCGGCGCGCAACGATCGGCGCCAGGCGCGCGCTGACTTCCGCCAGGCGCTGGCGCTGGCGGATGATCGGCCGCTCCAGCAGCCCCGGCTTCAGCGCCGCGGCGGGGCCGGCGAGGGCGTGGGCGTGGACCGCGACGTTGCGCTGCAGGCCGGCGGCGAGACGCCCGGCGGCGATGTCGAGGCGCTGCGTCGCCAGGCCCAGCAGGTCCTGCGGCCGCGGCAGGCCCCGCGCGGCGGCGGAAAGCCGGGTGCGGCGCAGTTCGATCGTCCGCGCCCCACAGGAGATCAGCCGCCGCTCATGGTCGGCGAGGCTCGCCGCCAGTTCGGCGAACACCGGGGTTGCGAACTCCGCCGCCGCGGTCGGCGTTGGCGCGCGCCGGTCGGAGACGAAGTCGATCAAGGTGGTGTCGGTCTCGTGGCCGACGGCGGAGATCAGCGGGATGGCGCTGGCCGCCGCGGCCCGCACCAGCGCCTCGTCGTTGAACGGCCACAGGTCCTCCACCGAGCCGCCTCCGCGCGCGACGATCAGTACGTCCGGGCGTGGAACCGGCCCGCCCGGTTGCAGCGCGTTGAACCCGGCGATGGCGGCTGCCACCTGCGCCGCCGCGGCGTCGCCCTGCATCAGCGAGGGCCAGACGATCACATGGCAGGGCCAGCGGTCAGCGATGCGGTGCAGGATATCGCGGATCACCGCGCCGGTCGGGCTGGTGATCACCCCGACGACGCGCGGCATCGCCGGCAGGCGGCGCTTGAGCGCGGTCTCGAACAGGCCCTCGGCGGCCAGCTTCGCCTTCAGCCGCTCCAGCTGCGCGAGCAGCGCGCCAACGCCGGCGGGGGCCATGGTCTCGATGATGATCTGGTACTGAGAGCGGCCCGGGTAGGTGGTGATCTTGCCGGTGACAATGACCTCGAGCCCGGTCTGCGGCCGCACCGCCAGCGTCCGCACCTGGGTCTTCCAGATCACGCCAGAGATCGAGGCGCGCTCGTCCTTGAGGTCGAGGTAGACGTGGCCGTTGGAGTGGAAGGTGACCTTGGAAAGCTCGCCGCGCAGCCGCACGAATCCGAACTGCTCCTCGATCGTCCGCTTCAGCGCGAACGCGAGTTCGGAGACGCTGAAGGCGTGGGCGTTCGAAGCGGACGCGTCCGACTCGGGCGAGGCGAGGTCGCTCATATGCGATTATGTATCGCTTCCGAGCCGCCGATCCAGCAATTGGGCGGCATGGGGGCGACGACGTGAGTGAGACGATCGGACGGCTGAGGCGCTGGCTCGCGGCGCGCGTTTCGCCGCGTGAGGCGATCAGGGGACGCGACTTCCTCTTGCCGCCGGAGGCGGCGGCCGGGCTTGCCGACGTGGCGTCCGGTGACCTCGAGCGCCTGTTCTTCGCGACGCAGGGCGTGGTGGTGAACAAATGGCTGCACTACCTGCCGATCTACGAGCGCTACTTCGCGCCCTACCGCGGCACGGCGGTGAGGATGCTGGAGATCGGCGTCAGCCGGGGCGGATCGCTCGACCTGTGGCGACGCTACTTCGGCGCCGACGCGACCATCTTCGGCGTCGATATCGACCCAACCTGCCTCAACGTGGTCGCCGCGCCGAACCAAGTCAGAATCGGCTCACAGGCTGACCCCGCTTTCTTGCTTAGCGTAATCGAGGAGCTGGGAGCGCCCGACATCATTCTCGACGACGGCTCGCACGTCGCGTCGCACCAGCAGGCGTCGTTCGAGACCTTGTTTCCGCGGCTGAAGGAGGGCGGGCTCTACGTGGTCGAGGATCTGCATACCGCCTACTGGCCGGACTTCGACGGCGGCCATCGCCGGCCCGGCACGGCGATCGAGCTGGTCAAGCAGATGATCGACGACATGCACGGCTGGTATCACCGCGAGCCTACCCCTACGCCGGCGAAGGACGCGGTGGGCGCAATCCATGTGCACGACAGTCTCGTCGTGCTGGAGAAGCGCCGCCGGGCCCGACCGAGCCACATCGTGGTCGGGCCCTGAAGCCGGCCTCAGATGTAGCGGCGCAGCGACCTGGTCAGCTCGGCGACCGTCGACTTCTTCTTGCTTTGCGGCGGCTGGTAAGCGAGCCGGGCGTGGTCGTTGCAGTAGGGCCCGTCCTCGCCGGCCCGCCGGCCGCAGAAGGTGAAGTCGTTGCTCGATGGATCACCGATCGGCCACTTGCACATGTGAGCGCCCAGCGTCAGCACCGTGGCCGTGCCGGGCAGCTCGACGAATGGCGCGCTGCGAACCGCCGGAACCGTGTGAGCCCGGGGCTCGATCGACCGGGCGCGCGGCGCCGGCATCGAGATCGGACGCGGCGGCCGCGGTGTCTTGAAGGTCGGTCGGCTCGGATGCGATGGCGCGGCGCGGCCGGAGAGGCCCAGCCGGTGCACCTTGCCGATGACCGCGTTGCGCGTGACCCCGCCCAACTGTTTGGCGATCTGGCTGGCGGATAGACCGTCCAACCAAAGCTTCTTGAGGGTCGCGACCCTCTCGTCCGTCCAGCCCATGGCGATCTCCAACCCGCTCATCAGCGAGGGGGTCCGTCCCCACGGACCACGACGCTAGATGTTGTGCCCCAGCCGCGTCCCACGACGACGACCTACCACATACAGTAAACAAACGATTAAGGACCACAATAGGCGCCGGGGCACATGTCCACAGGAACTATATGTTGATGCGCGGTTCTGACCCGGTTGCGCCGTGCGGCATGGCGGCGCACATGAGGGGCGCCATGCGGGATATGCCTTTCAGCGCCGACACCGTCCTACCGCCCGTGCCGCGAGCCTATCGCGGCATCAACTGGGACGGCCTGCGCGCCCTCTACATCCGCGAGGTGCGGCGCTTCTGGAAGGTGGGGCTGCAGACCCTGGCCGCGCCGATCGTGACCGCGCTGCTCTACATGATGGTGTTCGTGGTCGCCGTCGGCGGCTCGCGGCAGGTGGAAGGGGTGGCGTTCAGCGCCTTCATCGCACCGGGCCTGATCATGATGCAGATCCTCAACAACGCCTTCTCCAACTCGTCCTCGTCGCTGCTGCAGGCGAAGATGAACGGCCTGATCGGCGACTTCCTCACCCCGCCGCTGTCGCCCGGCGAACTGGTGGCCGGCTTTGCGCTGGGCGCCCTGACGCGGGGCATCGTCGTCGGGACGGTGGCCGGGCTGGCGATCTTCCCGTTCGCCCACATGAGTTTCGACCAGGTCTGGGCGATCTTCTACTTCAGCATCGGCGCGGCGCTGATCATGGGGCTGCTGGGCGCGATGACGGCGATCTGGTCGGAGAAGTTCGACCACATCGCCGCGGTGACCAACTTCATCGTCATGCCGATGACCTTCCTGTCTGGCACTTTCTACCTGGTCAAGAACCTGCCGGAGCCGTTTCGCACCGTCTCTCAGTTCAACCCGTTCTTCTACCTGATCGCCGGCTTCCGCTACGGCTTCACCGGCATCATGGACGGCTCGCTGATGGTCGGCGTGGCGCTGACGGCGGCGCTGGTCGTCGTGCTTTGGGCGATCACCTGGTGGATGTTCGCCAGTGGCTACAAGCTGAAGACCTAGGCGCGGCGGCCTTGGCGACGGTCCGCTACATTGTCAGCGACGTCGCGGCGGCGAGCGAGTTCTACATCGGCCAGCTGGGTTTCGAGCTGGTCCAGGCCTACGGGCCGGCGATGGCGATCGTCCGGCGCGGCGACCTCTTACTCTGGCTCGCCGGGCCGGGTGCTTCGGCGTCGCGGCCGATGCCGGACGGACGGCAACCAGTGCCGGGCGGCTGGAACCGCATCGTGGTCGAGACCGCCGACCTGGCCGCGCTCGTCGCGTCGCTGAAAGCTGCCGGGGCACCCTTCCGGAACGAGATTATCAGCGGCCCGGGCGGCCGACAGACGTTGTGCGAGGACCCGTCCGGCAACGTGGTCGAGCTGTTCGAGCCGGGGTGAGACGTCTCAGTAGGGAAAGCGACATTGGGCAATCTGCAGCGCCTGAGCATCGCCTTTCCCGCTCACACGGTAAACCAGGCGGTCCGCCACGGTTATGCGGCGAGACCACCATCCTTGCAGATCGCCTCGCAAGGGCTGTGGCTTGCCAGTGCCCTTGAGCGGGTCGCGTTGGCATTCCTTGATCAGGCCGTTCAGCCGGTCGAGGACGTTGGGATCGGTCGCCTGCCAATGGAGATAGTCTTGCCAGGCGCGCTCAGCGAAGACGAGTTTCACGGCTCGATCAAGTCGTGCTCTTCACCGTCGCCCGTATCGAGCTCGCGGATTGCCTCGCGGAGCCGATCGGCATTGTTTGGAGTTGAGAGCAGATGGACTGTCTCTTCCATCGCGTTCCAGTCGGCCAGCGACACCATCACAACGGCCTCCGCCTTCTGCCGGGTGATGACCACTGGCTGATGGTCTTCCACTACGCGGTCCATCACCTCTTTGAGCTTGGCGCGCGTGTCTGAGTAGCTGAGCACGTCCATAGCTAAACTCCGAACCCGCCTCATATGTACAGATATTGGTACAATATCAAGCCTCGGATCACACTGCGTTCTGAATTGACAACGCACACCCTTCGGACCCATACGCGCCGCTTTCCAGCGTCCCCGTACTCCCGTGCGGGGATTTCTCAGTTTTGGAGGCTGTGATGGCCGAGGGAGCTTCGCCGACCGTTTCGAACGATCACATCATGGGCGTCTACAACCGCGCGCCCCTGTCGTTCGAACGCGGGCGAGGCGCGCGCCTCTACACCGAGGAGGGCGTCGAGTACCTCGACTGCCTGGCCGGCATCGCCACCACCGGCCTCGGCCACGCTCACCCCAAGCTGGTGCAGGCGCTGAAGGACCAGGGCGAGAAGCTCTGGCACGTCTCCAACATCTTCCGCATCCCGGAGCAGGAGAAGCTGGCGGCGAAGCTCTGCGAAGCGACCGGCCTGGACGAGGTGTTCTTCACCAACTCCGGCGCGGAATCGATCGAGTGCGCGCTGAAGACGGCGCGCAAGTTCCACTGGGCCAACGGCCAGCCGGAGCGGATCGAGATCATCGGGTTCGAAGGCGCGTTCCACGGCCGCACCTACGCGGCCATCTTCGCCGCCGGCAATCCCAGCTACACCGAGGGCTTCGGCCCGCCGCTGCCCGGCTATACAACGCTGCCGTATGGCGACATGGCGGCGCTGGAAGCGGCGGTCACCGAGCAGACGTGCGCGGTGCTGATCGAGCCGGTGCAAGGGGAGGGCGGGGCGCGCGCGCTGCCGGAAGCCGACCTCACCCGCTTGCGCGAGCTGTGCACCGAGAAGGGCGTGCTGCTGATCCTGGACGAGATTCAGTGCGGACTCGGCCGCACCGGCAAGCTGTTCGCGCACGAGTGGGCGGCCAACGCCGGGCCGGACATCATGTGCATCGCCAAGGCGCTCGGCGACGGCTTCCCGGTCGGCGCGTGCCTGGCCACGAGCGAGGCGGCCAAGGGCATGAAGGTCGGCTCGCACGGCTCGACCTACGGCGGCAATCCGCTGGCGATGGCCGTCGGCCTGGCCTCGCTCGAGGAGCTGACCCGCCCCGAGACGCTCGCCAACGTGCGCGACATCACCGGCTACTTCGCCCAGCAGCTGTCCGGCCTGAAGGACCGCTTCCCGGAAGTGATCGAGGACATCCGCGGCAAGGGCCTGCTGATCGGCCTGAAGCTGAAAACGCCCAACCGCGACTTCATGGCCCTGGCCCGCGATGAGAAACTGTTGATCGCTGGCGGCGGAGACAACTGCGTGCGCCTGCTGCCCTCGCTGCTGCTGACGCGGGAAGAGGCGCGCGAGGCGGTCGAGAAGCTGGAACGCGCCTGCGAGGTTGCGAGGGCGACGGCGGCGGCGGCGGCATGACTGGTCAGCTCAGACGTATTTCGCCCGGCGATCGAGGGCTCCCCATGGCGCGGCCGCGCTCGTTCATCGACCTGTGGAGTCTTGAGGCCGCAGACCTGCGCGCGATCATGAAGGACGCCCGCCGGCGCAAGGCCGCGCGCGTCGGCTGGCCCAAGGGCCGCGCCGACGCCGACGCGCCACTGAAGGACCGCACCCTGGCGATGGTGTTCCAGAAGAACTCCACCCGCACCTGGTTCTCGTTCGACGCGGCGATCCGCCAACTCGGCGGCCATTCGATCATCTCCACCGACGCGGACATGCAGCTCGGCCGCGGCGAGACTATCGCCGACACCGCCCGGGTGCTCTCGCGCATGGTCGATGCGATCATGATCCGCGCCAACCGTCACGAGGACGTGCAGGCGCTGGCCGACGCGGCCAGCGTGCCGGTGATCAACGGCCTGTCCGACGCTGGCCACCCGTGCCAGATCATTACCGACCTGATGACCTTCGAAGAGCACCGCGGCTCGCTCGAGGGCCGAACGCTGGCCTGGGTCGGCGACGGCAACAACGTCTGTTCCAGCTTCATCCAGGCGGCGCCGAAGTTCGGCTACAGGCTCAACATCGGCTGTCCCACCGCCTATGCCCCGGACCGGGTGGATCTGGCTCGCGCCGCCGCGCAGCAGGGCCGGGTCGCGGTGACCGACGACCCGCGCGAGGCGGTGGCCGGCGCCGACCTCGTTATCGCCGACACCTGGGTCTCGATGGGCGACAAGGACCCCGACGTGCGGCTGGCGACGCTGGAGCCTTACCGCGTCGACGAGCCGCTGATGGCCCTTGCAGCCAAGGACGCGCTGTTCATGCACTGCCTGCCCGCGCACCGTGGCGAGGAAGTGACCGAAGGCGTGATCGACGGGCCCAACTCGGTGGTCTGGGACGAAGCCGAGAACCGCATCCATGCGCAGAAATCCATCCTCGCTTGGTGCTTCGGCGCGATCTGAGTTCCCCAATTCACCCGCTCATACTGGCTTTCGCCGGGATGAGCGGGGATATGCGGCGGTGATGCTGGAAATCCGGCCGGCAAAACCCATATCCGGCCTCGTGCCCCAAAGAACCATCCCCCTCGACGATCTGGCCGCGCCGTTCCAGATCGAGGACCAGCCGGTGCGCGGCCGGCTGGTGCGCCTCGGCGCCGCCGTCGACGAGGTGCTGACCCGACACGAATATCCGACCGCGGTCGCCAACCTGCTCGGTGAGACCTGTGCGCTGGCGGCTCTGGTCGGCAATAGCCTGAAGTTCGAGGGCCGGCTGATCGTGCAGGCCCAGGGCGACGGGCCGGTGTCCTATGTCGTCGCCGATTACGACACCGAGGGCTCGCTGCGGGGCTACTGCCGCTATGACGCCGCGCGTCTGGCCGAGCTGCAGACCGAGACCGGCTTTCGGGTCCCGGGCGCCCAAGCTCTGCTCGGCCACGGGGTGTTCATCATGACCATCGACCAGGGCGCCGACACCGAGCGCTATCAGGGCGTGACGCCGATCGAGGGCGAGACGCTGGCCTTCTGCGCCGAGCGCTACTTCGCCCAATCCGAGCAGACGCCAACCCGCGTGCGCCTGGCGGTTGGCCAGGTCGACGACGGCTCAGGTCCGAAGTGGCGCGCCGGCGGCATCCTGCTGCAGAACATCGCCGAGGACGACGCCCGCGGCGAGACCGCCGAGGCCTGGCGCGAGGCGCAATTCTTGTTCGAGACAATCGGCGAGGACGAGCTGATCGATCCGACCCTGACGCCCGAGACCCTGCTCTACCGGCTGTTCCACGAACAGGGCGTGCGGCTGTTCGCGGCCCAGCCGCTGAGGGCGTTCTGCCGCTGCTCGCAGGATCGCATCCTCTCCGTGCTGCAGGCGTTCGGCGCCGCCGAGCGGGCCGAGATGGTCGAGGCCGACGGCCGCATCCACGTCACCTGCGAGTACTGCTCGCGCGTCTACAAGGTCGAGCCGGAAGCGGTGGGGTAGGGCTCTTCCGCGCCGATGTGGAGCTGTTAAGCTTCGTTCGGTTTCCGAGGAGCGCCGCGATGAGCCAAGGCACCGCCGCCGTTCAGGCCGCGCTCGAGGCCAAGCCCGGCGCTGTCGGCGCGTCGCTGCCATCCTCGCCCGGCGTGGTGATCTATAAGGTGATGGGCAAGATGTTCGCCATCCTGGAGTGCCGGCGTATCCAGAACGTGATCCTGAAGTGCGACCCGCATCTGGCGGAGATTCTGCGCCAGCAATACGCCGGGGTCGGCCACCGTTCCCACCTGGATCGCCGCTTCTGGATCAGCGTCAACCTAGTCGCCGACGTGCCGGCCGAGGAAGTCGAGCGTCTCGCGGCCCAGTCCTACGACCTGGTCTGCGCCGGCCTGACCCGCAAACAGAAGGCCGAGCTGGCGGAGCTGGGCTAGAGATGCTGTCCGGCAACCGAATGGCTCTGCGGCTTCGGGGGCGCCGAGATGCGATGGACGAGACGAAGCCTGCTGGCAGCTGGCGCCGCTAGCGCTGCAGCTGTCGGCCAGGCCCGGGCCTACCCGCTGGACGCGGCCATGTGGGAGGTGCGGGCGGGCTCGGCCAAGGCCTATTTGTTCGGCGACAGCGGCCCGCTGCGCGCGCCGTGGCGATCGGCGCGTTTTGACGCCGCGCTCGCCGACAGCCAGGCGTTTTGGAAGGAGACGCCAGACACCTCGGCGCGCGGGCTGTTCCTGGCC
>Ga0302326_10018400_pt1 | contig 14494 bp, 9 predicted proteins | sample Palsa_T0_3_FD_202264 | JGI IMG/M metagenome (GOLD analysis project Ga0302326, IMG submission 202264) | Peat permafrost microbial communities from Stordalen Mire near Abisko, Sweden - Palsa_T0_3 | ecosystem: Environmental > Terrestrial > Soil > Palsa > Peat permafrost | place: Sweden: Abisko... | reverse complement strand
TGGATATGCACGCGACGGAGAAAAAACCGGCGGCGGAAGTCGTGATGACCGTGCTGCACGCGGGCGGAAAATTCGATTCCGACACTTACAAAGTTTCCGGCGGATTGCACGGCGTGGGCGTCTCCGTAGTGAACGCGCTTTCCGACTGGCTGGAACTGGAAATTGCGCGCGATGGCGCGGTGTGGGAACAGAAATACGAGCGCGGCAAGCCGGTAAACAAACTGAAGCAAACCGGGAAGACGCGCAAGACCGGAACGAAAGTCACCTTCCATCCCGACCCCGAAATTTTCACGCAGACCGTTTTCAGTTACGACATTCTGGCGCAGCGCCTGCGCGAGCTGGCGTTTCTGAACAAGGGCCTGAAGATCACGCTGACCGACGAACGCAACGATAAATCCACCGAATTCCGGTTCACCGGCGGCATCGCCGAATTCGTGAAGCACCTGAACAAGGGCAAAACCGTGCTGCACGATTCGCCGATTTACATGGAGGGCAAGCGCGAGCAGGTGGAGATGGAAATCGCGCTGCAGTACAACGACGGCTACGCCGAAAATATTTTTGCGTTCGCGAACACCATCAACACGGTGGACGGCGGCACGCATCTTTCCGGATTTCGATCCGCGCTGACGCGCACCATCAATTACTACGCCAACCAAACCGGGATGCTCAAAGAGCAGAAGGACGAAGTCACGATCACCGGCGACGACGTGCGCGAGGGCCTGGTCGCCGTGGTTTCCGTAAAGCTGCCGCAGCCGCAATTTGAAGGGCAGACCAAGGGCAAACTGAATAGCGACATCAAGGGGCAGGTGGAGCAGCTGGTCAACGAGAAGCTGGGCGAATATTTCGATAAGCACATGACCGTGGCGCGGCGGATTATCGGCAAGTGCATCGACGCGGCACGCGGACGCGAGGCGGCGCGCAAAGCACGCGAGCTGACGCGGCGCAAATCGGCTCTCGATTCGAGCGGATTGCCGGGGAAGCTGGCGGATTGCCAGGAACGCGATCCGGCGCGCTGCGAGCTATTCATCGTGGAGGGCGAATCCGCGGGCGGCTCGGCAAAGCAGGGGCGCGATCGCAAGAATCAAGCGATCCTGCCGCTGAAAGGAAAAATCCTGAACGTAGAGAAGGCGCGTTACGACAAGATGCTGGGCCACGAGGAAATCCGCACGATTATCACGGCCCTGGGCACCGGAATCGGCAAAGACGATTTCGACCCCGCGAAATTGCGCTACCACAAGATCATTCTGATGACCGACGCGGACGTGGACGGCAGCCACATTCGCACGCTGCTGCTCACGTTTTTCTTCCGGCACATGCGCGAATTGATCGAGCGCGGGCACATCTACATCGCGCAGCCGCCGCTTTACCGATTGCGCCGCGGGAAAATGGATCGCTACATCCGCGACGACCGCGACTTCATGGGCGAAATGATGCGCCGCGCGACCGAAGAGCATCGCGTGAAGCCGAAGGAAGGGCCGATGCTGGAAGGCGCCGGCCTCTCCACATTTCTGCTGAACATTCAGGAATACGGGCAGGTGCTGAAGCGGCTTTCGCGCCGCGTGCGCATCGCGGGAATCGCGGAACTGCTGGCGGAGAGCGAACTCGAAAAGAAAACCGATTTCGAGGACAAGAAGAAACTGGAAAAACTTGAACGCGCCATCGAAAAAGCGAAAATTGAAATTGAAACCAAGATCGTTTACGACGAAGAACACAGCTTGTACGAACTGAATCTGACCGGCGGCACAAAAGAGCGGCCGGTGGCCGGGAAAGTAAACTGGGCGCTGGCATCCACGCCGGAATACAAGCGCGTACGCGCGCTCTATCGCCTGGTTGAGCCGGTGGATCATCCGCCGTTTCTAGTCACGCGCAACGGAGACAAGATCAGCAAGGAAAATGCGGCCGACGTGCTGGGATACGTTCTGGCGGACGCGCAAAAAGAATTCACCATCACGCGGTTTAAGGGTTTGGGCGAGATGAACCCCGAGCAGCTCTGGGCCACCACGATGAACGGCGAAACCCGCACGCTGCTGCAGGTGAAAATGGAAGACGTGGTGGAAGCCGAGAATATTTTCACGACGCTGATGGGCGAAAGCGTGGTGGAGCGCAGGAAATTCATCGAGGACAACGCGCTGGACGTCGTGAACCTGGATATTTAAGAGCGTGCGTGTACTACCAAGTGAGCTGGACAACGTTGCCGGGGCTGCGCGGGCTGGGTTGCGGCGAATTTCGCGCGACGCCGACGGCAAAGCCGGATAGCGAGCGCGGCGTGGCCGTTGAATTTGCAAGCGACGCCGAGCGCGAATCGTTCTTGGCCTGGCTCGAAGAAACTTTTGCGGCGCGGCGTTTCACGAGCGCCTCGGACGCATTCGACACGGTAAAGGCGCACATCCTGGAGCGCGCGGCGCGACAAGGTAACGAGAACGAGTAAGGGCAACAACTTCACGCAAGGCAACACCGGGAGAAAAGATGGCTGACGAGATTCTTCAGTCGCAGATCGTACCGATCGATATCGAAGCGGAAATGAAGCGCTCGTATCTTGATTACGCGATGAGCGTGATCGTGGCGCGCGCGATTCCCGATGTGCGCGACGGTCTGAAGCCGGTGCAGCGGCGCATTCTGATCGCGATGAACGATCTGGGACTGGCGTCGAATCGCGGCTTCCGCAAGTGCGCGAAGATCTGCGGCGATACTTCCGGCAATTACCATCCGCACGGCGAAGCGATTATTTACCCGACGCTGGTGCGTTTGGCGCAGGGATTCAACATGCGCTACACGCTGGTGGATGGGCAGGGGAATTTCGGTTCAGTGGATGGCGATCCGCCGGCGGCCATGCGCTACACGGAAGCGCGCCTCACGCGAGTTTCCGAAGAGCTGCTGGCCGATCTGGAAAAAGAGACCGTCGATTTCGTTCCCAATTTCGATCAGACGCGCGAAGAACCGTCCGTGCTCCCCGCGAAAACGCCGAATCTTCTCGTGAACGGAGCATCGGGAATCGCCGTGGGCATGGCCACCAACATTCCTCCGCACAACATGCGCGAGGTGGTGGAAGCCACGGTGATGCTGATCGAAAACCCGAACGTTACGCTGAAAGAAATCATGAAGGTAATGCCCGGTCCGGATTTTCCGACCGGCGGCTACATCGCGGGCAAGGATGGCATTCTGGCGGCGTACAAAACCGGGCGCGGCACGTTCACGATGCGCGCGAAGGCGGCCATCGAGCAGGGCGCGAAAGATCGCGAAAGCATCGTGATCACGGAAATTCCGTTCCAGGTGAACAAGGCGCGGCTGATCGAGCGCATCGCCGAACTGGTGCAAACCAAAAAAATCGAAGGCATTTCCGACGTGCGCGACGAATCCGACCGCCAGGGCATGCGCGTGGTGGTGGAGATCAAGCGCGGCGAAGAAAGCCAGCTGATCCTGAATCATCTTTTCAAGCTCACGCAGATGCAGGAATCGTTCGGCGTGATTCTGCTGAGCATCGTGAAGGGACAGCCGCGCGAGCTGCCGATCATGGACATGCTGCGCCTGTTCATCGAGCACCGCGTGGAAGTGGTTCGCCGGCGCACGCAATTCGATCTGAAAAAGGCCGAGGATCGCGAGCACATCCTGCTGGGGTTCAAGAAGGCGCTGGATCATCTGGACGACATCATCAAGCTGATTCGCAAATCGAAATCGCCGGCCGAAGCCAAGGCAGGCTTGATCGAGCGCTGGGAATTCTCGGATCGGCAAGCGCAAGCCATCCTCGATTTGCAATTGCATCGCTTGACGCAGATGGAGCGCGAGAAAATCCTGGAGGAATTGAAAGAAATTCAGGCGCTGATCGCGGAATTGCGCTCGATTCTCGCCAGCGAAAAGAAACTCAGGGCCGTGATCATCACCGAGCTGCGCGAAGTGCAGAAACTATTTGGCGACGAGCGGCGCACGCAGATTGTGGACAAGGTCGAGGAGATTAAACTCGAAGACCTGATCGCGGACACGGATATGGCGATCACCGTGAGCCACGCCGGATACATGAAGCGCACGTCGGTGGACGTTTACCGGCACCAGACGCGCGGCGGCAAGGGGCGCATCGGCGCACGAACGAAGGAAGAAGATTTCGTCGAGCATTTATTCATCGCGTCGGCGCACAGCTACATTCTGCTGTTCACCTCGAAGGGCCGCGTGTATTGGTTGAAAGTGTATGAAATTCCCGAGGCCGCGGCGGCCACGCGCGGCAAAGCCATCACCAACCTGGTGAAATTCCAGGAAGATGAACACCTGACCGCGGTGGTTGCGGCACACAATCTGGAAGAAGAAGGCCGCTACGTCTTTTTCGCCACGCGTGACGGCACGGTGAAGAAGACGGCGCTTTCGGAATTTTCCAATCCGCGATCGAGCGGCATCATCGCCATCAATCTGGACGCCAAAGACGAATTGATCGGCGTGAAGCTGACCGACGGCAAACAGATGATTTTCCTGGCGAGCCACCTGGGGCAAGCCATCGTGTTCCGCGAAACGGAAGTGCGCTCGATGGGGCGCAACGCCGGCGGAGTGAACGGAATGGACCTGGGCAAGAACGATTACCTGGTGAGCATGGAGGCGGTGACTCCGGACCCTGAAATTCTGCGCAAGGAAGCCAAGAAAGCCGCCGACAATCTGGACGAACTCGAAGCGGAGGAGATCCGCGATTCGCTGACCACGCTGATGCTGACGGTGGCGGAAAAGGGCTACGGCAAACGCACGCCGCTGGCGGAATACCGCATCACTTCACGCGGCGGCAAAGGCGTGATCAATTTGAAATCGACGGACCGCAACGGGCCGGTGGTCGCGGCGCTGCAGGTGAGCGAAGATTCCGACGTAATGATCATCACTTCGGTGGGCAAGGTGATTCGCGTCCACGCCAACGAAATTCGCGAGGCGGGGCGCTCGACGCAAGGAGTGCGCCTGCTGCGTTTGGATGAAGGCGACAAGATCGCGGCCGCCGCGGTGCTGCTGGAAGAGGAAGATACAGAAAAAGAAAACGGCAAGAGCTGATATCAGCCGCCGCCGGGTCCCGTCAGCCAGTAACCCGGCCGGGCGCGTACGCTCAAATTCGGCCGGGTCACTCGAACTTCAATTTCATGATAGCCGTATGCCTCCGTGCCGGTCGGGCGGTAGCTCAGAATGTACTGCCCGTGCAGTTCGGCGCCGATCTGGTCGATGGCGTCTTCGATGGAATGGTCGCGGAACGTGGATTGATAGAGGCCGCCGGTGGCCACGGTAGCCACCTCAAGCGGACGTTCCTTCACTACGGCCTTGGCATGCGTCATGGCCCACATCGCCACAGCTCCCAGGTCCATGCTGCCATTGTCCCCGTTTCCGCCGGCGACTTGATTGCCCGGAGTGGGCGCTTCGCCCGGAATCGTTTCACCGCTCATGATGCCCGGCGGCGTGGCGGAAGGCGGAGCGCCGGATTTGGGCTCGCCGCGCGAGGTCGCAGCGGTGGAAGAAAGCCCCACGGTGAAAATCGTGATGTTCGCGGCCTGCGCGTCGCGCAGCACCTGGCCAAGCTTGCTTTCGCTTCCGGTGTCCACGGCTTCGCCGAGAAGAATGATCACGCGGCGGCGCTGGCTGGATCTCCCGAGAAGCATGTGCAGCGCCTCGGCCAGCGCGTCGTAGAGTTTGACGCCGGAAGTGCCGGGCGCGAGATTACTCACGGTTTTTTCGATCTGATCGTGATCGGCGGTGAAGCCGAGCAGATGGTCCACGGTGTCGTTATAACCGAGCACGGCTGCGTCGCCCGTGGTTCCCAGCACGGTCTGCGTGAAGAGAATCCCGGTCTTGCGAATGGCCGGGAATAGCGCCGTGAGGCGTGAGCTGGTCTCAAAAACCATCACGGCAGAGACCGGATCGCCGCCCTGTTCGACGCTGTCGATGGATTGTTTGATGTTGTTGTCGAAAACTTCAAAATTCTTGTCGGTCAAATCCAGCACCAGCTCGCCGCGCGAATCTTTGACCGTGACCGGCGTGCTCACCAATTGCGTTTGCACTTCGATCTTTGGGGGAGGCGGCGCGGGAGACTGTGGAGCCGGCGCATTCGGCATGGGCGGTGCGGGCCCTGAGCCGGATTGCGCAAAGGACGGTGCCGCCAGCAGGGATAGGCATCCCAACGCGAGAGCGAGTTTCGCGAGGTGTCTCATAGTCACAGTCTACCGGATTAGACGCCATTTGGCGCTCCGGCGTTTGCCGTGAGGCGCGTAAAATAGCTGCTTGCCCGGCGGGTCCACTGAACCGCCATACCGGAGGATGCATGCCGACCAAACGTCATGGCGCCGCGCCCCAGCCGCCGTACCGCGACGCAGCCTTTCTTGAAAGCGTGGCCGCGCGGCCCGTGCGCATCGTCTCGGAGTATCTGGATCCGCTGGCGCGGCTGCGGCGCGAGGGCGTGGGCGATACGATCGTGATTTTCGGTTCCGCGCGAATTTTGCCGCGCGATCGCGCTCAGCGCGAGCTGAAGCGCTTGAAAAAGGCACGCCGTGGAAAGCACTCGGCGGAGCATCGCGACGCGCTGAACCACGGGCAAGCCATACTCGAGATGTCGCGTTACTACGAAGAGGCGCGGGAGCTGGCGCACCGTCTTACGACTTGGTCGATGACGCTCGGGGAGCGTCCGCGCCGCTTCGTGATTTGCTCCGGCGGAGGACCCGGCATCATGGAGGCCGCCAATCGCGGCGCCGCCGAGGCCGGCGGAAAATCGATCGGTTTGAGCATCGAGCTGCCGCACGAGCAGTGGCCGAACGGCTACATCAATCCCGAGCTCAGTTTTATGTTCCATTATTTTTTCATGCGCAAGCTGTGGTTCGCGCAACTAGCGAAAGCGCTGATCGTTTTTCCCGGCGGATTCGGCACCATGGACGAATTGTGGGAGATGCTTACGCTGATGCAGACCGGAAAGCTCCAGCGGCGCAACCTGATTTTGATTTACGGGCGCGAGTACTGGGACAAAGTTCTCAACTGGAAGCACATGCTGCGCAGCGGCACGATCAACGAGAAGGAATTTCATCTACTTGAATTTGCCGACACGGTGGACGAGGCCTTCGATCGCATCCGTCAGGGGCTCGAGATGTATCACATGGCGCCGGATACGCTGCTCACCGAATAGCGCGCCCAGCGGCACCCGGTGCCGCGGCGCGGCGATTCGGGGACAACCCAGATCGCGCTCAAATCATCTTTCCTAGTGGCGGAGCCCGACCCAGGATGGCACATGCCCCGGGCCGCCGGTACAGGGAGGTGCTGCATGTTGGTGGGGAAAATTTTCCAAAAGACCGCGATGTGCGCCGCGCTATTCGCTGGTTTGGTAGTGCTGGGCGGCGCTGCGACTACGGCTCGCGCCGACGATTGCTATCACCGAATCCAGACGCGGGAATGGAAACTTCGCCAGGCCATCGAGCGCCATGGGCCCAATAGCTGGGAAGCCCGGCACGAGCGCAACGAACTGGCCAAAGCGCAAATTAGCTGCAACGTACGCTAAAGCCGCCGCTGGCGATCGAACGCGCCGAAGGAATTCTCCGCGAACGCTGAAATAAAACGCGGGCCGACCCTTGACGGGCCGGCCCGCGTTTTCTGTTTGCGTCTTTGCGCGGGGAGTTGTGGCCGGAAGAAATTAGCTGGCGACGGCCGCTAAGTCATCGGCGAAGACGGCCTCAAAGCGCCGCTTTTCGTCTTGATCGTGCAGCAGTACAACCGGAGTTAGATGCAACGCCTGCTTGCAGCCGCGGCAGGTGGCAAGCTCCCCCTGCACGTCCTGCAAAAAGCCGTCGGTGAAATGATACTGCGCGCGGGCCCGCCGCGCGGATTTGTCGCCGCGATTGCCGCAGTGCGGGCAAACAAATTCGATGACGTCCTCTTGCGGATCGCGGTCGAGCGCGGCCCAGCCGGTACAACGAACGGCTACGACCTCTAAATGATTGCGATTCATGGCTTTACGCCCCCGTCGCCCCTAGTATGAGGGAACATTCACAAGGTTAAGATGCGCTAGGGTGGCGCGAGGATACTAATCATCTAGCGAAAATTGGAGGCGGCAGATCGCGGGTCAGAGCGCGGCAATTGCTGCGTCAGGGCTCGAGGGCGTGGCGCTATAGCAGCGGCTCGCCAGCCTGATGCGCGATCCACTCGCGTGAGGCGTCGCGGAGCCGGACGATGTCCTGCCACGACAGAGCCGCGTCGTTGGGCCGCGGTTCAATCGGCGCACCGACGTGAATTTCCAGGCGCGCGGGGCGCGGCAAATACGTATCGTCGCGCAAAAAGCGGCGCGTGCCGCGCAACGCGATTGGCACGACGGGACGGCCGGCGAGCGCGGCGGCCTGAAACGCGCCCAATTGAAATGGCCGCACGCCGATTTGTGGCGTAAACGTGCCTTCGGGGAAAACGTAAACGGATTCTCCCGCGCGAAGGGTTTGTTCGATTTGCAGCGCTTGGCGCAGGCGAGCTTGGGGATTGCCGCGGTCGAACCAGAAATGGCCGAGCTTGTGAAGAAACGTCCCGATGATGGGCATCGTGCGAACTTCGCTCTTGGAGACGATGTGGAAATTGGTGCCGAGGCCCGCCATGAGAACGAGCACGTCCATGTAGCTAGCGTGGTTGCTGACGAGGACGCAGGCGCCGTGAGCGGTCAGATGCTCGCGCCCGGAAACGCGAATCGGATTACCCATGAGCCGGAAACAGGAGCGCAACCCGCCGACGGCCACGCGCGCCACGAACTTGCGATTGCGCACGGGAAGCACGATCAACCACGCGGGCACCATCAGGCCGGCGAGAACTAAATACGCGTAAACGCCGTAAAGTTTTTCGGGCACGATTCGTGCCACGCGGCCCACTGAGCGCGCGAGGCCCGTGAGCGCCAAACGCGTCACTTGCAGCCACTGCGGCCGCGTGGGCGCGCCACAGGCGCCGGCGAGATAAAGTTGTTTAGTGCGGTCGCGGCGCAATTTTCCGCTGGAAGTTTTCGGAATGCTGTGCGGCGGCGCGGCGAGAACCGCGTCGGGCGGCACGCCGACCGAGCGCGCAACTTCCGCGGTGATCGCGCCGGCTAGTTTTTCGCGCGCCTCGGCGGAGCGTTCGCGAGTTTCCGCCACAACCACCAGGCGCTCGGTTCCGCTCGAGGCATCGGCCGCGCCGAAGGCCACCACGCATCCGCGGCGCACGCCGGCGACGCGGGCTGCGGCCTGTTCAATTTCGTGCGGATAGAGATTGCGGCCGGCTTTTACGATGATGTCTTTGGTGCGGCCGGTAAGGAAAATCTCGCCGCCAGCGCGGTAGGCGCGATCTCCGGAATTGATCCAGCCGGCGGCTTCGCCCAGCGGAAACAGGCGCGCCGTGGCTTCTGGATTGCGGTAGTAGCCGCGCGTTGCCGATGGGCTGCGGAACCAGAGTTGTCCTTCGTGGCGATCTTCGGCTTCGCGGCCGGCTGGATCGCCACGGTGATCCACGATGCGCACTTCGCAATTGGAAAGAGGCCGGCCGACCGATACGAAGCTGACGTTTGCGGGATCGTCTTCAGCTTCAGCGCCGATGGACGCGGCAGGAATGGCGCGGCCAGTTTGCACCAGGCTCGCGCGATTGACGCGATCGACGCGCGGTCCGCGGCCGAGCGGCGGAAACGTAACGCCGAGAGAGCCTTCCGCCAGACCGTAAACCGGCGTGAGCGCCTCGCGACGAAATCCGTGAGCCGCGAAGCGCTCCGCAAAGCGATCGAGCGTTTCCGGCAGCACAGGTTCGGCGCCATTGAGCGCGGCGCGCCAGGAACTGAGGTCTAAACCTTCCAGATCGCGCTGGTGCGTTTTGCGCACGCAAAGTTCGTAGGCGAAATTCGGCGCGGCGCTGAGCGTTGCGCGATGCCGATGAATGGCCCACAGCCAGCGCTCGGGCCGCGTGAGGAATTCGAGCGGCGACATGACGACGACCGGAATGCCGAAGCACAGCGGCGCGAGCCACGCCCCGATCAAACCCATATCGTGATAGAGCGGCAGCCAGCTCACGCCGACATCGCCGGGACGCACCTCCATGGCTTCGCCGAGGGCGCGAATATTCGCCAGAAGATTGGCGTGCGTCAGCGTGACGCCCTTCGGGTCGCCGGTGGATCCCGACGTGTATTGCAACAGCGCCACATCGCCGGCGTGACCCAGGCCGGGCAAGGGCAGATCGGAGTGACGCTCAGCGAGCATGTGCGCGGCGGTGGCCACACCTTCGAGCGACGGCACACGCGGACGCAGCAAGCGCGCCACGCCGGCGGCTTCGCGGAAGGTCACCAGAAGTTTGGCTTGCGCGCTGGTGAGGATCGCCGCTTGCCGCTCGGCATACTCCTCGACGCGATCGGCGCGAATCGGCGGATAAATCGGCGCCGGCGTGGCGCCCGCCAGGAGCGTGCCGGCAAACGCGAAGAAAAAATCCGGAGACGTGGGCAGCATCAGGGATACGACATCGCCCGGCGAAATGCCGCGATGCGCCAGCTCGACGGCGAAACGATGCGCGCCTTCGTACAGTTCGCCGAAGGTGAGCGACGCGGCTGAGCCATCTGGCGCGTCGCTCCAGAAGACCAGGTGCGAGCGTGTGGCGTCGGCGTGGGCGCGATGCTCCAGCACTTGTTGCAGCGTCTCGAATTCCGGCGCGGCGGAGGCGAGATGCGAACCGTGGCCGGCTGAGGCGGGAGCCGCGCGATGGGTGCTTAGTGCAGAGGCGGAATCGGCGGAGAGAAGCGCGGCGGCCACGTCGCCAAGCGTTTGCGCCTGCGCCATCACCGCGTCGGGCAGGCGCACGGCAAGCGCGCGCTCAATGCGCAGCAACAATTCAACGCGCTCGAGACTGCCGAGGCTGAGATCACGCTCGAGATGCGATGCGGCGTTGAGATTTTGTTGCGCGCGCGAATTCCCCAATTCGCCGAGCAGGCCGCGCACAACGTCGAGCAACTGTTCTTGCACGGCGCGCGGATCGAGTTTTGTGGACGACGTGGCCACAGGAACTCCGGAAAATGGAGACGACGGCGGGGACAATAGCCGGCGCAGAGGCTAACACGGGGCGTTCGGAGGTTCAACCGCTGCCGGCGCGCGGCTCACCCGCGAGTCGCCGGCGCGGAAGACAGCACCAGCGCATGATCGGCGAGCGGCGATAGGTGGGGCGCCGGCGCTAGCGCGGCCGGCGTGACGGACGATACGTGCTCAGCGCGCGCGGCCGCAAACGAAGCCGCGGGCCCAGTGGCGGCGGCACGTTGTGCAGCGGCGAGCCGCAATTGCTGCACGTGTCCGGACCGGCGGAGCCGACGCGCAGCCAGTGGCCGCGGGCCAGGCACTCGGCGTTGATACATTGCACAGTCCAACCGGGAAGGTATTGCATGGCCGCGCCTCCAGGCAATCCCGCTGCGAATTTCCAAATCACCCGGTGCGGGCGGGAACGCCGGTGGGATTGTCGGACGAGCCTCTTGTGGTGTCAAGAAAAAAACCACTATCAATAGTGGCCAGGTTGCGGCACCGCTCGCGCACCTTCCGGCGCGGTGGCCGCGAGCGCGGCGCGCCAGGCGCCCAGGGCCGAGCCGATTTGCAGACGCGCGGGGTTGGGTGGAAAATACCGGTCACCATCAGGCGACAGCACAGAACGCGAGGCCCGAGCGAAAATGGAATTGCCCGTCGAGCGAAAGATTTTCATCAGCTACGTGGAAGAGGACGGGAGCGTGGCGCAGGAACTGGCCCGCGGTCTGGAAGCCGCCGGCTTTAGCACCTGGTATTACCAGCGCGATTGCGCTTCGGGCGCGTCCTATCTGGTGGAAATCAGCAAAGCCATCGAGCGCTGCGAAGCGTTTCTGCTGCTGATCTCTCCACACTCCTGCGACGGACCGGACGAAATCAATAGCGAAGCGGTGCGCGCCTATAAACTGCGCAAGAAAAAAATCCCGGTTTTCTATCGCATGAGCCACGACGATTTCGAGGCGCGCCAGCGCACCTCCGATCACATCCGCGAATGGGGACAGATCATGGCCGCGTCGAGCGGCGTGGCGATTGGAGATACCGGTGCCGCGCCTGTGGTGGAGCGAATTGTGGCGGGCTTGCGCGCCGGAGGAATGGCGCCGGACCTTGGCATCTCGCCCGCACCGGTGCGCAGAGGCGAAGTTGCCGCCCGCGCCGCGACCGCGCAGGCTCCTGCAAATACACCGAGCATCGCCGCCGCTACAAATTCTCCAAGCGCCGCACCCGCGGCGAGCAGCACTCCTGCGGCGAATGCGGGCAGTGGTCTGCACCTCGCGATCTTGTACAAACGCAACGCGCAGCCGGACGAACAACTCACGCAGTGGCTTGAGGATCGCCTGAACGCGCAAGGACATCAGGTTTTCGTGGATCGCCACGTGCAGAAGGGCACGGAGTGGCTGCTCGAAGTCGAAAAACAAATTCGCGCGTCAGACGCCGTGATCCCGCTGATTTCAGCCGCGTCGGCTTCCAGCGAAATGATGGAATGGGAATTGGAGACCGCGCACGGCGCAGCCGACACGCAAAAAGGCAAGCCGCGCCTGCTGCCGGTGCGCCTGTCGTACGAAGGCGCGCTCGCTGAGCCGCTGGGCGGCATTCTGAATTCGGTGCCGCACGCGGCCTGGAACGAGCCGCAGGACAGCGCGGGCCTGCTGGCCTATCTTGAGGCTTCGCTGCGAAATCCGGCCACGACTTTGAAAGAACCGGAGGCGGCCGGCGGCGCCGTGCCCCTGGATTCGGAATACTACATCGAGCGGCCCACCGATGCGGAGTTCCGCAAAGCCGTGGATCGAAAAACGTGCGTGATTTTGGTGAAGGGCGCGCGGCAAATGGGCAAGACTTCACTTTTGGCGCGCGGACTGCAACAGGCCCGCTCGGCCGGCGCGACCGTGGTGACCACGGATTTCCAAACGCTGAACACCGACGATCTTTCGAGCATCGAGAAATTTTATCGCGCGCTGATGAAGCAGATGGCCAAGCGTTTGGGCCTGAAAATCTCGCTCGACGAAATTTGGCGCCCCGCGGATTCCGCCAACGACAATTTTGCGGCGTTTCTCGAAAGCGTGCTCGAGGGCGTTCCGCAATCGTTGGTTTGGGGTATGGACGAAGTCGATCGCTTGTTCACCAGCGATTTCGCCAGCGAAGTGTTTGGGCTGTTTCGCTCGTGGCACAACGATCGCATGCTTAATCCCGATGGTCCGTGGACCAAGCTGAGCATGGTGATCGTTTACGCCACGGAAGCGTATTTGTTCATCAAGGATATCAATCAATCGCCGTTCAACGTCGGCACCAAAATCGAGCTGCGCGATTTCGGAATCGAGGAAGTCACGGAGCTCAACCGGCGTTACGGAGCGCCACTGAAAACTCCCGCGGAGATTCTGCGCTTTTTCGCGCTGGTGGGAGGCAGTCCGTATCTGGTGCGGCGCGGATTGCAGGAATTGCGCACGGAGCCGGCGGCGGGCGGAGCGGCCGGCGCCGGAGCGCTTGAGGCGCTGGAAAGCGTGGCGGATCAGGACGAAGGGCCGTTTGGCGATCACTTGCGAAGAATTTTGGTAACGCTGGCGAAAAACCCGGTGCTCACCGAGGCGGTGCGTCAAGTGCTGGCAGCGCCGGGAGAAAAAGCGTCGATTCCCATGGACGATTTCGTGCGTCTACGCAGCGCCGGAGTGATGACCGGAGCGTCTTCTACCGAAGTGAAGTTGCGCTGCCAGTTGTACAGAAAATTCTTGGGCCGCCATTTGTCGTAAGATCGGGCCACATCCTTCGCGCGATTTCTAATTCTTAGAAGGGAGGTCCCATGCCCGAAGCCACAACCAATGAATTCTTCGTCGTCGGCGGAACACTGGGCCGCGACGCCGCGTGCTACGTGCGGCGCCACGCGGACGAGGAACTGCTGGCCGCGTTGCGCGCCGGGCAATTCTGCTACGTCCTAACTTCGCGCCAGATGGGGAAATCCTCTCTGATGGTGCGTGCGGCGGTGGCGCTACGCGAACGCGGCGATACGCGCGTGGCCGTGCTGGACCTGACCGCGCTGGGCCAGAATCTCACGCCCGATCAGTGGTATCGCGGATTGGCTTCACGCGCCGGGCAACAGTTCGGCCTGCGGCGCGAGGTGGAAGATTTCTGGGCGGCGCATGCGGAGATGTCGCCTCTGGAGCGCTGGACGCACGCGCTGCGCGAGGTCGTGCTGGTGCAGCGCGCCGAACGCATCGTGATTTTCGTGGACGAAATCGACGCCACGCGCAGCGTGCCGTTTGTCACCGACGAATTTTTCGCATCGATTCGCGAGCTTTACAATCGCCGCGCCGAAGACCCGGAGCTGGCGCGGCTGACGTTCTGCCTGATCGGCGTGGCCACGCCTTCCGACCTGATTCAAGACACGCGCACCACGCCGTTCAACGTGGGGCAGCGCGTGGACCTGGCGGATTTCAGCGAAGAAGAAGCGGAAACGCTCTTACCCGGCCTCGGGCGCGCCGACGAAAAGATTGCGCGGATTCTGCTGCAGCGAATTCTCTATTGGACCG
>Ga0302326_10018399_pt1 | contig 14495 bp, 11 predicted proteins | sample Palsa_T0_3_FD_202264 | JGI IMG/M metagenome (GOLD analysis project Ga0302326, IMG submission 202264) | Peat permafrost microbial communities from Stordalen Mire near Abisko, Sweden - Palsa_T0_3 | ecosystem: Environmental > Terrestrial > Soil > Palsa > Peat permafrost | place: Sweden: Abisko... | reverse complement strand
GGCCATGATGTGGTGGCCTTCGGAATAGACGGCAGCAACTACATGCATCTGTCGTGGGGAATGCACGATCAGACCCTTCATTACGCTCGCAGCACCGCGCCGATTTCACTATCCTCCGATCTCGGCCCGGCGGGGATGACCGGCATTGAAACTGAAGTGACTTACCCGCAATTCATGACCCTGCCGGACGGCGACCTGCTATTTCTCTATCGCCTGGGTGTTTCCGGCGGCGGCAACACCTGGCTCAACCACTGGTCTCTGGCTTCGCAGACGTGGACCAACGTCAATCTCATCGGCGGAACGCCGTCGCCCTTCATCCAAGGCATTTGGCCCTCCACTAATTACAATGCCTATCCAAATATGCCGTGCCTGGACGCAAACGGAAATTTGTACCTGGCCTGGACGTGGCGCGAAACGCCGGCTTACGAGTCCAATAACAAACTCCTTTTCGGCAAATCCTTGAACGGCGGGGTGAACTGGCATCGCTTTGACGGCACGCCTTATGACCTGCCTATTTCGCAAGGAAGCGAAAGCGGAGATCTCAATTCCGTCGCCCAAGTCATCGTGCCCATTCCCCAGAATTACAGTCTCATCAACCAGGCCGGCATGTGCCTCGACGCTTCCAATAATCCGGTGATCGCAACGTGGTGGGCGCCGGGTTCGCCCACGAATTATCAGCGGCAATACATGGTCGTGTTCCCGAACACAAACGGCGTCTGGCAGACAAGGCAGATTTCCTTCCGCACCAACGACCCGCCCGGCACGATAGAACTGGACGCCGTGGTGGACGCTCTTGGCCGGCCGGTGGCCGTCTGCGACAAACAGAATCGCATCATCATTCTTTACCGCGACAATTTCGGCAGCAATGGTTTCACTGTCGCCTACACGTTGCCTTACGCGATGGACCCGCAGCGCACAAACTGGACGACCGTTAATCTGACGACCGACAATCTCGGCAATTGCGAGCCGGTGATTGATGTCGCACAGTGGCGACGGGACAACGTCATGGACATTATTAATCACGCCAGCGACGGCGAGGGTTACACCGACCCGGACAACACCGCCTCGCCCATCGGCGTGCTGGAATGGAACGCCGCCGCGTATTTCGACCACCATCCGGCGCTCCGGTTTGCATTCACCAATGCAAATCAGGATGCCGCACTGTCGTGGAACTCGCAGCCCGGCTGGGGTTACCAGATCCAGTGGAGCACCAATCTCGTCAATTGGAACACTGCGGCCACATTGAACGGCGTCAGTGGATTTTCGTCGCAATATGTCCAGACTAGCGGCGGCGCCGGGCCGTTGCGGTTCTGGCGGTTGCTGGCGCAGCAGGGTGGGTTTTAATAACAATGCCGCCGAATCTTTTGAGTAATGGACACCCGGTGCATCTGCGTATAAACCTGATTTAATGGCAAGAATCCTACGGAGTAAGGTCTATGGCGTTGGCCCCACTGTTGAGTTTCTGTTCCTTGGTATGCCAGATGAAGACACCGATGATCTCCGGCGGTAGTTGGACGCTGCCGCGACAACGGTCGCCTTCAAAGGCGAGGTCGAGAGCAATGAAGCCATTAGGGTGCGGCGTGCGGCTGATGATCTTCGGCAGCTTGCCCGGCTGGGGCTCAATGCGCACGGTGCGGAACCCCGGTGAGTTGGGGCGGACGCCGGCGACACTGGCATGGAGATGAAACAAAGGATGACTGCCCCAGGCATGGCAATCCGAGCGCGTGTCACCCGGCATTTCCACCGGGGTTTTGAGTCCCTGTTTGACTAGATCCTTCCAGAAATTCAACCGTTCCACGATCAAGTCGCCGCGACCGATTTTATGAAAAGTCTCCAATAGGTAAGAGCTGAAGTAAATGGTGGCGCGTTTGAGATCGGGCGCAGTCAATAATCGTTCGAAGCAGCGCCTGGCCTGCTCGCCGGCCAGCGTGTCGGAGAGGAGCGCCAGGCATTGGGCGTGTTCGCTGAATTCGGTATGGGCCAGGTTGTCGGCCATGAGGCCCCGCGATTCATCCCAAAATTTGGCGCGCACGGCGGCGGCTGTCCGAGAGGCGTGCGCGCGAAGGCGTTGCGCCAGGAGCGGTTCCTCCAAAGAATCTTCAACTTCGGCGGATTTTTGCAGGGCATAGACGTAGAGCAAGTTGTTAAGAGAGGAAATGCCGTTGACGCCGTCGGGCGCGTCGCCGGTCTTCCACTGCGGGACCCAGTCCATGAACGGCCAGCCTGGCAAGTCCGCCAGCAGGCCGTCGTTGTTCACATAGGGTTCAAAATGTTCCAGCATGGAGCGCAAGCCGATGGCGCGTGCCTTTACAAAAGCGGGGTCGTTGTGCCAGAAGGCGTAGTCGCGGAGCATGAGGGCCCAAATCAGGGAGAAGGTTGGCGATGCTTGCGGCAGATGGGCAGGATATCGTTCGTTGACAAAACCCCAATTGCGACGCGAGAAATCAAACAACTCAATGGCGCGCTTGACCAACCGGTCATCGCGCGTCATCACTCCGGTGGTGAGCAGTTCCAGGCGCGTGTCACCGTCGTACATAAGCTGCTCGTAAAACGGGCAGTCCATATAGGTTTCGTGGGCGCACATCTCGATGCCGCGCGCCGCCAGAGCAATGACGTCCCTCAGTTCGGGATCGCCGCCGTCAAAACTGCCCTCGTTCTCGTGCGGGTAGCGATTCTCGATTAGCGCGAGGCGGTGAATGGTCAGAGGTTCTCCCGCAGTCTTAATGGAAATGAGGCACCAGCGGCCCGCACGCCACCATAACGTGGAGAATTTCTGGTGGGCCGCGCCTCCCGGCAGGAAAGTATCCGTCATACCGTGGAAGTTTTTCCCGATGAATTCGCCGCGCTGGCCTTTGGCCTCGGACTTGGGCAAATAGAGCGACTCGGCCCAACTCCAAGCCAGTTTCGCGCCCGCGCCGCCGCTGACTTCACAGAGCGGATAGGCGCAATAATAATTGTCGAGGTCCCAAAGGAGAAACTCCTCGGTATTGGCCGGAACGACGACTTGTTCCTTGCCGTCAATGAGAACCTGCCACTTCGGCAAATCGGGATTCCTCGTCTGTTCGGCGCTCACGACATTATTGCTGGCCAGGGCACCGCTGCCCAGCGCGACCGCGCGGCCGGCGGTGATTTCGCGGTCCATCTGATCTGGCAGCGTGGTGGGAAACAGTTTCCAACCGGCGGCGCTTTCGCCATAAGGATCATTGTGGATTGGGGAACGGACAGCCGCCGCCTTGACGTAGTTCCCTTCCTTCCATTGCGGCCCTCAATCATGGGTGGTCAATTGCGCGCCGACGAAAAAAATACCCGGAGTGAACTCGTATCCCTCAAGCTTGGCGACTTCCCACGCCGCCTTGCCGGTGGTGAGTTGTGCGTCATAATCCAGTTCGGCCTTCAGCACAAAACCGCCGCGCCACGTCAACTGCGCGACCGGCGCAAAAGGGCCAATGCTCCAAACCAGCGCTTCGAGGCGATGACTGCCAGGGGCGACTTGTAAATCATACGTCGCGTAGGACCAGTGTTCGACATCGGATCGGTCGGGGCCTCGCGCGATGCGATCACCGTCCAGAAACAACTCAAAGCGTTCGTCGGCGCTGACGTGAATGCGCACGGGCGCGTCGCCCGCTTCAAACTTTTTGCGAAAGCGCAACAGAACCGGCTCCCTCCACCCGGCAGAAAAAGCATCGGCATGAGCCGGCGCCGCCACGTTGCCGAACTGTGGATGCCAAATCCAGGCCGCCTCGTCAATAGGTTGGACCGGGACAATGCCCGTGTTGCCGAGATGCAGGCGAGGCGGGAGAAAAACCTTGTGGACAACAGGTGGATTATTTTCCCCTGCCGCAACGGAAAAGGCCAGCAAGGCGGCGATCCAGCTTAGACGGAATTTCATATGTCCTTTTCTATATTGGTACTGTTTGGATCATTTCCAGCACAAGTAGATTCCAATCCATAAAACCTTTGTAGCTCAAAGCTAATACCAAGTCAGTGCTTCCACGAAGGAGTGATGAAGCGCCAAGCAAATCCACTCCGGTGAGAAATTCGCGATGCGACGTTTTGGGTATAGGGGTCAAGGTATCCCAATTGGTTTCTTGCCCAGGACCGGCCTTGGCCTTGCTAGGGTTGCGCAATCGAGGCGGTGGTTATCGAAAAAAACCAAACCAAGTCCGGAGTCAGCGTGCCGATGGGACTCCCCGGACTCTGGCCGATGTACTTCCAGTTCAGGACGACGGGATCGGTCCATTTCCTGATTTGGGAGTGGCCGTCACAAAACGCAATCCCGCAGGCGTGGTTGTGATAGCTGGCGGGGCAATCGGTCCAACCTTGGTTGCTGGGAATATCCAGAAAGTATCCGTCGTTTATGCTCCACGGATTTTCGTCGATGAAGAGCCATAGATTGGCAGCTCCCGGGATCGAAAGGTCGGCCGTCTTGTAGTAAACTCGGGACCCCTTGCCTTCCTGGTAATCCTGGTAGGCGCCGTAGGAGGGGTTGAGCCAAGCGTTCATGGACATGCTGCGGTAGCGGTTTGTGCCGGCGCCGCCCGTGTAGTAAACGGTGCCGTTGTTATAGGTGCTAGGGTCGGCGGGACAGTGGTAAGGGCCAGGGCTGCCGACATAAGGATAGATCAATCCTGCCGCGAGCCAAGGAGTGCTGATTTGTTCGCCTGGCACAGGCGGGTCCTGATCCATCCTAGCTGGACACCATTGCAAATCCCCCGGATCAGGTCCGGCGGCAGTGCCCGCGGGCTGGTCGGCGGTGTTGCCGTTGGTGGGAAAACAATCTTGGAAGTCGCTGTCGTACATGGTCCAGGCCAGCGACAATTGTTTTTGGTTGTTGAGGCATGAGGTGCCTTGAGCCTGCTGCTTGGCCTTCGAGAGCGCCGGCAGGAGCATGGCAGCCAGGATGGCGATGATGGCGATAACCACCAGAAGCTCAATCAAGGTGAAGCCTCGCCGCCACCAACCGCTTGGAGAAGGGATGGTGGCAGAGCCGCCAAAATCAAACTTGCCTGTCTCTTTCATATCATAACCATTCATATCATAATGCGGCGCTATGGTCTTTATTCGCCATGAAACTTCTTGGGAGCATTCTCCCTCTATGGCACCGCCAGCGCATAGAAGCCAGCCGATGACCCGCTGTTGATGGGAAGACTGATGGAGAAATTCCCATTCGCATCGAAATTTCCGCTCGCCATTGTGGGCCACGAGGAAACAGGGGTTAGCAAAGTATTGGATCCCAGTATCAGATACGGCGCTCCGGGAGACCCGCCCGATCCGCTCACGACGACATTGTTGCCGCTTCGAGTGGACTTGATGACAGTGGGCGCCAGTGTCGGAACTACTTCAATGAAATTTGTGCCTACCGTCGAATCTCCCTGGGAATCGGTGATGGTATAGGTGAACAAATCCTGCCCGAGGAAACCTTGATTTGGAGTGTAGGTGAAAAGAGTCGAAGTCACAAAATTAAGTCCAACGCCGTTGGTTGTGTAAGTGTCATAAGCCGAGAGCGTCAGGGAATCGCCATCCGGCGAACTGGCGTGGTTGAAGAGGACCGAAAGGTCGAGCGACAGGGTCTGATTGGTGTAAATATAGTTGGTGTAATTCGGCGCGATAGGAAACTGATTGGTTGGCACAAGAGTCAGAGTGGCGACCCGGCTCGTGACAGACCCTGAACTGTTGGCCACCACAACCTGGAAGGTCGTGGCTTGCTGACCCGCCGCGGGATTGGTGTAGTTAAGTGTGCGCGTGGTGCCGCCGGGCAGCACGAAGCCGTTGGAATACCATTGGTAGGTCAATGGCGGCTGCCCCAGAGCCACCACCGAGAATTGAACATCGCATCCCGGACCTGTGAGGTTGGCATCACGCACCGTCGCGCTGGCTGGTTGCACCAAAATGGAAGGCAGTCCCGCCGGAACCGCGAATCCGATGGCGGTGGGACTATCGATTAGAATGGCCGAGTCCAGCCCATTGTTAACGTTCGCCTGGGTAATATTCTCGACGAAATCCAGCGTATTAAGGCCGGGGACGAACCAGTTTGAAGAGTTGGTCACGGTATATAATTGGCTGGAAATCCCGCTGCCGCTGACATTAACTGAAAGAACCCCGTTATAGTTGCTCAGGCTGACCGAGTTGAGAGCCAAAGCTGGGGAAAGGGCGAACTGAGCAGCGTTAAATGAAAGTCCGGTGCTGAGTCCGTTGATCAAAATGTTTGAAAGGGTCACGGGCAAGATCACGTCCATTTTTAAGGACAGGCCGGAGGGCTGGGCCTGATCCAGCAGGAACGTTGTGCGGTAAATGTAAGTGCCAGGGGTTGACTCGTTGAAAATGCCTCCCGCATTGCCCTGTTCGCTGACCCACGTCGAAGCGCCGTTGCCATCGGCATATTGGCCATCGCTGACGCCGGGAGCATTTTGAAGAGGAAAAGCATTTGTAAAATCCACCGCACTGGGCCCCAGGAAATTAATGTCCTGGCTCTCAATCATGGTGTAGTGGAGATCGGGAACATCCCCGGGGGAAACCTGGCCATTGTTCTCAACGCCGGTGGTGTAAAGGCCAGTCGCGTACGCTCCGATGGTCACTTGCGAGACGGTCGAGGTGACACTGCCCAGTGAATTGCTTACAACTAAAACATAGGAACCGCCGTTGGCGAAGGTCGCGTTGGAGATCACTAACGAGCCGCTCGTCTGCCCGGCCACAGGCGCGCCGTCGAGATTCCAGATGTAGGTCGCAGCAGAGGCGGAAACCACCGGGCTGATAGCCAGCGTCCCGCCGAAGGGCACCAGGATACTTGCCGGCGGCTCGTGGGTAAAGGAAGGCGCGATGAGGCCGCCGATCGTGAACGCCATATTCGTGGCCGAGCGGGCAATATCGCTCACGCGAACCTCGTCCTCGCTGCCAATGATTGCGTCGTTATTGCCAGGATTGGAAGTGGTGTTGCGCGCGCTTCCACCAATGCCCAGCGACGGCTCCGAAGTCCCTTCGGAACCGCCATTAAGCGGCCGGGTGAGGGTAAACTGCCCCAACACATCAGCATTCGTCCGGCTGGGGTCTAGCAGTGTCCAATACATTGTAAGCAGATTCGGAGTATCGCCATTGGTTGGGGCGTTGCCGGTGTAAGTGACAGCGGCATGATACCAAACATTGGTCGCGACGGCATCCGGGCCAGTCGTCGGCAGATTCGCACTGAAATTGTTGTCCGTGCTGCCGGCCAAAGTGTCCCAATTCATGGTCCCGTTATTGATGCGCCATTGCCAACCCCGCGTGGTAATGCCGCCGCCATTGTCGCCGGCCAGTATTTCCCCCCCGGCGGTCGCATACGGCACAGTGATATTGATGATCGCTTCAAAGGTAAATGCGCCGCTGTTGGAATTGCAGAATTGCGACACGTTGGGGAAAGAGCGCCCATAGAGCAAATGCTGTTTGGTCGTGGACGTGACGCAAGTGCCCAACGGGGCATCATAGGATGGGTTGCCCAGGCTTGTATCTGTGTAGGGGAAAGTGCCCGGGGTCGGCTCGCCCAGATTTGTCAGAGTAATCGGGATGGCGTTGGTGCTGGCGCTGGCGCTGGTGGCAATGGCGTCCTCCGTGTAAAGACCATTGGTGTCGTCCAAGTGCCAAAGGTGCAATGTGTCCGCGTCCGGCGAGTAGGGGATGGCCAGACCGGCGTGCGCGGAGAAGGCGAAGGCCAGCATGGCGGACGCGATTAAAGCTCCAAGGGACAGCTTAGTGAAGAAAGAATGTAATTTCATATTTCTAGCGCGGTTTTGTAGTGGTGGTTACGACCCGAATCGATAACGCGCTTTGAGCCGCAGGCTCCTGCAAGGCGACACGCTTTGAGCGCGAAATGAATTCGTATTCATGTTGATGGGCTGACCGTAGGCGAAAACGGCCGCCCCGTCCATACCCTCAATCGGGGGTAGTCTCACAGAGACTTGGAATTGAGGTAACGCACCGCGGCTTCCGTCCGCGAGCGGACGTGCATCTTCTCGTATATGTGTTTCAAGTAGCTGCGCACCGTTTCCACGCTCAGTTGAATCTGATCGGCGATTTCCTTGTTGGAATAACCCTTGGAGAGAAATTCCAGCAGTTCTTCTTCGCGCGGCGAAAGTCCAAGGGCCTTCTGCTGGTTGGGCGATCGGCGGCGAAACGACAGCACCACGCGCCGGGCAATGGCGCTGGTTATGGGCGCGCCGCCCGCCAGAACATCCAGCAGGGCCGACCGCATATCGGCCGGTCTGGTGCGCTTGAGCAAATAACCGTCAGCGCCAGCTTCCAAAGCGCGGAAGATTAATTCGTCATCATCCAGCGCCGTCAGGATGATAATTTGGGTTTGCGGCAGAAGCTCCTTGAGCCGCACGGTGCATTCGATGCCGGACATGCCCGGCAACAACACGTCCATCAAGATCACGGCGGGCCGAGCCGCCGGAACTAACCGCAAGGCTTCCTCCCCCGATGGGCAGGCGCACACACACTTAAAATCGGGAAAGGAATCAATCAGGCGCGACCAACTCTCGCGGATTGTTTGTTCATCCTCGACCATAGCTACCCGCAACGGCAGGCGTCCGTCGGGCGTGGTCACGATCGGAATGATCGAAGTGTTGCGCTTCATGGCAGATTCATCGCTGACAAAGCTGACCCTGCCTTTGGAAGAAGTCCATACCCTCAAACGGGGGCAGCGCCTCTCGTGTCGGCCGGGCGGGAGGCCGGGAAGGCTCGAAAGGCCGGTCGCCACTTGTGCAACCGGGTGGAAGGCAGCGGAATCTCGAATTCAATCCGGCATCCGACCCCTGGCGCGCTTTGCACCCGGCAATGGCCTCCCAGGTCGTTCATGCGCGACATCATGTTTCTCAAGCCGTGCCGCGCGGTGTCGATTCGCCCCGCGTCAAACCCGCAGCCGTTGTCTTCCACGGAGGCGATCAGCGCATGTCCGCGCATCCTTATGCTCACGTCCACTTCATTGGCGCCGGAGTGTTTGACTGCGTTGCTCAACGCTTCCTTGATCGTGAGCAGAAGATTGCGCCGGAACGGCATGTCCAGCGAGATGTCCGGCAATTCGTGCTGGATGTCGAACCGGCACCGCACCAGGGCCAAACGGAGGAAGGATTCGGCGTGTTTACACACGTAAATCACAAATTCGCCCAACGTGTCCCGCTGCGAATTGACCACCCAGATCACCTCGTCGATGGCGCCCAGCACACTGCGGGCGTTCTCGCACATCTCGCTGAATTGGCCGCGCGTCGCCGACTCGGCGGGCAGGGCGCTTTGGGCCTCCTCGCCTACCAACAATAATTGCGTCAGCCTCGTCCCCAGATCGTCATGGATGTCGCGCGCGATGCGGGTGCGCTCCTGGCGCAGAAGCCGATGCGCTCTGGATTGCACGGCCAGTTGCATTGTTAAGCACAACGACGTCAAGCCCCCGACTCCGCAAGCGACCAGCAGGACAATTTCAAACCACGGAGTCTCCCAAAAATGGACCAATATTGGATGCAAAGGCGGCAAATTGACGAATTGAGCCGGCACCGGCCACCAGGGTCCGGCGCCCAGCGCGCCCACGATTGTCACAGGCCGCCATTCTTTGGGCGCCTCCCGGCGGGTTTGCCAATGGCTTGCATCGTTTGGCACTACCCGCCAACTTGTGTCGGAAGCTACATCCACGCTCTGACCGTTGGCCAAGCCGGCGTGAAAGCCGAGAATCACACCGGCTTTGTCGTTGTCGTTGAACCCTTCCACCACTAATATGTGTGGGCCAGGCGCCAGTAACCAACTCAAATCATACACACTGACCGTTCTCCAATCGCTGCCTCTGCCCAACTCGCGGCCGTCCAAAAACAACGTATAGGCATTGTCGGCCGCGATGCGAAGCTGCGCGTTTACCACCTGACTGCCTTTGGGAATATCAAACTTCTTCCAAAAGCGGCAGGTTTGTTTATCCCTAGTTTCTCTGTCCCACATCCACTGGCCCAAATACCTTACCGACTCTTGGATCGTCATTACCGGAGCGGCGCCCAATGGCTCAGGCTCGGTCTCCCTGGCAGCGAGTCCGAAGCCAGCAGCCACGCTGTCATTACCAGTTTGAAGGGGGCCTTAAGCGCTTTCATTTAAGGGAGGAGTAAGCCCCCATTCATGAAAAGTCGAGGTCTTTATCGTGTTGATCGGCAGCGACAGCTTGTGGGTCCTCTCCGCGACTCCCAACGAGCAGGTGCAGGGCCGCGACGGCAGTTTCTATGGCACTGCGACTGGTAAGCCACCGACTTTGTTGACGCTCAAAGTATAGAGCCCCGATGTGGAACTTGCCACCAATTCCACAAAGTGCCTTCCTTTGGGCGATTGGAGCCAGTGGAGAATCCATTTCGACATCTGAGGCTCTACAGGTCGAACCTTAATGATATGGTTCTGGTGAACGCATGCGTCAATTGATCCGTCCCACATTGCCAGTCGTCCAATTTGGTCCTTACTGCCGTTGCCCTCAACGATGAGCAGGTCGCCAGCACGAAGGAGCAGCTTTTCGACTTCTGAATCCTCCACGCCGATCTGCTCGATCTCCTGAAGCCGGCGATCATTCACATAAACGTTCGCAACGCGGAGATATGGAAGCTTTTTCGGCAGTTTTGCTCGTTTCGGATTTTTTGTCAGGCCGCCAATGGTCACTCCCAGTTGTTCGAGTGGTGCCCATGCCCATCCTGCTGGTGAAGGCTGGAGTCCGCCAGGACGGCATGGGCAAGACATGGTGGGAGCGGTCGCTCCTGTTCACGGCGCAAGCGCGTCAAATGACGCGCAACACGGTCATGGACGCCTGGACGAAGCTAATGACCTCACGGCAACCTGGGGGACGCGACATCCCGCCGCAAGAGCGGGGGCCGGATTTATCGAGATGACATTATGACATTTGACCCCCTATCGCAATTTCGCAAAGTCCCGGCTGGTGGTGCAACGGTTGCGCCCACGGAGCCGGAGGAATATGTCGCGTTTGGCACAAAGGATAAGGTGCATCGCCTGCGGATTCGCAGCGCCAGCGGCCCGGTGAACGCGCCCGGCTACAACATCCTGCTCAACCTCATTTACGACGAGCATGGCACCAACTTCATTCTGGTTTACAGCGTCCTGATGGTGCTGGTGCGCGGCAGGAATCTGCAAAAGATGGTCTATGCCATTGAGAACGGCATGGCGGATGTGATTCAGGAATTCGATGCTGACCGCTGGGAAAAGCCCAAAGATGCCAATGCGGCCATTATCGACTCCATCGAAATCGAGGCAACCGAGAATGGGTCGTCTTTGAGGGAGACCCAACATTAGGAGAGAAGCATGGGGCGGCGGGATGAAATTTCATTGGGGAGGTTGGTCATGCAATTCACGATTCCAGAAACGGGCTTTATCCGTTTGAAAGAAGTATTGACAGTCATACCATTCGGCAAATCGTGCTGGTGGGAAGGCGTCAAATCGGGGCGCTATCCGAAGCCGGTAAAGCTGTCGGTGCGATGCGTCGCATGGAGAGAGGAGGACATTCGCGCACTCGTCAAACAGCTTTCAGAGCAGGCTCCGGCCAAAGAGCCGCATCGAGTCACTTGAGACGATACGGCTCTCTGGTGTTGCTAAAGTGGATCACATTTTCGTGAACACCATGTGCCCGCAGGCGGCGTGGTTTCATTGGCTGCAGCACTGAGCATCTTGTGCATCGTTTTGACGCTGGCATGGATGCCCTCGGAAAAAGTAGAATCATATTTCATGACCGATCTCCTGGCTGTCTTCGGGGGACGGAAACAAGTCGTCTGCGATGGTTTCGATCAGCATCCAAGTGAAGCCGATTTCGCAGTCGTGGATGCGCTCGCATTGGAGCAGGACTTGCCAAGCCTGGTCATTGCTTAGGTGCCTGCCAGGTGCTCTTGGCAATCTCCGGGTCGGTCGCGGTCAGATACGGGCGGGCGATGTGGAGATTAAGCACCGGCTGGCGCTGGGCTTCGTTCTTGGAATGCAGGAGCGTGAGGGCCTCGGCTTCGTCCTTCGTGCGGAGGCTGTGTTGCTGGCGGGTGGTCGTGTCCTCGCTGTAATAAACCCCCGCTCGGCGGAACAGGATGAATCGTTGTTTCATAGCTGATTTCTCTGAATCGAGAAACGAGTCCGGTTTCATCCGCGTTCAAGAACGCGAGTTTCAACGCAGTTTTGGCGAATAGTGGCGAATTGTTCGGTCGCTCACCCATTCACTGACAGTGGCCATTCCGCCCGGCCTAACTCCTTGCTACTCAACGAAGTTGAGATGGAGGCGAGGGTCGGAATCGGACGTTTTTGCGCCCTTTTCGTGCTTAAAAATAGCCAATTCACCGAGCAAGGCAACTACTTTTTGCACGTACTCCGCTACTCCTCGCGCGAACTCGTTTAGGCACAGTTTTGGACACAGTTTGCCATGGCTCTTGCTCAGGTGCCTTCGCCGCTCAAACACCACGAACGTCGGGCATTCTCCCAGATTGTCCTTAAATTAGTCCTGAAGTCGGGTCGTGGCCGGGTTGGCGTGACCGAGGCAATTCTGGGCTTTGGCAATGTCGCCCCCGTGCCCGCCAGCGCGGCGGGCGTTTTTCCGGACTTTGCGAAAAACGAAGCGTAACTGCTCGCGGCGATAGTCCCGGTAGAAACGTCCTTTATCCACGACTATCAAAACGGGCCTTACGCCATCAATGGCGCTGGACAATTGACCAGCACTTGGTCGCCGGATAGTCGAACCGCAAGCCCCTTGAGCGTCCTCGACAGCACTCCATCCAGCCCCTTGCTTAGCACCTTCGATGGAGAAAGCTCTGGCGGCGGTTGGATACAGTTCATTGTCGATGCAGCGTATCCGCCTGACTGGCTACATCAGATCAAAGCGACAAAAACTAAAACCCCCTCGCACACCGAAAGCCAACGTAGTTGCCGGCGTTGCTCGGGATTAGGCCGTATTTGTTCCGACAGGCGCACCGCGCGTTGAAGGCGTTGACTTTCCAATTGCCGCCGCGCAGCACACGGAAGCTCAACGGCCCGACAGGCCCGCGCGGATCGGTCCCGCCCAAATACGGGCTGCCGGCCGGATACGTCGGCGCTGCATACCAGTCCCAACACAACTCGGACACATTCCCCGCCATGTCATTCAAGCCATAACCGTTTGCTGGAAATGATCCCACCGGACTCGTCGCTGGACTCGTCCCGCCGATGCTCCCAATGGAGTTAAAGCCGTTCGGTCCAAAATCATAGTTGGTGGCCGTGTTTCCTAAGTAGTTGGCCCGGCTTTCGGAAATCGTGTTGCCCCACGGAAACCGTTGTCCGTTCAACCCGCCCCGCGCCGCCTTCTCCCATTCCGCTTCCGTCGGCAACCGATATCCACTGTTCGTCCAATTCACATACACGGCATCCACCTCTCCATTCGTATAAACCTGCGCGAAGCCCGCATCGGTGTAATACACCGGATTCAACCCCGTCTGCTGCGACCGCGCATTGCACCACTTCACCGCGTCATACCAGTCTACCGTCTGCACCGGATTATTCGCTGCCTTCGCCAAACCCGGATGCACAAAACTGTAGCCATGGTTCGTCGCGTAGCTGTGAACCCCCGCCCATTGATTTGAGCTGACCAAGTTCACGTCCATGTAAAACGCCGACACATAGACATTCGTGGGTATGGCATCGCTATCGCCATCCAGAGTGTCGCCGATCGTGAACTCGCCTGCCGGAATGAGCGCCATACCGTCGGCGGTGGGAGGAACCGAAATTAAACGAAAGAACCTCGCTGCCGAGGCATTGCTGACGGTGACGGCGGTTTGCGAGCCGTAACTCGCCGGGACGGCATCGGTGGCAAAAACCCAGTTGGTGGATGCCAGATTGGTGCTGCTTTGCAAAACGTAGTCTGTAGGGGTTGCTGGCCAATAAAGCAGGGATTGATTATTCGTCGGCAAAATTCCCAACGACGGTTGCGCCAGCGCAGGATGAACGCCAGCCAGCAAGGCCAGCCCTATAAACAAAAAGCGGAGTTTGGTTTTCATAAGAATTTAAATCGCCTCTTTTGTATCGTTTTACACCTCGGCCAATGGAGATACAAACTAAAATTGGCGGCAGATGTTGGATATGCCCGGGAGTGCAATCCGCGTGGCCAAGAAATCGGCTTGCTCAAGCTGCCAGAGTGACCGCTTGATCCTTGGCCAAGGCCCACGCTGCTGGCGTATACTCACTAATCTGGGTGATCTTGGCCGCAGGCAAGCGGGTGAACAAATCTTTTAGGTAGTCAAAGGGATTGACGCCATGTCGGCGACAACTTCCCAGCAACGTGTAAATCACCGCGCTGCGTTCTCCAGCTTCGGGATGGCCAACAAACAACCAGTTCCGCTTTCCGATGGCACTTGGGCGAATGCTGTTTTCGCAAATGTTATTGTAATCATCAGCGAACTACGCGCCATGCGGGCGGTAGTCAAACGCACTTCACTGTCACCCACCCCTTTCATCCACTTCGCGGTCGCCGCTATGAGTTGGTGAAGTTGGACCGA
>Ga0302326_10018396_pt1 | contig 14495 bp, 20 predicted proteins | sample Palsa_T0_3_FD_202264 | JGI IMG/M metagenome (GOLD analysis project Ga0302326, IMG submission 202264) | Peat permafrost microbial communities from Stordalen Mire near Abisko, Sweden - Palsa_T0_3 | ecosystem: Environmental > Terrestrial > Soil > Palsa > Peat permafrost | place: Sweden: Abisko... | reverse complement strand
TTGCTCGGCAGCGATGCGTACGCCGCCGCGGAGAAGAATGATCTTGCGCGATTAGAGGAAGCACGAATTTGGAAGAAACTCAGCGTCTCCACCGATTTTGAGACGAAGTGAAGAAACGCGGCCATCCTCTATCCCGATTTCAGTCTGCCCTCCGTGCCCGTCTCGGAGAGACAACCCGGGTTTGCCATCAGCTTCAGTACCAAAATCTGCCAACTCGTCTCCGACACTGTCGAGGGAAAGCTGAGCAGATCCATCCCCGGTAGTGATATAGCCACCGCGCTCATTTCCCTCCGCGTCCAGAATAAGGATTCCGGAACCAACTATGGATCTCTTGAACCGCTTGCCCAGCACCATCGGGGCCGGAAGCGGAGCACCAATGTAGACTCGGTCGATTCCGTTCTGATCCTGCACGATAAGGCCGCGAACACGAAGAATGGAATCCGAAGAAACCGATTCCGCGTGTGCGACTCCGACTTTGGACCACGAGAAAAAGGCCACTGCGCTGAGCCACAAAAACAACAAAAACAGCAAAACACGCATCTGCCATTCCTGCCGCTTGGTAAGAATGTGGATTTCTTCCCGGAGCTTGCGTTCCGTGTCTTGTCCTGTCATTTCTCTTCCTTTCCCTTCGCAGATAGACCTGCCTGCTTTGCTACTTTGTCGATGTGAAATCCCGAAGGTGGACGGACAGCTCTTCCTGGAATTACTAGCGGCTAGTGAATCCTTCGTACAGATTCAGGTAATCGACGGGTTTGATACCAGCCAGCGCCGCTCCATGCCATCGCCTCCCTATGCCGCGGAACTTCGGACTAGCCTCTTGCGTATTACCCGCCAGAAAGCGTTATGGAAGCCCTACCGATGAGAACCGGAATCGTCTCCTTGATTGCCGATGTTTTTGCCGGGCTCGCTGCCCTTTTCCTCTTCTTTCTAGGTGACGGCTATTTTCATGTGGCTGCTGACTTGCGTACAGCCGTGGTGGTCTGGCCGTTCTGTACCTCGCGGCAGGGCTCCTCCGCGGCCGGGGGGGCCGGCCCGAGAACGTCTGGCTCAAAGGTCTTGTGGTGAGTTCCGGTGCCTCGCTGGTCACGCTCATTCTGTTATGGAATGAGGTGTTCCATCTTGAAATCGTCGTGCTCTTGCTGGTCACAAACCTCGCGGCAATTTGCGGAGTACACGTCCGGCGCCTTTGGGCGGCGCGTTCCCGAGTTCGAGCCGGGGTGATATTTCTTGTTCCCTTAGGAGTCCTTGTCGTGGCGGCGCTAACCGCCGCCCCGACCCTGGCCACGCGCATCGCGTCGCAGGAGATGGCCGCGCCCGCGCCGGCTTTTTCCATCAACCGGTTTGACGGCACGGAGCTGAGTTCCGCGGAGTTGCGCGGCCACGTGGTGGTGCTGGATTTTTGGGCCACCTGGTGCCCCGCCTGCCGCCGCGAGATGCCGGAGTTGGAGAAACTCTACCGCCGGTACGAGGGAAACTCGCGCGTCAGTTTCTGGGCCGTCGATGTGCAGAAGAACGGGGAGACTCCGGAAAAGGCTCGCGCCTTTATGCAGAACGCCGGCTACACTCTGCCCCTCGCTCTTGGGCACGAAGAGCGGCTCGCTGGGCTGCTCGAAGGCTTTCCATCGCTACTCATCATTGACACCGCCGGCCGCATCCGCCTGGTCCATACGGGCTACGATCGCTCCGAAAAATTCCAGGCTGAGCTCGCCGGGGAAATCGATAAGCTGCTGGGTGAGCGGCTTTGAGCCGCTTCGACCACGGGGCAGAGAAGGACAGCGAACTCGGTAGCCACCTATGGTAGCCAGCGTCGAAGCCTATGTGTCTAAGGGACTGGCGGAGAGAACTCAGGAAAAACAGCGAATTCGGTAGCCACCTATGGTAGCCACCGTTGTAAGCCTATGTGTTTAAATGTCTGGCGGTAGCTCTTCCTCTCCCCTGCTGAAGTACGCGCTGCGCCAGAAGTCAAGTCGCTTTCGCCAAGGAATCGCCTTTCGATCGCCTTAGGTTCGCCTGACAGGAACCTCGAAACCGTTCCCCTGGAGTCTTTCGTAGATCGGCAGCGAGAGCGAAGATCGTGCGAACACACTCAATTTCCTTCTTCGAACCGGGCACCAGGACGGTTCGATCTGACTGAATCGCCTTCCGCTCACCGTCTCTTAGCAAGAGTCGCCGACGCCCATCAGAAGACACCAGCATGCGGCGCAGCCCGTATCCGGCTTTTCCAACAACTCTAAATCCTAGGAGCGCCAGACGGCGCTGTCCGGCAGAAACTTTGATACCCAGTTCACGGCTGTATTCGGCCGCCATCGTCCGCTTCAGAACTTTCATGATCGAACTGGGAAGTGATCCGTCATTTTCGAATTCTTCTGCACAGTAGCGCACGGGAACCCCCGCATTCTTGCAAATGAATTCGTAGTGGGCAGCTTCATCCGCATCTTGAAAACGCCCCCAGCGGCTCACGTCATAAACGAGGATGACTTTGTATTCTGCTCGGCCACCAACCACATCAGAGAGTAGTCGGCGAAGTTCCGTTCGATGTTTGATCTCGATACCGCTCTTTCCCGCATCTGCATAGGTTGACACCACAAAATAGCCGCGGCTCTTTGCACACGCTCTAATCGCCGCTTCTTGATTGGTAATGGAGTATTGCTGATCCTCCGTGGACATTCGTACGTACTGCGCGGCGGGGATCAGGGGCTTTGTTTCCATGGAAGCTCCAAACAGAGAATAGATTTTCGAAAGGTGAGCCGGCGACGCTGCCAATTATCGCAGGGATCGTTTTTGAACGAATTCGATGCCGTGTTTTCCAATGCCGTCTTGCATTGGATCAAGGACGATCCAGACGCCCCGATTGCTGGTACCTTCCGTGCTCTCAAGACTGGAGGAAGGTTCGTGGGTGAGTTGGGTGGTCATGGGTGCGTCGGCGCGATTACCGTTGCGTTAGTGGCTACGCTTGAGCGCCGGGGCGCTAAAGATGCCGCTTCGTGGATTCCGTGGTACTTCCCGACAGTCGAAGCCTATGAAATGCGTCTGCGTAGGGCTGGGTTTGTGTCCCGGAGTGTGGAACTGATTCCCCGTCCCACTCCTCTGCCAACCGGAATGCGAGGATGGCTGGACACGTTTGCCAATCCGTTCTGCGCTGCGCTGCCACCCAAGGAACGCGAATGCGACGGTCTTCTAGATGAAGTTACCGCATTGCTCAAGCCCGTTTTGTGCGATGCCGACGGGCGTTGGGCGGCGGACTATGTTCGGGGCTGCGCTTTGCTGCAATCAAACCCTGAAGTGATCCGTCAATGACTGTCAGGCGGTTTCTCCACTGCGATGTCGCGTTTGGCTTTGCACTCGGTTGACGGATCGAAACTCGCGACACCCATGAATTCATCCTTCGAAGCGTGAAACTCAAGAGGAGGTCGTTGCACACGGACTGGGAGGCCGGCGAACTTGACCTTTCCATCGGAGTTCGTTCCGGCCTCCAGATCGAGCCTCCGCATCCCACCAAATCCATACTTGACGTGAACTTTGACGGTGGCTGCATAGACGGGCTTGCCGTCCGCGCCCCTTACTGTAAGTTCAACGGAACAGGAACCAGCACCGCCGTCTATGGTTGGAACTTTTTCGCCGGGCACTGGCGCTTGAGCCCGAGAAAGCAGAGGGACGGCGATCAGAATGGAACACGGAACACGAAACAATCTGTTCATATCCGCACAATTATACGAGCGCAGCAATTCAACAACAGCCGACCCTACGAATCGGACATCGGCGGTCGGATGGCCCCGATGATTGGTATACCAACCCTCTCAATCCTGTTTTCAATCACCGAGATCGTCGGAGACGAGTTTTCCGCCTCCCGGAATTGACAAGCAACGGATTCGGGAAGTGACTCCTCCAACTTTCGTGATAGCCAGCCCTGTAGCTCAGACTTGCGTTCCGGCGAAAGTGCCACAAAGCGAACACCGAGGTGACCCGTTTTCAGCCAGCAGATTGTCGATTCTGCCAAGAATCGTACTTCGTGATCCGGCAAGGTGAAGTGAACCTGCACGCATTCACCACTGTTGAGCGGAGCAAAGGTACTCAAGGCCATTCCGCCTTCGCTGATATTCACGCTATGGCAGCGAATTTCCCTGTTTCGAGTCAGGATGCTCACGGGAATGGAGATCGGACGCCGGAAATAGCGCCGTCGTTCTCTTAAAATCAGTCCGTAAGCAGGCTTTAGTGTGCTGCGGATTGACTGCGGAGAAAGAGGCCTCTCAAAGACAAACTCCGACCGCTTGCGCAAGGCTGTGCCCTCCGCATCACTGCCGCTGATGGCAAATGTCACCGCCGTTCGGTTCGATGGGGAGAGATGCACCTCGTCCAAGATCAGTCCGGCCTGTTCTCCTAGCTGGAGATCGACGATAACAGCATCAAATTTTCGGCGGTTCAAGAGATGAACCGCACCTGCCGCGTCCTGACAGACATCGGGCGAAATAGAAAATTCTTGTAAGGCGCGGCTGCACTGCTGAATTGTAACTCGATCAGCGGACACCAAAAGCGCAAGGGCGATTGCCATAGTGAAATACACTCCTTATAAGGTCGTCCTCTGTCACGATTGTTTCCCGCTTGCTTGTGCTCGGGCGTGCGGTTCAGGATTGTCGCCGCGCAGTTTGTCGTCAACCTTGTCAGCCGCTAAAGGCTTGCTGAAGTAGTAGCCTTGAATCTCGTGACACTGATGTGCCCGCAGGAATGACATTTGCGCTTCGTCTTCGACGCCCTCGGCAATCACCTTGAGCCTCAGGCTTCTCGCCATGCTGATGATTGCCGCTGTGATCGCCGCATCATCAGGATTCACGGCGACATCTCGGATATTACGCGGTCGATTTTGAGCTTGCTAACCCGATACCGCTTCAAGTAGCTCAAGCTGGAATAGCCAGTTCCGAAGTCGTCAATCGCCAACGTCGATCCCGTAGCTTTCAATTCCTCAACAACCGATAACATCACGTCTGCATTCGCGAGCAAGAGGCTTTCCGTCAACTCCAGTTCGAGGTATTCGGGGGCTAGGCGAGTCTCTTTGAGTACGCTCCGAATGGTTTCGCAGAAGTCCTCTTGCCGAAACTGGATCGCCGATACATTGACTGCTACCGCCACTGCGGGAAGCCCCTCGTCTTGCCATTTTCGAGCCTGAGAGAATCAGCCTCGCCGGTCGCTGGAGCGGAGAGGTGTAATCGGGCAAATTAACTGGCTCTTCCTCAGAACTTGGACGTTTCGTCATCCTCGATCACCTGATCTAACAGAGACCCGCTCACGGTCTCATCGGCTTTTGTGAACATTTCCAGCAGCCTCGCGGCGTTAGGATCGGTAGCCGCACGAGCTGCGAGCATAGGGCGAATGTCTTCGGATAAAGACATGGTCTTATCTCCTCCTCCGAGCTTAGGAGTCATGGAGTCAGCAGAACTGTTTCATAATGCTCACTCTGGGAAATTGGAGAGCACCGTAGTCTTAGACCCACGCTCGGAGGCAAACCGTTTGTTGTCGTGACCGTCGCTCACGATCCATCAAAGCGACCACAGTCCCTAGGCTCTGAGCGCCCGCTGCAAAGTGTTCACGCTGATCTTGAGTTTCTTGGCGATGGGTCGAAGTCCCAGTCCCTCACGCTGCATCCTCCGAACTCGCACCACATCAACCGGCACCTCACGTCTCCCGAGAAAATGCTCAGCATTCTAGGGGGGCGACTGTAGTGCACCCCCACCAACTAGACACAAGGGGCCATGTTTGAAGTAAGGGTTTGGGCGAACCAAGCACTCCTGCCCTTGGGCCACTAACTCCCGTGACGAATGCGCTGGCCCGCAGCTCACTCGCCCAGAACGTTTTTTAAGATCTCGATCTGCAAATGCGAACGCCCCAGCGCCCGCTCCAGTTGCTTGATCCGCTTCTCTTGCTCGGCATCGGGCCGCGCGGCTGCGCTTCTCCCCCCAAGCGCAGCCTTGGCTCCCGCTTCTCTTCGTCCTTCCAACGGTAATAGAGATTCGGAGCAAACTCGTACTTACGGCAGGTCTCAGCCACATTGCCGCTCTTCAGACCTTCCAACACAATCTGCCATTTCTCTTCCGGAGTTCTCTGACCTTCCGCTTTTCTCGACATTCTCGCCTCCTGGCGGAGGCCCCAAGCCTAACTAACTTCCGTGTCCAGTTCTAGCGGGGTGCACTACACGTGTCAGGAGTTGGTCTTGGCCAAGAACTACTTACTGGCGGGAAGCCTTCTTCATCCCTTCCGCTGCCCATGAAATTCCGTGCGAGGGCAAAGGCTTGTAGACCCAAGGAACAATCGCTCTCTTTTCCCTCGAACTCTTGGGCGTTTCTAGGCCGTGGCACCTTTTGTATTTCCTTTTGCTTCCACACGGACATGGTGCATTTCTGAGCGGGCAAGGGGAATGGGTTGTAAGTGTAGGAGCACTCATCAATTAGATCCCAACGCAGAGTGAAAAAAGGGCAAGCCCGATGCCCCGCCCTTTTACGCAACGGGTGTCAAAGTCGTTGCAGTGATCGGGCCGTTCGATCACGTTCAGCCCACATTACAGAAGCCTGGTACTGGCATCTGTCCGTAATTGCTCACCAAATAGTTACCAAAGGGATGGGTTATCCTGTGTCAACAAAACGAAAACATCTCTGATGACCCGAAGAATCAATCTGAAAAAGATCGGCCTGGGTTGTTTCCAAATCCAAAACCCGAATGCTTACGCATAAAGCCGGTGCGGATGCGAATGCGAGACCCCAGGGGCAGTTGAGATCTAGAAAAACGCTTCGCGTTTCCCACATCCCCACACCCCCGGCGGCTACGACGGACAATTGTCTAACAAGGCGTTACACTAACACTCCACTTGGTACAAAAGACCGGTCTGGTCACAGCCCCCCGTCGAATCATGTGCTTTGCTGCACACAAGACAGTTCGTAATGTGCATCCTCAGTTTATAACGGGCTTCGGTAAACCATGCCGCCAAGTCTCTGAAGGTTCTCGTCTCGTGCGGCATTTGGACTGCTTGTCTGAAGATGAGTTCCACTCGCTAACGACGCCACGGCTTGTTCCAGGTCATTTTCCAATTGGTGCTACTTACCACGGGGCATCAGACCACCAACGCTGATGCCGCCTTCGTTCGTGGCTTCTCGGTCACTGTGTAGTCACCCATCAATCTATTGATACCGAAGATGATGGCGAACAGAATGAGCGAGGCTCCCACCCCCTGATCGAACCCCAGACCAGTGAACCAGCGCCGCGCCAGTGCATGCGCAGTTCCTCCACCAGCTTCCGCTCACTGGTGATGTCGTACAGATAGCCGATCAGCAGAATGCGCAACAGAAGCTCGGGATCAATCGATGGACGACCCGTCTCGCTGTAACTCGCCTTCAGCCGCTCGCGCACAAAGGCAAAGCTGATGTGTTTTTCGATCAGCCGCAGCAGGTGGGTCTAAGGAACCTGATCTTCCAGGCGGAAGTAGTAGAACAACGCTTCCGAGCGGTCGTGTTGCCCCATCATGATCAGCAGGCCTCCGACGAATCGGAATCAAACAGAGCATGGGTAGATGCTTTCTTCTAACATGCTTCTGCTGAATCTCATCCTGCTAATCGCAGTGACTTTTTCAACACCCACAGGATTTTTACGTCAACGACCAGTTTGAGATCATCGCCCATCCCCATGAGTCTGCGCCGTTTGAGTTCACAAACCGGCCCGCTTAGCGGGTGCAACTGTTTGCAGATTGACAGGGCAACCGCAGCCGAACATACTGTCGCCCATCTTTTGGACGCTTCTGTCCTAGTTTGTCCAACGCCAGCTCCGCCACCAGCCGTTTCAACTTGCCGTTCTCTTTTTCCAGGTCCTTCAGTCGCTTCGCCTGGTCCATCTTCAAACCGCCGTATTCTTTCCGCCAGCGGTAGAACGTCTGCATGGTGATCTCGGCTTCTTTGCAAGCCTGTCGGGTGGTTTTTCCGTTCGCGATGCTGACTTCAATCTGCCGCAGCATCGTCACGATCTGCTCTGGCTTGTACCTCTTGATTGGCATGACCCGCTTTTCCTCCAAGTGGATTCTCTCTCATTCCACTTGGTACAAATAGGACCGATCACGTCAGCTGATTCAGGAACTAACGGGGTTGAGCGAAGGCCACTCCTACCACCGCTCCATTATTCCATAATTCTTCGGGACGGGTTTAAGCTGTGGGGTGTTGTGCATGACGAGTGCGTGCATTTCCATCGCCCTGGCGGCTTGAGTCCGTTGACTGCCGATGCGCTGGTCGAACTGACTGGCCTGCTCGATGTGACCGCAGTCCTGACAAATCAGGACGATGCCTTCCGAGGTCTTGGCGATTGAATACATTATTACTCCTTTTGGCTTTCCGAACTCAAATAGGCGTCATTCAATGCAATCAAGTTCCCGCAGCTTTGTGCGATGCGCCTCAACGGCAAGCCTTTTGTCGTTGCAGTCCCTGCGCGTAGCCTGGAGTTCGCCCAGCCGTTCCATGTATTCCGGATACAGTAAACGATGGCTCGGATATAGTAACTGACGTGCAGCCGTGAATTCCTTAGCACTGGATGCCTCGTAAAGTCCAAACAACCGAGATCCTTCGTTATCTAGGAGCGTTGCGTTTGGCATTTTAGTTTCCCCCCTAGTTATATGAGATGTTTACATCCCATGTTAGTTGCGCACGATAGTCCAATTACTAGCAGAACACCGAGCAATCTCGAACATGTTCCAAAGGCATACCGGAGTCTCCGTTTTTGCATCGCCTTGTTGCTGGCAGCACTGGCTGGACCGCAATACTCACCAGCGCCCTTAGCTGGGGCCGGTTTCCTCTCCCCAATCTCTGTGCCTCCTCGCCTAAGGAACTCTAAAAGGGAATCGGAGCGGAATCTGTCATAGGGGTCTGGTTGACCACCAGCCAGTACAGGCCCAGAGTTTTCACGGTCGAGCGGAACTGATTGAAATCTACAGGTTTCTGGATATAGCTGTTCACGCCCAGGTTGTAGCTCTCAATCAGATCTCGTTCCTCGTTGGAAGAGGTCATGATAACAACCGGAATCTTCTTCGTCCTGGAATCGTTCTTCAATTGCTTGAGCACTTGCAGACCATCGACTTTGGGTAGTTTCAAATCCAGCAAAACCAGTTTGGGAGGATGATTGAAATTTCTTTCGGCAAAAACGCCACGGCAGAAAAGAAAGTCTAGAGCTTCCTTCCCGTCCCGGACGACGAATATGCTGTTCGCCAATCTCTCCTCTCGCAATGCATAAAGGGCAAGATCAATGTCGTTCTGGCTGTCTTCAACCAAGAGTATGTCCTGAATTGTGCTCATAGTGAACCTCCGGCAGCTGCAGCGGCTTTTTCGGGCACAGAGTACTCCCCGCCACCGAGCGTGAAATAGAAAGTGGCGCCGCGATCCAGCTCGGCTTCGACCCAGACGCGACCTCCGTGTTTCTTGATGATGCGCTCCACCGTTGCCAAACCAATACCGTTGCCTTCAAACTCTTCGGCCACGTGCAGGCGATGGAATACTCCAAACAACTTGTCCGAATATTTCATGTCGAAGCCCACGCCGTTGTCCTTCACAAAGATCACTCTTTCCCCTTCTTTTTCCATCTGCCCGATTTCGATCACGGCGGGAGACCGCGGCCGGGAATACTTCAATGCATTGCCGATCAGGTTTTGAAAAACTTGCCGGATCAAAATGGGATCGCATTTCACAAACGGCAGTTCGTCGACCTTCCATTCCACCTGCCGCCCTTCGGTTTCCGGCGCCATTAGGGTCACAACATCCGCCAGCAACGAACTCAATCCTGTGACCTCAAACTCCAGCGCCTGCCGCCCTAAGCGAGCCAGTTTCAACATTTCGTCCACCATTTGGCCCATTCTGCCCGCCGCTTGATCGATGAGTTGCAGGTGCCCTTGCGCCTGGGCGGGCAGAGAGGCATGAAATTTTTCCACCAAGATCTTTGTGAATCCGCTAATGTGACGTATCGGCGCTCGCAAATCGTGCGACACCGAGTAGGTAAAGGCTTCTAGTTCCTTGTTGGCAGCTTTCAGTTCGGCGGTGCGCTCGATTACGCGCGCTTCCAGGCTTTGATTGAGCGTTTGGATTTGCCGTTCCGCAGCTTTGCGTTCAGTGATATCGCGGAGCACTGCGACGCCTCCGCCGAGGTTGCCACGGTCGTCCTTCAAGGGCCGTGCTGAAACTTCGAGAAACACCCCTTCGGCACGCCCAGGCTGCTGGACCATCATTTCCACTTGCACCGATTCCCCGTGCAAAGCCCGTACCAGCGGAAGGCGATCCGGCGGACACGGCGTGACTCCATCGGACAGAAAGACTTGGTAATAAGGAGTCCACTGCTCGGTGGGCAGGTCGGAAGCGTCACGGCCCATCAGTTTTTTGGCGGAGTCATTCCAGATGAGAAAGTGGCCGTCGCGATCGGCGGCAATCAGTCCCTCGCCCATGCTGTCCAAAACCAACTTGAACATCCGGGTTTGCGCTTCCAGGGCCTCGCGGGAGACCGACAGTTCTTGGGCCTGCGCGGCCAGCAGTTCCCGCGCTTCCTTGTGCTCGCTGATATCCGTATTCGTTCCGAACCACCGGACCACCCGCCCTTCCGAGTTTTCTAGCGGCATAACGCGGTTGAGGAATGTACGAAAAGTGCCGTCAGCGCCCCGCAGAGGGAATTCCATATCGAAGGGCTCGCCGGTGGCAATCGAGGCTTGCCACCGTTTCATTACCTTGGGCAGCATTGCGGGATCGATAACGCTCTGCCAGCCCCACCCCTCCATCTGCTCGGGGGTTGTGCCCGTGTATTCGTACCAGCGCTGGTTGTACCAAAAGGTCGCTCCGTCGGCCCCAGCCATATGGGCCAGTTGCGGGATGCCGTTGGCCATGGCCTGAAAGCGTTCCTCGCTCTCGCGCAGGTCCTGTTCCGCCCGCTTGCGTTCCGTGATCTCTTCCGCGAAGATTACGATCCCGGCGATTTCGCCCGCCCTGTCGTGCCACGGCCGTACTTCCCAACGTATCCACTGCACGCTGCCGTCGGAACGGTCGAGACGGTCATCCTCTCCCCGCAGTACCTCGCCCGCCAGTCCACGACGATGAATTTCCCTCCAGCGCTCGGGGACCTCTGGAAAGATTTCATAGTGCGACACGCCGCGCAGTTCACGCTCTCCCAAGCCATAGTCGGTCCGCCAGCGGCGGCTCACCTGGAGGTAACGCATCTCGCGGTCAAACATCGCCAACGCCGCCGGCGCGTGTTCGATGAAAAGCCGGAACCGATCCTCGCTCTCCCTGAGCTGCTCTTCCTTAAACTTGCGAGCGGTTACGTCGCGCGCAATGTTTGACGCGCCCACAATCGCTCCCATGCCGTCAGTGATGGGCGAAATGGTCACGGAAACGTCGATCTTCTTACCGTCCTTTCGTACGCGGACGGTTTCGAAATGTTGAACGCTTTCACCGCATCTGATTCGCGCCAAAATGCCGGACTCCTCCTCGGCACGCTCCGGCGCTAATAGCAGGGCCATCGGCTTGCCCACCGCCTCCGCCGACGAATAGCCGAACACCTTCTCGGCGCCCCGATTCCAGGCCGTGATGATTCCGTCCAGGGTCTTGCTGATAATGGCATCGTCGGATGACTCAACTACCGCCGCCAAACGCTCCGCTATTTCCTGCACGCGGCGACGGTCGGCAATCTCCGACTGCAGAGACGCCGTGCGCTCTTTCACTCGCTGTTCCAATTCGGCGTTCAGGGTGTTGAGCTGTGACTGAGCACGCGAGCTGATGCCAATCTCGCGGATGATGACGACAAAGGCTAGTATCCACGACCCTACCTTGAGAAAAACACCCACAATGGCAACGATCATCGCCAATCGTTGTGCCGCGGCTGCTCTTTGGGTGCGCTGGCTCAATAATCGTGCCTCCTCGGCATGCATGTCTCCAGTCGTTGCGCGCACCGCATCGATGAGCCCCTCGATTTCTAGAGCGTCGCTGCCGCCCGCATAGGCTCCCAGCTTCCGGCGTTTGGCGATGATGCTCTCAGCTAATTCGAGCGCCGTGCGCACTTGCGGTTCAAGCACATCCAATCGTCGTTGTTGACTCAGATTGTCGGCGGTCAAATGGCGCAACGCACTCTCGTCCACTAAAACGGCCTCGCGGGCGGTCCGATGGTGCACCAGCAACAGCTCCTGCCCGCTCAAAGCAAATGCCCGCGCGCTGGTCTCCGTTTCGAGCACATCTCGGGACGTGCCCTGGATCATCGCCATCACCTCATGGGTGTGGGATACCCAGTAGGCATCCTGGTCCGCACGCCGAGTACTTTGCCATGACACAAAACTTAAGAAGACCGTTAGAAGAACAGCCACAATCAAACCGCCGGTCACCCTGCGCCGGAGTAGAGCCTCACTCCGTACATCGAACCGCTTGCGCTCTGCCATTTCCTAATCCACGCCACCAAGATTGCTTCCGCCGCAGTCATCGAAGTTCTTAAGACCATCCGGTGGTAGCGGTTTGATCGTGAGATATCCCACGTATTCACTGTAGTCCTTACTGTCTGTCCTGAACCTGGGCATTAGGTGTACACCCTTCGAGCAGGGGGTGAGGCGATAGGAAGTTGTCCAATTTTGTTTGGGCGGGATTACTCACGAAACGCCGCGTGTCTACTGATGCTGCGCCATTCCTGGGTTGTCGGCCAGCCTTACCTTACCGGGTTAGGTAAGAGCTGCCCGTCACCCAGGAAATTCAAGCCCAAACAGCATCAGGTTTGCAGTTCAGACGGCGAGACCATCGTGACCAATAACGAACGGGGATGCTATTCACTTACTCGCCAGACCACAATCGCTCAAAGAGATTCCGGCGAGTATTTCTTGGCGAATGTCTAATTTTGTACAGACGGAATACTGGAGCGAATGGCAGTATTGTGCGGAGCTTCCAAAGTTGGCGATTGTCTTTATAAACACGATTCGCACAACGGTATCGTCCAGATGTTGGTCGCGCGGTCAGGATTGCCCTAGTTTGAGTTGCTGCCCCTCAGGCTATGCGTGCGCTGACTTGATTCGCAATACGCGAGACGATTCTCATGGCCGGCCGAAACTCCGCAATGTGAACTTAGGTCCTAAGAATAAGGTTCGCTTCGTTCGAGACTAAGCTTATGTGCCTCGTGACAATCGCGGAATATTTTTCCCGTGTGCTTATTGAAACCCGAGTGGTAGGCGGAATAGTGAAGACAGAATGCGACGGCTAAGTTTAAGAAATTGTCCGTATTGCGGGAGCGATAAGGTCTACGTCTCAGAGCCCACAACATTATCGGAAACAATGTCGATAAAGTTATTGCTCCAATTCGTACGATGCCACACTTGTATGCGACAGCCATTTCCGATTCTCTCCCTTCGAAAGAGACAAATGCTCCCACAAGAAAGCGCCAAGCAACCAACTGGGGGTGCAATAAAGTAAGACCTTTTATAAGATCAGAAAGTGAGTGGGGCTCGTAGCCAGTTTATCGTTTACATATGTAATGATAAGGAAGGGGAACATGGCAAGGAATCAGCGCAGTTTTCTGTTGTCGCCACTAATCCTCGGAGTGTTAAGCTTATCCGCACATCTACCGGGTCAAGCCCTCCACGACTTCACGGCAATCGGCCCTGTAACTACTGACTGGAGTCATCACCACCTTATATTCTCCAGACCATCCGCTGCCGACCAAGCCAAACGCGTCCAGAAGGACGTACGTTATTGGCAGCAGCTCTCTCGTCAGTTGCCTTTGTCGTTGCCGAGCGCTGGAACTACGCCTGATAACAAGCTGTCGCAAGGTTCAAATGCTTTGCTTGGAAAGCACAAGTTTCGCCGCGATTGGGCAGAGGACATGGGCAGCGGCGCGAGTGTCGGCGCCGGGAACTTCCCCGCAAAGTTTTCGTTTGCTACTACACAAGCCAACTGTGGTAACGCGGCTCAGCCCGATTTCGTCGTCTATAGTACAGGTCTTGCTGGGTCGAGCGGACAAGCCAGCATCGTGGCTTAGACAACCTTTATTCCGGCTGTAACGGCATTGATTTGGGGACAGCCGCAAACTTCGCTATTCTCGCTTCGTCTACGGTTACAAATGCGGGCGACTCCGTGGTTACGGGAGCTAACATAGGTATTTCCCCAGGCACCAGCCTTACCGGCTTTCCACCCGGCGTGCTTACTCGTCCTGCGGTAGAGCACCTTGGGGACGCAGTCGCAAGCCAAGCCCAAGCTGATGCCAATACGGCGTACACTCACTTCCAAGGATTGACCGACGCGACAGGCATTGCACCCTCTCTCGACGGACAGACTCTCACGCCCGGCTTGTACAAGGCCGCCGCTTCTCTCGCCTTAAGTGCCGGGGCAAGTGTGACGCTCAACGCCGGGGAAATTGGGGCGGCTCCCACGCCGGCGTTGCAGGTGATGCCGACCGGCTTGTTGATCGGATTGTCGTAGTTCTGGAGCACTGCGACCCTGTATCCGTTCGCTTCCTGCAGGTTGAAATAC
>Ga0302326_10018394_pt1 | contig 14495 bp, 14 predicted proteins | sample Palsa_T0_3_FD_202264 | JGI IMG/M metagenome (GOLD analysis project Ga0302326, IMG submission 202264) | Peat permafrost microbial communities from Stordalen Mire near Abisko, Sweden - Palsa_T0_3 | ecosystem: Environmental > Terrestrial > Soil > Palsa > Peat permafrost | place: Sweden: Abisko... | reverse complement strand
AAGGTGCTACGTCCGCGCAGTTTCCCCTGGATTTTCCCGAGCTTCAGCCTGCCGCTGGCCATCCTGGGCCTGGCACTCGTTGCGGCCGGCCTGAGGCTCACGACCGGTGCCTGGGTGCTGTTCTGGAGCGCGCTCGCGGCGCGGCTGCTGCTGCATTTTGTGCATCGGCTGCGCGATGATCGGCGGCTCTGGTCGGATCTGTGGCTGCTGCCTGCGCGCGACCTGTTGCTCTGCTGGGTGTGGTACCGAAGCTTCTTCGGCTCGCAAATACGCTGGCGCGATAGCGAGTTTGACGTCGACGCCAATGGCGTGATGCACCGACTGTCCTGATGACCTGAGGCTTGAAACTCGCAGCATACATCGGCGCCCTGCTGGGCCTGGGTTTACTGATATTCCTGATTGTGCGCGCCGATCTGCCGGCGATGCTGCAGACATTCGTGGTGGGCGGCTGGAGGCTGCTGTATCTGATACCGTATCGCGCGCTGTACCTGTTGCTGTACGCGCTCGGCTGGCTCTATCTGCTGCGGCCCTACGATACTCAGCGGCGCGCGGGACTCGGCTATTTGTTCTGGGTCACTGCAGTGCGCGAAGCTGTCGACCGCGTGCTGCCCGTGGCCAGCATCGGCGGCGGCGTGGCCGGAGTGCGCCTGCTGCGTTGGCGCGGCATCGCACCTGCGCCCGCCGGTGCCACGGTGATCCTCGAGATTCTGCTGACATTGATCGTGATGTATGTGTTCACTGCGCTGGGACTGCTCTTGTTGGTCGATCTCAACACTGCCGGATTGCCCTATCGCCAGTTCATTCTGGTCTTTATTCTGAGTCTGCCGGTTCCGGCATTGACGGTATTGGCGTTGCGTTATGGATCCATATTTGAGCGCTTTCACGACATGCTGCGTCCCTTGGTGGGTGCCAGCGCCATGTCCGAAGGCGGAGCAGCCCTGGACCATGAGCTGCGTGCCTGCCTGCGCCGGGGCTGGGCACTGCTCGGTGCCGGCAGCCTGCAGTTCGTTGCCGTGATTTCCGGCTCCTTCGAGGTTTGGTTTGCGCTGCGCCTGTTTGGACACCCGATCGGTGTGGGCGGGGCGCTGATGCTCGAGAGCCTGACACAGGCGCTGCGCCATCTGGCTTTTGTCGTGCCTGCCGGCCTGGGTGTGCAGGAGGCCGGACTGATCATGTTTGGGCACGCTCTGGGCATCAGCGGCGAGCTGGCGCTGGCCGTCTCCATGGCCAAGCGCCTGCGCGAACTGCTGTGCGCATTGCCGGCGCTGATTTCCTGGCAATGGATGGAGGTGCGACGACTGCGGCGGCCGCTCAGTGGCAGTATGGGCGATGCCTGATACAGCGCCTCAACAAGTAGCGCGCATCCGCGCGGCGGCCATCGTCTGGGCGCTGTTGCTCGCCGGCTTCGGCGCCACGGCAGCGAGGCCTGCGTGGCCGGACGAACAAGGGATCGACGCGGCCCCGGGGCCCGGAGCCCCACCGCCAGCGCCCACACCATTGCCAGCGCCGCCATCCGCTGCGACGAGTCAACCCAATGCCGAGCAACCCGTAGCGCCCGCCGCGCAGAGCTTTGGTTGGCTCGCACACCTGCCCTTCCTGCCGATACCGGAGATCGGTGTCGATCCAAACAGCGGCACGACGTTGGGCATCCTGCCGGTGTGGTTGCACACTAATTCGGATGACCAGATCACGCGCATCATCGCACCTGATGTTTTCTACAATCCTTATTTCGGCTATGGCGTGCATGCACGCATATTCGAATACCCCTCTCAGGACGAGATCTGGTCCCTGGTCGCGGGCATCGAGCAGCGCGTTCAGCGCGGCGTCGACGGCGAGTTTGAGACCGGGCTGCTGCGCGAGCAGCTCTGGTCGCTCAATACCAGCGTGATCTACGATCGCAGCGGAACGCCGCGCTTCTACGGCGTCGGCAACCAATCACCCGCGATTGCCGAAACCGACTACACCGAGCAACAGGAGTTGGTGCAGTGGCAGATCGGGCTGAATTTCAACCGGGCCTGGCAACTGCAGTACAGCCCGCTGATCCGCAGCGTGGACGTGCTGCCGGGCACCCTGGCCGGCATCGCCTCACTGCAGACTCACTTTGCCCACGTCCTGGGCGAGGGGACGACCAATGAGGTACGCCAGCGCATCTCCCTGATCTATGACACGCGCGATAGCCTGTTCATACCCACGCGCGGCATCATGCTGGTCGAATATGGCGGTATCGCCAGCCGGCAGGGAGTGTTCAACGACTCCCTGTACACCGAGGCCGGCTTCGATGGTCGCGGCTACTGGCGCGTGCTGCCCAACACGATTCTCGCCGCACATATGGCGGTGCGCTATCTGCCCGAGACCCACGACTTGCCGTTCTGGGCGCTCAGCGGCATCGGCGGGGGCGAGGGCGAAATCGGCGGCGAGCAGATTCTGCGCGGCTTTGGCGCGGGCCGCTTCTACGATCGAGATTCCTTTGCAACCAATATCGAGATGCGCAACCGGGTCGCTACCTTCAACACCTTCTCCACGCAGCTCGACCTGGAGATCACCCCCTTCGTTGATCTGGCTCGCGTGTTCCCGCGGCCGAGCACCAATCCGCTCACACAACTGCATACGGTCGGCGGCATCGGCTTTCGCGGCGTGACACGCCCTTCGGTGGTCGGTCGTGTCGATATCGGTTACGGCAGCGAAGGACTGGCGGTGTTCACGGGCCTGAACTATCCGTTCTAGAGCGGGTGCAAGGGCGGGATCAGTGCGGCCACCAGGTGCATGCGACCGCAAATCACACCACGGCGCGAAATCATCTCATCGGCCACGCGCTGCAGTGCCCTTACCGGCCCCTGCACCAGGATCACTTCCATGGTCTGGTTGTGCATCAGGTGAACGTGCAACGAGCTGATGACCTCATCGATGTGCCGAAACTGCAGATCGGCCAGCTGCTTCTGCAGGCCGGCCACTGAGTTGTCATAGAACAGGGTCACGGTGCCGACCATCAGCTCATCGCCGCGCTGGCGCTTATGCTCGGTCAGGAACTGGTGCAGCATGTCGCTGAGCGCCTGCGAACGGCTCCCAAAGCCGCGCTGTGCGACCATAGCATCGAGCTCACCGAGCAATTCCTCGGACAGCGACATACTGATGCGGCTGACCGGCCGATTTTGCGCACACGCATGGAAACGATTGCGCATCGCGGTGCGGCTAAAAGGCCTGACTGTAGCGCTCGATCTCCCAGGCACTCACGCTCTGGTGATAGGACTGCCACTCGAGGCTCTTGTAATGCACGAACTCATCACGCAGCTCGGCACCGAGCGTGCGCTCGATGAGCGCATCGGCGGCGAATTCGGCCACGGCCTCCTGCAACGTCTGCGGGAGGAAATCGATACCGCGGGTGCGGCGCTCGGCCTCACCAATGGCGTAGAGGTTATCTTCGTTCGGCTTGCCCGGATCGATGCGCTCGCGTATGCCTTCCAGGCCGGCTGCCAAAGCCAGCGTGGCGGCCAGATACGGGTTCACCGAACCGTCGGCATTACGCGCCTCGCAGCGCCCGCCGCCCGAGGGCACGCGCAGCGAGTTGGTACGGTTGTTCGAGCCGTATGAATTGAACACGGGCGCCCACGAGAAATAGCTCATCGCGCCCTGGCGCACGAGCCGTTTGTAGCTGTTGACGGTCGGCGCGAAGGCCGCGCACAGCGCCTTGCCATGCCGCAGTATGCCGCCGATGAAGTAGTAGCCCAGCTCGGTGAGCCCGAGGCCGCGCGGGTCATCCGCGGGTGCACAGGCAAACGCGTTCTGGCCACTGCCCAACTCGTAGAGCGACATGTTGAAGTGCGCCCCGGTACCGGTGCGATTCGCAAACGGTTTGGGCATCATCGTCGCGATCAGGCCCTGCTCGCGCGCATAGTGCTTGGCCATCTCCCGAAAAAAGATCAGCCGGTCGCACATGGTCAGTGCATCGGCGTACTGGAAGTCGAACTCGTACTGTCCGTTGCCATCCTCGTGATCGAATGAGTAGAGGTCCCAGCCCAGCTCGTCCATGGCGCTGGCGATTTGATCGAGCCAGCGGAAGTTGTCGATGAAGCCGCGCACGTCGTAGCAGGGCTTGACCAGCTTGTCGTCCGCGTTGGGTACCGAGAGTGTGCCGTCGGCGTGCTGCCTGAGTACGTAAACCTCGCACTCGATTCCCAGGTTCATGCCGAATCCGAACTGCGCGGCCTGCGCGAGCATCGCCTTGAGCGCGACGCGCGTGTTGAGCGCATAAGGCTTGCCCTGAAAGTAATTATCGGCGGGCATCCAGGCGATCTTCGGCTCCCAGGGCAATTGCACGATACGGTCCAGATCGGGCACCGAGGTGATCTCATCGTCGTTGGGCGCCTGGCCCAGACCATCCAGCGCGTAGCCCGTGTAGCGCTCTGAGCCGGACGCCATCTGCGGCAGATGCGCGAGCGGCACGACCTTCGCCTTGGGCACACCGTGGATATCAACAAAGGCGCCGATGCAATAGCGCACACCGCGTTCGGCCAGATGCTGCTGCGTCTGTTGAATCTTGTCGCTGCTGTACATGCTCAGGGCTGCGCCGCAATCAATGTCGGAACGATGCATGCATCGATGTTCTGCGGCTGCTTGTACACCGCATTTCTGACGTTGAAGTCATCCACGATGCTCGATGAGCCATAGAGCGAGCCGAGGCCCTCGGCCTTGATGAACACCTTCTTGCCCGCCGCGACGTCGAGCAGATGCGTGCCGGCGAGCAAGGGCAGGTATTGCGCCGGCGTCAAACCCACGCGCGCCGCCATGATGCTCACCGCGTCGGGCTGCGTCGCCGGATCGTTGATGTACTTGACGACGCGATCCCAGACATGGATCAGCTTCAGGTATTCGGCGCGATGCGCCGCCAGGCTCGCGGGACTCACCATCAGCACGTCGTAAATGAGGCCCGGAGCCTGTGCAGAGGTGTAGACCGGACGCGCCCCGGGCACGGCTTTCATCGCCATGCCGGAATTCGGCTGCCAGGCCCCGATCGCGTCGACCTGACCGGAGGCGAGCACCTGCGGGGTCTCGTTGGTCTTCGAATTCACCAGCGTCACATCGCTTTGCGTCATCCCGGCCTTCTTGAGCCCATCGAGCAGCAGCAGATGCTCGACCAGTCCGATTTCGATCCCGATCTTCTTGCCCTTGAGCTCCTGGATCGTCTTGATGCCCGGCCGCGCGACGATCATGTCGTTGCCGTTGGAGTAGTCGGTGGCCATGATCATCAGATTGCGCGCCCCACCCGCGCCGGTCACGAGCGCATCCCCGTTGGTGACGAAATCACCGTCAATCTTGCCGGCCGCGAAGGCATCCATCGATGCCGAGTAGTCGAACCAATTGAAATTGATATCGAGCCCGGCTTCCTTGAGCCAGCCCTTGTCGATGGCCACCTGCCAGGCTACCCAGCCTGGCCAGTCGCTATAGCCCAGGCTCATCGAGGCGGCGCCGGCCGCTCGCGCAGCGAGCAGGGCCACGCACAACAGCAGCGCGCGCACGAAGCCGGGTCCTATTGAAGACCCTGGTCCTATTGAAGGCATGGAGTCCTCCCGCGGGCGGATATTACGAAAGTCCAGTTCGGTAATACCGGGGTGGGTTGCAAGCGTTGTGCCGCGACTATGAGCTTGAAAAAGCGGGGATCGTGCCAGATGAGCGCACCCCGCCAGTGCCCTGCGGCAGGATTGCGCCCGCACTTGGTGCGCGCCCCAGCGCACTGATCCTTCAGTTGCCGACGGCTGGAGCCTCGCCGCTGGCCCCGCTCACCGCCAGTGCGCCGCGAGTCGCGAACCAGGAGCCCGACAGGATGAGCGCGAGTCCGATCAGGCCGCTCACGCCCAGGTGCTCGTGCAGGATCGCCACGCCCAGCAGTGAGGCGACCGCGGGATTGATGTAGGTAATCACGGATGTGCGAGCAGCCCCCGCATGGCCGATCAGGTAGAACATCAGCAGCATAGCCAGCGCGGTGCACACGACGCCGAGGACCGCGATGGATAGCAACGCAAGCGTCGAGGGCATCTGCGCGGGAAACGAGCATAGCGCCGCCGGCAGCAGGATCAGCGAAGCGATGAACAGGCTCGCGGCAATGGGACCGAACGGATCGATGAGCTTGAGATGGCGTTGCACGATCAACGGGCCGATGGCATAGCCGATGATCGCGAGCGCCATGCAGCCGACGCCGGCCCAGCCGAGTGGGCCCGAGATGCTGCCCAGTCCGAGCAACGCGATCACGCCGCTCAACCCGATCAGCAGACCCAGTACGCGCCAGGGACCGAAGCGCTCGTGCACGCCGAAGAAGCGTGAGATCAACGCGATGATCAGCGGTATGGTCGCGGTCAGAATGCCGGCGATCGAGGAGCTGATCCAGCGCTCCGCCATCGCGATGGCCGCAAAGGGCACGGCAAACTCCGCCAGCGCGAACGCGCAGATTGAGCGCTTGTGCGCAAGCAGCGGGCGCAAAGCACCGCGCCGCCAGGCGATCGGCAGCAAAATGAGCGTCGCGAGCACGATGCGAGCCCACGCGATTAGCCATGGCGAGAGTTCCTGCACGGCCAGTTTGATGAAAAAGTAAGGCACGCCCCAGATGATGCCCAGTGCCAGGAATGCAAGCCACGCGCGCGAGCTCATGAGCGGGCCATGCTCTCTTAGAACATGCTCGCGCCGATATTGATCAGCAGCGCGAGCACAACCGTGTTGAACATGTAGGCCAGAATGCAATGCACGGAACCGATGCGGCGCATGCTGCGGCTCACGAACGCCACATCCGCGGTCTGTCCCGAGGTGCCGATGATGGCCGAAAAATAAAAAAAATCACCAAAGTCGGGGGCACGATCATGCGGAAAGCGCAGGCCGGCGGGCTCGCCACGAGCGAGCGCGGCGTAATAGATGTTGGCATAGTGCGTCGCAAACATGACCTGGATAAAGGCCCACGATGACACCACGGTGAGCCCAGCGAGCGCGATGTGACCGCGCTTCACGATCCCGTGCATGTCCTTGACGACCGCGAGCTCACCACCAATAGCGCCCAGGCTCGCGATGGCTGCGAGGATGACCAGAACCACGATCGCGTACTGGCCTTCATCCTGCAGCTGTGCGCGGTGCCGGATTTGGCTGCTGCTCGCACCGTGCATCATGACCGCGACCAGCGTCACATACAGCAGCGCCCCCGCATTCCACGCGATCAGCCAGCGCGTGATTCGATGATCGGACACCTGCTCGGGCAGCAGCGTGGCGACCGCAACAGCCACGGCCATCGCGATAAGCAAGCGCGGCCGCGCGTGCGCAACACGAACGATTCGATACCGGCGCCATCTCATGAGCGCAATCGTACCAAAGCGGCTGCGGCCCACCCCGGCTCGGGCTACAATAAAAACTCCAGCACTTGTTGCCGTCCGATGCCCTTCAATCTGCAGCCGAGCCTCGAGAGTCAATCCATCCGGCTGCGCCCGTTGCGGCCTGAGGACTTTGAATCTCTCTACGCTGTGGCCTCGGATCGACTGATCTGGGAGCAGCATCCCAATCCGGATCGATATCAGCGCGAGGTGTTTGCAAATTATTTCAAGGGGGCGATGGAATCCGGTGGCGCCTTTCTGGTGACCGATGCGCGCAGCGCCGCGATCATGGGCAGCTCGCGCTACTACGATCTGGATGAAGCGGGCGGCTCGGTTGCGATCGGCTACACCTTCATCGCGCGCCAATATTGGGGCGGGCCGTCTAATCGGCAGCTCAAGACCCTGATGCTCGATCATGCCTTCGAGGCCCTGGAGCGCGTGATCTTTCACGTCGGTGCGCAAAACTGGCGCTCGCGCAAGGCCATGGAAAAGCTCGGCGCCGCCCTCATCGGCGAAGCGAGCGTGAGTTATTACGGCGAGCCTGGCCGACCGAACGTGATTTACCGCATTGATAAGCAGGATTGGATCGCGCGGCGCTAAAGCCGTGCGCTCGCATGCCATGCACAGCCGGGCCATTGAACTGCTCGAGGTCGGTCCGCGCGACGGCCTGCAGATGGAGGCGCAGGTCGTTTCGACGGCGGTCAAGATCGCGCTGATCGAACGGCTGTTGCAAGCCGGCGTGCGGCGCATCGAGGTCGCGAGCTTCGTCAATCCCAACAAAGTGCCGCAGATGGCGGACGCGGAATCCTTGCTCAGCCAGCTGCACCGGCCCGACGGGGTCTATTTCACCGGGCTCGTGCTCAATCGCCGCGGCCTGGAGCGAGCTCTGGCCGCGGGCTGCAACGAGATTGGCATGGTCGTAGCGGCCAGCGATAGCTTCAATCGCCGCAACCAGGGCGTGGGCACGCAGGATTCCATCGCGGCGTGGCTGCAGATCGCGATGGCTGCACGCGCCGCCGGCGTGCGAGCGCAGGTTACAATCTCGACTTCATTCGGTTGTCCGTTCGAGGGCGAAGTGCCCATCGGGCACGTGCTCGACATCGCGCAGCGCCTGGCCGCGGCCGAGCCGTTTGAGCTGTGCTTCGCCGATACGATCGGGGTCGCCGTGCCCTCACAGGTCAGCGAGCTGCTCGCGCGCTTTCATGCACTGGCGCCCGAGATACGATTGCGCTGTCATTTTCACAATACACGCAATACCGGCCTTGCCAACGCCTGGGCGGCCGTCCATGCGGGCGTGCAGACCCTCGATGCGAGCGTCGGTGGCATCGGCGGCTGTCCGTTCGCACCGGCCGCAACCGGCAACATTGCATCCGAGGATTTGATCTATCTGCTCGAGCGCAGCGGCGTGAGTACCGGCGTGTCCCTATCGCGCCTGATCGAGACGGCGCGTTGGCTACAGGGGCAGTTGGGTCACGGCGTGCCCAGTATGCTGAGCAAGGCCGGTGCGTTCCCCGCGCCGAACTCAGCCGACGCCGTGCACTGAGCGAAGTCAGGCAGTCAGTACTGCGGCGCCCTCAAAGCGTCCGGCGCGCAGATCGGCAAGGGCCTGATTGGCCTGCTCGAGCGGGTAAGTGGTCGTCTGGATTCTCAATCCGATCTGCGGTGCCAGCGCGAGGAAATCGATACCATCCTGGCGCGTCAGGTTGGCCACCGAGAGCAAGTGCCGCTCCTCCCAGAGCAGCCCATAGGGGAAAGTCGGGATGTCGCTCATATGAATGCCCGCACACACGACGCGGCCGCCTTTGCGCACGGCGCGCAAGGCCGCCGGTACCAGTGCGCCCACCGAGGCATAGATGATCGCGGCATCGAGGGGCCGCGGTGGTGCCTCGTCGGATCCGCCCGCCCAGGCCACGCCGAGCCTGCGGGCGAAAGCCTGAGTCGCCGCATCCCCAGGCCGCGTGAATGCATAGACCGAACGGCCCTGCCATTGCGCAACCTGCGCGACGATATGGCCCGCAGCACCAAAACCGTAGAGGCCGATCGCCTGGCCATCGCCCGCGAGCCTCAGAGAACGCCAGCCGATCAGGCCCGCGCACAGCAACGGGGCCAGTGCCACATCCTCGCCCTGCTCGCCGAGCGGGAAGGCGAAACGCGCATCGGCGATCGTCGCGCTGGCATAGCCGCCGTCGCGCGTGTAACCGGTGAACAAGGGCTGATCGCACAGGTTCTCTGCCTGGCTGCGGCAATACGGGCACACGCCGCAGGTGTGACCGAGCCACGGAACCCCGACGCGCTGCCCGAGCTGCAGGCCCTCCACGCCATCGCCGATCGCGTCGATGCGGCCGACGATCTCATGGCCCGGGATAATCGGCACTTTAGGGTCCGGCAGCTCGCCGTCGATGACGTGAAGGTCCGTACGGCAGACCCCGCAAGCCGTCACCCGCAGCCGTATCTGACCGGAAAGCGGCTTGCGATCCTCGATCTCGGTCCATTCCAGCGCCGAGCGCGCTCGCTTCAACACCATCGCATGCATGCTCTACGCCTGTACGCTAGCGCATGAGTGAGCAGCCGCCCGAGCCGATCGTGGTGCCCTACACGGCGCTGGCCGCAGACACGCTGCGCGCCGTCGTAGAATCCTATGTGCTGCGCGAAGGCACCGAATACGGTGAGCGCGACTACAGCCTCGCCGACAAAGTCGCGCATGTCATGCGAGCGCTCGAGCGCGGGGAAGCCCGGATCATCTTCGAGCCCATCTCGCAATCGATCGATATCGCTCCGGCTGCGCACGCTCCGAGCCCCTAGTGCGCGCTCAGCGCCGACATCAGCTCGCTCACGGGCATGGCCTCGAGCCGCCCGCGATCGGCGAACAATTGCACGATCTGCGCAGCTCGCGCCGCGCTGAAATGAGCCGCGACCGCAGCCTCGAATTTCTGCCGCAGCAATGGCAGCCCCTCTGCGCGCCGACGCCGGTGCCCCACCGGGTAGTCGATGGCGATACGCGCCGTCTCGCTGCCGTCACGAAACACAACCTGCACCGCATTGCCGATCGAGCGCTTCGAAGCATCGTAATAGTCGCGCGTGAAGCCGCGGTTCTCGCTGACTTGCATGCGCGCGCGCAGCGCATCGATACGCACATCGTGGGCGACGCGCTGTTCATAATCGGCTGCGGTCAGTCGGCCGAAAATCAGCGGCACGGCGACCATGTATTGCAGACAGTGATCGCGGTCGGCCGGATTGTCCAGCGGACCGGTCTTATCGATGATGCGCAGCGCTGGCTCCTGCGTCTCGATGAGCACGCGCTCGACCTCATCCAGGCGCGGCGCGACCACGGCGTGCAATGCCATCGCCGCCTCGACGGCGGTCTGGGCATGAAACTCGGCCGGATAGGAGATCTTGAACAATACGTTCTCCATGACGTAGCTGCCAAAGGGTTGCGGCAGCGACAGGCTGCCGCCGCGGTAGAGCGCGTCACAGAAACCCCAGGTTGCAGCCGAGAGCGCCGACGGATAGCCCATCTCCCCGCGCAACGCGAGCAATGCGTGCCAGACCCCGCGGCTGGTCGCATCCCCGGCCGCCCAGCTCTTGCGCGAGCCGGTGTTCGGCGCCTGGCGATAAGTACGCAGCGCCCCGCCGTCAATCCAGGCGTTCGAGACCGCGTTGATGATCTGCTCGCGCGTGGCGCCGAGCAGTGCGGCGGCTACGGCGCTCGAGGCGATACGCACCAGCAGTACGTGATCGAGCCCAACTCGGTTGAAACTGTTCTCCAGCGCGAGCACGCCCTGCACCTCGTGCGCCTGGATCATCGAGCGCAACACGTGCCGCACCGTGGGGAGCGCTGCGCCCGAGCGCCCCTCGGAGCGCGACAGATAATCCGCAACCGCCAGAATGGCGCCGAGATTATCGGACGGGTGACCCCATTCCGCGGCGAGCCAGGTATCGTTGAAGTCGAGCCAGCGTATCGTCGTGCCGATGTTGAAGGCCGCGCTGACCGGATCGAGTTCCCAGGCCGTGCCGGGCACACGCGCGCCCCCCTTCAGCGTGGCCCCTGGCACCACGGGCCCGAGCAGTTTCGTGCAGGCCGGATATTTCAGTGCCTGCAGGCCACAGCCGATCGTATCGGTCAGGCAATGCCAGGCGGTCTCGTGCGCCAGCTCGCTGAAGGCGGCCTCGTCGAGCACGTAATCGGCGATAGCGCACAGCAGCTCATCCGGAGCGGGGCGCTGCGCTGATTTGTAATCCTGTGACATGAAATACTCTGCTCGCATTATGACATCCACCACGAGCTACCGGCGCTCGGCGCGCATGGCCGAGCGCCTCGCCGACAAACGCGAGCGCATCATGCGCGCGGCGCGCAAGCTGATCGCGCGCGGCGGGTTTCAAGCCGCGCAGATCACCGCAGTGGCCAGAGGCGCCGGAGTCTCGACCGGCTCGATCTATCGGCATTTCCCGTCCAAGGCGGCGTTGTTCATCGAGGTCTTGAACGCGGCAGTAGCCCACGAGATCGCGATTCTCGAGCAGATCGCGCGCTCCAACGGCACCGTGAGTCTGAGACTACAGCGCGCGGTGGAGTCCTTCGCCTACCGGGCGCTCGAGGGTCGCAACCTCGCCTACGCCTTCATCGCCGAGCCGATCGATGCCGAAGTCGACAATGAGCGTATCCGCTGTCGCCGGCGATTCGGCCGCGTGTTCGTGCGCCTGCTGCGCGAAGGCATCGATGCGGGCGAATTTCCGACTCAGGATATCGAGGCGGGCGCCGCCTGTATTGTCGGAGCCTTTACCGAGGCATTGATCACGCCAATCGCGCCGGGCAGCAGGGCGCCGCCGGCCCGAGGCCGCACGCGCCTGGTGGCGGCGATCAGCGGCTTTTGCCTGCGGGCGGTGGGCGCTCGCCTTCAGGCCTGAGGCTCGAACTCGATGAGCCGGGCACCCTCTGGGACCTGTTCGCCCACTTCGGCGAGGAAGCGGCGCACGGCTCCCGGCGCGGGCGCGCACAGCGCATGCTCCATCTTCATGGCCTCCATGATCAGCAATGGCGCCCCCTGCTCCACGCGCTCACCGGCCTGCACCAGCTGAGCGATGATGCGGCCAGGCATCGGCGCGTTGAGCGCAGGGGCGGCGGCGGCGCCGGTAAGGGCTGCGCCCTCGCTTTCTGCCAGGGGCTCTCGCAACGCCTCCAGGTGGCGCAGCCGGTACGCCTGCATGCCCAGCTCAATGTGCAGGAGCGGCCCGGTTTCGGCCTCGATTCGCAGCCGCAGCGACTCATCGCCGAGCTGCAGGCGAAACAGCCCGTCATCCTCGGGCTGCAGCGATGCCGCGAGGCGCATGCCGGCGATCGACACTTGCAGCGCAGCGCCCTGGTATTCGATCTGCACCGTCAGCGGCGCGGCGGCCGGCGAGCCGGAAGGCATGCCAGCCACTTCAAAGCGCAACGTGCGCTGCAGGATCCCATTGAGCCGCCAGCCATCGCTTTGCGCCCACGGTGAGTGTCCCGCGCCTGCGGCGCGCTCCTGCTGCACGATCCACAGCGCTGCTGCCGCGAGTACGCGTGCATCGCTCGCCGCTGCGTCCACAGTGAGCCATGCGCGCTCACGTTCGATAAAACCGGTGTCGATCGCGGCGTCCCGAAACGCCGTGCTGGCCGCCAGCCGTCGCAGCCACAGCAGATTGTTCTGCACCCCCGCGATGCGCGCCTGCGCGAGCGCAGCGCGCAGTGCCTCGAGCGCCGCCGGGCGCGTGGGCGCGTGCACGATCAGCTTCGCGAGCAATGGATCGTAATCAATTCCGACGCTGTCGCCTGCGCTCACGCCAGTCTCCAGGCGCAAGGCCTGTGTGGCCGCCGGCAATTGGAACTGACGCAGCGTGCCCGTGGCCGGCAGAAAGCCATTTTCCGGCGTCTCGGCGTAGAGCCGCGCTTCGATCGAATGCCCTGCGCAGCTGATCTGATCCTGGGTGAGCGGGAGCGGGGAGCCGGCGGCCACGCGTAATTGCCATTCCACCAGATCGATGCCCGTAATCATCTCGGTGACGGGGTGCTCGACCTGTATGCGCGTATTCATTTCCAGGAAATAGAAATTGCCCAGCTCATCGAGCAGAAACTCGACCGTGCCGGCGCCCACATAAGCCACGGCCCGGGCCGCCGCCAGCGCCGCCTGCGTGAGCGCCGTGCGCTGTGCCGGGCTCAAAGTGCTGGCCGGCGCCTCCTCGATGACCTTCTGATGGCGGCGCTGCACCGAGCAATCGCGTTCATGAAGATGCACGAGTCCCCCGTGCGAATCCCCGAACAGCTGCACTTCGATATGGCGCGGCCGGAGCAGGTATTTCTCCAGCAGCACGCGCTCATCGCCAAAGCTTGCGAGCGCTTCACGCCGGCAGCCTGCCAGGCGCTCCTCGAGCAGCGCGGGCTCCTCGACGACGCGCATGCCCTTGCCGCCGCCGCCGGCGCTGGCCTTGATCAGCACCGGATAGCCGATGCGCGCCGCCTCGCGGCGCAGGCGCGCTACGCTCTGCTCCTCGCCGTGGTAGCCCGGTAGTACCGGCACTCCCGCCTGCTCCATCAGCCGCTTGGCTGCCGCTTTAGAGCTCATCGCGCGCATCGCCTCTAGCGTTGGGCCGATGAATACCAGGCCCGCGGCGGCGCATTGCTCGGCGAACTCTGAGTTCTCAGCCAGAAAGCCGTAGCCTGGGTGTATCGCCTGGGCACCGCTGCGCCTGGCGGCCTCGATGATGCGATCGGCGCGCAGATAGGAATCGCGCGCTGGGGCCGCGCCGATGCACACAGCGCGATCGGCGAGGCGCACATGGCGGGCGTTCACATCGGCTTGCGAGTAGACGGCCACGCAGGCCACGTCGAGCCGACGGCAGGTCGCGATGATGCGACAGGCTATCTCGCCGCGATTGGCGATCAGAATGGTCTGAAACATTTGCGAAACGCTCATGCGCCGCGCCTCACTGCGCCCAGGGTGCTTTGCGCCGCGCGAAGAATGCCGCGATGCCATCGTGCGCTTCCTGCCCGGCGCGCACCTGCGCGATGCTCTCGGCGGTCTGCTCGAGCACCTCGGGATCGGCTGCGCTGCGCCCATGAAGCGCCCCGATGAGCCGCTTGCTTCGAGCCTGTGCCAGTGGTGCGCCCTGGTGCAGCGCTGCCAGCAGCGC
>Ga0302326_10018392_pt1 | contig 14497 bp, 11 predicted proteins | sample Palsa_T0_3_FD_202264 | JGI IMG/M metagenome (GOLD analysis project Ga0302326, IMG submission 202264) | Peat permafrost microbial communities from Stordalen Mire near Abisko, Sweden - Palsa_T0_3 | ecosystem: Environmental > Terrestrial > Soil > Palsa > Peat permafrost | place: Sweden: Abisko... | reverse complement strand
TCCTGATAATACCGCCGAAGTTCGGTCTCATCGGGTGGATTCCGCTCTGCGCACAAGGCGTCGATCATCTTCTGCATGCGCAGATCGGCCTCAACGTCATTGCGCACCAGATCGAGTTGATCGGGCATTGCGCCCAAGGCGGCGAGGAACGCGTGCTGCCCGCCGTGCGACTGCTCCAAGACCGCCATGGCGGCGTCGACTTCCGCTGCCGGTAGCGCACCGATGCGTCGCGCGGATTCCTGCAGCAGAAGCACGCGGGCAATAATGTTGTCCCGCGCATAGCCGCGAAACTCGCCATCGCGCTCGCAACAGGAGACATTGCCCATCTGCTCGAAATACGATTTGATCTGCGCAAATTCCGCCTCAACTACCCCATCTTCTACCGATTGGCCGTTAATTATCAGAGGCACGCATTTCTCCTTTGCCGAAGCTGCCGGCTGAATTCTTCATCAAACGACCACAGAACGGCAATTACGGCAGCGTACAAATTCTAAAAATTCGAAGAACCGCCGTATTTGACAAGGCGTAAGGGTATTGTAGTTTCCAAAAAGTAGCTAAGACGTTGGGTGGAGCGGAGATGACAACATGGACGGAGCAATTGTCTTTGAGTCAGGCGAGGAAGAGGCTGCAGAAGCCCGGCAGAAAAATGAGGTACCCCGAACGCCACATTGGCGTCCTCGGGAGACTGTTCTTTTGTGGTGCATCGGATCGGTCTTCGGAGCGGGAATGTTCGCTCTGCTGATCGGGATGTGTATCGCGGAAATAGCGATCCATCGGGGGATGGTCGAGACGGAAAACCACCACTCAGATGCCTCTCACGTCACGCTCTCCGCGACGCGTTAACACCCTTGACCGAGCAGATTGAGCGCGCTGGGACTCGAACCCAGGACCTACGGATTAAAAGTCCGTTGCTCTACCAACTGAGCTACGCGCTCGGACGTTTTGTGGTCCGGCAGCGTATGAGACGGCCCCCGCGACTGCAACCTGGTTGAACCGGTGTGGCCCTCTCAAACAAGTTTGCCCGAGAACCGCAGTACGATCTGGCTCATCGGGAAAGCCAACGGATGGCCATCCGTTGGCTTTGTGGGCGATGTTCTGCACACTTTCCCGTCACTGTTCCCCCATCATCGGCAGCGGTCGCGTAAACTAACTCTCGATGCCGCTTGCCCACGATCGCTGTATCTGCCTGTTTAAGACAAAGTACAGCGAAACCTCACAGATTCTGACGCTTTTTTCGCGGGAGCACGGCATCCTCCGCGCAATCGCCAAGGGGGCTCATCGCCGCACCAAGGCGGGTGCAAGCCGGTTTGACGGCGGCGTTGATTTTCTTGATCTGGGCAGCGCAGTCTTCACATACGATCCGGACCGGGAGCTTTGCACGCTCACGGAATGGCATCTGGATGAGGGACATCTCGGTTTGCGCCAATCGCTTCGGGCGATGCACCTCGGTCTCTACGCGGGCGAACTCGCTGGGCGATTGATAGAAGAACACGACCCGCACCCGGAAGTCTTCGACAAGCTGGCCGCGGTTCTGCCGAATTTGGCCACCCCTCGGCGGGAAGAGGCGTTCCTCGCCTTCGCGCTCGATCTGCTGCGCGCGTCGGGCTATTTGCCCGAGCTGCTGGCATGCGTCTCATGCGGGACAACGGCCGAGGACTGGTCGCTCGCGTGGTTCTCCCCTTCGCGCGGGGGGATCGTCTGCCGGAATTGTGAAACCGTGATACCCGATCGGCGCGAGCTTGATATTCGCCTGTTGCGCCTGCTGCAGACGCTGCTTCGCGCGCCTCGGCTCCCGCAGTTGACCCGGCGACAGACCGACCCGCTCAACCGCTTGCTGGCTGATCAAATTGAAAACACCCTCGGAAGGCCGTTGCGTATGCGGCCCTATGTGCTGGGCGAATAAGTTCGGTAGAATCCCTCCATGGCATGGAGCAGCCTCTTTTGCGCTACAATGGTGTTGTCTGGCGCAGCAACAATACTGGGGGCGCAGCCCCCGGCATCGCAGGTTTCGGAGTACTCGGGACATGGGCAATGGCACGAGATCCCTACCGCTCCGGCGGCCGAGCTTATCGATGATCCCACACTCGATCGCGTGGAGCGGCTGATCGACGCCCACCAGATCTCTGACGCCCACCAGCTACTCTCCCCCTGGCTGAAGCAAAATCCCAACGCCCCCGACCGCGATCGCGGCCTGTTTTTGCTGGCCGAGATTTATTTCCAGCAGGACGACCGTCTCACCGCCTTTTATCACCTCGACGAGCTGATGGATAAATATCCCTCCAGCCGGTTTTTCGCCGCATCGCTGCAGAAGCAATATGAAATCGCCGATGCGTTTCTCAGTGGCTACAAGCGCAAGTTTCTCGGTCTGCACGTCCTATCGGCTGAAGAAGAGGGAATTGAGATGCTCTATCGGGTGCAGGAACGTTCGCCCGGTTCGGCGCTGGCGGAGCGTGCGCTGCTCCGCAGCGCGGACTATTATTTCCGCACCTCGCAGTTCGATCTTGCCGCCGATGCGTACGGAGCCTTCGCACGGGCCTATCCGCGGAGTCCGGACGTTTCATACGTGAAGCTCCGCGAGGCGTTTTCCTCGCTGGCTCAGTTTCGAGGGGTGCGCTACGACGCCACTCCTCTGCTGGATGCGCGATCGCAATTTCTCGAAGTCCTCGACAAATATCCCGAGCTGGCGGCCCAGGAAAACGTGAAGGATCGCGTCGAGCGGATCGACAACACTCTGGCAGACAAGCTCTATATCACCGGCGAGTTCTACGTGAGAACGCACAAGCCGGTCGCGGCGGCGTACGTCTATCGCTACATGCTCCAGAAGTATCCGCAGGCCCCCGTCGCCGGTACCGTCCGCACAGCGCTGGCGCACCTTCCGGCCGAGGCGCTCAACACTTTGCCGCCGCCGCCCGATTCGGACAATTTTTTCCCGACCACCGAGCCCGGGCCGGAAGGCGCGCAATGAGCTTGCAGAGCGCAGAGCACTTGAACTTGGAGTGTACCGGCCGAAATGCGCGGAGCCGCGGATGTACATCCGCGGCTTCGGCCGGCAAGCGGCACACGTCAACTGAAAACGCTCCCGCGTTTCTGAACGTAGCGCGCCTGCCGATGCTGGGCTGCGTCTTGCTGGCGATGATCGCGGCGGGATGCGGCTATCAGCACAGCGGGAGCATGGACAACGCCGACGGCTACGCCTGGAACACCCTCTATCGCGGTGACATCAAGACCGTGGCCGTTCCGATTTTTGGCAACCGCACTTATTGGCGCGGCGTTGAGTTCGCGCTGTCGAAGGCGGTGGTGAATGAGTTGGAGAGCCAAACCCCCTACAAGGTGGTGGAGCGCGCTTCTGCCGACACGATTCTCGAAGGGGAGATCGAGGCGGTTCACGTGCACACGATCAGCAACAGCCCCCAGAGCAGCGAGCCGCAGGAACAGGTCTATGACGTGAGCGTCAACTTCACGTGGACCGATCAGCGGGACGGCAAAATCCTCGTGACGCGGCAGCGATTTCAGCAGACAGCCCCCTTCTACCCGACGCTTGGCGAGGGACGTTTCGTGGCCGATCAGCTTAATGTGGAACGCCTCGCGACCGCTATCGTGCAGGAAATGCAAGCCGACTGGGGAAACACCCATGACCAGCCGCCCCCGCCCATCCGATAACTAGTGTCGGTTGAAAAAAACTTGCGGATCATAACGGTCGTAAGGTTGATTCGGCTAGAAATGTTGCGGTTCGCCCCCTTATGATGACATGAACCGGCGTATTCTCGGGCGTCCCCGTGCCGCAGCCGAGATCGTCAGGTACTATATCCGCCGACAACGAAGTATTTGGCAGCCCCCTGAGCCAATCCGGGCAGGCGGCGGCGAGGAAATCAACGATGACCGAACAAAAACCAGATCGCCCCCAGTCGAAGCAGCGTCGGACCGGCATGACCAAGGGCGGCCTGCCTTTCGGCCGCGGCCTGATGGGCTGGGTTCTATTCGTCGCGCTGGCGATCATGCTGATCATCCTGCTCAACAAGAATCGCGGGAACTACGTACAAATCACCCTCGATGAATTCCTGACACGCCTGAAAGTCGACAAAGTTGAGACCCTCACGATCGAAACCGACGATCTCTCCGGCAAGTTCCGCAACGTTGAGAAGATCGCCAATCACGACGTCACCCTTTTCCGCACCCCCCTGCCCTCGGGCCCGGCGGGCTGGCAGAACTTCACCCAGTATGTCTACGAGAACCGCGGCACCGCGTCGATCAACGTTGACAACCAGAGCAGCTTTCTTCTCCAGGTCATCGCGCCGCTGATTCCGTGGCTGCTGATTTTCGGGTTCGTCTGGTTCTTCGTCTTCCGCCAGCTCCGCAACAGCGCCGGGGCCGGGGGAATGCTCGGTACGTTCGGCAAGAGCAAAGCCAAGATCACCAGCAAGGAGCACACCAACGTCACCTTCGACGACGTGGCCGGCATCGAAGAGGCCAAGGAAGAGGTGATGGAGATCGTCGAGTTCCTCAAGAACCCCAAGAAATTCCAGCGCCTCGGCGGTCGCATTCCCCGCGGCGTGTTGCTGGTCGGAGAACCGGGCACCGGCAAAACCCTGCTCGCCAAGGCCATCGCCGGCGAGGCCGACGTCCCATTCTTCAGCATCTCCGGTTCGGACTTCGTCGAGATGTTCGTAGGCGTCGGCGCATCGCGCGTGCGCGACCTCTTCAAGCAGGCCAAGGACAACAGCCCCTGTATCATCTTCCTGGACGAAATTGACGCCGTCGGACGCCGTCGCGGCAGCGGCTTCTCCTCCGGCGGACATGATGAGCGGGAACAGACGCTCAATGCGATTCTCGTAGAGATGGACGGATTCGACACCAACGATCAAGTGATCGTCTGCGCCGCCACAAACCGCGTGGATGTGCTCGACCCCGCTCTTACCCGGCCGGGCCGATTCGATCGGCAGATTTACGTTCCACTGCCCGACATCAAGGGGCGCATGGAAATTCTGCGCGTCCACAGCCGCAAGGTAAAACTCGGGCCAAACGTCGATCTCATGCGCCTGGCCCGAGCGACCCCCGGGTTCAGCGGCGCCGACCTGGCTGCGATCATCAACGAATCTGCCCTTGGCGCAACGCTGGCGAACAAGGAATACATCGAGATGGATGATCTGGAGGAAGCGCGCGACAAGGTCCGCTGGGGCCGGGCGCGCAAGAGCCGGGTCATCGACGAAAAGGACAAGCTGGCCACCGCATATCACGAAGCGGGACATGCCGTGGTCCAGTACCTGGAGAAGGACGCGGACCCGATCCACAAAGTCACGATCATCCCGCGCGGGAATTACGGCGGCGCGACCATGACGCTGCCGGAGAAAGACCGCAGCAATCTGTCGCGCAAGTGGTGCATCGCGATGATGAAGACGTATTTCGGCGGGCGCATCGCCGAGGAGATGTTCTGCAACGACGTGAACACCGGCGCCTCGGCGGATATTCGCCAGGCGAGCGGGCTGGCGCGCAAGATGGTGCGCGACTGGGGCATGAACGATCGTCTCGGGTTCATCTATTATGGCGACGAGGACAACCGCCCCGGCATGTTCGACATGGGGCCCGGCGGACGCGAATACTCCGAAGAGACCGCCAAGATGATCGACGAGGAAGTCAAAAAGCTGATCGATCAACTCTATGACGAAACCCGCCAGATTCTGACCACCAATCGCGACCGCGTGGAAGCGATGGCCAAGGCGCTGATGACCTACGAGACGCTCGACACCAGCGACGTCGACCGGGTCATGCGCGGCGAAAACCTGACCAAACCCACCGTCAGCGACCTGCTCGAAAAGGAGCAGCCGCGTCGCGGCACCGTGATCCAGCCCGGCCCCACCGGCGACCCCGATGTCCGCCCCGGCCTCGGCAGCGGACCACTTCCGGCGCCGGGATGAGCCGCGCCGCGGCGGAAACCCGAATGGCGAAACCAGAAACCAGAATCAAATCCGCATGGCGAATGCCCGAATGTCGAACCACCGTGCCGGGGGGCTCTTCGTCATTTAGTCATTCGAGCATTCGTCATTGATTCTGGTTTCTGGTTTGGTCATTCGGATTTCCGCTATCGCGGCCTGGTTTCTGATTTCGTCATTCGGGTTTCCAGCTGCGGCATCTCGCTCTTCTCGGCCGAAAATGGCGTCCCCGCCATTTATCCCTATAATGACCACCGCGCTCATTGGAGATTTGAACAGTGGCCCAGACTGAGATCATTATTGCCGACGATCGATTGCTGCCGCAGGCGGTCGAGTTGTACAACTCGGTCTTCCGCCCGCGGCGCGAGGTCGATTTTTTCAAGCGACGGTTCATGGGCCGATACAACTCGCTGACCCTGCTTGCCAGGATGGATGACAAGCCGGTTGGCTTCTGGATCGGCTTTGAGCTCAAGCCGGGCATGTTCTATCACTGGCTGGGAGCCGTGGCGCCGGATCTGCGCCGTCACGGCGTGGGCCGGCAGTTGCAGGAGGCGCAGCAGGCGTGGGCCAAGGATCACGGATACGAATACGTCCGCTGCGAGTGCATGAACCATCAGCGCGAATTCATTCACTTTGCGGTTGCGCTCGGCTTCGATCTGGTTGGGATTCGGTGGGACTCGACCCATGCCGACAATCTCATCGTCTTTGAGAAAAATCTGATCGAGTAAATCGCCCCTTGATTCCCCGGGACCTTCCAGCGTGGCTCGTCGATCCGCGGCGCGAGCCGCTGGTCATGGGAATCCTCAACCTCACCCCCGACAGCTTCAGCGACGGCGGTAAATTTGCCGACCCCGCCAACGCGGTTTCCCACGCAAGCCAGATGGTGGAGGCCGGCGCTGACTGGGTCGACGTTGGCGGCGAATCGACGCGCCCCGGCGCCGCGCGCGTTTCGGCCGATGAGCAGATCGCCCGCGTGATTCCCGCGCTGCGCGCCATTCGCCAGCATGTTCCGATTGTCATCTCGATTGACACGACGCTTGCGCCGGTCGCCGCGGCGGCGCTGGATTGCGGCGCGAACGCGGTCAATGACATCTCCGCTGGACGCGATGACCCGGCTCTGCTGCCGCTGGTCGCCGCCAGGCGAATCCCGATTATTTTGATGCACATGCAGGGCGAACCTGCCACGATGCAGGTGAATCCGGTCTACTGCGATCTGGTCGCGGAGGTGAAGGCGTTCCTGGCCGAGCGAATCGCCGCAGCGATGAACGCCGGCATCGAGCCTTCGTCCATTCTGATCGATCCGGGCATTGGCTTTGGAAAATCCGTGGAACACAACCTGGAACTGCTGCGCCGTCTCGACGAATTTGCCGATCTTGGCAAGCCGATCGTCGTAGGAACCAGCCGGAAGGGATTCATCGCCAACGTCACGTCCGATTCGACTGCGGAGCGATTGTTCGGCACCGCGGCCACGGTTGCGTGGAGTTTGGCCAACCAAGCGGCAGTCGTGCGTGTCCATGACGTCGGGCCGATGTCTCAAGTGGCCCATATGATCAGGGCGATACAAACCGGGAAGGCCGCAATATTTGCCGCTGGCCAGTCGAAACCGGCGGCCATATAGTCCGACAATACGTTGTTTCACCATGGCCCGTTCGGACCGCCGCGGCCCAACGGATCGCGGCGTCTCTTTGCCAGATCGCCCATGCCCGCGAATTTTTTCGACATCCCGCAATTCCTCCGCCAAATCCAGGGGATTCCCTGGTGGCAGATCGCCATCGAGCTGATCATGATCGGGCTGGTGGTGTTTTGGGTCGTGCGTTTCCTGCGCGGAACCCGCGGCGCGCGCATGCTGCGGGGGATCGCCTTCATCCTCATCGCGTTGTTCCTGATCGTCCACTTGCTCGGCACCGGGTTCCAGCTCAAGCGGGTGGAATTTCTCTACAGCAAGCTTCTGGTGGCGGTGTCGTTTGTGGTGGCCGTCGTGTTTCAACCGGAACTGCGCCGCGCGCTGATGCGCCTTGGCGAGGCGAGCATTTTCCGGCGGTATCAGGAGATCGACGAGGAGATCGAAGCGCTCGTCGAGTCAGCGGAGTTCTGCTCGCGGCGGAAAATCGGCGCGCTGATTGCAATCGAGCGAGAAGTGGGACTCGGTGGAATTGCCGAGAGCGGCACACGCGTCAACGCCGATATGACCGCCGATCTGCTCAATACGATCTTCTGGCCCAACTCCCCTCTGCATGATCTGGGCGTGGTGATCAGCAACGGCCGCGTCGCTTATGCCGGCGTGCAGTTTCCCCTGGCCGAGAGCGGCGAACTGGAGCGCGAGCTGGGATCGCGGCATCGAGCTGCCGTCGGGATGAGCCAGGAGACCGACGCCGTGGTGCTGGTAGTCTCCGAGGAAACCGGCGACATCAGCATCGCCGAGCGCGGGCAGCTGATTCGCAAACTGACTCCGGACGGTCTCCGTGGCCTGCTGGGCGAATTGCTCAACCGCGGCCATGCAGAGTCGTTCCGGGAGGAGCCCGCAACCCTGGTTTCGGCGCGCCCATGAATACGACCATGGAAAAACCGAGACCCCAAAAACCGCGCGGCGACCGCCCCGCGTCCCGCGGTCCGGGCGCCGGTTCGTTCACCAGCGATCTGATCGCCGGGTTGCGCGCCTGGTGGCGGCACACGTTCTCCCTGGCATCGCTGCTCAACGCAGTGAAGTCGCTGATTTGGGTCGCCCCGCTCTCGGTTATCATTTGGATCTACGCCGAGCAGGCGGATACTGACAAACAGCCTTTCACCATCACGGTTTCGGTCCACAGCAGCGACCCCTCCCGCGTCGTCCGGCTCATCGATCCGGGTGATGCAAAGCTCAACGTCGAGCTTGGGGGCACGAACAACAACCTGGAAAAGATCCGGGAGATCCTGGCGACAACACCCGCCGTGCAAATTGAAGTGCCCGACGCAATTCTCGCCGCCACGGGCAACCATTCCGTGCCGGCAGCGATCGTCAATGATGTCGATCTGTTCCGAATGAACGGCATCACGGTCAACAGCGTTTTACCGCACGATTTGACGATCAACGTCGATGCACAGGACGACGTGGCGGTGGACGTGAAACCGTCTCCTGAACTGAAAAATTTTTCCGTTCCCCCGATATTCAGTCCGCACCAGATCCACGTCCGCGCGCCCCACTCGCTGATCGCCGCCGCGCAGAGCACCGGTAACCTGGTCGCCTACGCGCATCTGGACGAAACCCGCGAACCGCTCACGCCCGGCCCCCACGATCTGCCCGGCGTGCCGCTATCGCTTCCCTTTGGTGACATGAGCGTCATTACGATCACTCCTGCGGTCGTTTCCGCGCACGTTGAAATCAAGAAATCCGACGTAACCCTCTTGCTGCCGGCGATTCCTGTCTGGGTTATCTATCCGCCGGGCATGGACGACAAGTACAAGGCGGTCTACGACCCGTCGCTGGCGAACGTGACTGTGGTCGGCCCTGAGGAGCAGATCGCGGAGTTGCAGTCCAGCGCATTCAAGCCCAAGGCCACTCTCGAGGTCAGCCCCTCGGACTTGCCTGTCGACACCGATCACGAGCGGCGGCTGCGGTTTGATTTGCCTCCCGACGTTCACGTCAGCCCTGAAGATGCCCAGCGCACGATCTCTTTCCACCTGAGTGAACGCAAGTCAAGCGAATAGGCCTGTGGCGACCATAATCCGCCCGTTCCGTTAGCCCCCGGCTCTGCCGGGGTCTGGCCCCGGCAAAGCCGGGGGCTACTAACGGAGTTGCCAAAAAGATGCGTCCACGCCACCGTGGACAATCCTTTTCGGCGGCGAGTCCCCTGCTACAATCAGCTCGCTATGGACGATATCGCTTCTTACGCTCAAAGTCTGGGAAAAGCAGCCCATCACGCTGCGGCACAGCTGGTGAGTCTCAGCGGAGAAACACGCAGCGGCGCACTGCGGGAAATCGCCAGATCGATCCGCGCCCAGAGCGCGAAATTAATCGCCGCTAATGCGCACGATATTGAAGCCGCTCACCAGGCGGGGCTGGCGCCGCCACTGGTGGCGCGGCTCAAGCTGGATGAGAAGCGCATCGCCGCGATGGCCATCGGCGTTGAGCAGATCGCGGCCCAGACCGATCCGGTGGGACAGATTATCGAAGGGTATGTTCGTCCCAACGGCCTGCGCATCCAGAAAGTGCGCGTGCCGCTGGGCGTCGTTCTCTTCTTCTACGAGAGCCGGCCCAACGTCACCAGCGACGCGGCGGCACTTTGCATCAAGAGTGGCAACGCGATCATCCTCCGGGGCGGAAAGGAAGCAATTCACTCCAACCGCGCCATTGCGGCAATCATCGCCGAGGCGCTGGCCAACGCGCAGATCGACCCGGCGGCCGTCCAACTCGTTGAATCGACCGATCGCGCGCTGGTGCCGGTGCTGCTCAAGCTCGATCGATACATCGATCTCGTGATCCCGCGCGGCGGAGAGAGCCTGATTCGCGCGGTGGTGAAGGATTCCACGATCCCGGTGCTCAAGCATTTCACCGGCAATTGCCATATCTACGTTGACGCCGGGGCTCAGGCGATGGAACAACAGGTGCGCGACGTCTGCGTGAACGCCAAGACCAGCTATCCCGGCGGTGCGGTCTGCAATGCCGTGGAGAAAATTCTCTTTCACCGCGATGTCGCAGATCGATTGCTTCCCCGGGTCTGCGCGGATCTGACGGCAAAGGGCGTCGAGATTCGCGGCGATGAGCGGACACAGAAGCTCTATCCCCCCGCGACCCCCGCCACCGATGCGGATTGGCCGCTGGAATATCTGGCATTGATCGTCGCCATCAAAGTGGTTGATTCGCTGGACGAGGCGGTGGAGCACATCAACGAGTACGGCAGCCGGCACACCGACGCGATTCTCACGCCGTCGCTCAAGAGTGCCGCCGAGTTCACCCGTCGGGTCGACAGCGCCAGCGTATTGGTCAACGCCAGCACGCGATTTGCCGACGGCGGCGAGTACGGCCTCGGCGCCGAAATCGGCATCAGCACCGACAAGCTCCACTCCCGCGGCCCGATGGGAGCAGCGGATCTGACCAGTTCGAAGTGGATTGTGACCGGCGACGGTCACGTGAGATAGGGGAAGGCACGCAGGCACGAAGGGGACGGGGGGAGTTGGGGATTGCAAATTGCAAAATGCAAATTGCAAAATGGGGGAACGCGGCTGGCGTCAACTGCCGCCTCGACCAAATTTGCAATTTGCAATTTGCAATTTGCAATCCCCAACTCCCCCCGTCTTCCCTCCCTGCGTCCGTGCCTTTCTGCGGCTTGTCCAATAAAGCTAAAGCTTTCAGCCTCGCCCGGCCGATGATCGTCTCTGAGGTGGGGCTCCCGTGCGCCACGTCGCGGCCGAAGGATCGGCCGCTTGTTGCCAGCGAACCAAGGAAGGTCGCCAATGCGGACGATCGCGATCATCAACCAAAAAGGCGGTTGCGGTAAAACCACGACCAGCATCAATCTGGCCGCCTGTCTCGCACGCCTCGGGCAGCGCACGCTGCTTGTGGACATGGACCCGCAGGGACACTGCGGCGTTGGATTGGCAGTGCCAGAAGAACAGATCGAGCGCACCATCTTCGACGCGCTGATCGAAGAGCGCGACGGAAAGGTCGCGAAAATATCCGAGCTGGTCTGGCAGATCGCCAGCGATTTCGATCTGGCCCCTTCAAATCTGAAGCTGGCGGCGTTTGAGCAGGTCTTCTCCGGCCGGCCTGGCAGGGAAGATCGGCTTCTCAAAGCGCTTGAATCGGCCGCGTCCACCTATTCCTGGTGCATCATCGATTGCCCGCCGAGCGTTGGCCTCATCACCTTTAACGCCCTGCGCGCCTGCGACGAGGCGATCGTCCCCGTCGAGACCGGCTACTTCAGTCTTCATGGCCTGACGAAGATGATGGAGACGCTGGAGGAAATGCGCGAGCGATGCAACAAAGTCATCAACATTCGCGTTCTCCCGACGCTTTACGACACGCGCACCAAGCTGGCCCGCGAAGTGCTCTCCGAACTGCGGGCCAAGTTCCGCGATTACCTGATGGAAAGCACCGTCAACTTCAACACCAAGCTCAAGGAAGCCGCCAGTTTCGGGCAGCCGATCACCGAGTACGATCCCGGCAGCCGCGGCTACAAGGATTTTGTGAATCTCGCCCGTGAACTGATGGGCCACCGTCCCGTCGACGTCGAGCCGGCCGCGGAAAAGCTGTCGCGCCCGCAAGAACTGGTGCAGCGAGCCAAGCAGTTGTCGCAATTGTCGCAATTCCAGTTCAAGGGGACGAGCATTCCGACGCCGACGCTGCCCGCAGTGCCGATGACGCCGACGGTCGTCCCGAATCTTCCGCCGGCAGTGGTTCCGAATCTTTCCCTAGCCACGATCCCGGCACATGCCCCAGCCGCTGCCCCAATGATGACGATCACGCAGACGCCGCCGATTCCTTTGGGGGAAGCCGAGTTGATCCCCCCCTTCACGATCGATCCGCCGCCGTTGCGTCCGGCGCTCCCGGCCAATCCTGATCCTTTCGTCTCCGGAACGATGCCAATTGCCCCCAGAACCATCGCCCCGCGCCCGCAGTTCCCCGCTTCGCAGGAAACTCCTGCCCTGCGTCAGACAGAGCCGAGCGCGCCGCTGCCGGCTGCCGCTCCCAGGCAGTCGCTGTTCATCGGGCCAACAGCCTCTCTGACGCCTCCCAAGACAACACAACAGAAAATCGACGAGTTCTACGGCGTGAAGCAGCTCGGCAACGAAGTTTTCTTTACGTCGAAGTTCGAAAGCGCCCGCCAGGTGCTGGTCGCGGGTGATTTCAATAACTGGTCACCAATGGTCACCCCCATGCATCGTAATGGCCGGCCGGGTGAATGGACGATGAAACTACCGCTGCTGCCGGGCCGCTATCGCTATCGCCTGGTGGTTGACGGACGCTGGATGACCGATCCCCACAATAAGTACGTGGAGGTCAACCAGTTTGGCGAATTGAACAACATCGTTGAGGTGGAGTAATGCAGCCAACCGATCCGAATCGCCGCGGCCTCAGCGAGATCAGTCACCTGTTTCTCAGCAGCGTCCGCGATCGCCAAACTCAGGGCGCGCCCCGGCCCACGCGAACGCCGCCCAAGACGCCGGTCAGTATCGAACTGACGCCCGAAGAGCTGGCCCAGGCAATGCCCGCCACAACTCCAGCGACAGAGGTTTCTGACGCGGCGCATCATCCGCCGATCTCTGCAATCCTCGCAACCCATTTGAACGGCAAGCAATTCGAATACGTGATGCAGTACGCGCGGCATCTCGCCGGTACCTGCGGACGCGTCGGTATGATCGAAGTAGGCATCAGCGACCTGCGGCTGATGTGCTTCGATCCCAGCGGCGCCCCGGGCGGAGAACAGCTCGCCGATGCCATCGACCAACGGCAGGTCTCCGAGGCCCTGGCGGAACTGAACTGCGACGTGAACCACTGGCTCGTGCTGGCATCGCCCACGACCAGCGCCGAGGCGATGGATCTCCTCCGCAACATCGGCCGCTGGGTCCTGTTGAGCACCTGCGATCATGACGGCATCGTCTCCAGCTATCGCCTGCTGAAGGGACTCTCCGAAAACCTCAGCTCCCGCCCCAGTCTGTCGCTGGCGCTGCTCGACGCACACGACGAGGCCGAAGCGAATCGTGTAGCGGGAAAACTCGGCGGCGTTTGCCAGCAGTTCCTGGGTTGGACCCTGGAAGTTGAGGGGCCGGTCGGAAAGTCAGCCCGCGTGGCGGATCACCTGGTTCTCAACGCGCATCTGGGTGCGCCATGCGCTGCCGTGTCGGAGTTTGTTTCTCAGGCTCGGGCGGCTGAGCCAGCCCCCACAACGGAGCCGGCACCGGTGAAGGAAGAGCCCATGGATGCAGGCCTGCGTCAGCTCGTTGCCGATCTGGTGATTCCCGTCGACTCCGCGCCGGCGGCGTTTCCGCGGGTCGCCGAGGCACACTCGGAGCCGCACGCCGAGCCGGGAAACGGGAGCGCCAGCGATGTGCTCGACCTTGACGGCGTTGAAGCGACACCCGAAGCCGTGGTCAACCTCATTCTGAAACAAGCACGGTGCGGAGCGATCGAGTGCCCAGTGCGTCCGCCGATGTGCGCGACGTCCCGCTTGACTGTTACACGAGAAAAGACCCTGGAATTGTTCGCCTCCACGGAACGGGGACTGGGAAATCTCCGCGGCATCGCGCACGCGTATCGCTGGCTGACCGAAAATCGCGGCCTCATTGCGATGGCCCTCCCGCAGCTTGCTATCGACGCGAAGAGTTTGCCGCGCCTTCGGCTGATTGTCGATCAGGCTGACATGAGTGCCGGCCTGCTCGAGCCGATGCTGCAAAACGCCCAGATTACAATACAGACCTTCCGCCGACTGCGCTGGGGCGCCAAGACCGGCCTCTTGCTTGAAGCCGCTTGAATATTGCCCGGCGACAAGTCGCTCGGCTCCGCGCTGGCGCGACTCTTGGGGCCCCCGCGGAACCGAAGCGCACCGCTCCTCTATGCGATGCGGGTACGTTGTTCTCAAGGGGGCGTCGTCCGT
>Ga0302326_10018390_pt1 | contig 14497 bp, 15 predicted proteins | sample Palsa_T0_3_FD_202264 | JGI IMG/M metagenome (GOLD analysis project Ga0302326, IMG submission 202264) | Peat permafrost microbial communities from Stordalen Mire near Abisko, Sweden - Palsa_T0_3 | ecosystem: Environmental > Terrestrial > Soil > Palsa > Peat permafrost | place: Sweden: Abisko... | reverse complement strand
GCCAAAATTGATGCGCAGGCTAAAGTCGTCAAACAATATACCGGTAAGCCCGGCGACCGTGATCTCCCGCAGGCTGAAGCCTTCGTCAGCAACCTCGGTAAAGTCTCGTTGACTCTAGCCGAATGGGACCAAGTAAAAGCATCGACCCGAGAATATGCCAAGCTCTTGGGCCAGGCATGATGCATGCAGCCTGAAATCAGCTGCGAGCGTGTTCGTAAAATCTATGGCAAAGGATCGGCCGCATTCGAGGCGGTGAACGCCGCCACTTTTGCCGTCGAGAAAGGCGAATTCGTCTCGCTGCTCGGACCGAGCGGCTGCGGCAAAAGTACGCTGCTCATGATGATTGCCGGCCTCGAAACCATCACCGGCGGACGGATTTTCGCGGGCGGCTCGCCCATCGACGAGCCGCGCGCCGAAATTGGCATCGTCTTTCAAGACCCGACTCTCTTGCCCTGGAAGACGGCCCTGCAAAATATCCTGTTCCCCATCGAAATGATGCATCGCAGCCGCACCGACTATATCGAGCGTGCGACGGAGCTGTTGCACCTGGTAAGGCTTCCGGAAGCCGCCAACAAACGGCCTAGCCAGCTTTCCGGCGGCATGAAGCAAAGAGTGTCACTCTGCCGCGCGCTGATCGCGGACCCGGCCATCTTGTTGATGGACGAGCCGTTCAGCGCGCTTGACGCGATCACTCGGGACGATATGAACATCGTTCTGCTCGAGCTATGGGAGCGCTTTCGCAAGACAGTATTGTTCGTCACGCACAGTATCCGCGAGGCCGTCCTGTTGTCTGATCGTATTCTGATCATGGGCGGCCGTCCCTCGACGATTGTCGCCGACATTAGAGTGCCGTTTGCGCGGCCTCGTCATTTCGCCATCGGCGATACGGCTGAATTCAACACACTGTGCTCGGCACTTCGTGACGAAATCACCAAGGCGCGCGGATTACGGATGCAGCGGGACACCGATCATGGTTGAGCCGTCGTCATCCTCGGTGGCCGTGCCACGCGGAATTGGGCCGACCCGCGCGTGGTTCGTTCGGCTTCCCACTCAAGTTCCGGCCCTCGCGTTGCCGGTCGCGACTGCCTTTTTATTCCTGGCGGCTTGGCAGATGATTGCGGTCCTGGGACACATTTCACCCGCCATATTGCCGCCGCCGACCATGGTGCTGGCGAGATTGACCGAGAATTTTTCTTTGATCATGAAGCACACCTATCCCACCACAATCGAGACGCTACTGGCGTTCGGAATTTCGATTCCGTTGGGAATCGCGCTCGCTGCGCTCCTGGTTTATTCAACCGTTGCGCAACAGGCGCTTTACCCAAACATCATCTTTTTCCAGTTGATTCCTAAAATCGCGCTTGCGCCGCTTTTCATTGTCTGGCTCGGCATCGGCCCCTCGTCGCGGATCACGTTTTCAGTCTTTATCTGCTTTTTTCCAATCTTGATTGCGACCGCAGCGGGATTGCGAGCCGTAGAGACAAATATGCTAAGGCTCTGCCGATCGCTTCGCATGTCGGAATGGCAGGTTCTCGTCCGAATCCGTTTCCCGACCTCCCCGCCTTATATTTTCAGCGGAATGAAAATCAGCGTGACCCTTGCGATTATCGGCGTCGTTGTCGGCGAGTTCATCGCCTCGCAGCAGGGACTTGGCTATTTGATTCTGTTTGCATCCTCGCGTCAGCAGACCGATTTGGCACTGGCCTGCATCGCGGTCCTCTGCGTCGTCGGTCTTCTGTTGTACGGCCTTGTCGTCGTTGCCGAGAAGGCTATCACTGCACTGTACGATTTTCGCTAGCGCGTCGGCTCCGGGACGTCAGCGAGGAATTCCGGCGGACTGGAACGCGTGAATCTGAGCCATTATGCGCTCGGGAAACAGAGGGGTCTCTGTCACTTGTACACCAAACGGCTGCAATGCGTTCTCGATCGCTGAGATGATCGCGGCCGCTGCCGGAATGACGCCGCACTCGCCGACTCCCTTGACCCCCAACGGATTGAGCGGCGATGGCGAAACGATGGTATGCAGTTCGATCTCCGGCAATTCCGTGGCTGCAGGCAATGCGTAGTCGGCGAAGTTCGTCGTCATGGGCTGGGCATTTTCATCGTAGGCCATGCGTTCGAAAAGCGCATTGCCGATGCCGTGCACCACACCACCACAGATTTGGCCTTCGACGATCATGGAATTGACGAGGTGGCCGCAATCGCTTGCCACAACGTATCGCAGGATGTGGACGTTGCCGGTTTCGATATCGACCTCGACTTCGACGCAATGGCTGGAATAGCTGTAGGCAAGCCCCACGGGCATGAAATTGACCGTCTGCTCAAGCCCCGGCTCGATACCTTTCGGCAATGAATAGCCAGGTATGCCGGTCGCCTCACGGGCCAGATCGCCGAGACCAATCGACAGATTTGAACCCGCCGCGACCACACGGCCGTCACGCAATGAAAGATTTTCGACATCGACACCAAAAATGTCTGCGGCAACTTTGAGAGTCTTTTCCCGGACGGCCTTCGCCGCCAAGTGCGTGGAATTACCGGCATTGATAGTCTGGCGGCTGGCGAAGCCGCCATGACCCATCGAGACATATGCGGTATCACCGGCGACGACATTTATGTCCTCGAGCGCTACGCCGAACTGCTCAGCCGCAATTTGGGCGAGCATCGTCTTTGTGCTCTGCCCCATCGCGGCAGCGCCGGTATAGACTGAAATCTTGCCGGAGCGGCCGATGCGGACGATGCCGGTTTCGAACGGCCCGCGCCCTGTTCCTTTTATTCCATTGGCGATACCGATACCCATATAGCGTCCGCTCGCGTGTGCCTTGGACTGCCGCTGCGTAAAGCCGTCATAGTCGGCAGCAGCGAGTACCGTGGCCTGGCACTTGGGAAAATCCCCGCTGTCGTATTTAACCGGACTACCGGCCCGCGTTTTCAGAGGAGTCGTGTAAGGCATCGCGTTCGGTGGAACGAGGTTGCGGCTGCGGATCTCCGCGCGATCGATGCCTAGCTTTGCCGCGGAAAAATCGAGAAGCCGCTCCATGGCGAAAGTGCCCTGAGGATAGCCTGCCCCGCGTACCGGCATGGTCGGCACTTTGTTGGTCTCGACCGCGGTTACGTTGAGCTGGTAGTTCGGCAGCCGGTAGGGTCCCGGCACCGCGGTCGCCGAATTGTAGGAAACGTTGATGCCTTGCGGCGTGTAGGCGCCTTGGTCATTGATCAGTGAGCCGCGAATCGCGAGCAAGCTCGCGTCATCATCCAAGGCGACTTGAAGTTCCCAGTACTGATCGCGCTCCTGAATGGATGTCAGGAAATGCTCGCGGCGATCCTCGATCCACCGCACCGGGCGGCGCAGCAAACGCGCCGCAAGCGGAACAACTACCTCCTCCGGATAAATCAGATATTTAGCGCCGAATCCGCCGCCGACGTCCGGGGTGATGATTCGTAGCTTCTCATCGTCGATGCCGAACAGTTGGACAAGCGAAAGACGAATTTCGTGCGGGCTTTGCGTCGATGTCCATATTGTCGTGCGATCCTCGACCGCATCATAGCGGGCGAGCACGCCGCGCCCCTCGATCGGATGTGCACAACCGCGATGCTGTACGAGCGAGAGTTGAAAAACGTGAGCTGCTTCGGCGAAGGCATGCCCGCAATCGCCGTAGCCGACGGTGTATTTGACCAGGATATTGTTGGACGCCTTTCTGTGGGCAACGGGAGCGCCGTGCTCCGCCGCTTCCCGACAGTCCGATATCGCCGGCAGTGGCCGATATTCGATCGCGACACGGGAAGCCGCATCTTCGGCGATGTATCTGTTGTCGGCTATGACGACGGCAATGGGATCGCCGACGTAACAAACTTCATCGCGCGCCAGGATGAATGGAGTAATATCCTGACGCAGCCCCTTGGTAGTCAAACCGACCAGCTCGGTCACCGATTGGCCGAGCGGAGTACGATCGGACGTCAGGTAGGGACGCAGATCGTCGAGTGTATAGACGGCGCGGACACCTTCCAAAGCCAATGCGGGGGATTTGTCGATCTTACCCAATGCGGCGTGCGCCAATGGACTGCGAACGAAGGCCGCGGCGAGAGTTTCCGGCAACTCGATGTCGTCCACGAACCCGGCTCGGCCGGTGAGAAGAGCCGGATCCTCGACCCGCCGCGCACTTTCCCGACCTAAATGACGACGCCGGAAAAGCGGCTGGTTCATCGGTTCACGCCGGGTTTGCGGGCGCACCGTTCAAGCATGAATAGGCGCCTTGGCATCGACGTCCCATGGCGCCAAACGGGCTGCGTTGCGGCCCGCGGTCCAACCGCCGACAAAACATTCGGCCAGATTGCCGCCGGAAATATAGAGATGGCCGAATACGCCACCCAGTTCACCCGCAGCATACAGCCGTCTGATTGGTTTATCGTACGAGTCGAGCACCCGCTGATCCGCATCGTGTACGGGGCCGCCGTGAGTATTCGAGCAAACCGGCCAGACTTCCGCAAAATAGAATGGCGGCGTCGTGATTTTTACCATCGACGTCGGCGGGCGCTGATATACGCGGTCATTGTGCTCGTCGCATGCCTTATTCCACTCCGAAAGAGTCGTATCAAATACCGACTGTTCGAGCTTCATCAGCGAAGCCAGTTCGGCGACCGACTCGGCTTTGTGCAGGATTTTCGCCTCCAACTCACGCAATGTCGCTTCGCTCCATTCGAATTTGAAGCGCCGGTCATTGAATGTAGGCGAGACGATGGGATAAGCGCCGCGTCCTTGTTCGTCCATGATCATGAAAGACGGAATACGGAGATAGCTCATCGTCAGACCATCGAATTCCGCCATCGCCCGCCAGGTCGTGTCCTGCGTGTAGGGCTGGTATTCGTTCATGAAGCGGCGTCCACGGCGATCGACAATAATCCAAGGCATCTTAACGTCAGCTCGCGCCGCCTCGCCCGGAATCCAGTCCGGCAATCGCTTAGGACGCAAGCCGAACGGATAGGCCGGGTCGGGATGCTTGAAACCGTAGACGCCATGGTAATGCCACATGTGCCACAACGCTGCACCGACATCTTGCGCCATGCGAATGCCGTCGCCCGTGTTGCCCATATAAGCAGCATTGAGGACAGGCTTTTCCTGCCAGAACTGAATTTGCAGTTCCGGACTTGCTTCGAACCCGCCACAAGCAAGAATCACGGCTCGCCGCGCCTTGATATTGATGAGCCGGCCGTCGTGCTCGGCCTGCACGCCACGAGCCTCGCGCTTCGCGCCGGTAATCAGCCGTTTCGCGGGCGTCGACAGCATGACGCGAAGCCCGCTCGCACCAACATTGTCTTCGATGACCTTGAACAACCGCACGCCCGCAGCCCGTGTGATAGGGACGTAGCTCGATACAAACGGATAAGTCTCAGCGGGATTGAAGTTGGGCACGTGTGCTACGCTGACATAGCCAAAGGTTTTGGTACCTGGAAATGGATAGTTGCCGTCAGCTTGCCGATGATCGAGGATTGCCCCGCTTACCTTGCAGAGCTTTTCAAAATATGCGGGCATTTGACTCAGACCGACCGCGAGTGCGCGCAAAACACCGTCGGGCGTGGTGCCGCCACTGGTGGCGCGGAGGTACTTAAACCCTTCTTCCACATCCTCCACAGTGCGGACATTGCCGCCAGACGTAATCGAAATGCCGCCCGGATCGGGCATTTTTTCGATAAGGAGCACCTCGGCACCCGCATGGCGCGCCTCCAGCGCAGCGACTGCGCCAGCGTAGCCATAGCCGACGACCACAACGTCGGCCTCCAAGTCCCATGATTCTTCGGATTTTGATTCGCCGACCTCGGTCATTTCGCTGTCCTGCCGGTCACACCATAGCGAAGGCATCTACGCCCCATAGCGAGCTTGCTCCTGGGAATCGGCTTCCGCTTCGGTGCGGCTGACGTGGACATAAATCTTCCCACCGAGGACTTTGAGCGGATAGGTTTTGAGCGGATCAATCACCGGCGCGCTCAGCGCCGCCCCGGTGCGCACATCAAAGCGACCTTGGTGGAACGGGCACTCCACCACGCAGTCGATCAAAACGCCATCCGAGAGATAGGCATGTTCATGCGTGCACAAATCCTGCGTCGCGTAGAACTCACCCTTGGCGCGATAGACGGCAATCGCTAGAGAGCCGACCATCACCTGATCGACGTCCTCATCCTCGAAGTCATCGGCATTTCCGGCAAAATGCCAGCCCTCACCCAACCCCTCGATCATAGTTCCTCAGCCTGCATGAACAGCGTTCCTCAGCCTGCATGAACAGCGCAACGCTCAATCGAGCGCGCAAAGCCAACTGGTGTCGACTTGCTCGTGTCGCGCTTTGCGTTCAGCGATAATCCGATCTGCCTCCGCACGCGAAACGACACAGGTACGGCGGACCTCCCGATCGACGCTCCACAGGTCCTTACCCATGGGATGAAGTTGGTTGCCGACGATCTCATTAAGTGCAGGCAGTGCGAAAAATGGCGCTTGCGGGCAGACATGATGTTCGGAATGAAATGGCATGTTCCAGCATAGCGCGCGCATAAGTACGCTTGCTTTGGTCGATCGGGTATTAGTGCGGACGTCCGGCCCCTCGTCGCATCCTTTATGCTCGGCTATGCGCCAAACGCGTTGTAGCGGCTCCCCCATCATGCGCGGCAGGAGCCAATAAATCAGCGGCGCGAAGCTTCCGTAATAAACGGCCAGCACCGCTACCGTGCCGTATACCGCGATCATAATCCGCGCCTCACTGTGAATGCGCGGCAAGTCACCCTTCGGGACATACCAGGAATCCTGTGGCCGCATCGTCCCCAAGGCGTGTTTGGTAATCGCGACTGGAAACGTAGTCCAAAAGCGCCAGCCGATAACCTGCTCGATGTAGTGCTGCCATGTCGTCGGCCCAGGCAGAACCATCGCAGGATCCTTGCCTTGGATCTGCGTATAGGTGTGATGCACGGCGTGCCGGTAGCGGTACCAGGTGGGCTGACTGATGTAGACGAGGCTAACCAGCCAATAAGAAAACTCGTTCAACCAGCGCGTTCGGAAGGCGGTGCCGTGGCTGCATTCGTGCATCGGCGCGAACAAGCACGCCAGGACAATTCCATGCACGAGCATGGCCGGCAGCATCAACAGAGTGCCGAAGGTCAGATAGAGCAAACCGCCGAGACAGCCAACTGCGGAAAAATGCCCGCACAGATAACCCAGTCCGATCCAGTCGCTCCGGCGCGTGAGCTGCTTGCGGGCCCTCTTGTCGAGAAATTGAAACGGGTCAACCGCCATTTCCTGGCGTTTCATGGCTCAAAACTCCATACCCAGCGTTGTCATACTCACAAAAAATGCCCTATAAATCAAATTTGAAATTACGCATATACTATAGATCAAAGCTATGACTCCCAGCCAAGCTCGCGCGTTCCTCGCGGTTGCGCTCAACGGCAGCTTCAGCGCAGCGGCCCGCAGCTTGGGCATCAGCCAGCCCACAGTCACGAATCAGATCAAACAAATTGAACTGCGGCACGAGATCGAACTGTTCGATCGTGGCGGACGCCGTGCAAGCCTAACGCCCGTCGGCGAAGGGCTCCTACCCTTCGTCCAACGCATGTTTAGAAGCTTCGAAGACGCCGGCGCTTATTTGGATGAAATCCAAGGAACGCGCCGCGGCCATTTGCGGGTGGGCTCTTATGGTCCGTACGATGTGATGAAGTTGCTGGCCCGGTATCACAGCATCTTCCCCACGGTGTTGATTTCGGTGGATTTCTCGAATTCCAACAATCTTACGGAAAAACTTATCAATTCCGAGATCGATATTGCGGTTCTGGAACACATCAAGCATCAACAAGACTTTCACGCGTTGCCTTTCAGGAATCCTCCGCTGGTCATGATCACGCCGCGAACAGCACCATGGATCGGACGACAATCCATATCGCTGGCGACGCTCGGCACTAAGACGATCATCTGCCGAGAGCCGGGCTCGGCTGCGCGCGCGGCGCACGATCGACTGTTTGCAAGGAGCAAGATTGTGCCAAGCCGTATCGTTCAATTTGCAAGCCGAGAAGGTGTGGTCAACGCGGTTGCCGAAGGCATGGGTATTGGCACGATCTTCGATGAAGGTATTCTTCCAGATGATCGGGTTATGAAGCTTAGGATTGCTGGCCCCGTCATCTACGCCAAGGTCGACATCGTTTGCCTTGCCGACCGCAAATCGAACAAATTGATCCGCAGCTTTATCGAAACCGCCCAGGCGATGCTAAAAGAAGACAAACATTAACCGAGCGCCGAAGTAGAACGTCGATAGACGCCCTACTTCTTCTCTTCGTGAGCCAAGATAAATAAGCGACAAGCTTCGGTGAGGGCTCCCTCTGGCGACTCCCGAAGTTTCTGAAACTCCGGTACATGCGTGTCCCACCAGTGCATGATGGAGATCAATGGGTTCGTGTTACGAAATGTGTCTTTGTCTTCAGATGCAAGATCGATCGCCCGGCTCACAATTTCACTCTGCTCGGGAGTGAGATTGAATTCGATATTGCCGATAAAGTGGTCATCCATATCCATTTTCGATCTCCATTCCGCGTTCAGGCACGGCCAGTAGCGTTGTAAAGCGGGGATCGATAATATCGGAAAGCGACAAGGGTGTCGTTACAGCGCCGAGCTTGCGTTGCAAGGTCAGCGCAGTCGCCAAGCCTTCAATATCGACGGCGCAGTCGAAATGAAGGTCGCTGAATTCGCGTTCGATAGATTTCGTCATCGTTTGGCGTGAAATGCGGAAATAATGAGCGCCAAAGTCGGCCCATTCATCGCGGTTTTCGGCAGCATAGCGGTAACTTCGCCGACAGCCGCGCAGCACCGCCGCGACCAGATTTGGCTCGCGGAGCAACACATAATTGTTCGCAACGCCAATGGTCCATTGCAAGCGTGGCACAAAATCCACTTTGTTCATACCAAGCCAGACCTTGAATAGGCTGGCCTCCTCACCCAGCGTAACATGAGGCTCTGAAATAATTGCGCCGTCGAGTTCGCCTTCCGCAAACATTCTTAGCACTTCGGGATAGCGCCTTCCGAGACCGCGGATGGTTACGGCATTTTCCGGATCGATCGCGTGGTGCTTGAGCACTTCGCGCATATACCAGTCGCTGCAGCTTCCGCGACTTAACACCCCAAGATTTGCTCCCGAAAGATCCGACCAATCCGAAAACCGAGGATGAGCAACAAAGTATTGAACCGCCCCGCGGCGAACACCACTTCCGACGATCTTAAAACGAGCCCCGTTAGCGAGCGCGGTCAGCCCCGGCGGCGTCCCCAATTCGCCGACCGGCAAGCGCCCAGAGTCAAATTCGGCTGCGATTTCGGGACCTCCAAAAACAATTCGCACATTGAGATCGATGTCCTCGTCACGAAAAAAGCCTTTCTCAGCACCCAATCGAAGCCGGAGGCCACATCGATCCGTCGGGACGCCATATTCGATAACGGTGATCATGCGTTTATTTTTCGGAGACTCCGCCCAAGGGCTGGATAATCGGAACTGCGAGCCGGAAGAGTGCTGAGCCGATCGCGCACTCAGCAAACAGTCTTTGACGTTCATTTAGGATGCTAACGTCCCCGCGGGGTGTCGAAGGGACGAGCGACACTTTACGAATTTCAATCCATCCGCCTCGTTGTTGGGGGTAATGGCTCATTGGGTGATACTCTAAATACCTACACGTGATTATCTGAATGATTATGCTTTGCGCAACGCCTCAATACCGGCTTTGCATTTCGTAATGTCTCATTATGCGTGGCAAATGGGTAGCAAGGGGTATTGGCATGACTCTTCTTCGATCAGTCATGCGGCCTGCGCTACTTTTTCTATCTGATTGAGGACAAATTTGCGACCATTTGGCCGGCGCGGTGCGGAGATATTTTCGTCCTCAGCGCGCCAAGGGACAGGCAATCTCTATTGTACAACCTGGGCCGTCTGCAATCGTAAAACGAAAGCCATGCAAATTGACAATCGCAATGACTAAGCTCAATCCGAGGCCTAACCCCTCGGTATGACGACTTTTATCCGAACGATAGAAGCGCTTAGTGACAGCTTTCCGTTCGATCTCTTGGATACCGGGACCGGTGTCGCTCACGCGAATAACGCTTTCGTCTCCGCGAGGTGCTAAAGCCAGCACCACACGTCCGCCCGCAGCGGTAAACTTCACCGCGTTGTCAACCAGGTTGGCGACGGCCTCGAAAAGAAGATCGCGATCGCCGTGAACCCTTACGTCACCGGGAGTTTCGACGCTAAGAGTGACGCCTTTGTCCTCAGCAATAGGGTCGTAGAAATCGCCCACCTCGCGTAACAACGGGGTGAGCTGCACCTCGCTAAACCCGTCGAGCCGACGACTATGTTCGATCTCAGCGATGCGCAACAGGGCGGTGATGATGGCCAAGGATTGATCGAGACCGGCGATTGATTGATCAGTGGCTGCCCGTAATTCCTCTAGCGTTTTGGCGTGTTCGCGCCCGCGCTCAAGGCGCACCCGCACGCGGGTGAGCGGCGTGCGCAAGTCGTGAGCGATGTTGTCGCTGATACCGGAAATCTCGTGAATGAGAGTTTCAATCTCGTCCAGCATCTGGTTGACGCTTACGGCAAATTGATCGAATGGATCATCGCCGCCGCGGATCGGCAAACGCTGGCGCAAATCTCCCGCAACGATACGTTGGATTCTCCGGTTAACCTCGGCAACCCGATTTTGAACTCGTGAGCTCAGTACCAATCCAATGACGATTGCCAGCGCGAACGCGGGCAGCAGACCAAGCGTGAGTGATCGCCTGACAATGGCCGCGATCTCTGCGATATCGTCGACGTTCCGGCCGATCGCTAGAACTTGGCCGCTAGGCAGCTTATCCGTCGCGAGCCGAACCTCTTCGGTTTCGGGACTACCATTATCGACACGAACCACCACGACATTTATCGGAGCGCCCGGCGCTAGGCCCGGCGGAAGGCTTTCAATGTTGCCCACTATACGATGACCGTTGGCGTCGAAAAGTGCTGCTATCCTGATGCGACGGGGATCGTTGCGTAATCGGTTCTCAATGTGTTGTAGCTGTTGCTGAGGAGCTTCGGCCGCAATTATGCTCAATTCGGCCGTGATCAAGTCATCGAATGTGGACGTCATGTAGGCGGCTGTCTGCCAATACACAAAGCCGAACAATAACAAGGTGCACAACACGAACGCACTCGCGACGGCGAGCGCCCATCGAAATGTAGTTGTGCGTAGGAAATCAGGCAGGCTCACGGAGGATAAATCCCAACCCGCGCACATTGTGGATCATCGGTGGTTCGTTGGGCTCATCCACTTTCCGCCGCAGCCTTCCCATATGAACGTCAACGAGGTTGGTTTGAGGAACGAACTTGTAGTTCCACACCTCCTCAAGCAGCATAGCGCGCGTCAGGGTCTGGTCTTTGCAACGCATCATATATTCAAGGAGGCGGAATTCGCGCGGCAGCAGATCAATCGTTCGGTCCCCGCGCTTTGCGGTGCGCTCGATGAGATCGAGTTCTAACGGCCCCACCCGTAGTGCGGTATCGTGACTTTCTGCTGGCCGGCGCAATAGCGCCTCGACCCGCGCGACGAGTTCGACCGCTGCAAAAGGTTTAGTTAGATAGTCATCGCCCCCTGCATGCAAGCCACGGACCCGATCGTCCACGGCTCCGAGCGCGCTCAGAACCAGGACTGGCGTTCGCATCCCTTCGTGCCGCAATGCCTCGATGATGGTGAGACCGTCCATCCCCGGTAGCAGGCGATCGACGACGATGACCTCTGCTTTACCAGATCGTGCCTTATCCAGCCCTTCGATGCCGTTTACGGCCCAGTCGACATTAAAACCGCGCTCGCTGAACTCTGCCCTAATCTCTTCGGCCGTTTCCTCGTCGTCCTCGATAAGGAGCAATCTAGGCATCGACTCGTTTCCAAGCGGCAGGGCGACTGCTTCACGATCGAGGATCGCCGAAGGCGACCTGCGTTGCTCGCCCGCTACCCTATCTATACGAGAAACTTTCTTACAGCCATTATGTGGCCATAATAGCATTTTCCATCTCGATAGGGCCGTCCGCATCCATAAGATAAATCGGGCGCCCTAAAAAGCGATCGTTAGAGTCATTAAATTAATTGTTAGAATCGACTCTGCTGCCACTAGGTCATTCGGTGACGAGTTTCTGGCGTAATCGCGGCTAGATGGGTCGCTTGGACCCCTAACATAAATTCGAATTTAGTTTTCTGAACGCTAATTTAATGGTGCCGCGGCGCCATTCGCATATTTTCATTGGTGCAGCCAACGGCTGCACACTGCAAGACGTGCAGGTCAATTCGAACTAGGAGAAATTCAATGAAAAACCTCAACACGAAGTTGCTTTTGTCGGCTCTCGGCATCGCGCTGCTTGCGACTCCGGCTTTTGCGAAGCAACCGGATCGCCAGCCGACACAGGCCTCGCAGGTTGAAGCGCAGTACCCGAACAGCAATGGCGACCAGGTCTCCGGAAGCGCATCGAACCGATACGCGATCACCCACGGCGAATACAGCACTGGCTCCTCCAACTAAGCACGGCCAATCTGACTCCGACTCTGGAGCGCGAGAGCGCACCATTCGCCGAGCAATAGCCCGGGGTATCTCCCCGGGCTATTTCGCCAATCGAGCGCCAAGCAAGGAGCTGTCCTTTCCGAAAATCCTATCCGCGCGTATCGATTAATGTTGGCCAATAGACGGGGTATAGCGAGCAGCTTTGGCGAGAGACTTGCGCTTGGAACGATCCAAACTCCGGTCACAACGCCCTATGCGGGCGTTTTTGCTTATAGGAACCAAAAATTCCATCTTCGCCGTTGAACGCCCGCCTAAAGCGCAGACCTGGCGACCGCGACATCTCTCCAAGCCGGATCCGGCTTAGTGCGGCCAAAAGGACTCTGATCGGCATCGAGTAGGAAATAGCCGACGTCAGAGCCAACTGCGCCGTGCCCCCAAAAAGAAGGTCGCAAACGGTGCCCTCTCCTTAGCTCATAAAAAGGCAAACGCCGGTAAGCAAAGCGATATCCTGGGGGCAAGTTATTCTCGCTTGTGCTGCATCAGCCGTTACCGCGTCGCGGACATTCCGTAATGGGAATTTATGCGAATCGGCCGTCTCACCGCGAGATCTAACTCGTAAAACGGGTTTACTGATCGACTGTGCTTTGCCACCGAAAGCATTTAGGTGGTTCCAGTCCGATTACTGAACCAAGAAATTCATTGTTATCAGCTAACCGGCGGACAATTACCGTCCTTAATTGGACGGAAGGCCTGCTATGCTGGGATGGTGGCGCGGGCGCCACCATCTCCTGACGCCTATTTCTGGCGAGTATATAAGGAGCTGCAGTCGCAGGAGAAAAAATATGGCCAACAACAAGGACGAGGTTGTGTTGATTGGGCCCTCTTCACCCGCAATGGAGAGAGGACTGGCAGCCTTAACCGTCCATAGTCTTTCTTCAACGACAGACGAGTCGTTTTTTGCGGATCACGGCGATATCGGCGCAATTATTTGCGGCGCCACGCTGGAAGCGATTCCAGGCACATTGATGGCGCATTTTTCCCAAGCTCGAAATCCTATCGAGTTTCGGCGTCGGCTACGACCGCATCGACGTCAAGTGGGCCGCCGCGCACGGCGTTGTTGTGACCAATACGCCAAATGTTCTGACCGAGGAGGTCGCGGATACGGCGCTAGCCCTTTTGCTTTGTACTGTGAGAGATATTCCACAGGCCGAGCGGTTCGTACGCACGGGTAAGTGGGTCCGCGAGGGCTATCCATTGAGCAAGGCCACGCTGCGCAATCGCACAGTCGGCATGGTCGGCATGGGTGCAATCGGTCAGGCAATCGCGCGACGGCTCGATGCCTTCGGTGTTCCGCTCGCCTATCACACACGTCACCCGCGGCAGGAGCTGGCCTACCGTCATTATCCGAAGCTCAACGATATGGCACGGGACGTTGACATTCTCCTGAACATCGTACCGGGAGACGCGACGACGCAGAATATGATCAACGCCGAAGTACTGGACGCGCTCGGACCCGACGGTATTTTGATAAACATGGCGCGCGGCTCTGTGGTCGACGAGCCGGAGCTGATCAAAGCGCTCCAGGAAAAGCGGATCATGTCGGCAGGCCTCGACGTCTACGCCAAGGAGCCTGAAATCCCGGCAGAATTGTTGGCGATGGAGAACGTTGTGCTATTCCCGCATCTCGGGTCAGCATCCGTCTATACCCGAGAGCAGATGGACCAACTCGTTGTCGACAACATCCTAGCTTGGGTTGTGGGAAAACCGCCGCTGACACCAGTGCCTGAAACGCCTTGGAAATCTTGGGATAAAGTCTGAACGGTCTTCTTTAGCCGTTTGCGACATCACCTTGGCGGCTGGTCCATCGTCGACCAACGTAATGGCCTATTCGAATCCTCCGTCAACACCAATGAATTGCCCGGTAATTGAGCGGGCTGCGGAGGAACACAGGTACGACACCAT
>Ga0302326_10018385_pt1 | contig 14498 bp, 15 predicted proteins | sample Palsa_T0_3_FD_202264 | JGI IMG/M metagenome (GOLD analysis project Ga0302326, IMG submission 202264) | Peat permafrost microbial communities from Stordalen Mire near Abisko, Sweden - Palsa_T0_3 | ecosystem: Environmental > Terrestrial > Soil > Palsa > Peat permafrost | place: Sweden: Abisko... | reverse complement strand
GGACATCCTGGTTCGTTACGAGGACCGGATGCTCGGGAAGGAGGCTGCCGGGAAGGAGGCGACCGCGACGCTCAGCGAACATCGGTTCACAGTCGTCGTCGCAGAACTCAAGAATGCGTTCCAGGGGCCTGGGCTGGAGGTGGCCAACATCGAGCAGGTGCGTGAGCACCTGCGGAGCCTGCGTCAGGCATGGTTGGGCATGACCCCCGCCGACCAGGAGCGTCATCGGAGCGAGGCCCTGACGACGCTGGACCAATACGTCATGAAGGTGCAGCGGCGGCGCCCCGCGGCGGCCCACCTGGCGGCCGAACTGGGCTTCACCGGACTCTAGCGCCGGCGGTGACCCCGGGTTCTAGTCGCCCGTGGGCGCGCGCTTCGTCTTCAGGTCCGTGCGAGCTCGAGCCGCAATGGCTGGCCGCGGACCTCGGTGCCGCTGACCCGCTCGACCACGCGATCGGCCTCCTGCTCGGGGACCTCGACGAAAGCGAAGCGCTCGAGCACGCGGATATTGCGTACCGCTTCGCCCTCTAGTCCCGTTGCCGAGGTGATCGCATGGATGATGTCCGAGGGCTCGATGCCCTCGGCGCGGCCTCCGGAGACGATCAGCTTGCGCAGCGGTCCGTCGCCATTGGCAGGGTCGCGGGGCTTGGAATGGCGTCGCGGCGGCGCCTTGGCCGACATCGGCGCCACGTGGGCGCCCTTGACCCAGGGCGAGAGCTTGACGCCCGCGTGATTCTCGATCGCGGCAATCTCGCGCTGCTGGCGCGGCTCGTAGAAGGTGATCGCCCGCCCGCTTCTTCCCACCCTGCCGGTTCGGCCGATGCGATGCACGTACACGTCCGGCGAGACCGGGACGTCGAAGTTGACGACGTGGGATATGCCTGTGATGTCGAGGCCACGCGACGCGACGTCGGTCGCGATCAGCAGTGGCAGGCGCCCCTCTTTGAACGAGATCATCACCCCGTCGCGGGCTCCCTGGGTCATGTCACCGTGGATCGCCTTGACGTTCATACCGCGGTCACGGAGCGTGCGATAGAGCTGATCGCACCGGATCTTCGTGCGCACGAAGACGAGCGCCTGGTCTGGCCGCTCGGCCTCGAGCACGCGCACCAGCGCCTCGGCCTTTTCGCGAGCAGGGACCTCGAGCGCGAACTGCTCGACGGTGTCGACCGTCAGCGTCGCGGTCTTGACCTTGATCGTGACCGGGCTGTACAGGTACTGGTCCGCGAGCCGGCGGATCTCCGGCGGCATCGTCGCCGAGAACAGCGCCGTCTGGCGACTCGACGGAGTCAGCGAGAGAATCCGCTCCACGTCCTCGAGAAAGCCCAGATCGAGCATCTCGTCAGCCTCGTCGAGCACCACGAACCGGGTCGAGTGCAGCATCAGCGAATGGCGCGAGATCAGGTCCTTCACTCGCCCGACCGTTCCCACCACGACGTGACCGCCCGCGCGCAGCTGCGCCTGCTGGGTGCGAATCGGCGCGCCGCCGAACACGGCCACCACGTCGATGCCCTTGCGGCTGCCGTACGCGCGCAGCGCCTGTGTGACCTGGATGCAGAGCTCGCGGGTCGGCGTCAGGACCAGGCCCTGAACCTCGTGCTCGGTGGGATCGACGTACTGGAGCATCGGCAGTCCGAACGCCGCGGTCTTGCCGCTTCCGGTCTGTGCCTGGCCGATCACATCCGATCCCGCGAGCAGCGGCGGTATCGCCTGCTCCTGGATCGGACTCGGTTCTTCGTAGCCGACATCTTGGATCGCCGCGAGGATGTCCGGGGCGAGACCGAGGTCAGCAAAGGTAGGCATTACTGATGGAAGATAGCCTGCTAGCGTCGGACTTAGGTGAACGGTCTGATTTATCGTCGTCCCGCGCGCCCCGGTAGCCTCCGCGGCTGATGTCCGTCACCGTCGTAGGTTCGATTGCGTTCGACGCGGTCAAGACGCCATTCGGCGAGCGCGAGCGGATGCTCGGCGGCTCGGCCGTCCACTTCGCGCTGGCGGCGTCGTTCTTCGATGATGTTCATGTCGTCGGCCCGGTCGGGGAGGACTTCGGGCCGGATGAGTACGCCGTGCTCGACAGCAGGGGAGTAGAGACCGCCGACATCGAGCGCATCGCCGGGGGCCGAACCTTCTTCTGGCGTGGCGAGTACGGGTGGGACCTCAACGATCGCGAGACGCTCGATACGCAGCTGAACGTCTTCGCCGACTTCCAGCCGAAGCTCTCACCGGCGTCCAGCGCCTCGGATGTGCTGTTCCTGGCGAACATCCAGCCCGACCTGCAGCGCGAGGTCCGCGCCCAATGGGGAGGCTCGGGCTTCGTCGCGATGGACTCGATGAACCTCTGGATCGAGATAGCGCGCGATTCGCTGATCGAGACGATCGGCGTCGTCGACTGCCTGATGCTCAACGATGCCGAGCTTCGCCAGCTCACCCGCGAGCCGAACCTCGTCCGCGCCGCGCGCCAGGTGCGCGAATGGGGACCGAGCGTGGTCGTCGCCAAGCAGGGCGAGTACGGCGCGGCGATGATCACCGACGAGGGCTTCTTCGGGCTGCCGGCGTTCCCGCTCGAGACCGTCGTCGATCCCACCGGAGCGGGCGATAGCTTCGCCGGCGGCTTCGTCGGCTACGTCGCCGCGCACCAGCAGCACCATCAACTCGACCACGCGCTGCTGTCCCGGGCGATGGCCTACGGGACGGCGCTCGCGTCGTTCAATGTCGAGGAGTTCGGCGTCGAGCGGGTCGCGCGCCTGACGAGCGATGAGCTCGCCGACAGGGTGGCCGAGCTCCGGCGGCTGACGCAGTTCGTGGAGCAGCCCGTCGCACTGCGCCACTGAGCGCCAAAGTTCTCCCGGAGCCCCGTGACTTTCGGCACGGGGGGCGTTAGGATCGCGCCCAGTGACTTGGACATTCGTCTGGCTCATGGTGGGGTTGAAGATCCCTATCGCCGCTCTGATCTACATCGTCCGGTGGGCGGTGAAGGATCCGCCCGGGCCTGTCACCGCGCCGGATGACAGCGGCGGGGGCGGCAATGACCGCACAGCGCAGCACCGCCACCCCCGCAAGCCGTTTCCGCGCCATCCACGCCGCGGCCCCCACGGCGGCGGCGCACCGGCACCGCCGGCGCGGATGCGGACCACCCGCACACGCACGCGCACCTTCGAGCACTGACGGGGACGGGACGCTTCGCGTCCTTGGGAGTTCGGTCGAGGGTCGGGGCCGGGTGGCGATTCTTGGCGCCGAACGTCCCGGGATCGTTTCGGCCCCACCTTCTGGGACACTTGCCACCATGAGCGGCGCTGCAGCGGTCCTGTCGGACGGCACGATCCAGCAATTGGTGCAGGAAGGGCGGATCCGGATCGAGCCGTGGGACCCTGGCCTGGTTCAGCCGGCCAGCGTCGACCTCCGGCTCGGCGACTCGTTCCGGGTCTTTCATAACCATCGCGCTCCGGCGATCGACCTCCGCCGGCCACCCGAGAACCTGACTGAGGAGGTCATCGTTCCCGCCGGGGATTCGTTCGTGATCCACCCCGGAGAGTTCTGCCTCGGCCGTACGCTCGAGTTCGTCGAGCTGCCGGATGACATCGTGGCCCGCATCGAGGGGAAGTCGAGCCTCGGTCGACTCGGTCTGATCGTGCACGCGACGGCGGGGTTCTGCGACCCAGGTTGGAAGGGCACGCTCACGCTCGAGCTCAACAACCTCACGCGGATCCCGATCATCCTTCACCCGGGCCTGCCGATCGCCCAGCTCTCGTTCATGGCGCTCGACAAGCCTGCGCTGAGGCCCTACGGCAGTCCCGAGCTCGGGAGCCACTACCAGGGCCAGATCGCCGCGACGGAGAGCCGCTTCCAGGCGCCCCCACCGGCCACCAACGGCGCGATCGGATAGGCTCGCGCCATGCTCAGCCTGCTGGCAGTGACCGAGTCCTCGAAAGTGCCGTTCTTCATCGCCGGTGGACTGCTCGCCTCATGGGCCGTGGTCCTGTCCGCGATCGGGCTCAGCCGGCCCGAGTTCCCTGGGAACGATCGGGGTCAGCGGCTCGTAATCCTGGTCAGCGTCGTGCTCGTCGCAGCGTCGATGACGGCCGCCGTCGCGACGGCATAACGCACCGAGACCGGCGAGGCGAAAGGGGCGACGCTTCGCTCCGTTGGCGCAGGGTAAATTTGGGTGACGGAGTGGCCCCTCTTGGCCCGAGAGATCCACCACCTATCCTTGAGGGACCGCCCAGGATCCGTCCGATAGGAGAGCGATGACCACCGAGATCCAGCCCGACGCCCGCGCGGACGGCACCGCCGTAGCCGAGCTCCGTAACAGCCTGACGGTCACAGACAACCGAACCGGGAAGGAATACGAGGTCCCGATCGAAGACGGGACGATCCGGGCGCTCGAGCTACGCAAGATCAAGACCGGTGAGGACGACTTCGGGCTGATGACGTACGACCCGGCGTTCATGAACACGGCCTCGTGCCGCTCGGCGATCACCTACATCGACGGCGACAAAGGGATTCTCGAGTACCGGGGCTACCCGATCGAGCAGCTCGCGGAGCACTCGAGCTATCTCGAGGTCGCATACCTCCTCGTCCACGGCTCGCTGCCCACGCAGGCCCAGCTCGACGAGTGGACCTACCAGATCACGATCCACACGTTCGTGCACGAGAACATCAAGGGCTTCATGCAGGGCTTCCGCTACGACGCGCATCCGATGGGGATGTTGGTGGCATCGGTGGGCGCGCTGTCGACCTTCTACCCGGAGGCGAGCGCGATCAAGGACCACGAGGCCCGCTACATCCAGATCATCCGGCTGATCGCGAAAATGCCCACGCTGGCCGCGTTCTCATACCGTCACAACCGTGGCATGCCCTACGTGTACCCGGACAACGATCTCGCCTACGCCGGCAACTTCCTCGGGATGATCTACAAGATGACCGAGCTGAAGTACCGCCCCGACCCCAGGCTCGAACGCGCGCTCGACGTCCTCTTCATCCTGCACGCCGATCACGAGCAGAACTGCTCGACGAGCGCCGTCCGGGGCGTCGGCTCCTCGCAGGTCGATCCCTACTCGGCCGTAGCGGCGGGAGTCGCAGCGCTCTACGGGCCGCTCCACGGCGGTGCCAACGAAGCAGTCCTGCGCATGCTCCGGCGGATCGGGGGCGTGGACAACATTCCCGACTTCATCAAGGGCGTGAAGGACGGCAACGAGCGGCTGATGGGGTTCGGCCACAGGGTGTACAAGAACTTCGACCCGCGGGCGAAGATCATCAAGAAGGCGACCGAGGACGTGTTCGAGGTGACCGGGCGCAACCCGTTGCTCGACATCGCGATGGAGCTCGAGAAGATCGCGCTCGAGGACGACTACTTCATCTCGCGCAAGCTCTATCCGAACGTCGACTTCTACTCCGGTCTGATCTACGAGGCGCTAGGGATGCGCGCCGAGATGTTCCCGGTCCTGTTCGCGATCGGTCGCACGAGTGGCTGGATCGCGCAGTGGCTCGAGATGATCGAGGACCCGGAGCAGAAGATCTCCCGGCCGCGCCAGATCTACACGGGTGAGCGGACGCTCGACTACGTGCCGATCAGCGAGCGCTGACTGCCTGACGGGCCGAGGCCCGGACATATGATGGCCCGGTGGCGTGGAAGCTCACAGTCCGTGCCGGGCCGAAGGTGGAGCGATCGCAATACGATCGCCTCGAAGCTGCGCTCGACGCGCTCGAGGCGCGGTCGCAGGACCTGGTGAAAGACGCCACCGGCCAGGCCGTCGACCTCAAGTTCAGGCGCTTCGAGCCCGTCGAGCAGGTCGTCGCCCGGATCGAGCTGTCGGGGCCCGAACGGCTGATGCCGCGAGTGCGAGCCGGCGTGGACATTCGCGGCGACGGCTCGACCGAGGCCTACCTGGGTCACGTCAAGCGCGACGTGATCGCGGAGCGCAGAGGCGACACAACTTACCGGGCGCTGCGGCGGGCACTCGCGTCGCGCAGTGGCTCCGAGTGACACAGCTCCCACACCAGATTCACCGGTGGTAGGCTCGCGGCGATGGCTCCGGCGAGGGCACCCGAGCTCGACAAGCTGATCTTTCGTCCGGTTGCCGCGCGGAATACCTTCGAGGAGACCGTCGAGCGCCTCGCGCACGCAATCAAGCTCGGCGTCGTCCCCCCCGGTGAGCGCTTTCCCCCCGAGCGCCAGCTCGCACCACAGCTGGGCATCAGCCGGGTCACGCTCCGCGAGGCGCTCCGGGCACTCGAGCAGGGCGGTTACATCGAGTCGCGCCGGGGCCGCAATGGCGGCGCATACGTGACGCATCGCAATGGCGCCTCCGTCTCGGCAAGAACCGCGAAGCGAGCGATCCTCGAGATGGGAGAAGACCTGTTCGACCGGCTTCAGTTCCGGCGTGCGGTCGAGCCGTCGGCGGCCCAGCTCGCCGCCGAGCGCGTTGGCGATTTCGACGCCGGCCACCTGAGCGCGCTGGCAGCGGACGCGGCCGGCGCCGCCAAGGACGACTACCGAGCGCGCGATCTGCGGCTCCATCTCGCGATCGCCGAGCTCACCGGTTCGCCTTCGCTGGTCGAAGCGATCGCCCGGGTCCAGACCCAGCTCAGCGACCTGCTCGGAGCTTTCCCGATCGTCGAGGCCTCACTGAAGCACTCCGACAAGCAGCACATCGCGATCGTCCGCGCTATCCAGGGAGGACGAGCGACCCGCGCCCGCCAGCTTATGGAAGTCCACGTCGACGCGACGGCGAACCTGATCCGCGGCTTCCTGGGCTGACGAAACCGCCTATTTGACATTAGACCAGACCATTTATATAAATGGCGCCGCTGAGGGCCCACGTCAACAACACCGGGGACTGACATGTCGGATACAAGCGCCGCTGTGACCGTTTCGGATGACGAGCGCAGGCTAGCCGAGCTTGGCTACAAGCAGGAGCTGACGCGCGGCTGGAGCGGGTTCTCCAACTTCGCGATCTCGCTCACGATCATCTGCATCCTGAGCGGCTGTTTCACGACCTACGGGCAGGCGTGGAACAACGGCGGTCCGATCGCGATCTCGATCGGCTGGCCGGTGATCAGCATCCTCGTCCTGCTCGTCGGACTCTCGATGGCGGAGCTCGCGTCGAAGTTCCCGACGGCGGGCGGGATCTACTACTGGGCGTACCGTCTCGGCGGCGTCCGCTGGGCGTGGTTCACCGGCTGGTTCAACCTGATCGGCCTCGTCGCGATCATCGCGGGGGTCGACTACGGCGCGGCGTCCTTCCTGAACTCGGTGCTCTCGCTCTACGGGCTCAACTTCATCCTCAACTTCGGGACCACGAACCTGTCGGCGATCCTGCACCACACGTTCGTCCTGTTCGTCCTGATCCTCGCCGCCCACGGGCTGATCAACGTCTTCTCCTCGAATCTCGTCTCGCTCCTGAACCGGGTCTCGGCGTGGTGGATGCTCGGTGGCGTGATCGTGATCGTGGCCGTGCTGATCTTCGGCCCGTCCTCGCATGCGAGCGCCTCGTTCGTGTTCGGGCACCGGAACAACAACAGCGGCTTCAACCACTCGATGTACTGGTTCTTCATCCTGCCGATCGGGTTTTTGCTGACGATGTACACATTCACGGGCTACGACGCCTCGGCCCACCTCTCGGAGGAGACCCACGACGCCGAGCGGGCCGCGCCCCGCGGACTGTGGAAGTCGATCGCGTACTCGGCGGTCGGCGGCTGGGCGCTGCTGCTCGCGATCACGTTCGCAGCGACGCATATCGCCGCGATCAACAAGGGCGGGGGCGGCACCGTTCCGATCGTCGAGTCGGCGCTCAGCACGGGGCTTGCGAAACTCGTGCTCGACATCTCGACCATCGGCCAGCTGTTTTGCGGGATGGGCTGCGTCGCGGCCGCCTCGCGGATGGTGTTCGCGTTCTCCCGCGACGGCGCCGTGCCCGGCCACCAGCTGTGGCGACGCCTGAATCAGCACCGTACGCCGACCTGGTCGGTGCTGTTCGTGATCGTCTGTGCGCTCGTGATCACGATCCCGGCGATCTTCGGCAACAAGGCCGGCCTCCCGGTCGCGTTCTTCGCGGTGACGTCGATCACGACGATCGGCCTCTACATCGCGTACATCCTCCCCGTCTTCCTCCGCTTCCGGATGGGCGACAAGTTCGAGCCCGGGGTGTGGAACCTCGGACGGCACCACCGGTGGATCAACCTGATCGCGATCGTCTGGGTCGGGCTGTGCGTGATCATCTTCAGCCTGCCGACGATCCCGGCAGCGGTCCCGTGGAACAGCGGCTTCAGCTGGAGCAGCTTCAACTACGCGCCGCTGGTCATGATTGTCGTGATCCTTGGAGTCTGGATCGCGTGGGAGGCTGGCGCAAAGCGCACGTTCAAGGGCCCGGTGCGCACGGTCGACGAGTCCGAGCTGGGCGCCACCACGGAGGCCGCGCCGGCGCGTTTGTAGCGCCGCCGCCGGCGGCCGCCAACGGCCCGATCGACGCGCCGCCTACGCCGGCGTCGTGTAGGCGCCAGAAAGCCCGCCGTCGACCAGGAACGTCGTCGCGTTCACGTACGAGGATTCGTCGCTGGCCAGGAACAGCGCCGCGGCCGCGATCTCGTGCGCCTCGGCGAAGCGGCCCATCGGCACGTGGACGAGCCGGCGTGCCGCCTTCTCGGGATCCTTAGCGAACAGCTCCCGTAGCAGCGGCGTGTTGACCGGACCCGGACACAGCGCGTTCACGCGGACCCCCTGGCGCGCGAACTCGACGCCGAGCTCGCGCGAGAGCGACAGGACGGCGCCCTTCGACGCGGTGTAGGAGATCTGCGAAGTCGCCGAGCCCATCACGGCGACGAACGACGCCGTGTTGATGACCGAGCCGCCGCCGGCTGCGATCAGATGGGGCAGGCCGTACTTGCAGCACAGGAAGACGCTCTTCACGTTCACGTCCTGGACCCGCTGCCATGCGTCGAGCTCGGTGTCAAGGATCGACGCGTCGTCCGGTGGCGAGATACCCGCATTGTTGAACAGGACATCGATCCGCCCGTATTTCTCGGCGACCTGTTCGTACATGCCGCGGACGAGGCGCTCGTCGGTCACGTCAACCTGCAGCGAGAGCTGTCCGGCGGAACCGGCGACGGCGTCGACGCCGACGACGGTCGCCCCTTCCTCCATGAACAGCGCCGCGGTGACCCCGCCGATGCCGCCGGCTGCGCCGGTGATCACGCACACCTTCCCCTCGAGCCGCCGGGCCATCAGTGCGCGTCCGTCGCGTAGTAGACGTTCTTGACCTCGGTGTAGTGCTCGAGCGCGTGGGGACCCAGTTCGCGCCCGACACCGGACTGCTTGAAGCCGCCGAACGGCGTCGCAACCCGGACCGACGTGTTCGAGTTGATCGACAGCACGCCTGTGTCGAGCGCGCGGGCGACGCGGAGCGCCCGGGCCCCATCGCGCGTCCAGATCGAGCCCGACAGGCCGTAGATCGTGTCGTTGGCGAGCCGGATCGCCTCGGCCTCACCGGCGAACGGGATCACACAGGCGATCGGCCCGAAGATCTCTTCGCGGGCGGCGCGATCCTGATTGTCTATCGGACCGAGGACCGTCGGCGGGAACCAGTAGCCGGGACCTTCCGGGGCACTGCCACGCAGGGCGACCGGCGCGCCGTCGGTGAGGAACGATGCCACCGTCTCGCGATGACTACTAGAGATCAGCGGCCCGATCTCGGTGTTCTCGTCGAGCGGATCTCCCACCCGCAGCGCCAGCACGTGCCGTTCGAGCTCGGACATGAACTCGTCGAGCACGGAGCGCTCAACGAGGATCCGCGAGCGAGCGCAGCAGTCCTGACCGGCGTTGCCGAACACGGCCATCGGCGCGGCCGCCGCGGCGCGCTCGATGTCGGCGTCGGCGAAAACGATGTTGGCCGACTTGCCGCCGAGCTCGAGCGTCACCCGCTTGATCGTGCCCGCCGCCACCTCCGCGATTCGGCGTCCGACCTCGGTCGAGCCGGTGAACGCGACCTTGGCGACGTCGGGATGCTCGATAAGTCGTTCGCCGACCACCCGCCCAGGGCCGACGACCACGTTCAGAACGCCCTCGGGAAGGCCGGACTCGACTGCGATTCGCTCGAGCTCGAGCGCCGTCAGCGGCGTCAGCTCGGCCGGCTTCAGCACGACGGTGTTTCCGGCCGCCAGCGCCGGACCGAGCTTCCACGCGGCGATCGTCAGCGGGAAGTTCCACGGCACGATCAGGGCGATCACCCCAAGCGGCTCGCGGAAGGTCATGTCGACGCCTCCGGCCACGGGGATTGTGTCCCCGAGCAGGCGCTCGGGCGCCCCCGCGTAGTACCTGAACGTCTCGACCACCATCGCCATCTCGCCACGGGCATCGCCGATCGGTTTGCCCGCGTTACGCGCCTCGAGCCGGGCCAGCTCCTGAAGGCTCGCCGCCAAAGCATCAGCGAGCCGGTGCAGCAGCTGACTGCGGTCCCGCGGCGCGACGGAACGCCAGGCGGGAAAGGCCGCCTTTGCCCGTGCCACGGCCGCATCGGCTTCCTCGGCCCCGGCCTGCGCCAGCTCAGCGAGCACCCGCTCCGTCGCGGGCTCGATCACCGCGAGGGTCACAGACGCTCGAACCCCCGGACGCGCTCCCAGTCGGTGACCGCTGCCTCGAACGCGCGCAGCTCGACGTCGGCGTTGTTGAGGTAATGCTCGACGACCTCGACGCCGAACGCCGCGGCGGCGACCTCGGAGGCGGCGAACAGGTCCCGCGCGGCGGTCAGCGTGGTTGCGACGTGCGGCTTGTCGGACACGTACGCATTCCCCACGAGAGGCGGTTCGAGTGGAAGCTCTTGTTCGATCCCGTGAAGCCCGGCGGCGATCATCGCGCTCAGCGCGAGATAGGGATTCACGTCGGCGCCGGCCAGGCGGTTCTCGAGCCGCAGGCCCTCTCCGTGGCCGACGACGCGCAGCGAGCAGGTGCGGTTGTCATGTCCCCAGGCGACCGCCGTGGGGGCGAATGACCCAGGCTGAAAGCGCTTGTAGGAATTGACGTTGGGCGCGAGCAGCAGCGTCAGCTCCTGCAGGCAGGCGAGCTGGCCGGCGAGGAATCGATCGAACACGACACGCTCGCGGGCGAATACATTGGCGCCGCCGTCGGCGTCGGCTAGCGAGAGGTGCACGTGACAGGAGTTGCCTTCGCGCTCGTTGTACTTCGCCATGAATGTGATCGCCATCCCTTCCTGGGCAGCGATCTCCTTGGCGCCGTTCTTGTAGATCACGTGCTCGTCGGCTGTCCTCAGGGCATCGGCGTAACGGAAATTCACCTCGTGCTGCCCGAAGTTGCATTCGCCCTTGGAGTTCTCGACCACGAGGCCGGCGCCCGCCATGCCGTTGCGGATGCGACGGATCAGCGGCTCGACCCGCGCGGTCCCGAGCAGCGAGTAGTCAACGTTGTAGGCATTGGCCGGCTGTAGGTCGCGATACCCCTTCTCCCCCGCCTCCTCGTAGCCGTCGCGGAAGAGGATGAACTCGAGCTCGGTCGCCGCGTTCGCCATCCAGCCCCGCTCGGCGAGACGGGCGAGCTGCCGCCGCAGGATCTGGCGAGGCGAGGCGACGACGTCAGAGCCGTCGGCCCACACGATGTCCGCGAGGCACAGCGCGGTCGCCTCGTGCCAGGGGATCCGGCGCATCGTGTCGACGTCGGGGCGCATCACAAAGTCGCCGTAACCGCGGTCCCACGACGACATCGCATAGCCGTCGACCGTATTCATCTCGACGTCCACCGCGAGCAGGTAGTTGCATCCCTCGGCCCCGTTCGGCAGCACCTCGTCGATGAAGTGGGTCGCCGTCAAGCGCTTACCCTGGAGGCGGCCCTGCATGTCCGTGATCGCGAGCAAGACCGTGTCGATCGTCCCATCCTTCGCCGCGATCTTGAGCTCGTCGATGGTCAGTGCGGGCATGCGGGCGCAAATGGTATGGAAGTTGCCCTTAGCGTTCAAGCCTGTTTGGCTCGGCGCGACGTACGTCTCGCGCCAGGGGCATGCCGATGGGCGCCTTGGTCTCCGTCAACGGTTGAACGGCATGCAACTGGCGCGCGCCGCACGCGCGCGCCGAGCCCTCTCAGCGGCAACAGACCTTTCCGACCGCTCGCTAGAGCACAAGCGTCGCCCCATGCCTCCTTAGCCAGCTTCTGTGCTCCTGGTAGTCGGGGCAGCGGCTGGCTAGCAGTGCCCAGAACCTTTGGGAGTGGTCCATGATCTCGAGGTGGCAGACCTCGTGCCAGACGACGTAGTCGAGGACCGGTTCTGGGGCTAGGAGGAGGCGCCAGTTGAAGCTCATGGCTCCGGATCTCGAACAGCTGGCCCAGCGGGTCTTCTGGCCTCGGATCGTGAGCGCCGTGTAGCGCGTGCCGGCGTGCGTGGTGGCGTGGTCGAGCCGAGGAGCGATCTCGGTTCGAGCGGCTCGGCGGTACCAGCGTTCGAGTGCGGGCCGGTGGTCGCCGGTCGGGACGAGGAGGTCCTCGCCGCGGCGATGCACTCTCGTGCGTGCCGGTTCAGGGACGAGATGCAGTGCGCCACCGAGGTAGGGCACGGTCGCGCCGCGCTCGGCCACGGCGCGGCGCGCCCGATCGAGCTCGGCGAACCGCCGCTCGATCCATGGGCGCAGCTCTCGCACCGCCGCGGCCGCCTCGCGCTCCGCGGCGCGGCGTGGAAGCACGACCTCGACGCCGCGGGCAGCATCGACGGTCACCCGGACCCGGCGCGCGCGTTCGGAGCGCCGGATCCGGTAGGCGATCGGATCGGCGGCGGCAGCCACGGCAACGTGGCGAGCGCCGGGCAGGAACGTTTGCGCGATCTCATCCACTCGGCGCAACGGTACCGTGAGCCTCTGACATGCCCGCAATCTCGGAACTCGACGAACCGCTGTCCGACGGGCACGTCTGCATCAGGCTGGCAGCGGAGCGAGACATCCCCGAGATCCTGATCGCGCACCAGGACGATCCCGTGCTGGCGGAGCTGATCGGCCTCGTGCGCCCGCCGACGGGCGCCGAGCTCGGCCGGGCGATGGAGGGCGCGGCGGTGGGCCGCGCTACGGGCACGGCCGTCACCTTGACGATCCTCGAACCTGGTTCGGACGAGTGCTGCGGGCAGATCCACGCTGAGCGCTTCGACTGGGAGCACGCCCATGCCGAAATCTCAATCTGGCTCGCCCCGGACGCTCGCGGGCGCGGTCTCGGCCACCGCGCGCTCGCCCTCTCAGCCGCCTGGCTGCTCGAAGCCTGCCGGCTCGAGCGCGTCCAGCTTCTCGCCCCGCCCGGCAACGAGCCGGCGATCCGCGCCGCGCTCGCCGCCGGCTTTACGAGCGAGGGGATCCTGCGATCTCACGCGCGCTTGCGAGGGACGCGCACCGACCTGACCGTCCTCTCGCGGATCGCCTCGGACGAGGCGCGACCATCCTCGGACGGCGCGCGACCATAATCCCCAGAGTGCAAGAGTGGCGCGTCAAACTTCCGCCGGGCGTCCGGCAGCCGTTCGAGGTCTACATCAACGGCGTCAAGCAGGAGCTCGGCCGCGACTTCCGTGTCGCGAGCGGCGAGCTGCTGTTCTCACGTGAGCTCAAGCGCTCGAAGATCGGCGCCGGGCGCTGGTTCCTCGGAGCCTGGGGAATCGGCACCTACAAGCAGAACGACGAGATCGACGTTCGCTACGAGGTCGCCGGCCGTCCGATGCTCGCCCACGCGCTCGACGTCATCCCACCCGAGTGATTCGCCCGCTTGCACCCATGCGCGTGAACGGGTCCGGAGCACGCCACCGGCACCGCACCTCGTTCGCCGTCGCACTCGCGACGATCGTGGCGTTCCTCGCCGGGTGCGGAGGCGCGGCAACCAAGCCGGTGCCGAGATCCGCGGGCCACACCGCCGACATTCCAGCCGCAGTGCACGCCGGCGACGGGCTCGCGATCGCCCTGCTGCAGCGGCTCGGGCTGAACGGATCCAACGTCGTCTTCTCCCCGTACAGCATCGAGACCGCGCTGTCGATGGTCGAGACCGGCGCGGCGGGCTCGACCGCGTCCGAGATCGCCCACGTGCTCCACACAACCGATCCGGCCGCCGTCGCGGCCGGTCTGGCGGCTCTCGACGTCCGGCTGACGGCGGCGTCCCGAGCACCCCAGGCGCCACAGGTGCACCTCGCCAACGGCCTTTGGGTGCAGTCAGGCCTCACCTTGCGAGCGCCGTTCACCGGGTCGCTCTCCTCGCTTTTCGGCGCCCCGCCCCAAGCCGCGGACTTCGCCCGCGCGCCCGAGGCGGTACGTCAGAGCATCAACTCCTGGGTTGCAGCTCGCACCGCCCATCTGATCTCGAACCTCTTCCCCGCAGGCACGATCACCGCACAGACGGCGCTCGTGCTCGCGAACGCGATCTACCTCGCCGCGCACTGGGCCGATCCGTTCACCCGTGCGCAGACCGCGCCGGGGCCGTTCTACACCAGCGCCGGGCCGACGGTGCAGGTGCCGTTCATGACCCAGACCCCGGTCGA
>Ga0302326_10018383_pt1 | contig 14499 bp, 16 predicted proteins | sample Palsa_T0_3_FD_202264 | JGI IMG/M metagenome (GOLD analysis project Ga0302326, IMG submission 202264) | Peat permafrost microbial communities from Stordalen Mire near Abisko, Sweden - Palsa_T0_3 | ecosystem: Environmental > Terrestrial > Soil > Palsa > Peat permafrost | place: Sweden: Abisko... | reverse complement strand
TCCGTTGTTTTCCGCCGCCGCTCACGATCGCCACATTACGACCCAGTTTTCACGACGCATCTCGATCCAGAAAAACCTTCATGAATAATGCAGGCTAGTGCAGCAGCGATTCCCAATTGGCTGGAACTCTCAGGCGAATCTGTGCGGGTTTCGTGGCTATCTGCGCGACTTTGGTGGCTGCGTTCATAGTTGCCATGGGATTCTCCTCGTATTTGTCAGTCTCGGAAACCGGTTGATTAATCCGACAAGCGCCGGCGGCCGTTTATATTTCATTCCGTCGCAGCAGATTCACACGCCGCCATCTTCGTGGTTGTTCCCGCCGTGTTCGCATTCACATCGGCACATCGCGCCACTCGGTTCGATGGCGTGGCTCAATCCGCATCCATTAATGCCAGAACACAATCAGCAGCACAATTGGACGATAGTATTGGCGATACTTTCGTATCACCTGCACTGGCTCATCCCAAGGTGAACCAGCCGGTTCGGGCTCAAACGTCGCGGTACCGCCATGCCGTTCCACTGATTTTGGTTGGGAACGCCCGCCGGAGGTCGGACTTCGGTTGTTTGCAGGTTTGTTCGGCTTTGTAAGGTTGCCCTTTTCAACCCAGAACGAAATGGCCTCTGCCCTAGCGGTAGAGGTCGGCCAATCTTACTCAAAACTGGACCATAAATGGACCATCATTAGATCATGAACGCTGAACACTAACATCGTGGGCTCGTACAGAAACGAAGCCGCCGGCAACGCGCTGATCAATCAAGCCCTGTTGCCGAATCAACGAGAGCGCTCCAAATCGCACGCGGCCTTCACACGGCAGAGGCCGCTTTTCTCCGATTCCTGACGAATCCACCCGATCGCGAGAACTCGTTTCAACAATTCTCACCGATTTGCGAGCAATCAATGTCTTCGAAATTGGAGAATAGTCGCTTCAAGTCGTGCCCGCTGTCGGTAATGAGAATAGTGTTGTCTGCTATTTGCATACTCTGCTCCTTAAACTGGACCGCTCCGAAGAAATCGGGTTCGTTTCTTGAGCACGGGGAGGGCGCCTAACGCGCCCCCGCCGGCCGCTCATTCAGAAACTTTCCGATGGCGCTGAGCGCCTCGGTAGCGGCTTTCAATGTCCCGACGCCGTTTACGAACCCATGCGCCATCCCCATCCATACGTCCAGGGTGGCATCGACGCCCGCTGCGACAGCGCGCTCGACATAGCGGCGCGAGTCGTCCAGCAGCATTTCGTCGTCTCCGACATGGACGCGGATTGCCGGCAGTCCCGTCAGATTCCCATAAAGGGGTGAGGCTAGGGGATTCTTCGGATCGGTCTCGCTCAGGTAAGAACTCACCAGTCCGGCGGCTTGAGACTTGGTGAAGTACGGCTCCGCTTCTGCCCGCGTTTCGAAACTCTTGCCAGTAAGCGCGAGATCCGTCACGGGAGATAGCACAGTTGCACCCACACATCGCGCTGAGCGCCGGCGTGGATGCGTTCATACCCGATTACCGGCTCGCTCCAGAGCACCCGTTCCCCGCCGCAATCAGGGACGCGGAGGCCTGCTATCGCGGGCTCGTAGAAAGAGGAATAAAAAAGATCGTGCTTACCGGCGACTCGGCCGGAGGCAATCTGGCGCTGGTGCTCCTGTCCATCGCCACTGAGCAAGCCGCCTCGGGTGGGATCGCCCCTGTGGGACCGCTGACCGAACAGTTTGGCAGTGATCTAATCAGTCAGACACTTCGCGGAGTGCGACCTGGTTCGATCAAATCTCACAGAGGAAAAGCGGCACGAGCCTAGACAGCGACGCCCAGAATGGCCGCGAACCGCCGCGCTTCGGCTTCCCTGGATACTGCGATTGCTGAATAGGTTTGGTTGAATGCTTGCAAAACCTCAGCGGGAGCTGTATCAGGCGTGCCACTGTGAAACACAGGGTTTGGCGCGTATTGAATGCTCAATTGAATTTGTTGGGCAATTGCGTCCCCCCGCAACAACGACGCAACAACCAAAGCGGCGTCGAGTCCTGCGGTAACGCCGGCAGCGGTGACTAGGTTGCCATCAACGACGACGCGCGACCTGACGGGTATGGCTCCATAGTATGGCAGCAGACTCCAGGTAGACCAGTGCGTGGTGGCCTGGCGTCCGCGCAGAATCCCCGCCGCACCGCATAGCAAAGCTCCCGTACAAACTGAGAACACAAGTCTGCCCGCGGCAAAGTGATTTCGAATCAGGGAAAGCACCTCTTCGTCGTTCATAAGCTGCTGCTGTCCATGGCCGCCAGGCACCAGCAGAACATCGACTTCAGGTGTCTCGGCGATGCTCATATCCGGCGCCAGAACCAGCCCCTGAATATCCCGGACCGTGGACTTCGTTTTCGCTATCACATGAACGGTTGAGTTTGGGATCCGCGACAGCACCTCAAATGGTCCGGTAAAGTCGATTTGGTCCAGGCGGGGAAAAATCAAAGCACCGATGGTCAAATGCTTGTCTTGGCGTGCGGGTTTGTCTCTGTCTGAAATCGTGATTGGCGTGTCCATATCGTAGCCATTCCTATTTGCCTTCGGATTCGAGTGGAAACATGCACTCGATTCGCAATTCTTGTGCGGTAATGGATTGCGGCGCACCCACCGTCGTGATGAGTGAAAAATAAGAAAGACGTTCGCTGCCTTTTACGAACGTGATAGGCAGTACCGGACTGTGAGTCCGTGGAATCGTGCTTAAAGTCTTCACGCCTGGATACTTTTCGAGCTTTTGCAATAGTGCCACCGTCTTTTGATCCACGACATGGCCAACGGCTTCGCGATATACGCGCTGTAAAAGTCCAGCCGCAACTCCCTCCCAATTTTCGACGAATGGTCGCATCCCCGCGGGATCAAACATGAGATCGAGCAGGTTGCGCGGGCGTTGACGCGCCTCCAGATCAACAAAGGAGCCGAAGAAGCGTGGCGCGGCTTTATTCGTTCTGATCACATTCCAATAGCGGTCCAACACGAGTGCAGGGTGCGGCTCCTGGTGGAGGAGCATTCGATCGATCGCCTCTGTAACCGCGGCCATCTCAGGAACCTCCCACGATGATTCTTCGTAGACGGGGGCGTAGCCAGAAGCGAGCAGCAGGACATTCCGCTCGCGCAGCGGAATGTCCAACTTCTCTGAAACGATCGCCAGCAAGTCTCTACTGGGCACGCTCCGGCCGCTCTCCACAAAGCTGAGATGCCGTTGTGAGATCCCGGTATCAAGAGACAAATCGAGTTGACTCTTGCCCCGCTGGCGTCGCCAATAGCGGAGCAGATTGCCGAGTTCAGTTTCCTGGAGATGTTCCTGCGTTTGCATGCATTGCCCTCAGAACTGTACGGGACCGACGGCGCCAAACCAGTTTCGGACCTTGGTCGGGTCGTGCTCATCCATATAGAAGAAGTGCGTCATCACCGGCCTCACTACCGGTTTGCTTTTGTCATCTGGCGTCATCGTAACCGTACCGCGGAATACCTTCAACGAGCCACCGTCCCAGTATTCGACCACATCGTGCAGGGCGGTAAAACCGGTATCGATGAAGGCACGTAAATTCTCGCGAATTTGCTCGCGTCCGTGCCAATCCGCGATGCCGAGGTTGCAAGTCGCGTCCTCAGTAAAGCAATCGAAGCCTTTGCCGAATGTTTTGTCGTCAATTTCCTTCCAGAAAGCGAGCAGCCATTTCGGCGGCTCCGTTTTCGTCATGGTTCGGGTTGTCACTTCCTTCTCTTCGTGTATTAGGTTCGTCATTTTGCTTCTCCTCATATCAGGCGGCTAGCGCCTTCAACACCCAATATGAGCACGACTGGACACGGCCGCAATTACGTCTGAAGTAATAAAACACTGTAAGGAGCCGAGGATGGTGTTGAATTCCATGGAAAAGCGGAATTCGCGCACCGGTTGGTTACCTTCGTGGCAGTCGATGGCACGCCGGTACTATTTACTGGCTGGTGGCTCTGGTCTAGTCTCGTTCTTGAGCAGCACTTGGGGGAGGGCTGATCAACATACGTCCCACGACTCGAATAGGGTCTGGGGCGTTTTGTTTTGCACTCCAAGCGACACTGCCAAAGCCGCCCGACTGGGAGTCCACGCTTGGAAGTGATTTGGTTCGGAGGGCACGGAGCACGCGGCTGTCCGAGGACGGACGAAAGTGTTCTGCACAGCCTTGGAAAGCGCGCCGTGCTCGCTTGCGCGCCCCTTCGGGGACAGCGATCAGTCGTTCATACAGAGCGGGATGCGCATTGAAGAAGCGAGCGATCTAACCGCGTTCGACATTGTCAAGCCAAGATCCCCAAGGTGGCCCTTTATTGTGACCACTCTGTGACCGGAGGATTGATGGCAGCGGGCGCAAACAATAGCCAAGGCGAAAGATACAGCGCCAGAACTTCTGTAACATTCTCATAAATCACCTCCTCGATTGCAGCTCGAGCAGACCACTCGTTGCCGATGTTATGTTCGCTGTACGGCCCTGTTTATGGCCTGCAGCTTGCGGCGCTGTCTATATCGATAGTGGCTTTATCGCTTCGGACGCGTCGGCATTCCACTCCCTGTGTCGTGTCGGAAATGGGATTGGCGCATTCGCTGCTCACCGACGACCAGCTCGATTGGTGCATCGCACGGTAAGCGTGGCGGACGTGTGAAACCCGATCCTGCCAAGTCCCAATTTGAAGACCGATCGGAACCAGGTAGTCGGCACGAATCGAATCGGCGTGATAGCTGGGTCCACGACTTTCTTCAACGATCAGCCGCGACCCTGCCTCCCGGAGGGGTGCTATCTTAGATTTAGTTATGCCAAACTTCTTCCGCGACTTTCGCTTCGGCGCGCGCCAGTTGGGTAAGAATCCCGGCTTTACGCTGATGGCGATTCTGACTCTTGCCCTTGGTGTCGGTGCGAACACAGCCATTTTTACTGTGGCCAGTTCCCTTCTGCTGCGGCCGTTTTCTTACCCTGACCCGCAACAGCTTGTGAGCATTGTCGTCAAGAACAAAACCGAGGCTAGCGACGGCACGCTGGTGCGTTATGAACTGCTGCGCGACCACAACCGGTCATTCCAGGGGGTAGCCGCGTGGACGAATGACAACTTGAACCTGACCGGACACGGCGAGCCGTTACAGGTGCCCGTGGCCCGGGTATCGGCCAATTTTTTTTCCATGCTTGGAGTTCGGCCTCAACTTGGCCGCACATTCGGCGATGATGAGGGCCGTCCGGAAGGCAAGCCCGTCATGATTCTGAGCCATTCCTTATGGACCGGCCGTTTCGGCAGTGACCCTGACATCATCGGCCAAACCGTCACTCTCGATACTACCCCGCACACCGTCGTGGGGGTGCTGCTGCCCGCGAATGAGCAATTTCCCTTCGTCGGGCAGGCCGATATCTGGATTCCCCGTTACTTCGAGTTCAGCCTCATGACTCCGCAACGGCTGCGCATGGGCGTGGGCTATCTAAGCTATGTTGCCCGGTTGCGGCCGGGAACTGCGCTCGCTCAGACCCAGGCGGAGCTGGACATTCTCAACCAGCAATATAGGGAGCAGAATCCTGCTGCTCCCGATGCTGCCCGCACCATGAGCGTCGAGCCACTGCGCGAGCTCCTTGTGGCGGATGTGCGCGGCAAAGTTCTGGTGTTATCTGGCGCTGTTGCCCTGGTCCTGCTGATTGCATGCGCCAACGTGACCAGCCTGCTACTCTCGCGCGCCCTTGCCCGCAGAAGAGAAATTGCGGTGCGCACGGCGCTGGGTGCAAGCCGCGGTGAAATCGTGCGGCAACTGCTGATCGAGAGTGTGCTGCTGGCGCTGGTCGCCGGCATACTCGGGATCGGGCTAAGTTGGATTGCGACCCGTGCGCTGGTCACCTGGGCCGCTGGCCAGATTCCGCAAGGCATTCCCATCAGCATGGACCTGCGTGTGCTTCTATTTACGCTGGCGATTTCGCTCCTCACCGGAATTATCTTCGGCGCCTTCCCTGCGCTGCAGCTTTCGAAGGTTGACCTCAACACCACGCTGCGCGACGAAGGCCGAGGTAGTTCGGCCGGGCACTCCCGTGCGCGGATGAAGAGCCTTCTCGTCGTCGGTCAAGTAGCGCTCTCATTGCTGCTGCTCATTGGTGCCGGACTGCTGTTACGCAGCTTCGGGAGGTTGCTGCACATCGATCCCGGATTTGATCCCCACAACGTGCTCACGATGAATGTATCGCTGCCTACGGTGAAGTACGCAAAATCGCAACAGCAGATCGCGTTCTTTGACGAAGTGCTGCGCCGGGTTTCATCGCTGCCCGGCGTACGCAACGCCGCGATTTCGGCTGCGCTGTCGCTGAGCGCAAAGCGGATCACTCCGTTGCTGCCGGAAGGCCACCCGGACGTGCCTCTGGCGCAGCGTCCATTCGTTGATATCGAAGCCATCAGCCCGCAGTGGTTCCAGACCATGCGCGTTCCCCTGCTCGGAGGCCGCGAGTTCACCGAGGCCGACAATGCGCTGGCGCCCAAGGTGATCATCGTGAATGAAACCTTTGCCCGCCGCTTCTGGCCCAACCAGAATCCCATTGGCAAGCACGTTGTCGTCGGTCGCGGGCCGGACCTATCGGAGGTGGTCGGCATGGCAGCGGACGTGAGAAACAACGGCTTGGCGCAGGATACGCAAGCGCAACTTTACTTGCCGTTCCAGCAGTTGCCCTGGGGCAACATGAACTTGCTGGTGCGGACAGCGGTCGAACCCAGCAGTCTCATTTCGGCCGTGCGGGCGCAGATTTCCAGCGTAGATCCAGACCAGCCGGTGACCAACATCCAGACGGTGGACCAGCTCATGGATAGCTCGCGCGCGCAGCCAAGATTCACCATGCTGCTGCTCGGCGTCTTTTCCGCCGCTGCGCTCGCGCTGGCCGTGATTGGAATCTACGGAGTGCTGTCTTACTCGGTAACGCAACGCCGGCAGGAGTTGGGGATCCGCCTGGCGTTAGGCGCGGAACGAGGAAACATTCTGGGCCTGGTTGTGCGGCAGGGCCTTGTGCTGGCGGGCGCCGGCATTGCTGTTGGACTTGTGGCCGCGCTCTTGCTGACCAGATTGATGTCGAGCCTGCTGTACAAAGTGGGCGCGCTTGACCTGACTACCTTCACTCTTACGCCCCTGGCGTTTCTCGTCGTCGCTCTGCTTGCCAGCTGTCTGCCCGCCCTCCGCGCGACCGAGGTGAATCCCGTGGAAGCGCTAAGGGCAAACTGAAAGGTTCGCTCGTTGGTGTTTTTGCGATAGCTGCCCATGATAGGCCGCGGGAAATAGGGCCTCAGATAGCTCGCTGATGAACTTGTGCAAGGCGTTACTGTCCAGCGCTCCCAGTCCCGCGATGATCGGCTGGGTAAGAATGAGGCTTTCGCAACGCCAATTTGTGCTTCAATGGAATAGAAACCGGCGAGCCGTCGCTCGCGGGGCGCTTCCGGACTTCGGGCACCGACTGGACCCGCTCCGCCACCGTTTCCTCTTGACTTCGGAGACTTACACCAAAGTGGACGTGCTTACGCTGCGGCAGATAGCGCAGCCACGGCCTGGGGTGAAGGCATGCTGACTCGGAGGCGCAAGCGTATCTGGCTGAACGCGGCACTCTGTGACTCTCGGTACCAAAATCACATCACGAGAGTCTGAAGGTGGCTCACTGTTCTCCAGCGGGAGTCGATCATCGGATGACCGAAATCGTACCGCCTCGCCAAACCCATTCGCCTAGCGCACGCCCGTCGGCCTCAGGCGCCACCGAGATCAACTCCCGTCTGCTGTGCGCTCGTTCGGTCACCGCACGCAACGGGCGAAAAGCACTTGCTGAAAAAACCTCTCTTCCAGCTTCTTCATCGACTCGACTTCGGAATCGGGCTGCGAGTGAAACATAAACATCACTCGTGATTCGGTACTCGCGTGCCCGAGGCGAGGGTAAGGTCTTTTCAGATGCGATCCCATCGAATAGAACGCAGCTATTCGTGTCGCAACGACTCAATCGGATCCAGCCGCGAAGCTCGGAAGGCAGGCACCATCCCGCTGATCAATCCGACCGCTCCGAGAATGAGAGTGGACACGATCAACGTTCCGGGAGAAATAATGAGGCGAATGTCGCCCGCCTCCCCGTTCTTAGCGAATGCGCTGTAGAAGGTAAGTCGCCCCACTGAAAGAGCGACAACGTAGGCGAGAATCATTCCCAACACACCGCCAATGCATGTAATGGTCAGAGCTTCGGCAAGAAACTGCATCAGAATATGTCGCGGTTGCGCGCCCAGCGCTTTTTGCACCCCGATCTCCCGCGTGCGCTGCGTGACCGAAACCAGCATGATATTCATCAGCCCGACTCCGCCAATGCCGAGCGTAAGCGTGCCAATGAATCCCATCAAGATCTTCAGCCCGAGCGTAATGACCTCGAATTGATGCAACTGGGTCATCAGGTTGAATACTCTCACCGCTTCTCGGTCCGTCTGATTGAACTTGTGCTGCGTCGCCAGAATCGTCCGGACCGCGGGCTCGATTCGTTCGTATTCCGGCGTTTGGTAGGTAAACCAAATCATGTCGAGGTAATGCGTGTCCTTCAGATCGCTCATCGTATTGAAGGGGATGTAGACCACCCGGTTGATGTCGTCGTTCCCCTCCTGCATCTTGGCGCTCAAAACACCGACCACTTCAAAGCTGAGACCATCCAGCCGGATGTACTCCCCAAGCGCGTTACGACCCGAAAACAGCTTTTCCTTTGCTTCCGAACCGATCACCGCGACCCGGGCTCGCTGCACATGGTCTTCCAGGTTGTAAAAACGGCCTTGCTCCAGCTTGAGCGCGCGAATCGAGAGCACATTCGGATCATTTCCGCTCACCGTAAAAGTGAAATCCCTGTTGTCGTATTGGACGTTCGCCTGTTTCTCGACAGTCGGCGTGATATGAATAATCTGGGGAAGGTTGGTCGCGAGCGCCTCCACATCATCCTGCGTAAATCGGATCTGCACTCCCGATTTCTGACCTCCAGCCTGCGTGGAAGTTTTCCCCGGTGCCACGATGACCAGCTTCGTGCCGAAGTTCGCGAAGATGTTGGCGCAGGCCTGGCCGAAACCATCACCGTAAGCGAGCAGCATGACCACGGTTGCAATGCCCCAGGCCATCCCCAGCATGGTGAGCGCCGTGCGCCGCCGGTTGTGGCGCATGGCTGCATAGGCTTCCCCAAGCAAATCCCGGAACATAGCATTACTCCTGCCGGAGCGCTTCCACTGGCTGCAGCATCGCCGCCTTCCGACCCGGATACAAACCCGCCGCCACTCCCGCCAGCGTTAGGCTGCCAATCGCCAGCACCGCCGACATCGGAACTAATTTCGGGGGATCGAAACCTTGTGGCCCCTGTATTCCTCCCATCATCGCCATCAGTCCGCCCGCCATCACCATGCCGATCAATCCGCTTCCCAGCGTGAGCAGTAACCCCTCCAGAAAAAAATGAAAGAGTATATCGCGGTTGGTCGCACCCAATGCCTTGCGTAATCCAATCTCTTGCGTGCGTTCGCTCACTGCCACCAGCATGATATTGATCACGCCTATAGCGCCAAGGGCCAGTGTGACCATGCCGACGGCTCCCAGAAAGATGTTCATGACATCAAAAATGGTTCCGATCAGTTTTGATTCCTGGATCGAATCCCACTCGTCGAAGGCGTTCTCATCGCTGGCATCGAATCCATGATTGCGGCCAACAATCTTGTGAACCTCCCCCTGCGCCAGCAAGTGCTGCGCGGTCACCAGCGGCTGATATTCGATGAAGGAAATGGAGTTCTGATGGTTTTCTCCCTTGATCGGGAAGTTCGAGGCCATCACTTGGAAAGGGATGTAGCCACGCAAGTTCAGCCACATGTTGTCGCCCCGCCCCAGATGCGGCATACTGCCCACCACTTCAAATCGGATGCCATTCAGTAGGATAAACGCGCCAACCGCGGGGCGCCCGGGAAACAGCGTCTTCAGCAACTCGTTCCCGAGGACGATCACATTCCTCCTCTGCACTCCGTCTAACTCATTGAGCCAGCGCCCTTCTTTCAGGGGAAGATAGCTGATCTCACTCAGCTGCGGCTCTGTGCCCAGAATCTCCCCACTACCGCTCGCAAATTCGCTCACCTCATGCAGGTCCTCGCGCGAAATGATGGGGCACGCATTCAGGACGTATCCGGCTTGCCTGATATCAACATAATCCTGATAGGTGAGCAGATAGGAGCGCGAAGAGTTCATGTTGCCCTTGACGGCTGGCGCTCGCCCCGGAAACAGAAACATGATGTTTTTGCCGAACTCCGTCATTTCTCGTTTGTTGCCCGAGCGGAAGCCTTCGCCGACCCCCACCAGCAGCAGTAAAGACGCCACCCCCCAGGCGATCCCGAACATGGTGAGAAATGAGCGCAGCTTATGCGCCCACAGATTGCGAAAGATTTGCACGAAGATGTCCGACACCGTCCGCATCGTCGCCTCAGGCTGTACCCTTCAATCTTAGATGCACAGTTACTTACTAGAACAGGAAATTTCAATCAAAAACCAGAACGATGTACGCCCGCGTAGGCCGTCCGTCGATTGCGCCGGAGAAGCGGTTGCGGGCCCAGTTGCTGCAGATGCAGGTTGCAACCGGGAACACGCACCGGGCCCTAAATTCCTCGGGAAAGCTTCCTTTGGCCGAGCCATTTCCCAAGAACGGTTGCCGCCAACCCCTCGGTAGAAACTTCATAACAAACTGACGTATTGCCGCGTTGAATTGCCGAGGCCTCCTCTCTGGATCGCCTTTGCTCAACGCCACCACTCGGAGCGAATCTCCTGGCCCTGAACAACCTCGGACGGCATGCCGGGTTCGGGGGACCAGAGCTTGAGAGGGTTAACGGCAGGTGGGAGTCGCCTCCGCCCATGACGACACGTTCGCGATCGGCTGCGTCCAATGATGGAGCGCAAGATCAAAGAGGCCCCAGTGGATGGGCATGAGCAAGCCGTGGCCGCCCAAGGCGCGAAAGCTGCGAACGGCTCCTTCCGGACCCATGTGTATGTCGGGCCAGAGGGGATCTGAAGCCCCGATTTCGAGCATGGTGAGATCGAATGGACCAAAACTCTCGCCGATATCATGGAATCCGTACCATTCCCCGGAGTCGGCGCCGTAATAGATGCGGTGACTTATGCCCGTGAGAGCGAAGGATGCCCACAGGGTTCTAAACCGACCGAAGAGGCTACGACCGGAGAAGTGGCGGGCTGGCAACGCGCTCACGGCGAGCGATCCGACCTTCACCTCCTCCATCCAATTGAGTTCCGTGCATCGGCTTTGATCGACGCCAAGGCTTTTCAGAATGGCGCCTACGCCCAGCGCGGTGATCCAGCGCGCCCGCCGCAGGGCCTCCATTTGAGCCAGGCGTTTCACGGTGCCCGCTCCCAGATGATCGTAGTGATCGTGGGAAATAAGAACGGCGTCTACGGCAGGCAAATCGTCCAGCGCGAGGGGCGGCGGGAAGAAGCGTTTTGGACCGGCCCACTGTGTCGGACCCGCGCGTTGGTCCCAAACCGGATCAATGAGGACGCGCACGCCATCAATTTCAACCAAGGAGGAGGAGTGACCGAACCAGGTAACGCGCAGGCCGGATTGTGGGCTTGTTGCATAAACTCGTGGATCGGTGTGAAAGGGCCCCGGCGAATGCCTGGGTGACCGCGCTGCTGCTCCGAAAAAGAAACGCGGGCCCATTTTGAACATGAGCGAGAGCCCACCCACTTTGGTAGGTACTGGGTTGACATATCGGCTACCATCCCGCTCGGCTGGAAGAAGGGCCATCGCTATTCAGATGATGGATCGCACATCAAGATTCCTGGAATGAACGACCTTAGCCCACAAGCGGACATGCAGTCTCTGGGGATATCGCAGAAATTAGAAGCCCTTACGAGGTGTGCTCCCATTTCAGGCATTTCCGCCGATTGCGTCAAGATCGGCGATCACCTCAGGGGGAATTTGAAGCATCGACGAGCGAAGATTCTCGCGAAGATGCTCGATGGAAGATGTTCCCGGGATCACCAGGATATTGGGCGACCGGTCGAGAAGCCAAGCCAGCGCAACCTGCATGGGCGTGGCACCGAGGCGCGCGGCGACATCAGACAAGGTAGTCGACTGGAGCGGAGTAAACCCGCCGAGTCGAAAGAATGGCACGTAGGCGATACCGTCACGAGCAAGATCGGCGATAAGTGCATCATCGGTTCGATGCGCGAGGTTGTAGTGGTTCTGTACGCAGACGATCGGCGCGATCTGTCGGGCTTCGGCGATCTGCACAGGTGTGACGTTGCTGAGCCCGATATGACGCACCAAACCCTTTTGCTGGAGTTCGGCTAGAACTGTGAGCGGTGCCTCGATCGACCCCTCGGCGGGTTCATGGATGCTAAACATACTGCGTAGGTTGACCACATCGATCACATCCAGTCCCAGATTGCGGAGATTGTCGTGAACCGCTGCGGTCAGTTCTTCGCGTGAGAAAGCCGGAATCCATGATCCATCCTCACCGCGCCGGACGCTGATTTTGGTGACGATCACTAGATTGTCAGGATAGGGGTACAGTGCTTTTCGTATGATCTGGTTCGTGACGTGGGGACCATAAAAATCGGATGTATCGATGTGGTTCACGCCACTTGCGACGGCCTCTCGCAGAAGAGCGATCGCTCTATCGATATCGCGGGGAGGCCCCCATACCAGCTTTTTGCCATCTCGGCCTGCCAGTTGCATCGCTCCGTAGCCCATGCGGTTCACCGTCATGGCTGTGCCAGGCAGAGTGAAGCTGCCCGCCAGATCAGTCCGCTCAATCATTAGTTCCCTCCATTCCATTCTTCCGGGAGCTGTTCATTATTTGCAGTGAAGGTTTGCAGTGACAAGGTCTAGAAAGACTCTCCCACCAGTTCTTCACTTTTCGCCCAGAGCGCCTCTGCAGTTTTCGGATCCACCGCATACCCACGCACTCCTTCGCTCACGGCGCTGGCAGGGACTTCGTCGGCGACAACGGAGCCCACGTGACAATCCTCGCAATACCTGCCCCCGATCTCGTCGGCAGGAGCTACAACACCGGCCCACGCCGAAGTTGCGGCTCCTTGCGGAATGCTTTTCCAGTGTATGGGCGGTTTGCCGGCGGCTGCCAGATGCTGATTGATCTCGTCGACTCTCGTTTGTAACCAGCTTGGACTCATATGGCGGATCAGTTCCGTCTCTATGATTCCCGGATGTATCGCCGCAGCGCGTACGCCGTGCTCCCGATGCCGCCGGTCGAAAGCGACAGCAAAAAGGATGTTCGCCGTCTTCGAGCGGCCGTAGGCAACGAAAGGCTCATAGGGCGTGCGCTCAAAGTTGCGATCCTCAAGGTCCACGTTCGAGCGGCGGTGACCGGCAGAAGACACGTTGATCAGGCGTCCTCCGGCCCGAATGAGCGGCGCAATCCGGTTGACCAGTACAAAGTGGCCCAGGTGATTCGTCCCGAACTGTGTTTCGAAGCCGTCGGCTGTGTGGCCGAACGGTGTGGCCATTACTCCGGCATTGGCGATGACTACATCCAGCGGTTCGCCTTTCTCCAGCAACCGGTCGGCGCAGGCGCGCACGCTCTTCAGGTTGGCAAGATCGAGTTCAACGAGTTCGAAGCTTCCGCCATTGGCTGCCGCGTCCTTTCGCACTGGCTCAGATGCAGTTTTGGTCTTGTTTAAATCCCGCGCCGCGCCTACAACCTGAGCGCCGTGCGCGGCCAGGGACCGCGCCGTTTCCACTTCGATCCCAGCTGAAACACCGGTTACGAGGATTCGTTTGCCCTTCAGACCCACGCCGGACAACACGTCATCGGTGGTCGAAGTTGCTCCAAACGAAGTTGCTTCAACTATGTTCATCACTCTCTACCTCCTTGAACTAATACCTCTAAGTAACTGTTGGCGATCGCCCACGCGTTTAGCCGTGCACGACGGCGGCGTCCGCGACGCGTTCGAAATATTCCATCGCCTTAAGATCGGCGATGAGCCCGGGACCTTTTGGTTGCCATCCCAGCCGTTGCTGCGTTAGCGTGCTCGAAGCCGGAATGTCGGCACCCACAAAGAGCGCGAGCCAACCGAAGTGCTCACCTGCTTCGTCAGGAGACTTGGAGACGACCGGCACCTTCAGCCCTCGGCCGATTGCCTCAGCGATGTCGCGAAGCGGCACACCCTGTTCTGCGACCGCGTTGTAACGGGCTCCCGCTGAACCTTTTTCGCTCCCCCTCTCCAGCGCAAGTCTGTAGAGACGGGCAGCATCGAGCCGGTGCACCGCGGGCCAGCGGTTGAGGCCGTCGCCGACATAGGCCGAGACACCCTTTTCGCGGGCCAAGGCGATCAGGTAGGTGACGAGGCCTTGCTTGACTGGGTCGTGGACCTGCGGAAGGCGCATCACCGAAACGCGCACGCCCTGCGCCGCCAGAGAAGCTGCCGCCTGTTCCGAAGCTACGCGGGGAATTGGAGAATTGGGCGCATCGTCCTCGGTGGTGAGGCGGCCCGGGATGAAGGCGATCGCGGTCCC
>Ga0302326_10018381_pt1 | contig 14499 bp, 14 predicted proteins | sample Palsa_T0_3_FD_202264 | JGI IMG/M metagenome (GOLD analysis project Ga0302326, IMG submission 202264) | Peat permafrost microbial communities from Stordalen Mire near Abisko, Sweden - Palsa_T0_3 | ecosystem: Environmental > Terrestrial > Soil > Palsa > Peat permafrost | place: Sweden: Abisko... | reverse complement strand
TCACTGACGCCTGGGAAATGGTAGAGATGCTGAGAACCGGCTCTGCCGGCGGTGAGGCGTGAGGGGGCGCTAAAGGCACCCCGGAAGGTGGCGCTCGGTCCCCGTCAGGGACCCTCTGCGAGCCTCACAAACCCGCTCACGCACGGGCTCGGGCCGAAGCGCCTAGATAAATCGCCAGGCGAGGAAGGTGCGGCAGGACGACCAGGTGCTGACGGATGTGGGAGCGGGTGCATGCATGATCGTCTGCACGGTTTGTAGCAGACAATCGGCCCGCGGTCGAGTGCTGGGAGGCAATTTGGCGCCGTCATCCGCATCACGCTCAGACGCGCCGGCCTCAGCGCCCGGTGCCGCTCAGCGCGGCGGGGGCTGTGCCAGCACCTCGGCCAGGGCGTCCAGGAAGGCCGTGTTCTCCTGCGCTGTGCCGTAGGTCACGCGCAGCGCCGGCTTCTCCGAGCCGAGCGCGCCGCCGCCGCGAACGAGCACGCCGCGCTCGAACAGGCCCGCCATCACGGCCTCCTCGTCGCGCTCGGCGCCGAGCTCGAACCAGCAGAAGTTGGCCTGCGAGTCGGCCGGCTCGAGGCCCAGCGCGCGCAGGCGCTCATCCACCGAGATGCGCTCGGCGACGGTCCTCGTCACGCGATCGAGGACCTCGTCCTGATGGGCCAGCGCCTCGACCGCCGCCGCCTGCGCGAGGGCGTTGCAGAAGAACGGCTGGCGAACCTGGTCGAGCGCGCGCGGAAGCTCCTGCGAGCCGCACAGGGCGAAGCCGGCGCGCAGCCCGCACAGGCCGTGGACCTTGGAGAAGGTGCGCAGCAGCACGAGGTTGGGGTGGTGCTCGAGCAGCGCGATCGAGGCGTCGGGGTCCTCGAGCAGGTTGAACTCGCAGTAGGCCTCATCGACGATCACGCACACCTGCCGGGGAACCTGGGCGAGAAAGGCCGCGATGCCGTCCAGCGACACAGCCGTGCTCGTGGGGTTGTTCGGGTTGCACACGATCACAAGGCGCGTGGCGACCGTGATCTGCTCGAGCATCGCGTCGAGGTCATGGCGGTGGTGCTCGTCGAGCGCGACCGTCACCGCGCGCGCGCCGGAGGCTGCGCTGAGGTGCGGGTAGACCGAGAACGACGGCCACGAGTAGACGATCTCCGCCCCCGGCTCGAGCAGGGCCTCGCCGGCGGCGAGCAGGATGTCGCATGAGCCGTTTCCGATCGCGATTCGCGAGCTGGGCACTTCGTAGCGGTCCGACAGGCGCTCGCGCAGCAGCAGATTGGCCGGGTCCGGGTAGCGGTTGAGCGTCGCGCAGGCGCGGTCGATCGCCTCCCGCACCGAGGGCAGCGGCGGATACGGCGACTCGTTGCTCGCCAGCCGCACGAGGCCGCCGCCGTCGGCATAGCCGCCGGCCACGGGGTAGGAGGGGATGCGCCTGATGCGCTCTGAGAACTCCATGCCAGCCCATTGTGGCGCTACTGCGCGGACCCCAGGTCGGCTCGCAGCGCGGTTGCATCGCGGAGGTAGACGTGCCTGGGCTCGTGGCCCTCCTCGGCGTGGTAGTGGATCAGCACCCTGATCACGCGCGGCATCGAGCGGGGCACCGCGATCTCCCTCGCGCACAGCAGGGGAACGCCCTCGAAGCCCAGCGCCCGGGCCGCGACGGCGGGAAACTCGGCGTTGAGGTCGTTGGTGGCCGTGAAGATGCAGCTGACGACGTGCTCCGGCTGAAGCGCGTTGCGCTGCATGATCTCCTTCATCAGCTCGGTGGTCGCGTCCAGGATGTCCTGGGCGTCGTTGCGGTTCACGCTGATGGCGCCGCGCAGGGCGAAGAGTCGCTTCGGCATGGTGGGCGATTGTGTCAGAGCGCGCGCAGGCGCTCGACCTCGGAGAAGCTCAAGCGCCGGTGCTCGCCGGTTTCCAGGCCGCCCAGCCGCAGCGGGCCGAAGCCCACGCGCCGCAGCTCGAGCACCGGGTGATTGACGGCCGCGCACATGCGCCGCAGCTGGCGGTTGCGTCCTTCGCGGATGCTGACCTCGATCAGGTTCCCGCGCACGCGGCGCACCCGCGCGGGCGCGGTCGGGCCGTCGTCCAGCTCGACCCCCCTGCGCAGCGCCTCGAGCGCCGCATCCCCCACGGGGCCGCCGCCGAGTCGCGCACGGTAGGTCTTGGCCACCTGGAAGCTCGGGTGGGTCAGCCGGTTGGCCAGCTCGCCGTCGTTGGTGAGCAGGATCAGGCCGCTCGAGTCGGCGTCCAGGCGCCCGACGGGGTAGAGGCGAAGGCCCTCCGCTCCCACCAGCTCGACCACGGTCGGCCGGCGATGGGTGTCCTTGGCGGTGGACAGGACGCCGACGGGCTTGTTGAGCGCATACACGACCCGCGGCTCGGGCCCCTCGAGCGGGCGGCCGTCGACCGTCACGCGGCTCGAGGCGTCCACGTTCCTGGCGGGGTCGGTCACGACCTCGGCGCCCACGCTCACGCGCCCGGCCGCGATCATCGTCTCGGCCGCACGCCTCGAGGCCACGCCCGCGTGGGCGAGGTACTTGGCCAGGCGCACCGGCTAGCGATCCGATCCCGTGACGGAGCTCATGTGCTGCAACCATAGGATCGACCATGGACCTTCAGCTGCTCGAGCAGAAGCTCGCCGACCGCGGCGAGCCGCCCTTCCGCTCCCGCCAGGTGTGGGCGTGGGCGGCGAAGGGCGCCTCCTCCTACGGGCAGATGACCAATCTGCCCGCGGACCTGCGCGATGCCCTGGCGCGTGAGCTGCCCTACTCGAGCCTCGAGCTGAAGGACGAGTCCCACTCGAGCGACGGGACGATCAAGGCGCTGTTTCAAACCGCCGACGGGCGCCCGGTGGAGGCGGTGCTGATGCGATATCGCGACCGCAGGCGCTCGATCTGCGTCTCCTCGCAGTCCGGATGCCCGCTCACGTGCAGCTTCTGCGCGACCGGCGCGATGAGGTTCGCGCGCAATCTGAGCGCGTCTGAGATCGTCGATCAGGCCCTCCACTTCCGCCGCATCGAAGCGATCGACCACTGCGTGTTCATGGGCATGGGCGAACCGCTGATGAACCTCGACAACGTGCTCGCCGCCTGCGAGCGCCTGCCCGACGTCGGCATCTCCCACCGGCGCACGGCGATCTCGACGGTCGGCTGGATCCCCGGGATCGAACGGCTCTCAGAACAGGACATGCCGCTGCGGCTGGCGCTGTCGCTGCACGCCGCCGAGGAAGCGCTCCGCTCGGAGCTGATGCCGGTCAACGATCGCTACCCGCTGGCCGATGTGATCGAGGCCTGCCGCGCCTTCTATGAGCGCAAGCGCCGGCGGGTGTTCGTGGAGTATGTGATGCTCGCCGGCATCAACGACCGCTACGCGCAGGCGCTCGCGCTGGCCAGGGCGCTGTCGGCCGGGCGTGGGGACGCTCAGGCGATCTTCAAGGTCAACCTGATCCCCTACAACCCGACCGCCGGCGGCCCCTATGAGGGGTCGACGCGCGAGTCCATCGGGGCGTTCCGCGCCGCCCTTGAATCGCGCGGCATCCCGGCGACCGTCCGCCTCACGCGCGGCCGGGACATCGACGCGGCCTGCGGCCAGCTCGCCGCGCGAGCCCCATCGCGCCGGCCGGGGGCGTCCTAACGGTCGCCGCCGGCGCGCGCCTCGCCAGCTCGCAGCAGGCGCTCGCGCAGGTCAGCCTGCTCCTCGGGGGTCGGGTCCCAGCGCGCGACGTCGGGCAGCTCGTCGAGATCGCGCAGGCCGAACAGCTTCAGGAACTGGGTGCTCGTGCGATACAGGATGGCGCCGAACTGCGAGTGACCGGCCTCCTCGATCAGGCCGCGGTCGAGCAGCGTGGCGACCGCCGAGTCGGCGCTCACGCCACGGATGCGGGTGATCTCCGGGCGCGACACGGGCTGCAGGTAGGCGACGATCGCAAGCGTCTCGGCCTGGGCGGGCGTGAGCGTGGATGCGCGCGCCCGGCTGAACAGCCGCCGGGCGGCGTCCTCGGCCGAGGGGTCGCTCGCGAGCGTCCAGCCGCCGCCCAGCTCGCGCAGCCTGATTCCGCCCCGGCCGGGCGCGTATCGCTCGGCCAGCAGCTCGAGCGCGGCCACAACGGCCTGCTCGCCGGCCTGGGTGGCCTCGGCCAGCTCCGCGACGCTGACCGGGTCGTTGCACAGGAACAGCAGCGCCTCGACGGTGTGGGCCAGTGGCAGGGCCGGCGCTCCGGCGGCGGGCGAGGAAGCGTCAGCTTGAGCGCTCACCCCGCGCTGCCTCCGACGCGGGCGACGCCGATGACCGGCGCCTGCGCGGAGAGGGCGTGGATCGCTATCTCTCCGAAGCTCTCCCCCTGATCCCAGTCGGCCTCACCCTGCTTGTAGAGCTCGAGCAGCGCGAACAGGGTGACGGCGACGGTCACCCTGTCGGCGCCGCGCACGGCCTCCTCGAAGCTGAAGGCGCCCCGGCGCAGCAGGCCGCGCAGGTGGGCAAGGCGCTCGGCGACGGTGACACGGGAGACGGCTATGTGGCGCAGGCTGATGGCCGGCGGCATCAGCAACAGCCGGCCGATCGACTCGCCGAGGATGGCCGCATCCTGCGAGCCCTCGGCGGGCTGGACCATCGTGCGGCGGAGGTTTGCGGGCAGCGGGGCGGCCCTGAAGCGAACGCCGCGCTCTGACTCGAACAGCTCAGACAGATGGGCAGCCGCGGCGCGATAGCGGCGGGCGTCCAGCATGCGGGCGAGCAGCTCCTCGGCCGCCTCGTCCGGCTCGATGTCCAGCAGCTCGTCCTCCTCGCCGCTCAGCATCAGCCTCGACTTCAGCTCGAGCAGGGCGGCGATCAGCACGATGAACTCGGTCGCCGTCTCGAGATCCAGCTCGCCGCGCTCCTCCAGGTGGTCGAGGTAGGCGAGCACGACCTCCGCGAGCTGCAGCTCGAGCAGGTCCACCTCTTCGCGCAGCACGAGCGTCAGCAGCAGATCGAAGGGGCCGCTGAACAGATCGAGGTCGAGCTCGAGCGCCGCGAGCCTCATCTGCTCACCGGAGCGTCACTCCTCGGCGGGCGGCTCATCCGCTCACCGTACCGGCCGGCGCCGACGGGGCCGCGGGCGGGCGGGCGCTCGGACTCCCGTTGCGAGCGCCGACGCCCATGCGATCACGCACGTCCAGGAGCGTCTGGGCCGACAGCTCGCGCGCCCGCTCGGCGCCCTCGTCGAGGATCGCCTCGAGCCTCGCCTCATCCGCTCGCAGCTGCTCGTAGCGCTCGCGCACCGGCGCGAGGTAGTCGATCACCGCGCTCGCCACGGCCGCCTTGAGTTCGCCGTAGCGAGCCTCGGCGAAGTCGGACTCGACGGCCGCGGGATCGATCCCGCGGACGGCCGCGAGGATCTCGATCAGGTTGCTCACGCCCGGCTTCCCGGGCGCGCGGCGGACCTCGCTGCCCGAGTCGGTGACGGCGCTCTTCAGCTTCTTCTCGATCGCTTTGGGCTCATCGAGCACATACACGGTCCCCTGCTCTGAGCCGCCGGTCGTGGACATCTTCCTCGCCGGGTCCTGCAGGTCCATGATCCGTGCGCCGACCTCGGGTATGCGGTGCTCGGGGACCACGAGCACCTCCTCGCCGTCGCCGAACCGCGTGTTGAAGCGCCGGGCCACGTCGCGCATCAGCTCGAGGTGCTCGCGCTGGTCCTCGCCGACCGGCACCTCGTGGGCGCGGTAGGCGAGCACGTCGGCGGCCTGCAGCACCGGATAGAACAAGAGGCCCGCCGACACCAGCTCGCGCTGGGCGACGGACTTGTCGCGGAACTGGTGCATTCGCTGCAGCCGTCCGAGCTCGGTCACGCCGCTCAACAGCCAGGTGAGCTCGGTGTGCGCGGGCACGTCGGACTGGCGGAAGAGGACGCAGCGCGCCGGGTCGAGCCCGGACGCGAGCAGGATCGCGGCCGTGTCGTAGGTGCGCTCGCGCAGTTCGGCGGGCTCGTAGGGGACGGTGAGGGCGTGCAGGTTGACGATGCAGAAGATGCCCTCGCCGCGCTCCTGGCTTGAGACGTACTGGGCGATCGCGCCCACGTAGTTGCCGAGGTGCTTGCGCCCGGTGGGCTGGATGCCGGAGAAGATGCGCACGTCGCTTCAGATCCGCTCAGCCCGAGGCCGGCTGGGGCTGTCGCCGGCGCAGCGAGCTGTCGGTGAGCCACGGCGGATCCCAGCCGCGGTCGCTCGGATTCACGTTCACCCCGGGAGGGACGATCTCGTCGATCCTGTCGAGCAGCTCGGCGCTCAGCGACGTCTCGAGCGCTCCCAGCTGGCTGTCGAGGTGCTCCATCGTGCGCGGGCCGATGATCGCGGCGGTCACGGCCGGATGGTTGATCACGAACGCCAGCGCCATCTCGATCAGCGAGATCCCGGCCTGATCGGCGAGCCCGGCCAGCGCGTCGGCGGCCTCGAGCTTGCGCTGGTTGGCCGGGAGCGACATGTCGTAGCGCTGGGGGAGCATCTGCGCGCGCCTTGAGGAGCCGGGCGACTCGCCGTCCTTGCGGTATTTGCCCGACAGCCAGCCGCCGGCCAGCGGGCTCCACGGGATCACCCCCATCCGGTACTGCTCGCATACTGCAAGCACGTCGGTCTCGATCCCGCGGGTGATCAGCGAGTACGGCGGCTGCTCGCAGACGAAGCGCTCGCGACCGCGCTTCTCGGCGACCCACTGCGCCTGCACGATCTGGCTGGCCGGGAACGTCGAGCTCCCGATGTAGCGCACCTTGCCGGCGCGCACGAGATCGGTGAGCGCGCCGAGCGTCTCGTCGATGTCGGTGTCCGGCTCCGGGCGATGGATCTGGTAGAGGTCGATCCAGTCGGTGCCGAGACGTTTCAGGCTCGACTCCACCTCGCTCACGATCCAGCGGCGCGAGTTGCCGTATTTATTTGGATCCCGCCCACCCTCATCGCCCATCGTGCCGTGCACCTTGGTGGCGAGCACGACCGAGTCGCGGCGGCCGCCGGCGAGCGCCTTGCCGACGATCACCTCGGACTCACCGCGCGAGTACACATCAGCGGTGTCGATGAAGTTGATGCCCGCGTCGAGTGCCCGGTGGATGATGCGGACCGAGTCCTCGTGATCGGTGTTCCCCCAGGCGCCGAACATCATCGCGCCGAGGCACAGCGGGCTGACCTTCACTCCGGTGCTGCCGAGGCTGCGGTGCTCGATCGCCATTCCCCGAGGCCTAGTCCAGCGCCTGGCGGATGACCGGGCTCTTCGCGGCGGTGACCTCGTCCAACCGGCGGACCGGCGTGGAATAGGGAGCGTTGCGCGCGACCTCGGGGTCCTCCCCCGCCTCCTTCAGGATCGACGCGATCGCATCGGCGAAGCCGTCGAGCGTCTCCTTGGTCTCGGTCTCGGTCGGCTCGATCATCAGCGCCTCGTCCACCAGCAGCGGGAAGTACACGGTCGGCGGGTGATAGCCGAAGTCGAGCAGCCGCTTGGCGAGATCGAGCGTCTTTATCTGAAGGCCCCGCTTCATCGGTCCGCCGGAGAGGACGAACTCGTGCATGCACAGCCGTCCGTAGGCCAGCGGAAGATACTCGGCCACGCCGTGCTCTTTAAGGCGTGCGAGCAGATAGTTGGCGTTCAGGACCGCCACCTCGGAGGCGTCCTTCAGCCCGTCCGCCCCCAGCGAGCAGATGTAGGCGTAGGCTCGCACCAGGCAGCCGTAGTTGCCCTGAAAGCCCCGCAGCCTGCCGATCGACTTCGGCCGCTCGTAGTCGAGGTCATACATGAACGCCGTGCTCAGCCGGGTGGACGAGTGGCCGTTGGCGCGGGCGCCGCGGGCGCCGTCCTCGCGCTCGGCGGGCGCCCCCGCGGCGCCGTTGCCGTGCGGGCGCTCGCGGCGTACCACCAGCGGGCGCGGCAGAAACGGAGCGATCCGCTCGGACACCGCGATCGGGCCCGATCCCGGACCGCCGCCACCGTGGGGCTGGGTGAACGACTTGTGCAGGTTGAAGTGGACGATGTCGAAGCCCATGTCCCCGGGCCGCGACAGACCCATCACCGCGTTGAGGTTCGCGCCGTCGTAGTACAGCGTCGCCCCCACGCCGTGCACGATCGCGGCGATCTGCTCGATGTTGGGGTCGAACAGCCCGAGCGTGTTGGGGTTGGTGAGCATCAGGCAGGCCACATCCGGGCCGGCCTTCGCCCGCAGGTCATCGACGTCGATCCCGCCGGCGGCGTCGGTCGCGAGCTTTATGACCTCCATCCCCGCCATCGTGACGGTCGCCGGGTTCGTTCCGTGGGCCGTGTCGGGGATGAGCACCCGCCGGCGCGTCTCGCCGCGATCCTCGTGGTAGGCGCGCGTCAGCAGCACGCCCGCCAGCTCGCCGTGGGAGCCGGCCGAGGGCTGAAGCGAGACGTAGGGAAGCCCCGAGATCTCCGACAGCGCGCTCTGCAGGTTCCACATCAGCTCGAGCGCGCCCTGCGCGCGCTCGGGATGCTGCAGCGGGTGCAGCCGCGCGTGGCCGGGCAGCGCAGCGACGCGCTCGTGCAGGCGCGGGTTGTGCTTCATCGTGCACGACCCCAGCGGATAGAAGCCGGAGTCGAGGTCGAAGTTGCGCTTGGAGATGCCCACGTAGTGGCGCACGATCTCGGGCTCTGAGACCTCCGGCAGACGCGGCGGCTCGGTCCGGCGAAAGCGCGCCGGCAGAAGCTCCTTCCCATCGGCCGGCGCAGGTACATCGACGGGCGGGCACACGAACGCGCGCCGTCCAGGCGCGCCCTTCTGGAAGATCGTCCTCGCCTCGACCTGGGGAGGGGTCGGTGGAATCTCAGCCACGGCGCCCGCGCTCACACCGCCACCGCCTGACCCGCGGCGGCCGGGTCGCCGGCGACGGTGCGGTCGCGCTCTGCGGCCACGGCCGCGCCCAGCACCTCCGCCAGGCGGTCGATGTCGGCGCGCGAGCGCTGCTCGGTGATCGCCACCAACAGGCCGCCCACGTCCTCGGCGCGCCCGCTGAGGGCGTGCAGGTCGACCCCCGGGTTGACCCCGTCCTTCAGGCAGCGCCGCACCACCGCCCCGACATCCGCCTGCAGGCGCACGGCGAACTCGCGAACAACCGGCCGCCCGTGCAGCTTCTGCACCCCGTCAAGGCCCGCGAGCGTCTCGCGCGCGTAGTGCGTGCGGGCCAGCAAAAGCTCTCCCAGCTCGACTATCCCGGCCCGCCCCAGCCACGCCAGGTAGACGACCCCGGCGAGGGCGTTGAGCGCCTGCGCGGTGCAGATGTTGGAGGTCGCCTTCTCGCGGCGGATGTGCTGCTCGCGCGTCTGCAGCGTCAGCACGAAGCCGCGCCGGCCCTCAGCGTCGACGGTCTCGCCGGCGATTCGCCCGGGCATGCGCCGCAGGTACTCCTCGCGGGCGGCGAACAGCCCGAACGACGGCCCGCCGAAGTCCAGCCGGTTGCCGAGCGGCTGCCCCTCGCCGACGGCCACGTCGACGCCGCACTCCCCCGGGGGCTTCAGGATGCCGAGCGTGATCGGGTCGACCTGGCAGATGACGACCGGACGGCCGCCGCCGGCGTCGGCCCCGGCGTCCCGTGCGGCGGCGCTCAGGGCCTCGGCGTCCTCGACGGCGCCGTAGAAGTTGGGTTGGGCGAAGATCGCGGCGCTCGTGCCGGCATCGATCGCCCGCGCCCACTCCCCCGGGTCGGTGGCGCCGTCTGTTAGCGGAACCTCGACCACCTCCATGCCGAAGCCGTGAGCGTGGGTCCTCAGCGTCTCGATCGAGTGGGGATGCAGCCCGGCACTCACCACCAGGCGCCGGCGCCCGTTGTGCAGCTTGGCCAGATAGCCGGCCGCGGCCACCGCCGAGGGCCCGTCGTACACGGACGCATTCGACACCGGCAGGCCCGTGAGCTCGGAGATTGCGGTCTGATACTCGAACATCACCTGCAGACCGCCCTGGGAGATCTCCGGCTGGTAGGGGGTGTAGGGGGTGAGGAACTCCGAGCGCTCGGTCAGCATGTCTATCAGCGCCGGCACGTAGTGGTCATACATGCCCGCTCCGAGGAAGCTCAGCTCGTCCTCCACGCTCGAGTTGCGCGCGGCCAGGGCGCGCAGATGCGCGTAGACATCCTGCTCCGCCATCCCGCCGGGAAGGTCAAGCGCCCGCCCCAGCCGCACGCCTGCGGGGATCTGGCGGTCAAACAGCTCGCGCACGGAGTCGACCCCGATCGCGGCGAGCATCGCGTCGAGGTTGGCGTCGGTGATGGCGGTGTAGCGACTCAAGTGCCTGCCGTCAGCCTAGCCATCCAGGCTCGCCGCATAGGAGTCGGCGTCCATCAGCGAGTCGCGCTCGGAGGAGTCGGCGAGTCGCACCTTCACGAGCCAGCCGTCCCCGTAGGGGTCCTCGTTGATCGCCTCGGGGTTCTCGGCGAGAGCCTCGTTGACCTCGATGATCTCCCCGGACAGGGGCGCCACGACGTCTGAGACGGCCTTCACCGACTCGATCTCGGCGTAGGGCGCGTCCCTCGTGGTCGCCGTGCCCACCTCGGGCAGCTCGAGGAACACCACCTCGCCGAGCGCGTCCTGGGCATACCAGGTGATGCCGAGCGTGGCGGTGGCGGGATCATCCCCCTCGATGCGCGCCCAGTCGTGTTCAGGGTGATAGAGCAGCTCAGCGGGATAGCTTGCCTCGGCCATTCACGTGCCCTTTCGGTAGAGCGGCTTGTCCTTGACCACGGCGGGCCGCATCTTTCCACGAACGTCGATCTCGAGAAGCGTGCCGGCGGCGGCCCGCCCGGCGGGCACGTAGGCGAGGCCGATGCCCACCCCGAGGCTCGGGGAAGGCGTGCCGCTCGTGACCTCGCCGCCGCCGATCACCGCGTTGCCCTGGCGGGCGATGCCCGGTCCGTCGATGACGAAGGCGACCAGCTTCTCGGCGGGGCCCGCCGCGCGCGTGGCGCGCACCGCCTCGGAGCCGATGAAGCCTGTGTCCTCCTTGCAACACCAGCCCAGACCCGCCTCGATCGGGCCGCGATCAACAGTCAGGTCGTTGCCGTAGAGGTGAAAGCAGGCCTCCAGGCGCAGGGTGTCACGTGCGGCCAGCCCCGCGGGGACGGCGCCCCGCAGGACGATCTCATCCCACAGCGCGACGGCGTCCTCGCCACGGCAGAGCAGCTCGACGCCGTCCTCGCCGGTGTAGCCGGTGCCGCACACCAGCACCTCGGCGCCGGCCAGCCGGCGGGTCGCGGCGGTCATGCGCGCAGGCAGCGGGGAGTCCGAGAACGACTGAACGATTTCCCGCGCCCTGGGGCCCTGCACGGCGAGCATCGCGTAGTCGTCGATCCTGTCGCTGACCTCGACGCCCGCAAAGGCCTCGGCGTGGGCGCGGAACCAGTCGAGGTCCTGAACGTGGTTGGCGGCATTGGTGACCGTCAGATAGCGATCGGCGCCCAGGCGGTAGGTGAACAGATCGTCGAGCACGCCGCCGTCCTCGCGGCAGAGGACGCTGTACTGAGCCCCGCCCGCCCCGCCGGCCCGGCCGGCGCCGATCGGGATCCGCGCGACGTCGTTTGAGAGCAGCAGCTGCAGCAGCTCGAGCGCCCCGGGCCCCGACGTTTCGATCTGGCCCATGTGCGAGACGTCGAAGATCCCGCAGCGCGCGCGCACGGCCATGTGCTCGGCGCGAATCCCGGTGGGGTAGGAGACGGGCATCTCCCAGCCGGCGAACTCCACGAGCTTCGCGCCGGCCGCGAGGTGGCGCTCGAACAGAGCGGTTCTGTTCAGGGCCCGTCGGGGGGCCTGCTTGGCGGAGGCGACCACTGACGCGCAGGCTAGCGAAGCGCGCCGCCGCTTCCGCCCAGCCCTGGGCGCCACGGCTCAGATCAGCTCAGCGCAGGAACGGGGGAACGTCGATGTCGTCGTCTGAGATCTCGAGCGAGGAGCGCTGGCGATCGTCTATGCGCGGCCCCCGGTCGGGACGGCGGGCGCGACTGTCGCGGCGTGCGGTGCGGCCCGGGCGGTGGTCGAAGCCGGTGCCGATCACGGTCACGCGCACCTCGTCGGACATGCTCTCGTCGATGACCGCGCCGAAGATGATGTTCGCGTTCGGGTCTGAGGCGTTCTGGATGATCTCCGCCGCGTCGTTGACCTCGAACAGGCCGAGGTCCTTGCCCCCGGTGATGTTGAGCAGGATGCCCGTGGCGCCGTCCACGGACTCTTCCAAGAGCGGCGAGGAGATGGCCGCCTTCGCGGCTTCCGCGCAGCGCCCCTCGCCGCCGGCCGTGCCGATCCCCATCAGCGCCGAGCCGGCGTCCTGCATGATCGTGCGCACGTCGGCGAAGTCGAGGTTGATCAGCCCGGGGATCGTGATCAGGTCGGTGATCCCCTGCACGCCCTGGCGCAGGACGTCGTCGGCCTCGCGGAAGGCGTCGAGCATCGAGGTGCGCCGCTCGACCACGGCGAGCAGCTTCTCGTTGGGGATGACGATCAGCGTGTCGACGACCTCGCGCAGGCGGTCGATGCCCTCGGTGGCCTGGCGCGCGCGCTGGGATCCCTCGAAGTCGAACGGCCGCGTGACCACTCCGACCGTCAGCGCGCCGATCTCGTTCTTGGCGATCTCGGCGATCACCGGGGCCGCGCCGGTGCCGGTGCCGCCGCCCTCGCCGGCGGTCACGAACACCATGTCGGCGCCCTTCAGCGCCTCCTTGATGTCATCGCGCGACTCCGAGGCCGCGGCCAGGCCGACGTCGGGGTCGGCCCCGGCGCCAAGGCCCTTCGTCGACTCGTGCCCGATGTTCAGCTTGATGTCGGCGTCGCACATCGCAAGCGCCTGGGCGTCGGTGTTGGCGGCGATGAACTCGACGCCGCGTAATCCGGCGTCGACCATGCGGCTGACCGCGTTGGTGCCGCCGCCTCCCACCCCCACGACCTTGATGACCGCCAGATAGCTGCCGCTGCTCTCCATGATGGCTTCTGTCCGAACCCTTCAGTAAGAAATTAGGGTTCGGAGCATACTCCTCACCGAACCGCCGAGATGTGCACGTTATGCAGGGAACTTCGCCCTGTCAACGACAACGCCCATTCCCGCAACGTTCGTTGCATATCCCGGAACTCTCGACCACCGCCTTAGCATTGCCTCCCTTGTGCCATCAACCTCCAGTTGAGGTTGAGACCATCTCAACCGCCCGCTGCGGGGGCCGTGCTCGTCGCTTCCGGCGCCCCGGCCGCTTCGCCTTGCGCTCCGCCGCTGCCCCCAGCCTGTGCAGCGGCACCCTGCGTCGCCTGCGCCTGCGCCGGCGCGGCTTCGGTCGAGGTCTGTGGGAGCGGGCTGGATTGTTCCCCGGGCTGCAGGCCGAGCGCGGCCGTCAGGCCCGCGGCGAGTTCGGCCGCGGTGGTGGGGTCAGACGGGCTGGACGGCGTGAGGGCGCTCGTTGCCCCTTCGGGGGGCCCCGAGCCGGGGAAGCCCGCCGCCGGGCGCTGGGGCAGCCTCACATCGACATAGGTTGCGCCGGCGGAGCCCCGGTCGGCGAGAACGCGTGCGAGCGACAGCCACTTGGCGTGTGGGCGCGCGGCGGTGCCGAAGTACACGAGCAGGCCGTTGCGCATCGCGGCGGTCACGCCCTGCGGTCCCATGTACATGCGCGCCACGGCTCCCGCCAATGGCGCAGGCGCGGCCCCCAGCAGGGTGAGGGAGCTGATGAGCGATGAGCCGCGCACGTGCTGACCGACAAGCTCGCCGCCCGCCGAGCCGCTCGATTCTTCCTTGAGCAGCGGCAGCGCGCTCGACAGAAGCGCCGGACCTAGCACGACTCCGTCGGCGGCCACGGCCGTGCGCCCGCTCGGCGTGATCAGCGCGGCCACCGGAAGCTGCTCGACCACGCGGATGCGCAGGCCGTGGGGGAAGCTCGGGGTCGCACGCACTTCACGCACCACCCGGTAGGGCGCCACCGCGGCGGTGAGGGCGCCGCTGCGAACCTCAAGCGTGCTCATCCGCCTCGCGGCTCGGAGGAGCGCAGCTTCGACCCCGGATGCCTCGGGGCCGTGCACGCCGCTGATCCGCACGTGCTCCACCGACACGAGCGAGGACTGCCGCAGCCACGTCCAGCCGCCCGCGAGCGCAGCCGCGCCGAGCACGGCCGCCACCAGGCCGAGGCGCAGGCGCCGGCGGTGGCGCAGGAACGACCAGCCCCCGCGAGCCAGGCCGAGAGCCTTCGAGAACGGCGCGATCGGGTCAAGGGAGCGGCCGATCGCGGCGCGGCCGGCGAGTGATCGATCCATCGCCCATGTGTTCGACCTCCGGGCGAGAACCCCTACAACCAGGGGAAGCGGACATCGCCGAGCGTGTGCACCTCCGGCTCGAGCTCGACGCCGAAGCGCTCGAGCACGCGGCGGCGGCCCTCGGCCATCACGGCGACCACGTCAGCGGTGCTCGCCGTGCCGGTGTTCTCGATGAAGTTGGCGTGCTTGGGGGCGAAGCGCGCCCCGCCCACCGCCACCCCGTTACAGCCCGCCTCGCTCAACAAGAGGCCGGCGGAG
>Ga0302326_10018380_pt1 | contig 14499 bp, 10 predicted proteins | sample Palsa_T0_3_FD_202264 | JGI IMG/M metagenome (GOLD analysis project Ga0302326, IMG submission 202264) | Peat permafrost microbial communities from Stordalen Mire near Abisko, Sweden - Palsa_T0_3 | ecosystem: Environmental > Terrestrial > Soil > Palsa > Peat permafrost | place: Sweden: Abisko... | reverse complement strand
TCCGGCAACAAGTTCGGCTCAGACAATGTTTTAAGGGCAAAACTCGCGTTTGCAGTGCAACCGGAACAGGGAATCATCAGGACCGAAATTCCCTGTTACGCGCCGCGCCACAAGATAGATTTTCTCATTTGCTCGACAGCGGTTAGCATGGGTATCATTCACGACTCGCCATGCGCGCTGTGGCGAGCCCGCCAGGCCACCAGTTCCAATCGCCTGCGATACGAAGGAGCGCGGGACCGATGACAATACGAACGAGTGTCGCGTCAATCAACACGGCGACCGCCAACGTAAATCCGATCATCTTGACCACCAGGAAATCTCCGAAGGTGAATGCTGCAAATACCACGATCATGATCGCGGCGGCACTCGTAATCAGGCCTGCGGTTCTCGCCACACCCTCCGGGATTGCATCCAAATCACTCAGCCCGCTCCTTCTGGCTTCCAGAACTCGCGCGGCCAAAAACACCTCGTTGGTCTTGAGAACGAAATGGCTTCGTCGAGAAGAAGTGATGAAAACCGCTGAGAGCGAAAACCAAATCCGCTGCACTTGTTTCGCAGCGACCCGAGAACACGGAACGGAAGACCAGAACAATCCTGCTCAACGGGCCCGGCTGGACGGCAAGGAAAACTTCCTGCCGAGGGAGAAGTGTTTTTTCCTTGACTCCCTTTATGGAACGATTATCGCGCGTCGTCGGGCATAACTAAAAGTGATTTCCAATTGATTGCGCCTGACATCGTCGAAACGGAAGTTCAGAGGGAAAACGCGGTGCCAGTTTCCATCGGCTTGACCGCACTATACAATTGCGGCGTCAATCCGCGCCATCGGGCGCCAGTCCCGTCCCCCGAGGAACGTCGCGATGTTTTCCCTGCATGCGCAGGCGAAGCCGATCGAACGTCAGGTACACGACGGGTGTTGTATACAGCGTAAGCGCCTGGCTCACGATCAAACCTCCCACAATCGTAATGCCCAGCGGCTTGCGGAGTTCGGACCCCGTGCCCGTCCCCAAAGCCAAGGGCAAAGCGCCGAATAACGCGGCCATCGTGGTCATCAGGATTGGGCGAAAGCGCAGCCTGCATGCTTCAAATATCGCGTCGGCAGTGTTCTTTCCTTCTTCACGCTCGGCCTGCAGCGCAAAATCGATCATCATAATGGCGTTCTTTTTGACGATGCCGATCAGCAGCACGATACCGATGATCGAAATGATATTCAGATCCTCTTTGAAGAGCATCAGAGCGATCATCGCGCCCACGCTCGCCGGCGGCAAACTCGAGATGATGGTCAGCGGGTGGACCAGACTTTCATACAGGATTCCGAGAACGATATATACCGCCAACAACGCCGCCAGGATCAGCACGGGTTCCGTGCTCAGCGATTGTTGATACGCGAGCAGTGTGCCCGCGAAAAAGCCCTGGATTGTGGAAGGTGTGCCAAGCCGCTGTTGCATTTGCCCGATGCGCGCCGTCGCGTCGCTCAAGGAGACGCCGTCGGCCAGATTGAATGAAGTCGTGACCGAAGGAAACAAGCCCGTGTGGTTCACCGCCAAAGGCGTCGTGTTGGTTTGATTCGTGGCGACCGTGAGCAGGGGAATGCTACTGCCGTTGCCGCCGGTGCGCAGATAGATGTCTTTTAATCCTTCCGGACTTTGCCCATACCGCGGAGCGACTTCCAGCACCACGTAATACTGGTTCAACTGAGTGTAGATGACGGACACTTCCGATTGACCGAACGCGCTGTAGAGCGTCGAGTCCAGCGACTGGGCCGTAAAACCGAGTTTTGCCGCCGTGACGCGATCATAATTCATCATTTCATCGAGCCCGCCATTCTGCTGATCCGAGCTCACGTCCTGAAATCCGGGAAGAAGCTTCATCTGCTTGAGCAGAATGGGTCCCCACTTGGATAGATCCTGCTCGTTGTCGGATTGGATCGTGTACTGATACATCGCATTGCCGGAGCGCCCGCCGATGCGCAGATCCTGCGCGGCCTGCAGGAATGTGGACGCCACGGGCAGGCGGTTCAGCTGCCCGCGCAGGCGGTCAATGATCTGTGCGGCGCTGATTTTGCGCACCGCGAGTGGCTTAAGCGCGATATAGATGGACCCGGTATTCGTCGCCCCATTGCCGCCGGTAAACGCGACGACATTCGCCACTGCAGGGTCGTTCTTGATCACCCCAACAACCTGCTGAATCGAGCTGTTCATCGCCGGGAACGAAGAATCTTGCGGCCCCTGCAGTCCGCCCGTAATCGCTCCCGTATCCTGCTCCGGGAAAAAGCCCTTCGGTATCTTGATGATCAGCGCCACGTTGAGCGCGATGGTGAAGACAAGCACGATAAGCGTCAGAGCGGGATTATCCAAAACCCACCGCAGACTGCGCTCATACAACGACAACAGCCAGTCAAAAGTCTTTTCGCTAGCCGTGTAGAGGCGGCCGTGCTTCTGTTCGCGCTCGCTCCTGAGGAGGTAAGCGCACATCATCGGCGTCGCAGTAAGCGAAATGATCATGGATACGACGATGGCGGTCGAGAGCGTGACGGCGAATTCGCGGAATAACCGGCCGACGATTCCGCCCATTAGCAACAGCGGGATAAAGACCGCAACCAGCGAGACGCTGATCGAGAAGACGGTGAAGCCGATCTCCTCCGCGCCCTTCAATGCTGCTTCGAGGGGCTTCATGCCACTTTCCAAATGCCGCGTGACGTTCTCCATTACGACGATGGCGTCATCCACCACAAATCCAGTCGAAATCGTGAGCGCCATCAGGGAGAGATTGTCGAGGCTATAGCCGAACGCGTACATCACTGCGAAAGTGCCGAGGAGCGATACCGGCACGGCCACACCGGGAATCAGTGTGGAGCGGCCATTACGCAGAAAGACGAACACCACGACGATGACCAGGACGATCGAAATGATCAGAGTCCTTTCCACATCGCTGATCGAGGCCCGGATCGTCGTCGTGCGATCGAGGACAACGGTTATGTCCATGCCTAGCGGAATGGACGCCTTGACCGACGGTAGCTGCGCCTGAATGTTGTCCACCGTCTGGATGATGTTGGCCCCGGGCTGGCGGAAGATGATCAGCATCACCGCTCGCTTTCCGTTCAAATACCCGGCCGCACGGACGTTCTGCACGGAGTCGGTCACGTCGGCGACATCGGACAGCCGCACAGCCGCGCCGTTACTGTAGCCAACGATGAGCGGCTTGTAATCCGCGGCCTGCGAGATTTGATCATTGGCCAGGATGTCGGCGGTCACGACTCCATCGGAAATCTTGCCTTTGGGTTGGTCGGCGTTCTGCAGGCTCAGCACCGATTGCAAATTCGCCAGGGTAAGTCCGTAACTCGCGAGTTGCGTGGGATTTGCGTCAACACGCACGGATGGGAGCGCTCCGCCTCCGGCATTGACCTGCCCAACGCCCTGTATCTGCGACAACTTCTGCTGGATCACCGTGGAGGCTTCGTCATACAGTCTGGCTGGGCCATATTTGTCTGAGGTAAGCCCCAGAATCATGATCGGTGCGTCCGCGGGATTGACCTTGCGGTAGGTGGGGTTTCCCGGGAGGTCGGCGGGCAAATACGATCGTGCGCTATTAATTGCGGCCTCAACATCGCGCGCCGCGCCGTCAATGTTGCGGCTCAGGTCAAATTGAATTGTGACCGAAGTGCTGCCCAACGAGCTTGCGGAGGTCATCTCGGTCACGCCCGCGATATGACCAAACTGGCGTTCCAACGGAGTGGCAACCGACGAGGCCATGATGTCCGCGCTGCCTCCCGGCAAGCTCGCGCTGACGGAGATCGTTGGAAAATCCACCTGGGGCAGGGGCGACACCGGGAGCACCTCGAACGCAATTGCCCCAGTGATGGCAATGGCCACCGTAAGCAGCGTCGTCGCCACCGGCCGGTGAATGAAGGGTGCGGAAATATTCACGTTTGTTCCGCGGGCTCCGGATTGTTTCCGGTTTTTGATTTGTGCGCGAAGCGATGCGCGAGATTGTCAAAGAAGATGTAAATCACGGGCGTGGTGTAGAGCGTGAGCGCCTGGCTCAGCAGCAGACCGCCCACCATCGCGATTCCCAGTGGCTTGCGCAATTCGGAGCCGATGCCGGTCCCCAAGGCCAGCGGCAGGCCGGCCAGCAGCGCGGCCATCGTGGTCATCATAATGGGACGGAAACGGAGTTGGCAGGCCTCATAGATGGCGTCCGTGGCGTTCTTTCCGCGGTTGCGCTCGGCGTCCAGCGCGAAATCGACGATCATGATGCCGTTTTTTTTCACGATGCCGATGAGCAGGATGATTCCGATCAGGGCCACCACGCTCAAATCCTGGCGAAACAGAATCAGCGCGAGCAATGCGCCAACTCCCGCGGATGGCAAGGTCGAAAGAATGGTGATGGGGTGAACAAAACTTTCATACAACACGCCGAGCACGATGTACACGGCCACCAGAGCGGCCAAAATCAGCAGAGGTTCATTGGAGAGCGAGTTCGTAAACGAAGCCGCCGTGCCTTGAAAACCGGCCTGAAGGCTGGGCGGCATGTGCATGTCTTTCTGTGTCTTGTCGACCGCTGTGATCGCGCTTCCCAGCGCGGCATTCCGCGCGAGATTGAAAGATACGGTGATCGCCGGAAATTGACCCTGGTGGGTAATGGCGAGCGGCTCCGTCGTCTTTACAACGTGAGAGAAAGTGTTCAGGGGCACGGCATTGCTCGTGGCCGAAGTGGTCGTTCCCGCGGAAGTTGCTCCCTTGCTCGACGTGGCAGTCGAGGCGCTCGCCGACAGCGCGTCCGCGGGAGGGGCAAGCGTATTTGCCGAGGGCGTGTACAGCCCAGAAGTCGTCAGCGCATTGGACCCCGCCGCGGCCGACCCGGAAGCCGCGAATGAGGAAGAAGCCGCGGTTCCGCTTTGGCCGGACGAGGAATTCGATTGGATGTAGATATGGTTCAGATTGCCGGGGTCTTGCTGAAACTGCGGCACGCTTTCGAGAACAACGTGGTACTGATTCACTTGCGTGTACATCGTGTTGATTTGCCGCTGGCCGAAAGCGTCGTAGAGTGTGTTATCAATTGTCGATGGCGCGATCCCCAAACGCGAAGCGCTCACCCGATCGATTATCAAGGTTACAGCTAGCCCTCCTAACTGTTGATCGGTCGCAACATCTTCCAGTTCTGGCAACTGCTTGAGCCGGTCGACGAAGCGGTTCGTCCAATCGTTCAATTCATTCACATCAGGATCTTCGAGCGTATATTGGTATTGCGTGCGGCTCACCCGGTCATCGACGGTGATGTTTTGCACGGGCTCCATGAACAACTGGATCCCCTGAACCTTGTTCAAATTTGGCTTGAGCCTGCGGATTACCTCCGAGGCGCTGATTTTCCGCTGATCGAGCGGCTTCAGATTGATCGACATCCGGCCGCTGTTGATCGTCGTGTTGGTGCCATCCGCGCCGATGAACGATGAGAGGCTTTCCACGGCCGGATCGGCCAGCACCACCTTGGCGAGTTCCTGCTGCTTCTGCGCCATGGCCTTGGTGCCAATCGCCTGCGGCGCTTGCGAGATTCCTTGGATTACGCCGGTGTCCTGCACCGGGAAAAATCCTTTGGGAATCACGATGTAAAGAAAGACCGTGAGCACCATGGTGATTACGGCGACGATCAGAGTGATCGTCTGATATCCAAGGACGAACTTCAGCGTGCGTCCATAGAACGCGATCATGCGTTCGAACACGCGTTCCGAGGCTTGATAGAAACGTCCCTGTTGCTCTTTCGGAGTGCGCCGCAGGATGCGGGCGCTCATCATCGGCGTGAGCGTCAGGGAAACGACTGCGGAGAAGATAATGGTTACCGCGAGCGTGACGGCGAATTCCCGGAACAAGCGACCCACCACGTCGCCCATGAATAGCAGAGGAATCAGCACGGCGATGAGCGATACGGTCAGCGACAGAATTGTGAAGCCGATTTGCTCCGCGCCCTTGAGCGCCGCTTGCATCGGCGGTTCGCCCTGTTCGATGTAGCGCGAGATGTTCTCAATCATCACGATGGCGTCGTCCACCACGAAACCGGTGGAGATGGTCAGCGCCATCAGCGATAAGTTATCCAGGCTGTAGCCGAGAACGTACATCACTCCAAATGTGCCCACCAGCGAAAGCGGCACGGCCACGCTGGGGATGATGGTGGCGCGCAGACTCCGCAAGAAGATAAAGATAACGATCACCACGAGCACGATCGTCAGGATCAACTCAAACTCGACATCGGAAACGGATGCCTCGATCGCGGTGGTCAGATCGGTCAAGATGGTCACCTGGATGCTCTTGGGCAGGTTGACCTGCAGTTGCGGCATCAGTTGCTTGATGCTCTTGACCACGCTGATTGTGTTGGCCCCTGGCTGGCGTTGCACGTTCACGATCACCGCAGGAGTCTGATTCATCCACGCCGCCTGATCGTTGTTCTCGATTCCATCCACGATTTGCGCTACGTCCGTCAGCATCACCGGCGCACCATTGCGGTACGCCACGACCACGCTTCTGTAATCCTTGCTGCTCACGAGCTGATCGTTGGCGTCGATCTGGTAATCCTGGCTGGCCCCATCGAAATTTCCCTTGGCTGCGTTTACGCTGGCCTGGGTCAATGCGGTCCGCACATCCTCCAAGTTGATCCCGTAAGACGACAGCTGCGCGGGGTTGGCTTGAATGCGCACCGCAGGCTTTTGTCCCCCACTGATGGTTACAAGTCCAACTCCGTTGAGCTGCGAAATCTTGGGCACCAGCCGCGTGTCCACAAGGTCCTCGACCTGCGAAAGGGGCATCGAGCTGGAGGTGATGGCGAGGGTCAGTACGGGGGCGTCGGCAGGGTTTGTCTTACTGTAGATGGGCGGTGCTGGCAGGTTGGATGGCAGGAGGCTTTGCGACGCGTTAATGGCGGACTGGACTTCTTCTTCGGCGACATCGATATCCAGGGTGAGGTTGAATTGCAACACGACAACCGAAGTCCCGCCAGAACTGGTCGAGGTCATCTGGCTCAGACCCTGCATTTCGCCGAATTGCCTCTCCAGCGGAGCCGTAACCGTCGTCGCCATCACATCCGGGCTGGCACCGGGATAAAACGTGAGCACCTGAATCGTCGGATAGTCGACTTCCGGCAACGCGGACACCGGCAGTTGAATGTACCCGACAATTCCGACCAGGAAGATTGCGGCCATCAGCAAAGCGGTTGCTACAGGCCGCTGGATGAATGGACGGGAAGGATTCACGGCACGTTGCTTCCACTCGTGTCCGCGGCGGCGGGCGTGGTCGAAATGACCACCTTGACGTTATTCTGTAACTTATCGAAGCCGCTGTTCGCCACAACATCGCCAGGGTTGACGCCCTCGACCTGCGTCATCCCGGCGTCCGTGACTCCCGGTTTGACGCTGCGCATTTGGGCTACGTTGTTTTGAATTAAGTAAACAAAAGACGCTTGCCCATTTTGTTGTATCGCCGACGCCGGAATCAGGGTCACTCCCTCGAGCGTATTCACCAACAGCCGTGTGTTCACGAACTGGTTCGGGAACAGGGCGTTGTCTTTGTTTGCGAACAATGACCGGCCCTTCACCGTTCCGGTGGTCGTATCGATCTGATTGTCGATGGCCACAAGTTGACCGCTCGCAATTTTCGTCTGGGCCGTGCGATCGAAAGCATCCACGGAAAGCTTGGCTCCCTGCCGTAGGCGCGCTTCGACGGGTCCCATACTGTCTTCCGAGATCGTAAAAACAACGGTTATCGGTTGTAGCTGCGTGATGACGACGAGCGTTTGAGTTCCGGCGGATTGCACCACGTTACCCGGATCCACCAGCCGCAGGCCCACCTGGCCGCTGATGGGAGCGGTGATGTGACAGTAGTCCAGTTGAACCTGATCGTACCTAACCGCGCCAAGGTCATTCTTCACGGTGCCTAGATCCTGCAGCACGAGCTTTTCCTGGTCGGCCGTCTGTTGTTCCGCGATCGCGTTGCGAGCTAGCGCAGCACGGTAGCGGTCCAGATCCATCTGCGCTTGTGCGAGCACGTTCTCATCTCGCTCGAGAGCCCCTTGCGCCTGCAACAGCGTTGCGGCGTACGACCGCGGATCGATATCAACCAGCGGATCGCCCTTGTGAACGAGCTGACTTTCTCTATAGGACACCGTGACGATCAGCCCGGTCACCTGGCTGGTGATGGAATCGGTGTAGACCGGAGTGACGGTGCCGATTGCGTTGAGGTAAACGCCAATGTTGCCTTTTTGGGCCGTGGCGCTGGTGATAGTCACCGCCGCATTTGCGGCACGACTTGCGGCAGCCGCGGCTTTTTCCTTGACCTTATGATGATGCCAAAGCATAGCTCCTCCGGCGATCAAAACCACCGCAACAGCGAGAAGCCAAACCCACCCGTATCGTCTCTTCCGGATGGGATGATCGGGAACCGAATCCGGGGTCTTGGAGGTCGTCGGCATGGTAGACAGCTTCTGGTTGTACCACGATCCTGCCCCTTTGGGTGTTCCCCTGGATGCAATCGCCTGCGAATAATCTCGTTTCGTCACGCGATGAATCGCTTGTGGAAAGGCGACTGCGAGGCGCGACAGCCTCCGAAAATGCCGAACCCGTTTTCGCGCATCCGAGCTTTTTTGAAATCTCAAATCGGCTACGCGCGTTCCATTCTTCAAAGTGAATCCACCAATCGATCGCGATCTATCTCAGCTTCGCACTTCCCGCAATAGTCCTGTCGAGCCGGGTCCATTGTGGGGGTCATTTAGCTTCGGCGTTCGACGCAACGTCAGTGTATGTGTGCGCTCCTCACAATTTGCCGGGACATCGATGGTATAGTCGCCGCCGAAGTTCGGAGGCGATAACTGATGAAAGCTCGGCGGGCGGCTATTCTGTGTATTCTTCTTTTCACCCCCTCTATTCTTGCCCAGGATAAGCCCGTCAACATCGCCTTGAGCGCAGCCTCGACGACGCCGGCCGCATTTTTGCTGGAGAATTTTGCGAAGGATGGATGCGCAAACATTGCGATCGTTCTTGACGAATCGAAAGCCGACTACATTCTGGAAGCCCATGAAGGAGACTTTGAGGGTCCCCGAGGGTCAGAAGGTTCGCACCCGCCGCGGCCCGCGCGACCAAAGGCACAGTACACGCTTTTCCAGAATGGCAAAGCAGTTTTCGGGACGACTCCGATAAGGGAAAAGAGCGCCGTAAAAGACGTTTGCAAGTACCTTCAAAAAAGTTCGTCGAAGTAGCATCAATTCCAGATTGGCGCGCCCGTCAGACTGGTGAACTGGACCGCGGCAAGAAACGCGAACAAGAACGTCGTCTGCGATTTCTCAATCAGAATGGTCCTTCGCAAAAAAAAACGAACTGGTTGGGACCCAGCTTTTCGACTTTGAAATCGTGCAATACGTAGGTGCCACCTTCATTCGAGGGAATAACCACGTTGCTCTCGTTGAAAATTCTGCATCGGGTTCGCGCGTCTGTTTCATCTTTAAGGACTCGGGCACCTCTCGCCTCGCGCCGAAATCGAAGGTCTACGTGTATTCCGTCCGAATTGTCTCTCCAATTGTCCACGTAGGCTTTCCGCATCATCGCTGCCGCATCCTGGTCAAGTTAGATTCAGCGCTGATGCTCGCGGTGTTTGCACTCTTCGAACTTGTAAACTCGTTCGGGATGTTCGCGGGACACTTTCTTGATGTATTTTTTTGCGGCTTCGGCGGTTTCGAAACAGCCCTGGGCGCTCTTGGCGGCTTCGTTCGAACCCGCTGGCCAGGTGAACACTTGCCATCTTCCAGCCATGAGAAGCTCCCCGAACGTGCGAGGTCTCGAACAATTCATTATTCTCTCACGGAGCAACGTTCGGGATCATTTTCCGTTGAGGCCACTGATGATAAAAGCCGCAGAAGCTGCGGCCATGACGAGGGTCGCAAACCATCCCACTATTTGCACGTATCGCGAAGGAGAAAATTCCCCCACCACGGATCGATTGCGTGACATCAACATGAGAATGAGCATCAGCGGAACGGAAACTACCCCATTGATTACAGCCGACCAATACAAAGCGCGAATCGGATTCAATCCGAAAAACGTGAGACAGATACCGATAACCGTCGCTGCCACGATCACCGCATAAAACTTCGGCGCCTCTCGCGGTTTGCATTCGAGACTCGCATGCCACTGGAACGTTTCTGCAACGGCATAAGCCGCCGACCCGGCCAACACAGGAACTGCGAGTAAACCGGTCCCGATGATTCCGATGGCGAAGAGCAGAAATGCAAATTTGCCGGCCAGCGGCAGTAAGGCTTTTGCTGCGTCAGCGGCTGTCGCGATTTCCTTACCTGCACCTGCCACATGTAGAGTGGCAGCTGTGGTGAGGATCACGAAAAACGCAACGAGGTTAGAGAAGCCCATCCCGATCCGAGTGTCGGAAGCGATGCGCTGAAATTCCTTCGCAGCCTCCGATGGTTGCGCGCCCAGAGGTTTCTCCCCTGTGTTTAAGCAGGCATCCTCGGCTTCCTCCGAGGCCTGCCAGAAGAAAAGATATGGGCTGATCGTAGTACCGAGAACGGCTACAAGCGCCATCCAGTAGTCCTTGGACCATGAGACGGACGGGATGAACGTCGCGCGCAGCGCGCTGCCCCATTTCACGTGAGCCAAAAAGGCCGTAGCCACGTAGGCAAAAAGGACCACCGTTAACCATCGGAGGTAGCGGACATATTTTTTGTAAGGGACAAACACTTGTAGCAAGAGCGATAGCGCGCCAAAAGTAGCCACGTAGGCCAAGAGCGGTCCCTTCACGATCAATTGCATCGCGGCGCCCATGGCGGTCACGTCTGCGCCGAGATTGAAGATGTTGGCAGCGCAGAGAAGTATTACGACGCCGTGGAGCATGGGTCTTGGATAGTGTTTTCGCAGGTTCGCGGCTATGCCAACTCCGGTTATCCGTCCGAGACGGCCACAAATCTCCTGAATCGCCGCCATCAGAGGAAACGAGAAGAGCATGGTCCACAACATGCCGTACCCGAACTGCGCGCCAACCTGCGAATAAGTCGCTATGCCGCTCGGATCGTCATCGGCCGCGCCGGTGATTAGTCCAGGACCCAGGCGCAACAATAAATGCTGATGGGCCTTTCGAGATGTGCTCGACTTTTCACGGACGTTATTTTTGGAGGGCCTAGGCATTCGCTCTGACCAGCCCGAGTTTTTTAAACCACCGCGAATGAGAGAGTCTACATCACAACCTCATCGGGCAAGGATGCAACTGGAGGCTCGTAGGGAGCCGTAGGCGACGGGACAGCCACCCTTTGCCGCGCGAACGCCGGCGGCCTATATCCTAGGGCCGAGTGCGGACGCAGTGTGTTATGGACCACCCGCCATTTCTCGATCACCACGTGTGCCTCCCTCGGCGAATAGAAAATCTTTCTCTGGAGTCAGAGACTTCGGAAGCGGTCGCGATTTTCTGGCCAGACGTCGATGATTTCTGCCGGAAAAGGGGAGTCCCACGCCGCCAACAAGAAGATCCAAGAAGCCTCTCAACCTCCAGAGAAAATTCGCGAAATACCAGCCATTCGAACCGCCAATCCGCTGAATTGGAGCAAAAGCGGAGGACGGCGGAACCGAAACTTGTGCGGTTCGAGAGTCGACTAACCTGGTCCCCAAGCGCGCACCGCCCCAAGATGCCGGCTTTCCACCCGATGAAAGCGCGTCGGACCAGCGCGTCAGGGCAAATTCCTGGTCTTCCTGCCGAAGCGCTCCCCCGATGGCTTCTCTCAATCCTTTCGGCTTGATGCTAAAGACTGTCAACGCCGCTGGGTCGCACACTAGCGTGGGGTTGCGCATGCTGTCGACGAGCTTGCGGCCTATGCGAGCGTAAACAGGAGTGACTAGAGACCCAGCCACAAACTAGAAAGGCGAGGCGTTAAGACCGGAACCGGGATCATCCAGCGGTGCAGCCCGCATTTGTACCTCTTGATGGGCATATCCAGCCATCCTCCTCGTGAATTCTCTCTCACGTCGGCTGGTACAAAAAGCCCCGGTCAGGTCACACACCATCGAGGCGGGGGCGTGGAAATCGGCTAAGGCGATACAAGAACTGTTGAGGCACTCCGACATTCGGACGACGATGGATATCTATACGCACACGGTCTGGAATGTGTTGTATCCGTAAGTCCCTTGCTGTCTTAGCTCGGAACTACTGCTGCCCCCGGATTGCCCCCGCGTTTTTGTGACCACTTTCACGCAGTTTTACTCTCGGGCAAAATCATTCGAACAACTTTGCTATTCGCTTCACGCAGTGCCGGTGACGGCCGGCGATGTGCATTCGTGTTTTAACGTAGGTTTTCCCACATTGACTTAAGGACCACTCTTCTGTACCATAAGTCACATAAAGACCATAACTATGGACCTTAAAATGGGACAAAGAGTCAAGGCCAGCCAGCCTGGCAGTGACCTCCCACTACCCGTAGCCCGGGCCTTGCGTAAGCTAGGCCAGGACATCCGCGATGCACGCCGGCGACGGCGCATTCCCGTGGCCGTTGCTGCAGAACGGGCTTCGATCAGCAAGACAACTTGGTTGAAGGTGGAGAAAGGCGATCCCGGCGTCTTGACCGGCACCTACGCGAAGGTCCTCTTTGTTCTGGGGCTTGTCGAGAAAATAGCCCAACTTGCCGACCCGGCAAATGACAGCGTCGGTTTGCGGCTCGAGGAAGAGCAGCTTCCGCGGCGCATTCGCCACAAAAAGGCCAAGCCATCGGTTGGGCTGTAATGGAAAAAGGCGTTCTCACCTATGTCGATCTTGACGGCGTGCCACACTTCGTGGGGCGTTTGTGGGCGCGCGCGCGCCAAAAGAAAGAGAGCGCGTCGTTCGAGTATGATCCCGCATGGCTGCAAAATCCCGTCAGTTTTTCTCTGGAGCCTGCTCTTCAGCTTGGCCCCGGCCCCTTCCACACGGCGGACGACATTCCGATGTTCGGTGCAATCGGCGATTCAGCGCCTGATCGCTGGGGACGAGCGCTCATGAGGCGCATGGAGCGGAGGCGCGCTGATCGTGAAAAGCAACCGCCGCGAACGCTTTTTGAAATTGACTACCTCCTTCTTGTAGACGACCAGACGCGGGCGGGTGCGCTGCGCTTCAAGGCAGAAGAGGGTGGGCCGTTTCTGAGGAAGTCAGAAGCCGAGCGCGTCCCGCCGCTTGTAGATCTTCCCAGATTGCTGTCGGCCGCGCAGCGCGTAATCGACGAGGACGAAACGGATGAAGACCTTCGGCTGCTGTTGGCACCGGGCTCTTCCTTGGGCGGCGCCCGTCCGAAGGCGTCGGTGAGAGAGCAGGACGGCCGACTCGCCATAGCGAAATTTCCGCGCAAGGACGATGAGGTCAGCACTGTGCTTTGGGAAGCAGTCGCCCTAAATTTGGCCGAGAAATCGGGAATAAACGTGGCGTCGGGGCGTGTCGAGAAAGTCGGCAAGAAGCCGGTGCTCGTCCTTCAGCGCTTCGATAGAGAAGGTGTCCAACGCATTCCTTTCCTGTCTGCCATGAGCATGCTTGGGGCGAAAGACAACCAACCGGGTAGTTATCTCGAAATTGTAGATGTTCTTCGGCGATACGGCGCAGCACCCAAGCGCGACATGGAAGCCCTTTGGCGGCGCATCGTCTTCAACATCATGATCTCTAACACCGACGATCATCTGCGGAATCACGGCTTTTTGTACGAAGGACCCGATGGCTGGCGGCTCTCGCCGGCGTATGACCTCAATCCCGTTCCGGTCGACATCAAGCCACGCGTATTGACCACTGCTATCAACGAGGACGACGGAACGGCATCTCTCGACCTCGCGATGGAAGTTGCCGAATATTTTGAACTCGACGCATCAGCCGCCCAGAAAATAGCAACGCGAACGGGCCGCGCGGTTTCGAAATGGCGCTCGGCCGCGAAGCAAATGGGCATCAACGATGCGGAAATCGACAGGATGGCGTCGGCATTCGAGCACGCTGATCTTGAGAAAGCGGCGAAGTTATCGTGACCAGGCGAATGGAGGACAGGGAATGCGAAGACATCACCTTGAACGAGTTTTGTTCGTGGTTGGAAATCGACACTGCGGGGAAAGCACCCAGCTTCGTAGCTTGTTTCGGGACAGCGTTGTGTCCCTCTCCACTGCCCCAGCAGCCGGCAGGCCTGCCGCTCCGATACTTGGTAGTTCTCGCGTGCATGCCTGACCGCGCCACGCCGCCGCTCGGGGCTTAGAAGTTTCCCTCCGCCGCATCCTTTAGAATTTGCTTCTCCAAAGACAGCTCCGCCACCGGCCGCTTCAGTTTGGCGTTCTCCCGCTCTAGTTCCTTGAGTCGCTTGGCTTGATCGAGTTTTAATCCGCCGAATTCCTTCCGCCAGCGGTCGTAGGTCTGTGCGGTGATCTCGGCTTCCTTGCAGGCTTGCGGTGTGGTTTTCCCGTTGGCCAGTTCGACTTCAACCTGCCGCAACAGTGTCACGATCTGCTCCGGCTTGTATTTCTTCATCGGC
>Ga0302326_10018378_pt1 | contig 14500 bp, 9 predicted proteins | sample Palsa_T0_3_FD_202264 | JGI IMG/M metagenome (GOLD analysis project Ga0302326, IMG submission 202264) | Peat permafrost microbial communities from Stordalen Mire near Abisko, Sweden - Palsa_T0_3 | ecosystem: Environmental > Terrestrial > Soil > Palsa > Peat permafrost | place: Sweden: Abisko... | reverse complement strand
CATGACCGTCATGGGTGTCTCGCAACTGGTGGCAGCTCCGCTTGCGACCATCGCCGACCGCCGCCTGCCTGCCTCCTGGGTCGTCACGTTCGGCTTCGGTTTGTTCGCCGCCGGCGCATTCGCCAACGCGTTCCAAACCCCAACGACCGATTTCGCCGGCCTCCTGATCCCGCAGATCCTGCGCGGAACCGCACTCCTGTTTTGCATCCTCCCGATCACGAACGTCTCCCTTGGGCTCTTACGCCCGGAACAACTCTCGAACGCAAGCGGCCTCCTCAACCTCTTGCGCAACCTGGGCGGCGCCGTCGGCATCGGCCTCGTCGATACCATCATCAACGTGCGACCCGCGACGATCGCGAAGCACTTGCTCGACGAACTCGTACGCGGCAGCGCATCGGCCGCCGCGTTCGTTGGCATCCCATCCAACCTGCTCAGCGGCGTCGATATCGCCCACGCCGATCCCGCCGACATCGCCTTCGTCAAGCCGATCATCGCCCGCGCCGCGGCAACGATCGCCTTCAACGAAGCCTGGATCCTGATCGGGAGCGTGCTGGCCCTGTCGCTCTTGCTCGCGCCGTTCCTACGCCGCACCGCAACGACCGTCCCGATCCGCTCTTTTTCGCCATCGACCGAAACCTTCGGACGCGACGTTGCGACCCGCGCTTCGTAGCGCCGCCCTCGCCCTCGCGCTCTGCTGCGCATCGTCCGCAGCGCTGCCCGCCGGCGCGGAGACGCTTCCGCGCCTCGAAGCCGACGCGCTCGGGGGCACCCACGTCGTGCTGCCGACCGACGCCGCCGGTAAACCGCTGATCCTCCTGCTTGCCTTCACCCGGGAATCCGAAGGCGACATGAAGTCGTGGACCCGGCGCCTCCTCGAGGACCACACCGCCGAAAGCGCCGTCGTCTACGTCGTCGTCGTTGCCGACAAGACGGTCTTTTTCTCGCACCATCACATCCGCAGCATCGTGGAAAACTCCGCCATCGGAACCAAGGCGCAGATCGAGAGCAACGTCCTCGTCACCTTCGACGGAACCGGCTGGCGCCAGCTCGTCCCGCCCGGCGACAAGAAAACCGCCGGCATCGTCGTCTGCGACCCGGGCGGCGACATCGTCTACGCCAAACGCGAGCCCTACAGCGACGCCAACCTCGCCGAGGTGGAAAAGGCCGCCAAGTAGAGCCGCCTGTCACGCTGAGCGAAGCCAAAGGGCGCTTCGAAGGCCTGTCCTGAGCTTGTCGGAGTGCGCGGCCATGTCGTGGCGCCTATGGTCGCGCTCCCACGAGCTCGGCGACTCGGCTGCCCTTCGACTGCGCCCTTCGGGCTTCGCTCAGGGTGACAAAGGGGGAGGATACACCTTTAATCCGACGGCCGCTTTGATTGACTTCCCGGCGGCGGAGGGGTACAATCGTCGTCTATGCCCCGCGGAAAATAGAACGGAGAATTCAGGGATCGGCCGGCGCGGCCGGGCCCTGTTTGCTTTTAGTAGGCGCGTGGTGTTGGGGTGCCGTGGCGGAACGGCCCCGTTTTCAGTGAGGAATGGATGAATCTTCTCGACGTCAATAATTTCGATGCGATGCGCATCGGGCTGGCTAGCCCCGAGCAAATTCGCGCCTGGTCCTTCGGTGAAGTAAAGAAGCCGGAGACGATCAACTATCGCACGCTCAAACCTGAGCGCGACGGCTTGTTTTGCGAGAAGATCTTCGGGCCTACCAAAGACTGGGAATGCCACTGCGGCAAGTACAAGCGCATCCGTTTCAAGGGGATGATTTGCGATCGCTGCGGCGTCGAGATCACCCGTGCCAAGGTGCGGCGCGAGCGGATGGGCCACATCGAGCTGGCGACGCCGGTCACCCATATTTGGTACTTCAAGGGCGTGCCTTCGCGCATCGGCATCCTGCTGGATATGTCGCCGCGGCAGCTCGAGAAAGTCATCTACTTTGCCGCGTACATCGTCATCGATCCCGGCAATACGTCGCTGCTCAAGCGCGAGATCCTGACCGAACAGAAGTATCGCGAGTCGCGCGAGAAATTCGGCAACGGCTTTAAAGCCGGCATGGGTGCCGAAGCGATCCGCGAGTTGCTGCGCGACCTTCCGCTGCGCAAGCTCCAAGAAGACCTGCGTAAGGAATTCAAAGAGACGACCGGCCAGAAGAAGATCAAGGCGATCAAACGCCTCGAGGTCGTCGAAGCGTTCTTGAACTCGGGCAACAAGCCCGAGTGGATGATCCTTTCCGCCGTTCCGGTGATCGCGCCCGAACTGCGCCCGATGGTGCAGCTCGACGGCGGTCGCTTCGCCACGTCGGATCTCAACGATTTGTATCGCCGCGTGATCAACCGCAACAACCGTTTGAAGCGATTGCTCGAGCTGAGCGCGCCCGAAATCATCATCAAGAACGAAAAGCGCATGCTGCAGGAAGCAGTCGACGCGCTGATCGACAACGGCCGCCGCGGCCGTCCCGTCACGGGGCCCAACAATCGTCCGCTCAAGTCGCTTTCCGACATCCTCAAGGGCAAGCAGGGCCGCTTCCGTCAGAACCTGCTCGGCAAGCGCGTCGACTATTCCGGCCGTTCGGTTATCGTCGTAGGCCCGAACCTCAAGCTGCATCAGTGCGGCCTTCCCAAAGAAATGGCGCTCGAGCTCTTCAAGCCGTTCGTGATGAAGAAGTTGGTCGATCGCGGCCAAGCGCACAACATCAAGAGCGCGAAGCGCATGGTCGAGCGCGTGCGCCCCGAGGTCTGGGACGTCCTCGACGAAGTGATTCGCGAGCACCCGGTTCTGCTCAACCGCGCACCGACGCTGCACCGCCTCGGCATTCAGGCCTTCGAGCCCGTGCTCGTCGAAGGTAAGGCGATCCATCTGCATCCGCTGGTCTGCACGCCGTACAACGCGGACTTCGACGGCGACCAGATGGCCGTCCATCTTCCGCTTTCCGCAGGAGCACAGGCGGAAGCGCGCATCCTGATGCTGTCGTCCAACAACATCTTGCAGCCCTCGTTCGGTCAGCCGGTATCGATCCCGACCCAGGACATGGTCCTCGGGCTCTACTACCTCACCTTCCAAAAAGACGAGTACAAGGGGCCGGCCAAGGGCGCGATCTCGGACGACGCGCTCGAACCGTCGCGCGGCGCCAAGAGCGGCACCTCTGCCCATCACGCGGCGACCAACGCCACCGATGCAGCCGGCGAGCGCCTGCAGGCATTCGAAGACCTCAACGCTGCCGTCATCGCCTACGAGCACAAGCAGATCGGCTTGCAGCAGTGGATCAAGGTCCGCTGGCAGGGCAAACTCGAGCGCACGACCGTCGGCCGCGTCATCTTCAACGATGCCTTCCCGAAATCGTGGAACGAGAGCTTCCGCAACCACACGATCGACAAGACCGCGCTCAAGAAGCTGATCACCGAGTGCTATCGCCGCCACGGCAACGCGGAAACCGCCGCGTTCCTCGATGCGATCAAAGGCCTCGGCTTCCGCTACGCGACCCAGTCCGGCACGACGGTGTCGATCAGCGACATCGTCGTCCCCGACGCGAAGTTCAAGATCCTCGACGACGCGCAAGCGGAAGTCGATAAGCTGCATGAGTTCGTCGACACCGGCTTCATGTCGCAAGACGAACAGTACAACAAGACGATTCAGGTCTGGTCGAAGGCCTCGGAAGAGGTTACGGCCGCGATGCAGGCCGCGCAAAACCCGCTCAACCCGGTGTTCATGATGGCAACCTCGGGCGCGCGCGGTTCGATCAGCCAGGTCAAACAGCTGGGCGGCATGCGCGGCTTGATGTCCGACCCCTCGGGCCGAATCCTCGAGATCCCGGTCAAGGCTTCGCTCAAAGAAGGCCTGACGGTTCTGGAGTACTTCATCTCGACGCACGGCGCGCGTAAGGGTCTCGCCGACACGGCGCTGCGCACGGCAGACTCGGGCTACCTCACGCGTCGTCTCGTCGACGTCGCACAGGACGTCATCGTACGCGAGGAAGACTGCGGCACCCCGGCGGGCATCACCGTGTACGACATCGGCGTGGGCAAGGAAATCATCGAACCGCTCGTCGACCGCATCATCGGCCGGCGCGCCGCTGAGGACGTCAAAGATCCGGAGAAGCCGCGCACCAAGCTCGTCGCTCGCGACGAAGAGATCGACGAAGAGAAGGCCGCGCTGATCATTTCCAATGGGATCAAGACGGTCAAGATCCGTTCGGTGCTCACGTGCCAAGCTAAGTTCGGCGTGTGCGCGATGTGCTACGGGCGCAATCTCGCCACCGGCCGCAAGGTCGACATCGGCGAAGCCGTCGGCATCATCGCGGCGCAGTCGATCGGCGAACCGGGTACGCAGCTTACGCTGCGCACCTTCCACACCGGCGGCGTCGCAACGGAAGACATCATCACGGGTCTGCCGCGCGTCGAGGAAATCTTCGAAGCACGCAAGCCCAAGGGGAAGGCAACGATCTCGACGGTGACCGGAACGGTCCACATCACCGAGGAGAAGGGCAAGCGCGTCATGGTGGTCACCGACGCCCACGGCGAAGCGCACGAGTTCGACGTGCCGTACAACACGCGCTCGTACGTGCAAGAGGGCGCCACCGTCACGGCGGGCGATCCGCTCAACGAAGGCTCGCTCGACCCGCACGAGATCCTCGAGTACAAGGGCGAGAACGCGCTCCAGCAATACCTCGTTCAGGAAGTCCAGAAGGTCTATCGTTCGCAAGGCGTCGACATCAACGACAAGCACATCGAGACGATCGTTCGCTCGATGCTGCGCAAGGTCAAGATCGTCGACGGCGGCGACACGCGGATGCTTCCGGGCCAGCTGATCGAATCGGCCGCGTTCGCGGACGAGAACGTCAAGATGAAAGAAGAAGGCAAGAAGATCGCGGAAGGCAAGCCCGTGCTGCTGGGCGTTACCAAGGCATCGCTTGCGACCGAATCGTTCCTTTCGGCCGCTTCATTCCAAGAGACCACGCGCGTGCTCACCGATGCCGCGATCAAAGGCAAGCACGATCCGCTGCTCGGCCTCAAGGAAAACGTCATCATCGGCAAGCTGATTCCGGCCGGCACCGGGATGTCGCGCTACCGCAACATCACGATCGAGCCGGAAGGCCAGGATCTCGACGACGAGGGCCGTCCCAAGGGGGCGTTCCTCGACGCCGCCGACTACGGTCTCGAGCCCGAGCCCGTGCTCGCCGGCTCGAAGCTCGTCAGCGGCTTCCAAGACCGCCGTCCGCCGCTCGAGCAAACGGTGCACTACGAGGGAGACTACGAAGGCGACGTCGCGGTCGTCGCTCCCCCCAAGAGCACGCAGTACAAGCCCAAGGGCATCAACCCCGAAGACCTGTAATCCTTCGACAGGCTCAGGATGACACGCCCTCATACTGTAACCGAGGTCACGCGCGACAAAACGCGTTTTTGAGCCGATAGTCACAGCAGAGATGCTAGGATCACGCGAAAGCCGGCCGCCCGAATGACGGCTCGGCTCTCATCCACGTTCTCGGGAGTGCGCGACTATCGAACGGCGTTTGTAACGATCGCGCTGCTCGTTGGGATGATCGTCGTCGCCGTGACGGGGCTGTTGTCCACGAAAATCGGAGAACAAGCCGGCCGCGTTTCGCTGACCGTGCGCGAGCGCGAGGGGCTGGCGTACACGACGCGCATCATTGCGACCGTCCGCGCGCTGCGCGATCTGCGCGATACGCTCGAGTTCGAGCGCAAGGACGATCCGGCCAAACGCGCCACCGTGTCGGCCGCCCTCGCCTCCCTCGAGTCGTACGAAGGGGTTTCGGGCCGGCCGTTCGAGTTGAGCAAGCGCGTCGCCGTCCTCGACGGCGAATGGGAGAACGTCCCCAAGGGGGCGCGCGCCGCGGACGCGGTCACCGACGTCCTCGATAGCGCTTCGAGCCTCTCGGAAGTCGCGGGCGATCGCTCATCGCTCGTGTCGGATCCCGACGGTTCGACGGCGGCCATGATCGATGCATACGGAATCCAGTTGCCGAGCATCGCGGGTCGCATCGACGATGCGAAGCTCGCGTTATATCACGCGCAATCGGCGGGCCCCCTTTCCGAAACCGATCGCGTTTCGGCCGCGACCCTGATCGGCGAGTCGCGCCAAGCTTATTCGAGCGCGCGCGAAGAGCTGGCGAATGCGGCCCGGACCTTCGGCAATCAGCCGGAGCTCGAGGCTCAGTTCGACGAAATCGGCGCGCGTCTCGACGACTTCACCACGGTCTTAGACTTCACGCACCCCGCGAGCGCGAGCGCGCGTTCGAGCGCGGAGGAGCTGCGGCACGCAGCGGACGCAGTCACAGATACGGTCGAGAGCGCCTATGCCCAACTCGGTTCGGCGATCGGCGCGCGCCTCGATCAGCGTCTGAACGCCGAAGCGTCACTGCTCGCATGGTTGCGCTACGGCTTGGTCTCGACCGACGTGCTCGGGCTCGTGGTCCTGGTGTGGCTCGGGCTGTCGATGCGGCGCCGGCACCTGCGGTCGGTCGCTCGTTCGCAGCGCGAATTGACCCGCCTCGAAGCCGAACTCGAACAGCGGCGCGCGCTCGAGGCGCTGGCCGTGACCGAAGCCCACTTCCGTGCCGCCTTCGACCGCTCGTCGATCGGCGTCGCCGTGCTCGACCGCGAAGGCAACGTCCTGCGCACGAACGCCCGCATGCATCAGATGATGGATCCGATCGATGCGGAAGCCGTCGGCGCAAAGGCCGTTGACTACGGGCGCCTCTTCAAGGGCGAGATCGAATCGTTTACGACCGAAGTGTATCGCGGCGGGGCCGACGCCTGGTTCGAAGCCACCGTCTCGCTCGTGCGCGACGACGACCACTCGCCGCGCTTCGCCATCTCGATGCTCAAGGACGTCACCGAGCGAAAGAAGCTCGCCGACCGATTCCGCCACGAAGCGACCCACGACGCCCTGTCCGGCCTCCCGAACCGCGCATGTTTCAACGAGCACGTCGAATCGGCGCTGGCCGCGGAAGCGCCGGGCGTGCGTGCCGTGCTCTTCGTCGATATCGACGAATTCAAGCTCGTCAACGACAGCTTTGGCCACGCAGTCGGCGATCGCGTCATCATCTGGTGTGCCGAGCAACTGCGCTCGAGCGTCCATCCCGGAGACTTCGTCGCGCGTCTCGGCGGCGACGAGTTCGCAGCGTTCATCACCGGCCGCGATCGCGGCCACGTTGAGGAAACCGCCCGCGGCATCTGCGACGCGCTCTCCGAAACGCTGGTCCTCGACGGCCGCGACATCTTCGTCGCCGCGAGCGTCGGCATCGCGTTCGTCGCCGACTCGTACGCCGGCGTTGAAGAGATCTTGCGCGACGCCGACACCGCAATGTATGCCGCCAAGAGCGGCGGCCAAGCGCGCTATGCCGTCTTCGACCGCTCGATGCGTGAAGACGTTTCGCGCCGGGTGGCGCTTTCGGTACAGCTGCGCCGGGCGCTCGAACGCAATCAGTTCCACCTCGTCTATCAGCCGGTCGTTTCACTGCAGACGGGCATCATCGACTCGTTCGAAGTGCTGCTGCGGTGGGAGCACCCCGATCTCGGGATGGTGTCGCCCGTGGAATTCATCCCGCTTGCGGAAGAACTTGGTTTGATCGTGCCGATCGGACGCTTCGTCCTCGATCGCGCCTGCCAGCAGTTCGCGCAGTGGAAGCGCGACTTTCCGAACCAGCGCCCGCGCTGCATCTCGGTCAATACCTCGGTCCGCGAGATCGCGCAGAACGACTTCGTCGACTCGGTGCGCGAGACGCTCGCGCTGCACGGCATCGAACCCGAGGAGCTGATCCTCGAAGTCACCGAAAGCACCGTGCTCGCCAGCGGCCGGTCCTCGACCGGTCCGCTCGAACGCCTCAAGGCGATCGGCGTCGGCCTCGCGATCGACGACTTCGGCACGGGATTCTCGTCGCTGCGCTACCTGCAGCAGTTCCCCTTCGACGTCCTGAAGATCGACCGCTCGTTCGTCGGCGGCGAAGACGGCAACCTCGCGAGCGAAGCGATCGTGACGATGCTGCTCTCGCTCGCAGCAGCCGTCGGCGTGACCGTTACCGCCGAAGGCGTGGAAACGGCCGAACAGGCGCAGCGCCTGCGCGAACTCGGCTGCGAAGAAGTCCAAGGCTATTTCTTCGGCCGCCCGACCCGCGCCGGCGACGTGCCGGATCTGTTTTACCGCGTCGCCGCAGTCGCGAGCTAAGCTTAGGTCAACTTTCCTACGTCACGAATGGAGCGGCAGTCCGCCGTCGGCGTCCTGTTCTCCGTCTAGGTCTTCGTCGGATTCGAGGCCAGGGTCGTCCGCGTCGCCGAACTGCCCGGTCTCCTCATCGGGTACCGGGTCGCCCGGCTTGGGACGGTCTCCGCCGTAAGGTCCTTCACCTAATGTCATAGTGCAAGGATTCCATCTAAAGCGATTCTCGCCTAGCGTTTTACGGCGACATCATGCGCCGGCGCGGGTGGCGGATCGCGCTCGGTACGGGCACGCGCGTTCCGGCGATTTCGGACGCCGTCATGCCGTCGAGCGCCGAGATGTGTGCGGTGAGCGCGTCGATCTGAGCGTACATGTACTCGAAGTTCATCTTGTCGATTTCGCCGTTGGGAGAACCGGTCAGCAGGTAGGCCGGCCCCAAGATGAATCCGTTGGTCGGAATGTTCAAGGCATTGAGCGCTTCGCCGAGGCCGAAGAACGCGACGGGATTGCCGCACACGGTCGGCTCGGCGCCGGTCCCTTGGACGGCGGCGAGGATCGAATTCGCGATGCCCGTGTTTTGGGTTTGGGCGAACCCGTAGTCGTTGCTGCCCGTGTAGGCGTAGGTGCCGCTCGCGTTGTCGAGCCACTGCTGGCAACCGAGATGTTCGATCGTGACGCATGCGACGGCGTTGGCAATGATGTCCGGACGCTGGGCGATCCACATTCCGGAGGGGACGTCGGGCTCGTCCATGTGGCCGGTCGCCATGACGAAGACGAGCGTCTTTTGGCGCGCGCTCTTCGGCATGCGCGCGAAGTAGCGCGCGATCGACAGCAGCGCGACCCCGCCGTTTTCTTCGAAGACGTTCGGGCCGTCGGTATGGGTGTTGATGATGATCGTCTCGGCGCTCATGCCGGGCAGCGTCGCGATCAGCGTCTCGGTCGTCGCGTTTTCGTAGATCGTCGCGTCGAGCGTGAGCGATGCGGTCGTGCCGCCGGCGAGGGCCAACTCTCGCACCATCGACGTCTGGCTCTGCGGAACGAACAGGGTCGGCAGCTCGCCGCGTGCGATCGTAAAGGGCTGATACTGATAGGCGGCTTGGGCGTCGGAGATGTTCGTCCAGCCGACGATCGCGCCGAGCGCACCGGCCGACGACAGCTCGCCCATGCCGGGAACTTCGCTGACGAAACCCGGCAAGAAGATGAACGAGAAGCCCGCGTTGATCTCCGTCGGCGCGACCGTCCCCGTGGGGTACGTTCCGAACGGAACGAATAGCGCGGCCAGCGACAAGGGCGGCATCGCGAAGTCCAGGTAGACGATGCTGCCGTTGGCGTTCGTGGGCACGACGATCGCGTCGGCGGTTCCGCCGTAGGTCAACGGCGCCGTGACCCCACCGGCCGGTGTTTGGCCCGAGCGCACGTAGTACGACGAGACCGTAACGGGGCTCGACGCGCCCCCCGTCGGCCCCATCGAGAGCGCCGTCGAGTTCGCGTCCCAGCGCGAAAACTTGTACTGATAGGTCTGCGTGAGCAGGCCCGCCGCTTCAAATTCGTTGTGCAGAAAGTTGATGTAGTTGACGTGCGCGGGATTCCCGGTGTAACGCGGCCCCTGCGACGACATCCACTCGATCCACGACTGCACCTGGTTCGGGGTCACCGTGAATTCGCGATGAATGCGCTGCGCCGCGGGCCTCTGCGCTGCGAGTACGGTTCGCGCATCGACGGGAAGCGTCGAGAAGGCCGGAATAAACGACGCGCTCGCACCGAGTTTGAGGAAACGCTTGCGAAGCAATCCCACGATATTGTCCCCTTTAAGATCGGGGCGGCTAGGCCCCCCGATTCCCCCCAAAGCGGCGGCGGAAGGTCCGGCGCACGCGCAGCGCACGGGACGCCCCGCTATGGCCGCGAGCGGTGCCCGGACGGTACGAGCGAACGCGCGTGCCGTCGAAGAGCACGAGGTTGTTCGCTTCGAGCATCCCTGCGAAGGTGGTCGCGGCCGTTGCGGTCGGCCCCGCGACGACGATCGATCCGCTCGCTTGGTCGGCGTTCTCGTAGTCGGCGAAATAGGCCGTGCCATCGAGATCGACCGCGAGGTTTTGCGGATCGTCGAGTCCCGAGCTGACGCTGCGCGTCGGCGTCGTGCCGAGCGGCGCGTAGACCGAAAGCGTGTGCGAGGTGTCCGTCGAGAGCGAGCTATCGGGTAGCAGCGTGGCGCTGCTATTTGCCACGTAGACGTTTCCGCCGGCGTCAAAATCGAGCCCGGTCGGATTGGCGGCGCCGCTCGACGCTTTGAGTTCGGTGCCGCCGGTCTCGTAGATGTAGAGCCCGTTGTTGGTGTCGCTCGCTTCGTAGGTCCACTCGCCGACGTACAACGTACCGTCGCCCGCAACGGCCATGACGTTCGGCGTGAAGTTCGTGCCCGCGGTTGCGATTTGTTCCACGATCGTTCGGCTCGGCGTCGAGCTACCCGGCGGGATGACGTCGTACTGGATCTGACCCGAAGCCGTGTCGTACGGAACGTAGAACGTCCCGTCGTTCGCCACGGCGCCCCCGAGCGTGCCGAGCGTTTCGTTCGGGTACGTCAGCGTGCGGCTGGGCGCACCCGTGACGCCGGGATCCCAGATGTCGTAGATCGCGATGGCGTTCCCGCTCCCGTCGGTCCCGGCGCCTGCGGCGACGAGCGTACCGTTGGTCCCGGTCAGGATGAGCTGCGGCATGGCCGAGGTCGGCGCATAGCTCGCGTTCGGATAGTTCGTTCCGATCGCGTAGCGAGCGATCGTGACGACGAAGTTATTCGTCACCAGGATATACGCGTTTGCGGAGTTGTCGAGGCCGACATAGTCCGCACCGGTCGAAGTCGCGAACGTATCGGTGAGCGTCCCGGTCTGCGAGAAGACCTCGACGCCGCCGCTCCCGATGGAAGCAAACACGCTGTCGGTTGCTATTGCAAGCGGCGTAGCGGACGGCGTCGGCACCGGCGTCGGGGTAGGGATGGGCGTCGGCGTGGGGATCGGTGTCGGCGTGGGTGTCCCCGAGCGGCAACTCGGCGACGACGGGCATGACGACGGCGTCGGCCCCGCGCCGTGGGGTACCGGAGCACCGTTGGTCGTGCCCGCGCCGCAGCCGGCCGCGGCGACGAGGAGCAGCAATCCAAACGCCCGCCGAGTCGATCGGCGCAGACGAGCAACTGACATCGACGTCACAAGTTTGGTACTTTATTCCATGCGCCTGCATACTCCCAGGAAAGCTCCAGGACTTCTCCCGCGGATTGCGCGTTAATCAGTTCACTATGAAAGCTATCCTAACGGGCGGCGCCCTCGCGGCGCTCATTCTCCTTGCCCCACTCGCTGCAGGCGCACAAGACGTGCCCACGTACGCTCAGCCGCCGGCGCCGAGTTCCGCCGACATCCAAATCCGCGGCCGCATCTCGAGCTTCGACGGCATGTACGCGCTGTCGGTCCGCGACGAAAAAGGTTACATCGACAACGTTCAGCTCCACCAGGGAACGATCATCAATCCGACCGGGCTGACGCTCGAGCCGGGCATGATCGTCAGCATCCTGGGCTACAACGCCGGCAATTACATCGACGCAAACGAGGTCGATACCCCGTACACGTACTACGGCGGCGTGCCGTGGTACGCGGGTCATCCCTGGAATTACTACGGACCCTCGGTGAGCTTCGGCTTCTTTTTCGGCGGCGGTGCCACATGGTGGCACGGCGGTTACTTCCGCGGCCCCTACCACTACTACGGCGGCACGCGCGTCTACTCGAACGTGCACGTCAGCGACGTCGTTCGTTCGAACCCCGGGACGTTCCACGGCCACGCGTTCGTGGCGCCGGCAGCGCACGGCGGGTACTATCCGCACGGGAGCCGCGGTAGCACGAGCCACGGTCGCGGGCACTAGCCCTTCGCGACCCACCGAGGGTTCCACCCGGTGACGGGAAAAGCCGGAAGCGTATGAACCAGCGTCATTACGCCTTCTGGCCCCGTCGCCGGCCGCACTCGTTTCCGATCCCGGTAACGAGCCTGGCGCTCAATTTACGCAGTGCGGCGGAGCGTTACCCCAAGCACGACGCGATCGTGTACTACGACACGCCGATCTCTTACGATCGCGTGTGGCGCGAGGTCGAGGCGCTGGCCGGTTATCTGCAAACGACCGCCGGCGTCAAGGCAGGCGATCGCGTGATCCTGGACATGCAGAACTCGCCGCAGTGGGCGATTGCATATTACGCGATTTTGCGCGCGAATGCCGTCGTCGTGCCGCTCAACCCGATGGCCGTGACGGCAGAGCTAGAAGTGTACGCAGAAGACAGCGGAGCGACGGTCGCGTTCGTGGGTCAAGAGCTGCTCGACCGCATGCGTCCGCTCGTCGGCGAGCAGCTCGCCTGCGTCATCGTCGCGGCGTACTCAGACTACGTCACGCGCGCGACCGACCTGACGTTGCCGCCCGCGGTTGCGGCGCCGGCCCTCGCGCTCGATGAAGTCGGCATCGTCGCTTGGCGCGACGCGCTCGGTGCCGATCAACAGCCGGGACCGATCACCACGGGCGATGAGGATATGGCGCTGTTGCCCTACACGTCGGGTACGACGGGGCGTCCGAAAGGGTGCGTGCACACGCACCGCTCGGTTCAAACGACGACGTATTCGATCGTGGCTTGGGGCGGCGCAGGGACGGCGGGCGGCAAGATTCTCTCCACCTTGCCGTTCTTCCACGTCACCGGTATGACCGTCGATTTGAACGCCGCGTTCCTAACCGGCTCGACGCTGATCATGCTGACCCGCTGGGATGCGCCGACGACCTTGAAACTGATCGAACGCTACGAATGCGATTCGATGACGGCGATCAGCACGATGGTCGTCGATCTGCTCGCGCAGCCCGATTTCCGGCCGGAGCGCATCGCGTCGCTCGGGCACCTTGGCGGCGGCGGCGCGCCGCTCCCCGCGGCCGTCGGCGAGCAATTGCAGGGTCGCCTCGGCCTCACCTACATGGAGGGGTACGGCCTCACCGAAACGATCTCGATGACCCACGCGAACCCGCCCGATCACACCAAGCTGCAGTGTCTAGGCATTCCGACCTTCGGGGTCGACTCGCGGGTCATCGATCCCGACAGCGGCCGTGAGCTCGGGGTGAACGAGACGGGCGAAATCGTCATCTTCGGGTCGCAAGTGATGCGCGAATACTGGCATCAGCCCGAAGCGACGGCGCAAGCCTTCATCGAGATCGACGGCAAGCGCTTTTTCCGCACCGGCGATTTAGGATTCATCGATGATGAAGGCTATTTCTTCATGGTCGACCGGCTCAAGCGGATGATCAACGCGGCCGGCTTCAAGGTGTGGCCCGCGGAAGTTGAAACCAAACTGTTCGCGCATCCGGCGATCAAGGAAGCGTGCGTCATCGGCTCGATCGATGCGCGCAAAGGCGAAGTCGTCAAGGCCCTCGTCGTGCTGCGCGAGGGTGCGAGCGCGACGCCGGATGAGATCATCGCCTGGTCGCGCGATAAGATGTCGAACTATAAGGTTCCCGCGATCGTTGAGATCGTGGAATCGCTTCCGCGCTCGGGTACGGGTAAGGTGCAGTGGCGCGAGTTGCAGGAACGCGAAAATCAAAAGCAATTCGCTCATAGCACCACGTAAGGGAACGTCATGAAGATCATCGCCCTCTCCGCAGCGCTGCTGGCGTTTGCGGCCGGACCCGCCTGCGCCGCCGACGTCACGCTGCACGCGGACATGGACACGACGGCCTCGTTCAGCGTGAAGCACTATACGCTCACGACGGTGGCGGGAACGATCGGCGTCAAGGAAGCGACGATCGTCGCCGGCGACGATCACGTCATCAAGGAGGCGAGCGCGACGCTCGATCTCAACGCGCTCGACACGCATTCGTCCGATCGCGATGGCGATCTGAAGTCGGACAAGTGGTTCGACGTCGCGACGTATCCCACGATGACGTTCAAGAGCACCAAGGTCGACCCCGGGAGCGACGGTGCGATGACGGTCTCGGGCGACCTCACGTTCCACGGTGTTACCAAACCCGTGACGCTGGCAGCGAAGTACGAAGGCTCCGTCAAGGACGGGCGCGGCCGTACGCACGTGGCCTACTCGGCGACCGGGACGCTCGATCGCACGGCCTGGAACCTCGGCACGAGCTTCCCCGCGCTGCTCGTCGGTGACGACGTCACGATTACCTTAGAGTTTGAGGCTATCGAAGGATAGCGCGCCGCCCCGCGCGCAAGCTACGCGCATGAAGCGTCTCTTAAGTGTGTTCGCGGCCGCTGCTTTGCTGGCCGCCTGCACGAAGTCACAAGACACGTCGGCTCAGAGCTCCGGCT
>Ga0302326_10018375_pt1 | contig 14501 bp, 10 predicted proteins | sample Palsa_T0_3_FD_202264 | JGI IMG/M metagenome (GOLD analysis project Ga0302326, IMG submission 202264) | Peat permafrost microbial communities from Stordalen Mire near Abisko, Sweden - Palsa_T0_3 | ecosystem: Environmental > Terrestrial > Soil > Palsa > Peat permafrost | place: Sweden: Abisko... | reverse complement strand
TTTGCGTTTTGTGCCTACGTCCAGCGCACGAGCGTTGCGATCGCGGCGGAACGCATGATGCCGGAACTCGGCCTGACGCAGGTCGAGATCGGTTGGCTGTTGACGGTCTTTCTTGTCAGTTACACGGTGTTTCAGCTCCCCGGCGGCGCGATTGGCCAGCGCTGGGGCGCGCGCCGCACGCTAGTCTTTGTGAGCGCACTTGCGCTGGTTGCGACACTGGCCACGGCCGTGCTCCCGTCGATACTGACGGGAGCGACGCTCTTTGTCTCGCTCCTCGTAGCGCGATTCACGCTCGGTGTCGCCCAGTCCCCCATCTTTCCGGCGGCCTCGGGTGTTATCGAGAATTGGTTTCCAAGCGCTCGCTGGAGCTTCCCGCAGGGACTCATGAATACCGGCATCAACCTCGGCGCAGCAGTCACTCCGCCGCTGGTTGCGTGGTTGATGCAAACGGTGAGCTGGCAGTTCGCGCTCGTGGTTACGAGTATCCCGCTGCTCGGCCTCACCGTGTACTGGAGCCGGCGCGCACGTGATGTGCCGGTCGACGACCTCAGGGTCTCTGCCGAGGAATTGGCCGAGCTCCGCTTTAACCCGCCGCCTGTAACTGCAGCCCCGACGATGCAGCGAATGATCGGTCTCCTGCGTGACCGTGACCTGTTCCTGCTCACGCTGTCATATTTCTTCATGAACTACGCGTTTTATCTGCTGACGTTCTGGTGTTTTCTGTATTTCGTCCAAGAGCGCCACTTCACTGTACTCGACAGTGGTTGGCTTACCGCCGCACCGTTCGGTGCCGCTGCTGTCGGTGCCGCTGTTGGCGGGCAATTCAATGATGTGCAGTGTCGACGGCTGGGCGAGCGCTGGGGCTTCCGCGGCGTCCCACTCATCGGGCTGCCCATCGCCGCTGTAGCGCTCTACCTCGCCGTGCAGGCGGCGAGTCCGTTTTGGGCGGTCGCCGCGCTCTGTATTGCCTTCGCGAGCATCGAACTGACTGAAGGTCCCTATTGGGCGGCGACAATGCGAGTGGCGGGGACCGACAGCATGGTGGCGACCGGGCTGCTCAACACCGGCGGCAATCTTGGCGGCATCGTGGGTACGCCGATCGTCGCCGCACTGTCCGCGCAGCACGGCTGGACCGCTGCCTTTCTCACGGGCAGCGCATGCTCGATCTTGAGCGCCGCCCTCTGGTTGTGGATCGACCCCAGTCGTCGCAGAGCGTCCTCCGTGGCGACCCCACTCTTCGTTGCCTCGAGCACCTCATCTCGAGAGGAGGCCGCGTGACGCGCCATACATCCTCGACCACCAACCGTTTCGTGAGCGAAATGACTATTACACGGGTTTTCGCATGACACTGCTCTCTCCAACCGCTGCGCCCTCACAAGCCTTCCTCGGTTGGCCGGTCGCAACCGATCCCAGCACTTGGTTAGCTGATGTCGCTGTGATCGGTCTGCCGCATAGCGAGCCCTATGCGAGGGACCCGCGGCCTAATGATCAGGCTCGGGCACCCGATGCGATCCGACAGTGCTCGGGACAAGTATCCGACGGAGCGGATCACTGGGACTTTGACATCGGTGGCGACCTTTCGAGTGTAGGGCCAATACGCTGCCTTGACTGCGGCAACGTGCCTTGGGAAGGAGGCACCTATGACGACCACCTTGCGCGCGTAAACGCGCTCGTTCGCAAACTCCTCCGCTCTGGCACACAGATCTTCGTCCTGGGCGGCGATCACGGAGTCACGATTCCCGTGCTCGACGCGTTGGACGAAGTCCAGACATCAGTCCATATCGTGCACATCGACGCCCACCTCGACTGGAGGAGGGACGTGGGCGGCGTGCGTCGAGGCTACAGTAGCCCGCTGTACTGGGCGAGCCAGAAACCGTGGGTTTCGGGCATGACACAGATTGGAATGCGCGGCACAGGCAGCGCGCGTCGCGCCGAGTTTGAAGCCGCGCGCGACTATCACTCGCACATCTTTACCGCAACGACGGTCCATGCGGAAGGCTTGGACGCTGCGCTTGAGTCCGTGCCGTCGGGGTCGGCCGTGTATGTCACGATAGATGCGGATGGCATAGACCCGACAGAGATGCCTGCGGTCATGGCACCGGTGCCCGGTGGCCTGCGGTTCGCCCAGATCGCCCCATTCCTGCGCACCCTTGCGCGCAAACATCCGATCGTGGGGCTCGATATGGTCGAAGTGGCGCCATCCTTCGACGCCGCGAATCGCATCAGCTGTATAACGGCTGGCCGTTTGGTCGTGAACGTGCTCGGAGCCTCCTGGGCGCCGAAGGGAGCTTTCGGGCGAGCGGCACGTGGCGCTTCGATGCGGTCTCAGAGCAAGCCCGCGTGAGCCGGCTTTTGGCGCCCCGTTGGGCGGTTCGTTCTGCGCTCGGTCTTCTCGCGCTACTCGGCGCGGGCGCACTGGCGGAGCGCTCGCCGGCTCGAGCACCGTTGAGCCTCGATGATCTGGCGGCCGTTCGCGATGTCTCGGAGCCTCATTTGTCGCCTGATGGCTACTGGGTAGCGTTCTCGGTTACCCAAGACGATGTCGCGGAGGATCGGCGCAAAACCGAGCTGTGGGTGGCGCGATTGGACGGCACGAATATGCGCCGGTTGGTGCAAACCCACGACGATCTTGCGACCCTGCAGTGGAACCCGAGCGGTCGCAGCATCACGTTCATCTCGAGCCGCGGGGCGCCTGGGAATCATGCGCAACTATGGCAAGTGAGTCTCGCGAGCGGAAAGACGGAGGCACTGACTCATGTGGCCGGGGACGTCACGGGGTATGCGTGGTCACCCGACGGCCGGCGCGTCATGCTCGTCGTGAAAGACGGAGCTCAACCGCCGACAGCGGCCGCGCCCGACGGCAAGCCGACTCCCGCGCCCATCGTGGTCGATCGGCTGTATTTTAAGGAGGACCTCACCGGCTACCTCGGACGGGAACGCCAGCATTTATATCTCGCTGACCTGGGTGCGCGCAAAGTAACGGCACTGACCTCGGGTCGCTATGACGAAACCAAACCGTCGTGGTCACCGGACGGCGGCGTCGTTGCCTTCGTCAGCAAGCGTGGGCCGGATCCTGACCGGTACGACAGCTTCGGCATCTACACGATGAAGCCAGTGCCGGACTCGCCACAACAGCTGGTTACGGCCTATCAAGGGACCACCTATCAAAGCGATGCGGCATCCGATTGGGCGGGACCGCCCGCGTGGAGCCCCGACGGCCAGTGGTTAGCCTATATCACCGCCGGCGATCCAAAGCTCATCTACTATTCGGTACATCAAATCGCCGTTGTGTCGGCCGGTGGCGGAACTGCCCGATTCGTACTGCCGGCCCTTGATCGAAACGTGAGCGGAGTGCGTTGGTCGGCTGATGGACATTCGCTCTTCGCCCTCGTCGAGGACGATCGCAACTCTCACCTCATTCGCGTCGATACCGCCAAAGGAAACGTCACGGAGCTTCTTCCGGGTCGACGAAACACGACGCAATTCGACATCAACCATCACGACGCCATCGTTGTGCTCGACAGTACACCCTTTGAGCCCGCGGAGGTTTACGCGCTGGAACGTGCTGTCAGACGGCCGCTCTCGAGACAGAACGAGCAGCTTTTGGCTCGCCTTGCGTTAGGCCGGGTGGACGAGATTGCCTGGTCGAGCCCCGATGGCACGAGCGTCCGCGGCCTGATCACGTTTCCGCCGAACATGACGACCGGACGGCGCTTCCCTGCGGTCCTGCACCTGCACGGCGGTCCGACCAGTCAATTCGCAAATGAATTCGACTTTGAGCAGCAGCTGCTCGCGGCCAGTGGCTATCTCGTCCTCGCGCCGAATCCGCGGGGCAGCGCCGGGCGAGGCGAGGCGTACGCCGCCGCGATCTATGCAGACTGGGGCAACAAAGACGTCGCAGACGTGGTTGCCGGCGCGGACTACATCGCCGTGCGCGGCTTCGCCGACGCGGAGCGGCTCGGCATTGGCGGCTGGAGCTATGGGGGCATGCTGACAAACTACACGATCGCCCGCGACAGCCGCTTTAGAGCCGCCGTCAGTGGCGCCTCCGAGTCCAACATTTTGGCGGGCTATGGCACCGACATGTACGTCCGCGAGTACGAAGCGGAGCTCGGCACGCCGTGGCAGAACCTGCAGACTTGGCTCAAGATCTCATACCCCTTTATTGCCGCGGACCACATCACGACGCCGACATTATTTCTGTGCGGAACCCTCGACTACGCCGTGCCGCTGCTCCATTCCGAACAGATGTATGAGGCACTAAAGAGTCTCGGCCGGGACACCGAGCTCGTGATCTATCCGGGGCAAAGCCATTCCTTCGTGCGCCCGAGCTTCAGGCGCGATCGGCTGCTGCGCGGTCTCGACTGGTACAACCAGCATCTCGGGAGGATGACCCAGTGACCAGGAGAATTAATTCACCGCTTGCGGCGCAGATTCTTGGCGTAGCCGCCATCGCGGCGCCGCTTACGGTTGGAGCGGCAACCAGCGATGTCGCAACCGGCGTTGAGGGAGAGTCGGCACCCAATGAATTGCAGGAAATCATAGTCACCGCACAAAAGCGCACGGAGGACATCAAGAACATTCCATTCAGCGTGTCGGCGATCAGCGGAGCTGAATTGGCGGAACATCATGTCGCCGATTACGACGACATCACGCGCACCGTGCCGGGCATCGGGTTTCAAGCGGGCCCGGGCCCGGGGCTCGATAACATCGAGATCCGCGGCGTCAGTTCGACCTCGGGATCGGCGACGGTCGGAATCTACATCGACGAAGTCTCGGTGACCGTGAGCAACAGCCTATACGACGGCGCCGTGCAGCCGAAGCTGTTCGATCTGGAGCGTATCGAAGTGCTGCGCGGCCCACAGGGCACGCTGTACGGCGCGAGCTCGATGGGCGGCACGATCCGCTTCATCACCAAACAGCCCGACCTCAATTCCTTCAGCGCGACCGTCAGCACAGACCTATCCGGTACCCATCACGGCGGCTTCAACAACGACGAGTATGGGATTCTGAACATCCCCGTCATCGACGACGTGTTCGCGCTGCGCATCGGGGTCGATTTGGCGAACGAGAGCGGCTACATCGATCATTACATACCAACGCCGTCTGGCGCAGGCCCGGATGGCTCGATACTAGAGCCCGGCACCAACGACAGCACCGGAGTGCGCGGCGAGCGCGGTGTCAACGATGTGCGTACGCAGGTTTTTCGCGTGGTCGGCAAATACGCCGCTCCGGATGATTGGACCATCACGCCGGCCTACCTATGGCAGCGCGTCGCGACCTCGGACACCAACATCTTCTATCCCGACATCGGCCTGTATGATCAGGACAAGCGCGTGGCAGAGCCCTATACGGACGATCTGAACTTGCCGAGTCTGACGGTGACCAAGAGTTTCGGTTGGGCGGAGCTCACTTCGGTGACCAGCTACTTCAAGCGCGATTTTCGCCGCACGACCGACGGAACGCTCTACAACTCGAATATCTTTGCGAATAGCTACGTGGTCGGCGGGCTGTCCTCGGCCACCAATCCTCCCACACCTCCGGCCACCGCGCAGCAGATCTACGAGACGCAGACCGTGCTCGGGTTTTTGGCTTCGCCGGCCGGCTACGACGCGCGGACCGAGCAGTTCTCGCAGGAGCTGCGCTTGAGTTCGAAGTCCACTTCCATCGCAGGCGTCGGGACGAACTGGACGGCCGGATTATATTTTGCCAATCAGCGCCGGCGTTTTTTGGATGACGAGTACATTCCCGGTCTGCAGACGACCTTCCAGAACATCTACGGCTACGGGATCTACACGCCCCAGTCGGTGGTGGGCCCTTCGTACTATGCGGCCACCGCCGCCTATCCGGCCGAGTCCTTCGCCAACGATTTGATCTATTATGGGCATCTCTATCCGAAGCAGAAGCAAATCGCGCCGTTTGTCGACGTGGGATTCGAGATCACGCCATCGCTGAAGGGGACGGTCGGCGTGCGCTACGTGTCCGCGAAGTCGACGGAATTTGTCAACAGCGGCGGCTTCTACTCTTACGGACTCCCGGCGACCTACAATGTCAACGAGAACTTCAGCGCCACGACGCCCAAGTTCTCACTGGATTATGCGCTCAACGCGTCGAGCAATTTGTATGCGACCATCGCGAAGGGATTTCGTCTCGGCGGGCCCACAGGTCCCGTGCCCGCGTACGAGCCGAACGGCCCGCCGCCTGCGACCCCGGGAACCTGCGATACGGACTATCGTACTTTTGGCCTCACCGGCGCACCCGACGAATACCAGTCGGACTCGCTGTGGAGCTACGAGCTCGGCAGCAAGGGGCGATATCTCGACAATCGGCTGTCCATCAACGCGGCCGTGTACGCGATCAATTGGACCGCCATCCAGCAAACGATCAACCTGCCGACCTGCGGATTCAACTTCACGACGAACGTCGGAGACGCCAAGATCTACGGCAGCGAGTTGGAGGTGCGGGCGCTGGTGACCCCGAACATGACGCTGTCGCTGAACGCCGGCTCGACGCACGCCTACATCACCTCGGTGAGCGCCGAGGGCTCGGGCATCGTTTACCCGGGCGAGTGGGTTCTCAATGTACCTCTCTACACCGTCACGCCGAGCTTCGACTACGACGCACCAGTCGACGATCGTATGAGTGTCTTCGTACGCGGTGATTTTCCCTATACGGGGCGCTCGCGCGGCTACTTTGATAGTAGCGGCTTGCCGCACGTCTTTCAGCCGGGCTATGGAATCGTCAATATGAGCGTCGGCTTCAAGCGCGAGAAGCTGTCGGTGAGCCTGTATGTAAAGAACTTGCTCAACTGGAAGAACATCATTCAATACCCGTCCGTCAACTCGGTGCAAGAAGGCTACACGGTCCGGCCGGCAACATTCGGTATCACGGCAACGCTCGAGCTGTAGCGTGTCCGGGCGGGCGTCGCAGCGGACGCAGACTCCGTGCGCTTCTCGACGCCGACGATGCGCATGATTCTGACCTCTTGGCATGGTGGTGCTCCGTCAAGAGCTCCCCACCCCGAGCGCCACCGACGTCTGGTACGGTCTTGAGCATCGGCTAAACAGGTCGACCCATGCCGACGTGCGTCCAATCAGATCGGCAACTCACAGGTTTCACCGCAATGCGACCGGTGCCGCCTCAGGCCCTCTCTCCATAATTCCTCCGATTACATTCCGACACTCTGGAACGATGCGTATCTAACGTAAAGGCGTGATAGGCCGCGCCCGGGTCCACGGGTATGGTTCAACCCGATCCTCTAACCACGGTAAATAATCATGTCCGACAGACCAGAATCGCTCAATGAACGCGGCTTTCTTGTGGATGTGGTGGCTATGTTCCTAGCCCTCGCCATAACAGCAGTTATTTTTGGCGTCTTCTTGATTAGCACCTTAACCTAGGACGTTCTATTAACGTCGACCGAATACACCACATCCAAGGCGGATGGCTTTCTGCAAGCCGGCTCGAACGATTGTACGTCATGAATCGTAAGCCATTAGCGTGCGTCCTCGGTCGCAGGATGTATATGAGCATGTAAAGCGAAGCGTGGTACTTGAGTAGGACGCAATTGATCTTTGCCTCTCTCAGGCGCTAATCATGCTCGCGTCCGAGTAGCGTGCTGGCTCGCGGATCGTCGCCAACTACGCGACATGGTCGTCGCGATCATCAGCCACGCGCGCCTTCGGGGGCACCCGCTTCTGCGCCCATTCATACGCGTGGTCGGCATTACGCTCGGCGGCGGCATGGAGTGTATGCCGGCAACGCCCGCCGTGTTTACGCCGATTCGGCGGGACGGGCTGGAAGCCTGGGAGCGTTGGTGTGCGTACATCCATCGAGGCGCCCGCTCCAGCGTCGGTCGATTTCTCAATCGACGGCAAAAATACAAACGTCTCTCTTCCGTTCAAGAGAATGGTTTCACGTGTTGATAGTTTGCATGCACGGATCGCTGCTGCCGTCACGGTTATCGTGACCCGCTGGTCGAGTTCACGTAGGAGTCACGATGAAGCGCCGATTTTTCGTTCTATTTTCAAGCGCACGCTTAATGGGAGAGCAGCAACCGGACATCCCGCTGGCATGGTTCGAATCCTCCTTCTTGAGCAATCCAGCCGCAATGAAAGCCCAGTGCGCGGACAAACGCCAGCAGCCATCCTCGAGAAGAACATGAGATTCAATCTTGCGCTCCTGTCGCTGGGTATCCTCGTGTGCGGTTCGACAGCACAAGCGGGTGCACCGCAGCCGTTCAGCGACGATCTGTTCTTCGACTGGGATGGCTTGCGAAGTGAGTTGCGCGAAGACGGAATCGACCTTCGTGTCGGCTATACGTCCGAGACGGCCACTAACGTGCGAGGCGGTGATAAGGACCTTTGGCGCTATGCCGATCAATGGACCTTCGCAGCGACGCTCGATCTACACAAGCTCCTCGATATCGATCATGCGCAGTTCAAGATCGCGGTCATCGATCGCAATGGCCGAAACTTGAGTGCCGATGCCAATCTTGACGACCTCCAGCAAGTTCAGGAAATCTACGGCGACAAAGAGACGTGGTACTTGACCCAGTTCTGGTACGACCAGAAATATCTCGACGGCATGCTGGACTGGAAAGTCGGCCGACTGTCGGAAGGCGAAGATTTCGCGGCGTTCTCGTGCGACTTCATGAATTTCACGTTTTGCGGTGCGGCGCCTGGGAATGGCGTCGGCAGCTACTGGTACAACTGGCCGGTGAGCCAATGGGGGACTCGGGTCAAGGTGTCCGTTCCGGGTTTCGGGTACGTGCAACTTGGCGCTTTCGAGGTCAATCCAAGCTATCTACTGACCAGGTATTCCTTGGATCTCGGGGATCCGCCGGGGGCAACCGGAATGCTGGCCCCGGTGGAGATCGGCTGGCTGCCCACGATCGGCAGGGGTCTCGTCGGCAGCTACAAATTGGGTGCCTGGTACAACTCGTCGAGAGCCCCGGACGTTGTCGAGAATACGAACGGGCAACCGTTGGCGATCGCCGGCGGCGAGCCGCTCATGCGACACGGAGAGTACGGGGGCTATTTCAATTTCCTACAACGTCTGACAGCCCCGTTGACAGGCGAATCCAAACAAGGCGTCAGTGTTTTCCTGAACGGCATCTATGCCGATCGACGGACCTCGACGCTCGACAGCCAGATGGCGGCAGGAGTCTTATATACGGGACCTTTTTCGTCGCTTCCCGAGGATGAACTCGGCTTCGCGATTGGGCGCACTCACGTGAATAGCCGAGTGGCAGATGTCGAATGGCTTCAGAACGAGTTGGGGCGTGGTCCGGTCGGTGTCCAGAGCGCCGAATATGTGGGCGAGCTTTTCTACAAAATTCAAGCCACGCGATGGCTGGATCTGCGACCGAATATCCAGTATGTGCGCCAGCCGGGCGGCATTTCCAATAAGGCGAGCGATGTGGTCATTGGGCTGAAGCTATCGGTCAATCTTTGATGGAGGCCCGCCCGCGCTCACGCAAGACTAAATTCCGGCGTCGCGAGTCCGAATCTAACCGAAGGCCGCGGCAGGCGCCGAACGCTTGCCAAGGGTATCGACAGTGCGTCCGCCATTCTGACAAGTTCGGCAAGCGAGCCCGCTTCCATTTTGCGCATTACGTTGGTGCGGTGGATCTGCAACGTGATTTCGCTGATCCCAAGATGTGCGGCGGCTTGCTTGTTGAGGAGGCCGCTGACCACCAGCGGTAGGACCTCGCGCTCACGCGGTGTTAACGAGTCGAAGCGCCGCTGCAGACCGTCAAGTGCGGATCGCTTGGTACGGCACTGATAATCAAGAGCGATGGCTGCACGCACCAGATCCAGCAGCTTCTGCGCATGGAAGGGTTTGGTCAGGAAATCGAACGCTCCCGCCTTGATTGCGCGTACGCTGGTGGGAATATCGCCGTGACCGGTGAGAAAAATGATCGGCGGATGATGTCTTTCCGCAATCTGCTGCTGCAGGTCAAGCCCATTGACGTCGGGAAGGCCGACGTCCAGGATCAGACAGCTCGGGGTGAATACTTGAGGATGGGACAGGAACTCGCGGGCGGACGCGAAAGTGATCGGCCGCCAGCCCGCGCAGCGCATCATCAATTCCAGAGACTCACGCACCGAGACATCGTCATCGACGATGAATACGGTGGGTATGACCTGCGGTTCCGGCGGACTTTGTTGCGTTAGGGCGAATTTGCTGCAGTTCATGTTAGTGCTCCCTGCGTCAGCTCAATCCAAGCGCGGTGTTGAGCGCCTTGAGTAGTGCTGTCGTGTTAATTGGTTTGAAAAGGCAATCGACAGCACCCTCTGCCAGGAGTTGTCGTCGCAAATCTGGGTCCGCTTGACCGGTGATGAAGACGATAGGGATCTTCTGCCCGCGTCGCGCCAGTTCCCGCTGCAGGTCGGGTCCAGACATACCCGGCATGGCAATATCGAGGATCAGACATTTCGTCCGGTCGACGCAATCAGACGCGAGAAACTCTTCCGCGGAAACGAATGCCTGGACTTTGAAGCCGAAGTGTCTTACGAGATCCGGCAGGGATTGCCGCACCGACACATCGTCATCGACGATTGCAATGAGCGAGGCATCAGCCATCACGGCTTCCTCGTGGAGCGCTCAGCAACGGCAGGCCTCAGCACGGTACCAAGCCTCTTGGCATTGCAGTCACTCTTGCGCGCCGGTAGAGAAAAAGCGAAGGTAGCACCGGGTCCGGCATTGGGCTCCGCCCACAGACGTCCGCCATGACTCTCGATGATCGAGCGGCTGACCGACAGACCGATCCCCATCCCTCCGCTCTTGGTGGTATAGAACGCCTGGAACAGTCGCTCTGCATCGTGCGGCTCGAATCCGACCCCCGCATCTTGGACACTCAGGCGCACGCGATCGGCCGCTTCGGGCTCGGTGCGGATCAGGAGTTGGCGCCGCCGGTCTTCAATGCCGCTCATCGCTTCTGCGGCGTTTAGCAACAGATTCAGGATCACTTGTTGCAGCTGCACCCGATCACCCGTCACCGCCGGCAACTCCTCGGCAAGCTCCGTGCGCAGCGTCACCCGCCGCCGATGCAGCTCGCTCAACGACAACGCAATCACCTCGCGCGTCACCGCATTGAAATCCACCGATTCTGTCTTGCCTCCCCGCTTGCCGAACAGCGCCCGCAACCGCGCAATCACCTCGCAGGCTCGCTCGCCGTCGCGAATCGTGCGCCGCGCCGTCTCGCGTGCTCCTTCAATATCCGGCTGATCCGCGCCTAACATCTGCAGACACGTGCTTGCGTTGGTCATGATCCCAGAGAGGGGCTGATTGACCTCGTGCGCGATCGAGGCCGTAAGGACTCCCAGGCTCGATACTCGCGCCACTCGCGCCAGCTCGCAGCGCATATTGCCGAGTGCCTCCTCCGAGAGGCGGCGCCGGGTGACGTCCTGAATCGCCCCGATATAGTGCGATTGACCATCGGCGTCCTCGCTGCGGCGCGCATTCAACTGCAGATATTTCACAGTCTGCAGGGACAACCGCAGCTGATACTCGAACCCGTTCGCCTCCATGCGCGCCCGCTCGGTCATGTCATGCAGCAGCGGCAGGTCGTCCGGGTGTACCCGAGTGCCCAAGAGCTGCAGGGTCATCGGCACCGCCGCATCCAGCTCGAAAATCCGGTAGACCTCGCCCGTGCATGTCATCTTGCCCGTATACACATGCCAACAAAAGCCGCCTGTCGAACTCGCTCGTTCGATCTCCGCCAGCAGCGCCTCATGGCGCGTCAACGTGGCCAGCACGGTTGGCAGCAGGCGTCCATCTTGGCAGGGCGCGCCGAACGTCGCGGTCAAGGAGGAGGGGTCGAATCCGGAACACGCCGGCGCCGATTGGTGCGGCTCAGAGCAAGTTGACTGCGACATCGACATTGCCTCGTGTGGCCTTGGAGAAGGAACACGCCTGATGCGCGGCGTCCACCAGGGTTCGCGCTGCTTCACGCTCCAATCCGGGCAGAGTGACGTTGAGGCGCGCCCGGATGACATAAATGCCGCCGGCCCCGGCCAGGTCGACTTCGGCGTCGATCGATACGGACGCCGGCAGCGAAACCTTCAGTTTTTCGGCCTCGTGCTTGATCGAGGCGATGAAAGATGCGGACCAAGCGGCAGCCAACAGCTGCTCGGGATTCGTGCCGGTGCCCGCCGTGCCGGGGGATGAAAGTCTAACGTCCAGCCGACCATCGGAGCTGCGGGAAGTGCCATCCCGGCCGCCCGACGTGTGGGCTTTGCCGGTATAGAGCACTTTCTGAAGCTGGGTCATGACTGGTCCTTAAGAGCGATCGCGAATCCGTAAACTGCGGGGGTATTTACTCAGAAGTCGCCGTGTATAGCCCGTTATGCCTTACGAAATGCCATTAGCAGTTGCTAGCAGCGCAGCAGTTGTGAGCGGCGCAAGGCCGGGTTGTGGCGATCGCTCACAAATCTCGCAGGGTCACTATGTTGCGCCGCCAGTCGGCGGATCCTCAGCGGCGCCTGGGCGGAACCTACTGAGCCGAATTGATCAATGGCGCGAGAACCCTCCTTGACCTAGGATGGGGCCCATTAATCAGGCGATGACAGAAGAAGAGTCCACGGGGATGCCGACCAAAGACGTCATATCGTTCGGTGCTTTCAGCTTGATCGCAAGCGAAAGATCCCTCACAAAAGAGGGAGTCCGCGTGGAGTTGGGCGCGCGCGCACTGGATACCTTGATCGCACTCGTATCCTGCCCTAACGAAGTAGTCACCAAGCGGGATCTCTTAGCCCAGGTGTGGCCCGATAGTGTCGTCGACGAGGGAAGTGTGCGGTTTCACATCGCGAGCCTGCGCAAGGCGCTAGGCGACGGCGAGGAGGGCTCTCGATACATCACGACGGTAGCCGGACGGGGCTACTGCTTCGTCGCGCCGATTTCGCGCTCGCTTGAGCCGGGTAAACAGCGTTCGGCGACGGGGTCGGCCAGTTTCACCAATACCGCTATGCCGAGCCGCCTTACCCGCATGGTTGGTCGCATCGACGAGACGCACGAGATCGCGGCTCGACTCGCCGACTCACGATTTGTCACGATCGTGGGGGCGGGCGGCGTGGGCAAAACGACCGTGGCCGTCGCGGTGGCGCATGATCTGGTCGAGGCCTTTGCTGGCGCCGTCACGTTCATCGATTTGAGCGCACTCTCGGACCCCGCCTTGGTCGCGCCGACGATCGCTTCTTTGTTGGGTGTCTCGACCGACGATGTGGTCTCCAGTCTGATCGCGTATCTGCGCGATAAACGGATGCTCCTGGTCCTCGACACCTGCGAGCACCTCATCGAGGCCATTGCTGCGCTGACATCGCGCATCTTCGTCGCGGCGCTGCAGGTGCACCTGCTGATCACCAGCCGGGAGTCTCTGCGCGTCGAGGGTGAACACGTCTATCGATTGGATACCCTGGCTTGCCCCCCAGATGATCCGGATCTCACCGCAGCGACGGTTCAAACGTTTCCGGCGGCGCAGCTCTTCTTGGAGCGGGCAGCGGCGAGCGGCCACCGCCTGGCCTTCAGCGACGCGGAAGCCGCGATCGTGGCGGGCATCTGTCGCAAGCTCGACGGCGTGGCGCTTGCGATCGAGTTGGCGGCCGGACGGGTCGAGGCCTACGGTCTGAAGAGAACCGCCGCGCTGCTCGATGAGCGCCTGACTCTGCGATGGCCGGGGCAACGGACCGCACCGCCGCGCCAGAAGACGCTGCAGGCCACCTTGGAGTGGAGTTACGGGCTCCTTGCCGAACTGGAACGCGACGTGCTTCGGCGGCTCGCGGTGTTCGTCGGACAGTTTACGATCGAGGCGGCGCTCGCAGTCGTGACGTGCCCCACCATCGATGAGGGGCTGGTCTTCGGCGCGATTGACAGCCTCGTCGCGAAGTCCATGGTTGCCGCCCGTCCGGTGGGCGCCATGATGCGCTACCGGCTCCTGGAAGCGACGCGCGCCTATGTTCTCGAAGTCCGCGCCGATTCGGCCGGTCCTGCCGACCTGCCCGTGCGCCACGCAAGGTATTGCCAACGGTGGCTCGATGAGACGGCCGCCGAATGGCTGACACTGTCGAGCGCGGCTGAGCGCGCCTCGCGTGTGGCCGATCTTGTCGAGGTGCGTGCAGCCCTCGAATGGTGTTTCGGAGCCAACGGCAATGCTCAAGTTGGAGTCGGACTGGCAGCGTCGGCCACCCGTGTCTTTTGGGCGATGTCGTTTTATGGCGAGTGTCAGCGCTGGGCAGAGAGAGCCATTGCAGCGCTCGATGATGCGACCCGGGATACCGCGGAGGAGATGAGTGTTCAAGGAGCTCTGGGCATGTCGTTGCTGTTCGAGAGCAATAATGAGGTGGTGCTTACGACTCTGAACAGGAGTATGACGATTGCCAAAGCCCTCGGCAAAACCCAACAGCAAATCCAGCTGCTGGTGCCATTGCACCTGTTCCATACGCGCAACCGGGCATTCAATACCGCGCTCAACTTCGCAACGGACGGCGTTGAGCTTGCAG
>Ga0302326_10018374_pt1 | contig 14503 bp, 10 predicted proteins | sample Palsa_T0_3_FD_202264 | JGI IMG/M metagenome (GOLD analysis project Ga0302326, IMG submission 202264) | Peat permafrost microbial communities from Stordalen Mire near Abisko, Sweden - Palsa_T0_3 | ecosystem: Environmental > Terrestrial > Soil > Palsa > Peat permafrost | place: Sweden: Abisko... | reverse complement strand
CCGTATTTCTTCGGGAAATGGCTCTCCGTCCGCCCACACCGCTCCATCTTCAAAGTATTCTTTCTTCCAGATGGGAACCGTCTTCTTCAGCGTGTCGATCATCCACCGGCAGGCGTCAAAAGCCGCGCCACGGTGTGCGGCCGCCACCACGATCAGGACACTTGTTTCCCCAATCTCCAATCTGCCCAAACGGTGCACAATGGACGCACCCCGCACCGCAAAACGCCCGCGCACCTCGAACGCGAGCGATTCCATCTGTTGCAGCGCCATCGCTTCATAAGCCTCGTAGTCCAAACAGAGCGTGCGCCGCCCCCGCGTGTTGTCCCGAACCACGCCCTTGAAAATCACGATCCCTCCATCGGAGGGGTGTTGCAACCGCATGACTACAGCCTCTGTATCGATGGACTCGCGCACGAGCCGGACTTCGTTCCGGACTCCGTCTCGACCCTGGTTGCGAAAATTGTTTCCACCTTTGTCTACCACTTCGTCCTGAACCCTGTCCGCTTTCGGCGCTCCTCCGCTTACCGGCGGCAGCAGCGCAACTTCATCGCCCTCGCGTAGCGCGCAATCGATTCCGGCATATTCACGATTCACGGAAATCGCCACCGACGGCAACATCGCCTTCAACTGCGGTGCACGACCTGCATAGTAAGAGAGCAACTCGCGAACCCGAGCCCCTTCCGGCAAATCGACAGACTCGCCCGTCCGTCCGGCCAAATCTCTCAACACGCCAAAAAAAAGCACGCCAATCTTCATCTGTGTACTCTCCGGGCACTGGGTACCGGCAACCGGGTACTCGCATCAGTGTAGCGCGCCCATATCCCAAAGGGACCTGTCCCTTAGCGTCGAAATCCTGCTCCAAGCCTAACCTTCGCACAATTACCTCCGTAATCGTGCATTAGGTCTCTCTCCGGCTTAATCTTAGTTCGAACACTCTGAGTGTGAGGAGGCGTTATCGCCAACGCGGTCCCAACCGATGTCAGCCGCAGCGCGTCCGCTCGGTCCTTTCTGCACAGCCTCAATATTTTGGTGAAGTACACGCGGCTCTATGGCGTGACCCACAAGCGCACGGAAGGTCAGTTCGACAGTACCTGGAAGGAGCTGCAACAAGCACTGCCCAAAACCAGCGACACCGGCTTTCTGCTCGGGGTCTCCGACCACAAACTTCTTTTAGATGGCGTCCCGCTCGAGGCGGGACAGGCGGAGCGCAGCTTCGCCCAGTTGCTCAATGCCGCCGGGCTTTCGAGCATCATGTTCTCGAGTAAGGTCACGCTCGACGACTTTACCCGGTTGGTGCGCGCTTTTGCTCTTGGCGGCTCCAAGGCACAGGACTTCGCCCGGCAGATGAAGGAAACCCTTGGTGATAACAAGGATTCGTCGATTCGGATCAATGAGGTCAAATTCGTCGCCGCTGATCCCACAACCGGCGAAATTCCGCTGGCAGCTCAGCTCGCGGCCCAAGCCCTTGGCCCCGAATTCAAGGAGTGGCTCAACGATCCACAGAAGCTTCTGCAGCTGATCGCCGCCGCCCAGGGCGCAAGCAACGGCGGCGTGGGTGGCGCACCGCTCGGTAGCGTCCCGAGCGTTCCGATCCCCGGCGGTGCGTCTGGCGGGCCGCAGGTAGCCGGAGGGGCAACCGGCGCGCAGTGGGCGGGCGGAGTCGTGCCCTTACAGGAAGAAGAAGTCATCCAGACCATTCGCCTGCTGACCCATTTTGGACAAGCACTGCAGGATCCCAACGCGAGCCCGGACAATATCAAGCTCGAACTCGGCAGTGTTTCCGAAAACACCAAGGTCAATCTCGCGCAGTTGCTCGAGAGTCTGGCCTCGCAGGCTTCAGAGAACAAGAGCGCCGATGGAAATGACACTCCCCTTCTAATGAAAGCGGCCGAGAGTATGGCGATCAAATTCGCCCTCGACCGTTATCAGCGCGGCGATGTCAAAGTCAACGCGGTCCACGAAATGATGGAGCACATGAGCCGGCAGATGGATACGCTCCGTCAGATTCTGCGGGTTCAGGAAGATAAATTGTCCAAGGCCGGCGTGCTGGTTGAATCGCACGCCGACATTCTCGATCGCATGTTCTGGGCCGAGATTCCCGAGGCTGGCAAGAAAAGCGTTCTCCTTTCCGCCGAAGTCACGTGCGTGCCGCCCCGCAATATTCGCCAGTTTCTCGAATTGCTCTTTGAGCGCGATGACACTGAGATCGCCGCTAAAATTCTCTCCAACTACAGCACCGGTCTCGATGCCCAGGACGCCGATCCTCGCCGTAAAACCGCCATCGGCCTCTCTCAGCTCGCCGATCTCTATGCGGCTGCGCCCGATGAGGTGATGACCAACACCCTCGCCATGATCGCCGAGCAGCTGCGCCGGGAAAGCGATACCGAGATTCAGAGCCTGCTAGGCGCCGCCTTTACCCGCTTCGGGCAGGAAGCCGGCGCCCGCAGGAAGTACAAAGCCATCTACGAACTCTGCGACTCGCTCGAAAGACTGGCGCACGAACGCCCCGCCTTGGCGCAGGATCTGCGCTCCCGTGTGGGTATCGAAAATCGCCTGCCCGAGATGATCGAAGAAGCCATCAGCGCCGATCACTTGAACGAGGATCTGGTCAACGTGCTGCAACAGCTTCCCAAAAATTCGGTCGAGCACCTGGCCGACCGCTTCTTCCGCGCCCGCAGGCGCGTGGAATGCGACCGCATTGTCGAATTGGTCGGGGAACTCGGACAACCGGCCCTCGATGACTTGCGCAACACGCTACACTCCGGGCAGCCTCGCCAGGCCTCTTCCACGGTTGGTCTCCTAAGCCGTCTCAGCGTGAGCTCGCTGCTCGAGGTGCTGCCCTGCCGCATGGGCGAGTTCAACCGCTTTTATCAGGATGTCATCGTTCGCCAGATCGCCTATGGCGCCGCGCCCGACCGCGGCCGCACCCTGGTCGAACTGCTCGAACTGCTCGACCCGCTCATTCTGCCCGAGGCTATTGACGAGATCGGTATGAGCCAGGACCGCTCTGCCACCTCCAGTCTCATCGCTCTCGCCACCGCTGGCGAGGCTCGCAATCGTCCCCCGTTTGTGCAATTGAAGGCCATCGAGTCACTGGGCCGTTTGCGCGAGCCCGAAGCCGTTCCGGTTTTGCGCGCCATCGCCGAAGCGAAGAAACTCTTCGGCTATACCCAGCACCGCGAGCTAAGAATCGCCGCCATTCAGTCGCTCGCTAAAATCGATCCCCGCTACGGCACGCAGGCCCTGGCCGAAAGCGGCATAGAGGCCGGCGAACTCGCCCTGGCTCCACTCGATTCCGGCCCCGGCTGCCCCTGGGTCCGCCAGCGCCGCTACGAACGCATCGTTTTGGCGCGTTCGCTCTCCGCCGTTCTTTCCAGTTCCTGGGGAAAGTCAAACATCGTTATGCACGAGATGAGTCTCGGCGGCGGCATGGGCACGCGCAGCGACAATCTGCGTGTCGGCTCCGAAGCCCACGTTGACATCTCGCTCGGAGTAAAGAAAATTCGCGGCGAAGTGTTACTCCGCCGTGCCCGTGTCAATGAAATCGGTTTCGAGTTCGTTGGCATGGACCTCGACAGCCGCTACCGTCTGCGCCGAGTGCTGGTAGAGGCCGCGCAGAAACTTCCTGACGACGAAGCGAAAGATTGGGACGGCGAACGCAAGCCCTGACGGTCTCAGGTCTCAGCACAACCTTTACCCACTCCCTGCCAGGAGCGGACCACCGCCTTGGAAAGAACATCCCGTTTTACTGCAACTATAATGGGCTCGTCTGAGGAGGCCCTATGGAATATCTTTTTTCCTCAACCTCGACTTCCACTTGGACTTTGGCATTCGTTGTAATGCTAAGTCTGTTGGCGCACTCTCAAACCTCTCAGCAACATCCTCCTCTGGTTGTGGGTCCGGTCGCCTTGAATTGCAGTCATAAGCCTTGCTCGGCGGCGATCGTTACGGCCAACGCGCTTGGCAGTGGCGTGAACGGTCCTCTAACCGCACAGACTGGAATGACCATCAATATGACCAAAGATAATTGGTGGACGGGTGGGAAGGTCGGCGAAGTGGATGGATTGGACGTCTTCGTCCGCCAGAACGCTCCCCACTCGGATTCCTCGGGCATCTTGATCAATGTTCAGAATCAGGGACATGGATTTCTTTCCGCCACGGAATTTGCCTCGACGATTGTCGACCCAGTCCAGAACGTTCTTACCTACGGCATTGACGTACAGGAAGGCGTGCTCGACCACGTGAACGGAGACTACATTGGCGCCGTCTACACTGCGGACTACGGCACACTGGGCACGGGAGTTCTGATCCAGAACGGTAGCCCGAGCGCCTCATGGCAAAATGCCATTCAGTATTCCAAGAATGGAAACCTGCTATTTTCCGTCGATGGGGCAGGCAATATCGCAGGATCGGGCGCGAGTCTTGGCAGCGTTTACGTTAATGGCGATCCCGCCAACGGCTCCGTTGATGTCGGGAACCTTACGAACCCCTCAGCTACACCCTATATCAACCTCAATGGCTTTGGAACGTCGGAGAATAACGTGAGATTGATCAACGATGCCAACGGCCAGCTCACCATCAATACCGCAACCGGCGGAAACCTTCAAATCAACGAAAGCGGCGTTTATACGGCCGGAAGCTTTCACCTGAATCTGGCCACTCCCTCCAGTTCGTCCGCCCCATGCTCGACCGGGCAGATTGGCGCGGATACGAAGTACATCTATGTTTGTGTCGCGACCAATCTGTGGAAACGCTCGGCGCTAAGCTCCTTCTGAACCTGCGCGCTCGAGGGCCTCTCGCCCCAAATGACCCGATGACCCGATCACCCGATGGTCAGATCGTGGTATCATCCTCGGCGTGCTGGGCGGACGCTCCAACGAGCAGTGGATTGCGCAATATGGCTCCAGTCATCAGCATCCGGTGAACCGCGTCTGTCACACGCTGGGCATTCCGACCATCCTGCTTTCGCTGCCACTCTTTATTGCCAGCATTTTCCTCCACCCGTTGTGGCTGTACGCGCTGGCTCTATTCATCCTTGGATGGGTTTTCCAGTTCATCGGCCATGCCTTCGAGGGCAAGCCGCCTGAATTCTTTCACGACTGGCGTTTCCTGTTCGTCGGCGTGCGCTGGTGGTGGGCCAAGATCCACGGCAGAGCCTAGGCGGCCGGACAACGGGCTGAATTTCGATGCCCAGCCCCTAGAGGGGCGTCTGATTTCGCGCGGCTTGCGCTATCGCAAAAGCTGATACGAAGCTCGAGTTTTTTGCAATCTGTGGAACTGCAGACCTCACGCCAGAACCCTAGACCCTTACGCTGCCAGGCGCTTCAGAATCTCTTTGCCGAGCTTCTGCGCCTCACCGAAGAATTTCTGGTATTCGAGAAAAATCCGGTTCAGCTCCAGCGACTGATCGGCGGTCAGCTTGCCTCGCAGCATCATGTCGCGCACGTGGACGGGATTGGGAAGAGTAGCGTCTTCGTTCAGTTCTTCAAGGGCGGTGGAGGGATTGTAGTGATACATGGAGATGATTTTATCCCCGGGATCAGGATTACCCAATCCCAAGCCGGGGGATGAAAAAGGGCGGCGTTCCGGATTGCTGAAAAAGTCGCGTCTCGACGTCCCGTCGTAAAGCGGCGTATGATTCCGCAGGACTTACGATTATCGCTAAAGCGATATCCTGATCCGAATCTCCAGTTTTTCAGCGACCTGTTTCGCCGCCCCTCTCAGACCTGATGCCTAAGACCTGATACCTGCTTCTAGGTTCCCTCGTTCCAGCTCGCCAAATATTCTTCCTGCTCCGGTGTCAGGCGGTCGATCTTGACTCCGAGCGACTCCAGTTTGAGCTTGGCCACGCGCTTGTCAAGGTCCACCGGAACCGTATAGACCTTCTTTTCGAGCGACGCGTGATTTTTGACCATGTAATCGCAGCACAGCGCCTGGTCGGCAAAACTCATATCCATCACCGAAGCGGGATGCCCCTCAGCCGCAGCGAGGTTGATCAAACGGCCTTCGCCGAGCAGGTTGATGCGGCGACCATCTTTCAGCGAATATTCGTCGACAAAATTGCGCGTCGTGCGCTTCGACGAAGACAGTTTTTCAAGGGATGGAATGTCGATCTCCACGTTAAAGTGCCCCGAGTTCGAAATGATGGCTCCATCCTTCATGAGTTCGAAGTGCTGCTTGGCCAGCACGTTCTTGTTGCCGGTGACGGTGCAGAAAACGTCGCCGAGTTTGGCAGCCTCTTCCATGCTCATCACGCGGAACCCATCCATCACCGCTTCGAGTGCCTTCGTCGGATCGATTTCGGTGACGATAACCTCCGCGCCGGCCCCGCGCGCACGCGAGGCAAGTCCGCGTCCGCACCAGCCGTATCCGGCGACCACGAACTTCGATCCGGCGAGCAAAAAATTGGTCGCTCGGACAATGCCGTCAATCGTCGATTGTCCCGTGCCATACCGGTTATCGAAAAGATGCTTGGTGTCCGCGTCGTTAACCGCGACGATCGGATACTGCAACACGCCTTCCTTCGCCATCGCGCGCAGGCGAATCACGCCGGTGGTGGTCTCCTCGGTGCCGCCGATCACATTCGCCAATTCCGACTTGCGCTTGGTGTGGAGCACCGAAACTAAATCTGCGCCGTCATCCATCGTGATATGCGGCCTGTGATCGACCGCCGCCATAATGTGCGAATAATAGGAATCGTTGTCCTCGCCCTTGATGGCAAAAACCGGAATGCTGTAATCGCGCACCAGGCTGGCAGCCACGTCATCCTGCGTCGAGAGCGGGTTCGAGGCGCACAGAGCCACGTCGGCGCCGCCGTCGCGCAGCGCGATCATTAAATTTGCGGTCTCAGCCGTCACATGCAGACACGCCGAAACTCGTATGCCCTTGAGCGGCTGGTTCTTGATGAATTCCTTGCGGATGATCTGCAGAACTTTCATCGACTGGTTCGCCCACTCGATGCGTTTCTTGCCTAGATCGGCCAGTTCAAACCCCTTGACGTCGCTGCTAATCGATGTGGTAGCCATTTTTCTCCTAATTCCCCGGTGCCCCAAAATCAAAAGTGAAAAGTCAAATTGAAGAAGTGAAACCCCGCCTTGGAGGTTCCGCATGCCATGTTTGGCTTAGGTAATCAAGGTCAAGAGTCGAAGTCGAATCGTCTGTGTTTTGCTTCTGCAATTTGCCTTCTGACTTTTGACTTTTATTTCCTGGCTCCGGCCGGCTCGCGCTTCAAACCAGCATCCGACGCGAGCTTTGCCGCCTTGTCCGTCGCTTCCCAGGTGAAATCCGGATCGCTGCGGCCGAAATGCCCGTAAGCGGCGGTCTTACGATAAATCGGACGCCGCAAATTCAGCGTCTCGATGATCTCCCGTGGCTTCAGCTTAAAATTAGCCCGCACCAGATCTGGAATCAGCTTGCCATCAATCTTCTCGGTTCCGAAAGTATCCACCAGGACGCTGACGGGATCGGCAACCCCGATCGCGTAAGCCAACTGCACTTCGCAGCGATCAGCCAGCCCAGCCGCCACGATGTTCTTCGCGATATAGCGCGCCATGTAGGCAGCCGAACGATCAACCTTCGTCGGATCCTTCCCGCTGAACGCGCCGCCGCCGTGACGTCCCATGCCGCCGTAAGTGTCCACGATGATCTTGCGCCCGGTCAGACCGGAATCGCCCATTGGGCCGCCAATCACAAAGCGTCCGGTTGGATTGATGTGGTATTTGGTGTCCTCGTCGAGCAGATGAGCCGGAATGACGGTCTGGATCACGTGTTTCAGAATGTCCGCGCGCAGTTCGTCGTTGGCCACACTTTCTGAATGCTGCGTCGAAACGACGACAGCATCCACGCGCTTCACCTTGCGATTCGCGTCGTATTCCACCGTAACCTGCGATTTTCCATCCGGACGAAGGTAAGGGCAGGTTCCATTCTTGCGGACTTCGGAAAGTTTCTGCGTGAGCTTGTGGGCCAGTGAAATCGGTAGGGGCATCAGTTCAGGAGTCTCGTTGCATGCGTAGCCGAACATCATTCCCTGGTCGCCGGCTCCACCGGTATCGACACCCATGGCAATATCTCCCGACTGCTTATTGATGCTCGAAATTACAGCGCAGGTATTCGAGTCAAAGCCGTAGACGGCGTTGTCATAGCCGATTGACTGCACCACTCCGCGCACCAGGTTTTGAAAGTCCACGTAGGCCTTGGTGGTAATTTCTCCGGCGATAACGACCAAGCCGGTGCAGGTCAGGGTTTCGCAGGCCACGCGGCTGTTGGGATCTTCGCGCAGGCAAGCGTCCAGAATGGCATCTGAGATCTGGTCGGCAATCTTGTCCGGATGTCCCTCGGTTACCGATTCCGAGGTAAATAGAGAACGATCGGTTGATGACAAGTGGGTTTCTCCTCAAGGTGACTTCTTAGATAACTTAGATAACTAAGAGCCCATGGTTCCCGTTTAGGGGTGCTTACGGAGTCAAGGCAATCTCGCCCAAAGCTCTCACGCGGGCTCTCAAAAAGACCGGGGGATCGGCTCAATCTTCATCCAAAACGGTATCAGAGATTACCTGTGCAAAGCAATGGAATTGGCCGGTGACGAAAGGTGCTGGCATTGAGTGGTTGCCAGGGGAGATCGAATGGCAGATACTCCAATGTAAATGGAAGAAAAGAAAGCAACAGATGTCAGTTAGACGCTCTTTGGGACGCTCTTGAGACGTCTAAGGCGGGGCCGGGGCGTTCGCCAACATTCCCCTGGGACCAAAAACCACGGTCTTGACTTCACGATGTTGTCCGCTGGTCTCGAGCTTCTTTCCGTTGAATCTGAAATCTATCCCTCCGGCGTTTCCTGTCTTGACGACGACTTCTTTGTGTCCCTGAACGATGCGCTCGCTGCCTGCCGCCAACAGCTCCGACGGTATAGCCTTGCCGTCCGCCGTGATCTCGACCCAGGACTCCTCACGGACCTGAATAACCACGGTAAACTCGCCAGGCGTGGGCCCGGAAGGAGAAGCCGCGGTTGATGAATTCGCTGCCCCGGAACCTCCGTTTCCCGATGCTCCAGGGTTCGTGCCGGAGGTACGCACCTCGCTGGCCGCGCCGGGGCTGGCGGCGTTTGGGTTGGCTGCGCCTGGATTCGAGGGCGTGGGCTTGGATACGTCTGCTGCCGTGTTCGCGGTTGCGCTGGATGATGCTGCACCAGAAGTTACGCCCGATTGCGCCGCGGCGGTTGGACTCGGATGAAGTGACTGCCCCGTGTGCTCCCGCTGGCGTCGATTCCAGAGCGAGAGAGCGATCGCAATCATCAGCAGAAACGCGGCGAACCATCCCCATGGCATGCGGTGAAGTGAGCCGTCGCCGCTCGCCTCCAGACGCCGGAGATGTTCCTCATTTTCGCGCGCTTCATCCTCACGAACCGGAATCTCCGTTCGCGGCGGGGGCGCGTCGCCAGAGGCTTCCAGGTATTCGGCGACGGTCTGGTCTTCGTCCAGTCCAAGGCAATTGGAGTAGGCGCGAACGAATCCCTTGTTGAAGATCCCTCCGGGCAACTGGTTGAACTTATCCTCTTCGAGCGCCTGCAGCAGGCGGGTTCCGATCTTGGTAGACGCGGAAATCTCTTCCAACGTCATTTTGCGCTTCTCACGCTCCTGCCTCAGCTTTTCGCCAAAGGACGGCAACCGGGTCTCTCGCTTTCATTGAATGAAGAACGGAATTTTACTCTGTTGAGAAGCTGGATCATAGAGAATTGATAATTGGGGTTAGCTGTCTCATAAATCGCTTTGGGCAGGGTGCGGCTTCAAGCCGTGCCGTCTAGAAAGAGCACTCTCTCGGGTTGTTAGCAATCTTTCCATTTTTTCTGCAATCTGTTCGCCCCAGGGAACGGCGCTTCACTGCTTCGGCTTATTGTGAGACGATCCCCCTAGCGGCGTTTGCGGCGCCCACGCTGGTCCGGCGGAAGACCGGGGGGACGCGTGACCCGGTTTGACGTGACCAAGACTGGTTACTGAGGTTCGTTGCCCGGGCGACGCGTCCAAACCTATAATTTCGTATCCATCTCTTTGGACGAGGAGTTCATGACGGAGGCCGCGGGCACATCCCCTATTCGCCTGTCGCAAGAGCTGATCATTTTTCATGATGTCGCCAAGGCCCTGACATCGTCGTTAAACCTTGATTCGATCCTGCAGACGATCATGGAAAAAATGGCGGAATATTTCCGTCCTGACACCTGGTCGCTGCTGATGGTGGATGAAGAAAAAGACGAGCTCTATTTCGCCATTGCCGTGGGAGCGGCCGCGGAAGCCTTGTCCACAGCGCGTTTGAAGGTGGGCGAAGGCATTGCCGGTTGGGTGGCCAGGCATGGCCAGGCTTTGATCGTGCCCGACGTGCAAGCTGATCCGCGTTTCTCTTCGCGGCTGGACGAGATGACGCGCTTGCGGACTCGCTCCATCATCTGCGTGCCGTTGCGCTCGAAACACCGCGTGCTGGGCGTGATTCAACTGGTCAATGCAAACGTGGAAATGAGCGAGCAGGAAATGTTCTTCCTGCAGGCGCTGTGCGATTACGCCGCCATCTCGATTGAAAATGCCCGCTCGGTCGAGAAAATCCAGGAACTCACCATCACCGACGACTGCACCGGCCTGTTCAATGCGCGCCATCTGCACAAGACTCTCGAAACCGAGGTCTACCGTTCGGCGCGCTTCGGCTACCAGTTCAGCATGATCTTCATCGACCTCGATCATTTCAAGTCGGTCAATGACACCCATGGACACCTGGTCGGAAGCCGTTTGCTCGCCGAAGTCGGCTATCTGATCAAAGCGCAGTTGCGGCTGATTGATTTCGCTTTCCGTTACGGTGGAGACGAATTTGTAGTGCTGCTCCCGCAAACCACCAAAGACCAGGCCGTGGTGGTCGCAACACGTTTGCAGGAATCGCTGCGCGGAGGAACGTTCTGCATCGAACAGAGCTTGAACCTGAAAGTGCGCGCAAGTATGGGGCTGGCGACTTTCCCCCACGATGCGCAGACCCCGCAAGACATCATCCGCCAAGCCGACGAGATGATGTATGTGGTCAAAAACACGACCCGGGACAACATAGGAGTAGCGTCGCGAGGCTTGGTGGAACCCACGTAGGCACCGCCCCTGCCCACGCAGGGACAGCAGAGGGCGGCTGTCGCAACGTGGTTTATTGCTTCTCTCGCTTCTCCAACGCCGCCGGCTGATCCGATTTGGGCTGCGATTCCGCCGGCTCCGCTTTCCACGCAAACGGGTTGGCGGGCGCGGACGGATTCACCCCGAAGTCCCACACATAGATATTCATCCCTTCTTTTCCCATCATCTCGGCAACAGCGTATTCACCGGCCGTTAAAGGTTCGTTGGGCGTCAGTTTGATCCAGCCTCCGGTCATACTGGTGGCCGTGGCCGTGATGAGATGTTCATCCGTCGTCGTCTTTCCGTTGACCGCGATCTTGACCGCTCCTGCCACACGTTTGCTGTTCTTTACCTCGACGCGAATGATCTTGAAACGTTCGGTCGGTGACAAGGTCAGAGGCTGGCCAGCGGCAGGCTGCGCGTTCGCATGCGCGCTATCTTTATCGGGAGGACCGGCCACGGTGCTCGCGTCGATGTCGATGTAAAGCGAAGGGATCGTGGTATGCGACTGAATCTTGGCATGTGCTCCAGGGAGTTCGATGGTTTGCTTCGCGCCGGAAAGCGGATTGATCACAGCATGCAAGATATTCAACTTGGAATTCTTATCCGCATCGGCGCCCGACTGTTGCAGTTCAGCTAACTGCGGTTGATTCTCAAAGGTGTCGAGGAGGAATATCCCGCGTTCATCGGGCAGGCGCAGACCGGGCGCGACCTGGGGTGAAAACGCTTGTTGGGCGGTGCGTTCGGCCTCCAATTCCTTGTCGAGTTCGACCGCTTCGGGAGCAAGTTTTCCCGCCTGACTATCATGCTCGAACTTGTCGGTTGCATCCCAGTCAACGAGCGCTTTGGGCACTTCCTCCCATTCCCCGCGTTCGGCGCTGAAATAGCGGACGCGATCCCCATGAATCTCATACTTCGTGACCGACTGGTAGGAGCCGTCCTTGAGGATGAGGCGGTGGGCTTGCGTCTGAGCAAGAGCGGGAACATGAGAGAGGCTCAGAATGACGAGCACGGCGCTAAAGGATGCCACGAATCGTATTCGGTTGGTAAAGGATTTCATGCCGCGCAACATTATCGGCCTTTTCTGGTGCTTCTGGAAGGTCCTATGGAACTGCTGGCGAGAGGTGGCGGAGCGAGGGGGTCCACGGCGCGCCGTTTTGGCGTGCTTGTGCGCCGCCGTTCGCCGCTGCGTTCAATGCGTTGTTTTGAATGCGGCATTGCAAACTTGACCCTGCTATTTCTTTTGCCAGACTTTTCTGGACCGGCTGTTTGGACTGCTGGTTGGTTTCCTTGTCGTGTCCGCGATCAATCTTTAGCGGAGCCTCGTTGGTAGCAACCGCAATGAGATTTACAGTTTCCTGCGCCACAGCGCTCCCGCCGACCGCATGCCGGCCTTCAGCTTCTCTCGCAGCGCACGGGCATAGAGCAGATCAACGAAGCCTTCCATCTCGCCCGCGAATGTGCCACCGTAGCCGAACCACCAGATTTTCTTCATGCCTGCGAGCAGGTCGCTGTCGACGTATTTCAGCCGCACCATCTCCTCCAGGCCCCAGCGCCCATGCGTGCGCCCCAAGCCGCTCGACTTCACGCCCCCGTGCGGAGCTTCACTGATGCTGAAACACGAAACCGCGTCGTTCACCATCACCGTGCCGGCTTCGATCTGGCGAGCCATCCGCTCTCCGCGGGCGCGATCGCGCGTCCAAACGCTCGCGGCTAGCCCATAATCGGAATCATTGGCTAGCCGAACCGCTTCCGCATCGTCGCGGAAGCTCGCAATCGGCAGCACCGGGCCAAAAGTTTCTTCCCGCATCACCCGCATGCTGTGATCGACCTCCGCCAGCACCGTGGGCGCAAAGAATGTCGGCCCCAATTCACGCAGCCGTGTGCCTCCTGCCAGCACCCGCGCGCCACGTTGGTTCGCGTCTTCCACCTGAGACTCCACCACGCGCACCTGCCGTTCGTGGATCATCGGCCCGATTTCCGTGGCCGGATCCATGCCATTGCCAACCCGTAGTTTGCGCGCCTTCTCGCTGCAAGCGTCGAGAAAAGCCGGATACAGACTCTGGTGCACATAGCAGCGTTCGACCGACAAGCAAGTCTGCCCCGCGTTTACGAACGCTCCCCAAACCGCTCCGCTGGAAGCCACATCGACGTTGGCGTCTTCGAGCACCAGCATGGGGTCCTTGCCGCCCAGCTCCAGCACCACCGGAAGCAAGCGTTCGGCCGCAATCTGCGCGATTCGCCGGCCAGTCGCTGCGCTTCCCGTGAAGACCAGCTTGTCGATTTCGCTTCCGACCAGCGCCGCGCCGCTCGCGCCCTCGCCGGCAAGAACCTGGAAAATGTCGTCCGGCACGCCCGCCTCCCGCAACAGCATCTGCAGATGGAGTGCGATGAGCGGCGTCAACTCGGAAGGCTTGAGGACGACGGCATTTCCCGCAACCAGTGCCGCCAATGTCTGCGTCGCCGGAATCGAGAAAGGATAATTCCACGGCGAGATGATTCCGATGACGCCGTAAGGCTCGTGCAGAATGCGTCCCGACTTGGTCTTCATCGCCAGATTGCCGTGCGGGAGCTTTGCTTCGCGCAAGACGGCAAATGCGTTGTCGATCAGGAATCGCGCCGCATCGAGCACGACCAAAACCTCTGTAAGCAGCGCTTCGACCAAAGGTTTGCCGGCTTCCTGCGTGATGCGCCGCGCGACGTCGGTCTTTTGCGCCAGCAGAATCTCCTGGAACCGGCGCAACACCCGAACCCGATTGCGGATGCCCCAGCCATTCCATTCGGTCTGCGCGACGCGGGCGCGAGCCAGGGCAGCCCGAACTTCGGTCGGGCCGGCGCTATCCAGTTCGCCCAGAACCTCACCCGTCGCCGGATTCACCGAGGCGATGCGAGAGACCGCGAATTCGACGTCGGTGGCCATCTGCGAAGAAGTGTACGCGGCAGGGCGCGGGCGCGCCAGAGCCTGCTCTTATTGATGAATTGTCATCCCGAGCGAACGCCAGGGATCTGTTCCTGGAAGAAAACATTTCACTTCGCTGGCCAAGTGGCTTCAATATTCCACCTTGACCAGATACAGCCCACTGGCGGGCGCCGTCGGGCCTGCCGCTGACCGCGCGCCTGCATCGAGAATGCCGCGCAGATCTTGCGGCTTCACCGTTCCCTTCCCCATTAACACAAATGTGCCAACCAGGTTCCGCACCATATGATGGAGAAATCCACTGCCACGCACCGTGTAAATCAATTCTTCGCCTTCGCGCACCCAACTCGAAGAGAAGATGGTGCGAACATTGCTTACCCGGCATTCCGTTTGCCACGGTGTTACCCCGTGTTCCCTGGAGTTAGGATTTTCATGGTTAAGGGTTTCATGGTTAAGA
>Ga0302326_10018373_pt1 | contig 14503 bp, 10 predicted proteins | sample Palsa_T0_3_FD_202264 | JGI IMG/M metagenome (GOLD analysis project Ga0302326, IMG submission 202264) | Peat permafrost microbial communities from Stordalen Mire near Abisko, Sweden - Palsa_T0_3 | ecosystem: Environmental > Terrestrial > Soil > Palsa > Peat permafrost | place: Sweden: Abisko... | reverse complement strand
TCAGCGTGCATGTGCCTCTGTTGCGTCCGGGAGAAAGCGCGACGCCCACCTATCATCTATTCAACGAACAAACCTTAAAGCTGATGAAGCCAACGGCGTTCCTGGTCAATGACTCGCGCGGGCCGGTCATCGATGAAGCGGCCTTGGCGCGCGCCCTGCGGGAGAACTGGATTGGCGGGGCCGCCCTCGACGTATACGAGAAGGAACCGCTGCCGACCGATTCGCCGCTGCGCGATCCGGCGATTGCCGACCGCTGTCGCCTGATGCCGCACTTTGCCAGCGCGGCGCGCATCACGCGGCTCTCCACCGACCCCAACAAAGGTATGGCCGGGCGGTGCGTTCAGGGATTGATCGACGTGCTCGAAGCCAATTACGACGGCGATATTACGAAAATGCCTTACGTCGTGAACAAGGAAGCGTTTGGGAAGTAGTGGGAGCGACTCTACTTTCAGTCGCGGCGTATCCCAGCATCTGCTTGATTTCTGCCGCTGCCCTCCATCGGGGGAGAGTTCCGGGAGTCTCCCGCGCCAGAGCCCTTAACCAGAGCCCTTAATAGGTTTGATAGTCTCTTTCAGGATGTTCTCCGACCGCACCCAATGGAAGCTCACGCGCAATCGCCTGACAGAGGCGCTCGACGAACTACGCTCAAGCGGGGCGCGTGTGCTCGATCTGACCCTCTCGAACCCAACCCGGGCCGGCCTGCGCTACGACGAGCCGCTCATTCTTCAAGCGCTGGCCTCGCCGCAAGCCATGGACTACAATCCCCAGCCCAAAGGCCTACTCACCGCTCGCGAGGCAGTGGCAGCCTATTACAGGCAGGAGCACGAGGTTGGTGATTTGGATCCTGAGCAGTTGGTGCTGACCACAAGTACAAGTGAAGGCTATTCCTTCGTGTTCCGCTTGCTGTGCAATCCGGGCGATGAGTTGCTGGTTCCCATACCGAGCTATCCCTTGTTTGAATTTCTCGCCGACTTGCAGGACGTCACGCTCGTGCCTTATCCCTTGCTATACGATCACGGCTGGCAGATGGACGTTCCGTCGCTGCCGAAGGTGGTGACGGAGCGCACCCGTGGCGTGGTGGTGGTTCATCCCAACAACCCCACGGGTTCGTATGTGCATCCGCAGGAGCGGGAATCGCTGAATCGCTTTTGCCGCGAGCATGGACTCGCCTTGATTGCCGATGAAGTGTTTCTCGACTACGTCCACGATCGATCTCGGCAACGAAGCTTTGCTTCGAATCAGGACGTGCTGACCTTCTCGCTAAGCGGAGTTTCAAAGATCTCGGCACTGCCTCAAATGAAAGTGGCGTGGATCGTGACCAGTGGCCCGGCGGCCGAGGTTGATCCAGCACAGGCTCGGTTGGAAATAATCGCCGACACTTACCTTTCCATGAACGCACCGATCCAGTGGGCGACTCCGGCACTGCTGGATCAGCGGAAAAGCATTCAGCACCAACTACTCGACCGTGTGCTCGGTAATCTGGCTGAGCTCGACCGCCAGCTCGCCAGACAACAGACCTGCCAGCGTTTGACGGTGGAAGGTGGATGGTACGCGGTGATGCGCGTCCCGGTGACTCAGACCGACGAGGAGTTGGCGGTTGCTTTGCTGTGCCGCAAATCTGTGCTCGTGCATCCCGGCCACTTCTATGACTTTCCAAGCGACGGATATCTGGTCTTGAGCTTGATCACGCCGCGGGATGATTTTCGTGAGGGAGTCATAAGGCTGCTCGAAGCCGTGGGTGCGTGATTCGAATTTTAGATCTGCGAAAAAACAATTCGCGTTACTTCAAGAAGAGGGATGTTGGAGGATCAATTTGTGAGGGCGTTCCTCTTCAGCCTTTGCCTATTCCTTCTCTTTTCTTCCTGTTTCTTCTGTCCGGCTGCTACAGCAGCTCGCGCACTAGCGGGTGTGGCGCGAGTTGATCAGGCCGGTGGACGGGAATTCACCAGAGACCACAGAGTTCCTGAGCCAACTGTAGCGGCGCAGGCGCCGAGCGTGTATTCGCGGAAGCGAATGAATGACTGCCAAGAATTGTTGATGGATGACTGCCTGATGAGAAACCATTCTTTGCCGGTTTTCAAATCGTCAATCAACAATCATCAATCAACAATTTCTATCTCTTCACCAGCCACGGATTGCTCTCCCGTTCATCCCCGATGGTAGTGAGTGGGCCGTGGCCGGGGACGACTCTGGTGTCGTCGGGCAACCCGAGCACGGTGCCGTGCAGCGATTGCATGATCTTCTGCATCGATCCGCCGGGCAGATCGGTGCGTCCGATTGACCCGGCGAACAAGGTGTCGCCCGCGATCAGAGTCTTTTCGGCAGGGAAGTAAAGGCAAATACTGCCTTCGGTGTGCCCAGGTGTATGCAGAATGCTGGCCGTATGTGCTCCGGCTTTCACGGTATCGCCGGTGCTCAGGCTCTGGTCGATCTTGACCTCGCCCGGCGGCGCGACGCCGATCCATGCCGCCTGCTCGTCGAGCATCTTCAGCAGGGCATAGTCGTTCTGGTTGAGCAGGATCGGCGCTCCGGTGGCCGCGCGCAGCTTCATGGCGCCTCCCACGTGATCAATGTGGGCGTGGGTGATGACGATTTGCTTGACTTGCAGGTTATGCTTGCGGAGGAGCGCGAGAACGCCCTCAATGTCGTCCCCGGGGTCGATGACCAAGGCTTCGCGCGTGGTCTCGTCGCCAATGATCGAACAGTTGCACTGCAGCGGCCCGACGGGAAAGATTTCGTGAATCATGTTTCCATTGTAACCAGTTGCGAGTACCTGGTACCGACAACCGCGTAAAAGCCAGAAGAAACCGGGTTCAGACTTGTCTTGAGGCGCTGCTGGCGAGACAATACGCCAACGCGCCGGGGAGGTTCCTGTGTCAGCCAAATACCGCCAGCATGGATATCAGGACCGCGACCGCGCGGAAAAACCGCGCAAGGAGCCTGGAGAAAAGCCAGCGTCTGTTCCGCCAGCCAGACGCGACTACAGCATGGGGCCGAAACCGGTGAATATGCCCGGCACGCGCGCCGTCTCGCGCTGCGCGCAATGCGGCACGGTTCTGCAGGCGATTCCGCCGAAGGGTCTTTGTCCCAAGTGCGGCTTCGAGCTGCATTCCTGCAAGCAGTGCATGTATTTCGATCCCGGCAGCCGCAACGAGTGCATGCAGCCGGTGAAGGAGCGCGTGGCCAAGAAGGATGCGCGCAACGATTGCACGTTCTATGAGATTCGCGTTACCAGAGAGAAGGAAACCTCCACGCCTTCCAGCCTGCGCCCCAACGACGCACGCCAGGCCTTTGAGAATTTGTTCAAGAAATGAACAGGAGAGCGAACGCTTGCAGCGATGCTAGGTGGCATGACTAGTGTGTGAATGTCCCACCGGTGGAAGTTGCCCAGTTGCCACCGTATTTATACTCGGCAGCGGAGCGAGTGATCCATCCGCTGGAAGCCCGAAAGTAGAAGCCCTCGTTGGCTGAGTGAAAACTTGGTCAGCTCCGACGAGGGGGGCAAGCAAATCGGCAGGTCGCAGCGAAAGCGAACCGTAGTGAAGCCCCGAAAATCTCTTCCCCACGAGAATCGGAGGGTGGAGGATCTTTGGAAGCGCCGAGACCACATGCGTTCTGGTCGAAGGCCAGTGTCGTCGGTGAAGGAACTGGGTGTAAGCAACCGATGAACTTCCCGTAGTCTCGGAGGACGACATGTCGAGAAAGTATGCTAACAAAGCGCGGATCCACTCCGGGGTCGCCTAGGCGCGGAAAGAGCGCGCACAGCGAGGGCAGGGCGTATAAGCCGCTAGGCAGTGAAATCGCACTGTGCCTGGGAGTGGGGCGCATGGGACCAGTTAAGTGATGATGGACCGGGACAACATAACCCGGACCGGAGCGAGGGTCCCTGGGGCAAAGCGGCAGTAGCCGCTTGAACGGTGGTGCACCAGCGCCCGGCGTTCCTCGACTCAGGGCGAGGATGCAACGGTACAGATCGCGGGTGCACGAAGGAGGGATGCAAACCATGCGACGCAAACACCACGTAGTCGACGGGAAGGCACTGTCTGACATACCGGCCTTGAAACCGTGCTGGGGAAACCCGCCGTACGGGTTTTCAGGCATCAGTCGAAGGCCGGTCCGTGCCACCGCCCTACCCGGCAATCCCAGACTTTAGTCTGGGTGAGTGAGCGGACTAAGACGTAATCCTCCCTTGGTTTTCTAGATACCGTCGAAGGATGTCGATAGTCACTCTACCGGTTGAGGCAGCGAAGTAGCCCGAGTTCCAAAGCGTTCGGGAATGTTTCGACCAGAACTGAGAACCATTTTTCTGTGAGGATATCGAACAGCCGATTCAGTCGCAACCCTGCGAGGAACCGCGTAATTCTCCGCTTGACAATCTCAGCCTCCGTGCGCAGAATCCTCACAGGCGAATAAAAAGCGAATATGCCTCCAAAGCGCTCGGGAATGGTTAGACCAGACTGAGAACCGTAACGATGGAGGAAGAACTTGGAAGAGACGGACTTGAGACGAGCGACGGCCGTAGAAACAGAAGTGGATGGCGGGCATTCGAGTAGGAAATGGATGTGGTCATGGCCATTCACTTCGAGGACTCGGTATTCGGAATAAGAAGCAATGCGAGGAAGCAGTTTTATCGTTTTATCAGGGAATTTGGACGAGAGGGGGTAAGAACATGACGACGCAACTTCACGAGGAAAACTCTGGGATCGATGAGCCGATACCCACTGTGGCCACTACTTGTGTAGTCAATGTTCCCGATTCTCTTGTTCCCGTACTCGATGTCCTGCGGTCTCGGGTCAGGCGGGATTCGTTGCCTCGTATGCTGCAGAATCGTAAACTCTCCTCCTCTAAGGATTACCCAGAACTACCGTGTGTGGTCGCGAAATCGCTGATCACGAAGTACCAGCGGAATCGAAAGTGCGTTACCGTTAAGCACATTGTTCTGCCCATCTGCGGAGACAAGGGAAAGCAGGTCAAGTTGGTAGACGGCGGATTGAGGATTCCAGCCCTGTTCAAGAAGGAATTGCTACCCGTTGCCTTTCCCAAGCCGGTTTATGGATTTGTTCGCAGTGTAGAGTTTTTCAAACGTGGCAGGCAATGGCGATGCTCGATTTGCTACTGGACGCCTGTGATCGCCGAGCGAACCTTGGAAGGTTGCGTCGGGATCGACCGCAACTCAGTGGGGAATGTCGCCGTACTGGCAGACCCACAGAATGGCAAAGTTCGACATCTCGGATTCAACCCAGCAGGATGCAAGCAGAACTTTCGCAACCGTAGAGCCAAACTGCAAAGTCAGGGCAAGTTTCGTACCCTGCGTGCTCTACGAAAGAAGCAATCACGACGCACCAAGCACGAAAATCACATCGTGAGCAAGCAGATTGTTTCCTATGCCGTAAAACATCGCCGCGTCATTGTGGTAGAGAATCTTGAGGGGGTTCGCAAGCCTAAGAGCAAGATTAAAGGCTATGTCAACCGCTCGCAGTGGTCGTTCTACCAACTGATGCAGTTCATCCGGTACAAAGCGGCTTTGCGAGGCATACCCGTCATGGTAGTCAATCCTGCGTATACAACGCAGAACTGTTCTCGATGCGGTCAGAGAAACACTCCAGACAGTAAGGTTTATGTCTGTGAGCACTGTAGCCACAAAGACCATCGGGACGCTAACGCTGCCTTCAACATCGCCCAGCGAGGTTTGGGCATACTGGTGGGATTCGCCAAGGACTCAGTGAGCCTTGGTGGGGCTTTGTTGGTGACGCCCTATTCTGGCGGTCAGGAGTTGGCTTATGCCTAACCCAGACTCAAAGAATCCCCGGGTTTACTCGGGGAGCATCAAACGCGCTGAGTGCCTACGGTTTCTGCGTCGGCCGCAGAAGAATCTCGCTCACAAACGACTGCGGAGCCTGGGTCACCAGCATGGCTACGACGTGCGCCACGTCGTCTGGTTGGAGCATCTTCGCGGGGTCCTTGCCGGCGTGCGGGCTTAGGTCTGTGTTGGTCGAGCCGGGGCAGATTACGGCCACGCGGATGTTGTGGCTTCGCAGTTCCTCCGCCATGGAGTAGCTCAGTCCGTTCAACCCCCATTTCGAAGCGGCGTAGGCAGCGCCGTTCGGCAGCGCATTCTTCCCCGCGAGTGAAGAAATGTTGATGATGTGGCCACAACGCGCGCGAATCATCATCGGCGCGAACGCGCGAGTCGTGTAATAGACGCCACGAAGGTTGGTGTTGAGGATCTGGTCCCATGAGTCGGGAGCGAGTTGGTGCAGCGGGCCGCCAAATCCGCCGATGCCCGCGTTGTTGACCAGGATGTCAGCGCGCCCGAACAAAGCTTCGACACGCTTGGCCGCAGCCTCAACCGAGGGAAGACTGGTCACGTCGCAGGGGACCACCTCGGCCTTCCCTCCCGCCTGAGCGATCGCTTGCGCAGACGATTGGAGAACTGCATCCGTGCGTCCGCACAAGACAGCGGTGGCGCCGAGACTCGACAACTGACGTGCAATAGAGGCGCCAATGCCCCGGCCTGCGCCGGTTACGATCGCCACTTGCCCGGCCAGGGAGTGAACCGCATCCATTCGAACCGTGCTCATTGGAAATGGCCTCCAATCCTATAGAAATATCTCGCGAGAGCCAGAATTACGCGGTGCGACCTTTGCATCTTATACAATAGCTCGGAGGGTGATTGGGAAGTTGCTTGCCTTCGGAGCAAGAGGTCCTTATAATCCGGCAACCGGGAATGAAGGAGTCAGTCGCCTTGCGTCCCGCAGGTTACGGCTTTTTTGCGGGGCGGGCCGGGAGCGCTACCTGGTACTCCTGAAGCGGAATCTGGAAGGCGAAAAGTTGTCGGAGTCGAATGCAGCCAAGAAGTAAGGAACACGATTTCGCGGAGTTGTGAATTCCCGACGATCCAAGGAGCCACACTGATGAAAAAGATTCTGGTCACGGTTGTGCTTGGAGTTGCTGTACTCGCAGCAGCAAAAGAGGCGGCGCAGCCGCCAGGAGGGCAAGCAGCAAGTCCACAACCGTCGGCGACATCCGCGCAACCAGCCGCTCAGCCAGCGCAAGGACAAGCGCCCGCGACACCCGCGCAGGGACCGATCATTAAGGACCCTGTCGAGTACAACGCTTACATGAGCGCGATCAACCAGAAGGACTCCGCGGCGCGGATGAGCGGCCTCGAAGCGTTTCTGACGCAGTATCCCAATAGCATCATGAAGGTTGCCGCCCTGCAAACTCTCATGCAGGACTACCAGCAGGCAGGAAACCAGGGAAAAACCATCGATACGGCCACCAAGTTGGTGGCGGCCGATCCCACCAATGAGCGAGCTATATTCTTGCTGGCCTACATCGATCGGGTGAAGGCGCAAGGAGGCGACCCCAATTACAAGCAAGACCTGGTGGATGCGAAGAAGTACGGGCAAATGGGATTGGATGGTCTGCCAAAATTCAGCAAACCCGATGGCACCGCTGACGCCGATTTTCAGAAGATGAAGGATCAGATGTCTGGGGTTTTCAATGCGGCCATCGGCGTCGCCGCGCTCACCGACAAAGACTACGATGGCGCGAGAAAGACCTTGCGCGCCGCCGTCGATAGCAGCCCTGACTCTCAGAAGGATTTCAGCGTGGTTTACCCCTTGGCGCTGGCCTATGCCGGGCCCACTCCGCCGGACCCAAACCTCCCTCCCGATCCGGTGAATGCGATCTGGTTTGCCGCGCGGGCTTCCGCGCTTGCTCCGGCGCAGGCTCAGGCGGGGATCGAGAAGTACGCCAGATCGCTGTATGTCAGATACCACGGCGGAGACGATGGATGGACAGATGTGCTGGCGCAAGCCAAGGCCAACCCAACCCAGCCCGCTGGATTTGCCATTAAGCCCGCTCCCACGCCGGCTGAACAGGCGCACGCCATGGCGATCGCTACGGCACCCGAGAAGATGGATTTCGGCCAATGGGAATTCATCCTCTCGAACGGCTCCCAGGCAGACCAGGATCTGGTGTGGAACGCCATCAAAGGCAAGGCGGTACAGCTAAACGGTATCGTCATCAAGGCGACCGCGACGGAATTTGACATCGCTGGAAGCCTCGACGACATTGACGCCAAGAAGCCGGACATCACCCTCACGTTCGAAGACAAGGTTCCTTTGAGGCTTATCCCCAAAGAAGGAGCCAGTCTGGACTTCCAGGGCGAACCAGCCTCCTATACGCCAAACCCGTTCATGATGACCATGGATAAAGGCCAGTTGCTGAAAGCCGCGCCCACTAAGCCGGCTGTTCACCACAAACCAGCCGCTCAGTAGTTCCAGATGGCATGCAGGCATAAAGGCAGCCCCCCCGCGGGCTGCCTTAACTTTTCGGGTTACGGGAACACACCAACACCGCGTGGCGCACCCGACCGTCTAGCGCACCGCTTTCTTTTCCACAGACAGAGGCCGGGCGCTGCGGGGTGGGCGCTTCGCGCCATCGCGAAGCTGGCGGATGTCGATTTTGAGTTCATCGATGGTCCGGCTGAGCGTATTGCGATGCATTCCCAGCTCGCGGGCCGCGCGGCACTGGTTGCCTTTATTTTCCTGGAGGACGGTGAGGATAAAGCGCTTCTTAAATTCGCGCACGCCCTCGGAATAGAGAATGTTGCTCTTATACATCTGCAGGATGAGTGCTTCTAGTTGATCTTTCACTGGAGGTCTCTCTCTTTTCGTCGAATGTCTTTGTCTTTCAACGGTCCCGCTGGACACCATTTATTTCGGCTTGGAAGCGGGAGAGCCTGTCAATTCTTTTGGGGCCCGATGCAGGAAGTCGAGTCCCTCATAGAATCGCGTCCGTAACGCGACCGGGGCCACCCAGATCGCGGCCCTTCCGACTACCAGGAAATAGGGCGCCAGTTCCGAGTTCTCCAGCATCTTTGAGGTGGGTGTGAACGCCGTCATTCCCATCAGGACGACGGCAACCATCAACCCGCCCTTCACCAGACCCAACAAAGCGCCCAGAAAACGGTCAAACCCACTCAGGCCAACTTCTTTCATCAGCTTCCGGGCGATCCTGCCGGCAATGCTGAACAGGATCAAGATCGCAAAAAAGATGATGAGGAAACCGAAAATCTCGGCCAGCCACTCGTTCTTCAAAAACGACATGAACCACTGCGCCAGGCGTTGGTACTGCCAAGCGGCAACAATGTAACCGATCACCAGGCCCGCCATGCTCAGAGCTTCCGCGAAGAAGCCCTGGATGGCCGCCGAAACTACGTTCAACAGCACAACCACGACAATCAACCAGTCTGCCGGGGTCATGCTACTCTTCCGCCCACCCTCTTGCGAGAAATTTTTCTCAACGCCTTCCGGCAGACTGCTCTGCCGAAAAGCGCTCGGCGCTTACACATCCAGTTTGTGCCCCGTAATCCGGAGGTAGGAGTCGAGATACTTTTCGCTGGTCCGGTTGGCCACGTCGCTCGGCAGAGCGGGCGCGGGCGGCTGCTTGTTCCAGCGAATTTGTTCCAGGTAATCGCGAACGTACTGCTTGTCGTAGGACTCCTGCCCCCGGCCCGGCGCGTACTTGTCGGCAGGCCAGAAGCGGGAAGAGTCCGGGGTGAGCACCTCATCGGCCAGCGTGATTCCCTTGGAGGTGCGTCCAAACTCAAACTTGGTGTCGGCAACGATGATACCGCGCTGGCGGGCGTAAGCGGCCGCCTTTTTATAGATCCGCAAGGTGATCTCGCGCAGGTGGCTGGAGGTCTCTGTGCCTAGTATCTCGCACATCCTGGCAAACGAAATGTTTTCATCATGGCCGCTCACAGCCTTGGTGGCCGGAGTGAAAATGGGCTCCGGGAAGGCCTCGGATTCACGCAGTCCCGCCGGCAGTGCAATGCCACAAACCTGGCCCGTCCCCTGATACTCCTTCCAGGCCGACCCTGAAATGTAGCCGCGCACGACGCACTCGACGGGAAACATCTCGGCACGATGCACGATCATCGAACGGCCGCGCAACTGATCGGCATACTTCTCGAGAGTTTGCGGATAGCGATCCACGTCCGCGGTAATGACATGGTTGGGCACGATGTCAGAAAGGAAGTCGAACCAGAACAGCGAAATCTGGGTCAGGACATGGCCTTTGTGAGGGATGCCGGTGGCGAGCACATAGTCGAAGGCGGAAATACGGTCGGTGGCGACGAACAGCAAACGCTGATTATCCAACGGGTAAACGTCGCGCACTTTTCCGCTGGCGCAAAGTTGGAGATCGGGGAAGTCGGTTTGTAGGACTACGGGATCAAGAGGTTTAGAGCTCATGTCGAAATTTTACAGGGTAAGGAGCGAGGCGTATTTTAGACTCTCAGAAATTTTTGTCAACCGCAGAGATTACGGCGGAGAGAGAAGCCCGTATCCTGCTGATTGGGGTAACGTTGGCCGCCGGGACATCGCGGCTACGCGGACGGGCAGCCGGCCTCCGGCACTGGCCCTTGTGGAAAAGCTGAGGATGAGAGTGGATATCGTGGACGGTCCGCGAAAGGCTGCATGTCCGCAAGATTGCCGACAAAGCTAGTCCTTTTGCTGGACGCCTTGCTTCCTCTAGGCCGCTCCAAAGCGGACTGACACCAGCTTCGAGACGCCGGGCTCCTGCATGGTTACCCCATAGAGCACGGGCGCGATGCTCATCGTCTTCTTGCTGTGGGTGATCAGGACGAACTGCGTCTTGATGCTCATCTCTTTCACCAGGTCGGTAAAGCGGCCGATGTTGGCCTCGTCGAGCGGAGCGTCGACTTCATCGAGGATGCAGAACGGGCTGGGCGTGTACTGGAAGATGCCGACCAGCAGGGCCAGCGCGGTGAGCGCCTTTTCGCCTCCGGAAAGCAGCAACACGCTTTGCAGGCGCTTGCCGGGAGGGGAAGCCACTACGTCAATGCCGCTCTCGGCGGAGTTTTCCTCGTCGGTAAGCTTCATGAAGGCGTGGCCGCCGCCGAACAGCTTCTTGAAAGTAGCCTGGAAGTTCTCGTTGATCTTGGTGAAGGCTTCCTGGAATTTCTGGCGCGAGACTTCGTCGATCTCTCGAATGGTCGCGGTTGTGTTCTCGATGGAGGAAATCAGGTCCTTGCGCTGGGCATCGAGGAAACTGTGGCGCTCGGAGGTTTCGCGGTACTCTTCGAGCGCCATCATATTCACCGGCCCCATGGCTTCGAGTTTGGCGCGCATCTCGCGATAGGAATGATCGCAGGCTGTGAGTTCGTCGCCGGTCACGAGCGCGAGCGTACTGTCGGCCAGCAGGGCAGCGCGCTCGATTCCGAGCTCGTTCAGGCAAGTATCCGCCATATACATGGCGTCGGCTTCGAGCTTGGCGGCAGCGGCCTGTAGCTCACCCCGGCGATCGCGGGCCTGGTCGAGAAGTTGGCGGGCGTGGCGAAGAAGTTCATCGATTTCGGCGAGGCGAGCGCGGAGCTGATCTTTTTCGAATTGAAGCAACCCCTCGCGCGCTTGGCTCGCGTTGCGTTCGGCCGCGAAGTCGGCGACCTGTTGTTCGAGTTGAAGATTTTCGGATTCGCGCTGCAGCTTTTCGGCGCCGGCAGCGTCAATCTGCGAGGCGAGAGCATGGACGCGCTCGCTGATTTCGCTGAACAAGGAATCGATGCGTCCGAGGACGGCGGTTGCGGAGCGGTGGCGCTCTTCGAGCGCCGCTACCCGGGCCACGCGCTGCGAACTCGTCTGGGCCGCATCTTCGCGCCGCCGGCGCAGGACTCCCAGAAATTCCTGGGCTCTTGCGATTTGCTGTTCGAGTTGGGCGCCAGTTTGTTCGAGCGCGGCGATCTCTGTTTGTCTGGCGGCGATCGTCGAGTCTTGCTCGGTTCGCTCCGCGGCAAGGCGCTGCAACTCCGCTTGCGCAATGCCCATGCGCTCCACAACGCGGGCCATCTCCGAATCGAGTTGCTGCAGCATGTGGCCAGAGGTCATGGACTGACGCTCAGCCTCGCGTTTTTCGCCTTCGAGACGATCCAGCAAGGAAGTGAACTCTTTAATTTCCCGGCCGAGCGTGAGCACTCGCATCTCTTCTTCGCCGCGAGCGCGCTCCAGGTCTTCAAGCTGCCGGCGAACCTCGCGAAGCTCGCGCTTCATCGAAAGTGGGCCCTCGGCGCGCTGTTTTCCACCTGTGACCGTCACGTTGTGGAAGCATTCTCCCGATTGCGAGAGGAAAAATGCGTCGGGATTTTCGAGAGCCAGGCCACGTGCGGTATCGGAGCCGGGAACGATGTAGCCGTCGCGAAGCTTGGGGAGAATTACCTCCAGCGACTTTCCGAAGCCGTTGAGAACGCGAATCGTATCTTTGAGCGGCACGATTGAAGCAGTGGGCGGCGCGCAATGTGCTGCTTCATCCAAGATGAAGGAGAACTTGGCTTGCGAGTCCTCGGGATGAACCAGGAAGGTGGCACGGCCGTCGACGTCGGTGCGCAGCAGTCGCAGGCCTTCGTCGGCAGCATCCCAGGACTTGACCACAATGTAGTTCAACTCGTCGCGCAGGAAGTCTTCCACCACGCACTCGAAACGGGGCTCGACTTCAAGAAAATCCGCGAGCACGCCGACCGGCGCGAGGCCGCCCTGCATCACCCCCGACTGGAAAAGGCGGCGAACCGACTCGGTGGAGTGTCCGTGTTCGGCGATCACTGCCTCGAGAGATCCTTTCTTGCCGAAAGCGGTTGCAGACTCCGCGCGCAGCACATCGAGGTGAGCCTTGGCTCGGTTTTCTTCGAGGCGCTTGGCCTCGACCAGGCGGCGAAGCTGGCTGAGCTCTTCGGTGATGCCGGCGACACGCTGCGTCACCGTTTCGAACTCGAGGGCAAGCTGTCCGCGCTGGCCGCCGAAGGCTTCCAACTGGAGGTTCGCGTTAGCGATTTCAGCTTCGAGACGCCGGGCTTCGCGATCCGCGCCTGCGAGGCGCTCTTCGGCCTGAGCGAGTTGGTTGCGAACCCGAGAGGCCGACGACACGGTGTCAAAGATCGCGACGCGAGATTCTTCCTGCTGCTGTTCGAGTTCAGCCAGCGCGGCTGACGCGGAGGCGGCTTCCTGTTGGGATAGGGCAAGTTCGTGCTGGGCGGCGGCTAGATCTGCGGCGGCGGATTCAAGCACCTGCCGATTGGAATCCCCCTCGGCCTTAAGCGAGGTCAGGCGGTGACGAGCTTGAGCCAATTCCGCTTCGGCCGAGGCGCGGCGAACCACGAGTTCGGCGCAGCGTTCGTCGTTATGAAGGCGGCGCGCGCGGGCGCGATCGATTTCTAAATCGATCTGACTCAACCGGTCGCGGTTTTCGCGCAGCTCGGTCTCAATGGCGTAGCCGCGCTCGGTGCCCTCGCTGTGCTCGGATTCGAGTTGCTCGACGGCGTCGGTGCGGTGCTGCATGTCCTCGGCGAGAGCGTTGAGTTGGGCGTCGAGCTCGGCGCTTTCCCGCTCGATGGCGGCAAATTTGCTGGCCAGGACGACGCGCAGCTGGGCCCGCATCTCTTCCCGCAGCTTGGCGTAGCGCTCGGCCTTAGAGGCTTGGCGCTTCAATGAATTCATCTGGCGCGTGACCTCGTCGAAAATATCGTTCACGCGGGCAAGATTCAGCTTGGCATCTTCGAGGCGAGCTTCGGCGAGGCGCTTCTTGGTTTTGAACTTCGTGATTCCGGCGGCCTCTTCGAGGATGGCTCGGCGATCGGTCGGTCGGCTGCTGAGGATCTGGCCAATGCGTCCCTGCTCGATCAGAGCGTAAGTCTCTGGTCCGAGGCCTGTGCCCATGAAAAGTTCCTGAATATCACGCAGGCGGCACAGCTTGCCGTTCAACAGGTATTCGCTATCGCCGGACCGGAACAGGCGGCGCGTCACTACGATCTCTCCCGCGCGGAATTGCTGCTGGTTGAATTTGCGGCGACGGATCTTGAGCACAACCTGAGGCGGGCCGTTTACAACGGCTGAAGAAGCGACCGGCACGAGGTTATGTGCAGGCAACGCGAATACCGGTTCGTCGTCAGGGAAGGCGACCGCCAGGGTGCTCACCTTCCAGCCCGGAATCTCCACTTCTTCGGTTTTGCCGGGCTGGGCTTCTTCAACGGCGCGCTCGGTTTCTTCGGCGGCGCGGGCGCGGATGGCGGCTTCGTCCCAGTCGTCGGCCGGACGTCTTGATAACTCAGCGGCGATTCTTGAAGACTCGGCGGGAACTTCGTCCTGGATGTCGATCTCGGTGGGCGCGTCGGCGTCGGCGCCGGGATACTGCTCGGGGTCGATGAGCGTGAGCGAGACCTCGGCCATGCCGGTGGGCTTGCGGTCGCGTGTGCCGGAGAAGATGACGTCCTCCATGCGCGAGCCACGCAGGGTTTTGGCCGACTGCTCGCCCAGCACCCAGGAGATGGCGTCGGCAATGTTCGACTTACCGCAACCGTTGGGGCCGATGATGGCGGCGATACCGTCCCCGTGGAACTTGAGGTCGGTGCGGTCGCAGAACGATTTGAAGCCGAGAATCTGAAGCCGCTTCAATTTAAGCAACGTGGACTCCTTGGGAGAGGCAA
>Ga0302326_10018371_pt1 | contig 14504 bp, 10 predicted proteins | sample Palsa_T0_3_FD_202264 | JGI IMG/M metagenome (GOLD analysis project Ga0302326, IMG submission 202264) | Peat permafrost microbial communities from Stordalen Mire near Abisko, Sweden - Palsa_T0_3 | ecosystem: Environmental > Terrestrial > Soil > Palsa > Peat permafrost | place: Sweden: Abisko... | reverse complement strand
GGTTTTGCACGTCCAACAGCCAGACCAAGTAGGCTACCCCGGCCTGCGCGGCGCTCGCGTGGTCGTTGATCATTGTCCAGGTGTACTGGAAGTAAGAGCAGCCCAGTGCCAGTGCCACGAGGGCGTCGATCGCACGCAAGAACCGGCGACCGTTCAGCCGCCAGTCGGTGGCAAGCAGGAAAGTAATCGGCACGACGGCCAGATTGAATGCCAGCATGCTGTCGCGGTACATCTCATTGCGGCGGTTGAGCAGCAATTCCTGCCAGAGATTGCCAAACGCGCCCGCTGCCCACACCACCAGGCCCAGTGCGACGGTGTACCAACCCAAGCGGGCGGCGCTTGATTCTGAGCGACCACGCCAGAGCGATGCCGCTGCCGCTAACAGCGGCGCTGCCACCATGAAGATGTATGCAGAGGGCCCGGCGATGGAAGGCGCCAGGACCAGAATGGCGAACTGCAACAGTAAAAACGAAATCGGCAGGTACACTGACATGGAAACAGCGGCTCTTGGTGGAGGGCAAAGCTTACAACGGCATCGACCCAGGACGGCCAAAGTGAAGTTAAGATAGCGCTCCCACGCATGGTTCTGGGTCGAGAAACGCGATCTGGCAGCGTAAAGTGCCGGCTAGTGTAACGCCGGGTGCCGGTGAGTCCTGAAAGGATTTCGACTCAAGCGGCGGTATAGCCACCGTCCACCATGACCACAGCGCCAGTGATGAAACTTGCCTGAGGGGATGCCAGGAACACGATGACCTCCGCGACCTCTTCGGGTCTCGCCGAACGACCAATGGGGTGATGGGGTCCGAAGCTCTCGAGCAGGGCGCGACTGTCGGGCACCGCATCTTCCAGAAAGCCGGTTATTACCGCACCGGGCGCGACAGCATTAACGCGAATACCGCTCGCTGCGAATTCGATAGCCAGGGTCTTTGTGATCTGAATGATGGCGCCCTTCGACGCCGCATAGGCCACCTGTCCTGCGATCCCGACCACGCCCGAAATAGAGCTGACGTTGACGATGGATCCAGAGCTGCGCTGCGTCATCACTCTTAGTGCCTCACGGCAAAGTAGAAATGTCCCGCGCGCGTTGGTCTCAAGAATCTCATCCCACTGCGCGGCCGACGTGTCGAGAGTCGGGCGCTGCAGATGCCGCCCGCCATTGTTGACGAGAATATCAAGGGTCCCGAAATGAGTGAGTGCGGCATCCACTGCGCGCGCGGCAGTCGCCTCCTGCCGCAAATCACCGCTAACGCAAGCGATCCGGCCTCGCTCGGCCAGCGCCTCGACGCTCGCCTTTGCGTCAGTAGCGACTATTCGGCAGCCTCGCTCGAGCAGCTTCTCGACGGTGCAGCGGCCGATGTCGCCTGCCGCGCCAGTGACCAGAGCGACTTTGTCCTCGAGATCTCCGCTCCTCTGATGTGTCATGGCGATCCCGTAAAGCGCCAGGAGCCGCCATCGGAGACGATGTAGCCGGCGGTGGGCTGAGGGAAATGGCTGCCTATGACGAGCACCGGGTTGTCCGCGGACGCCTTCACGAAACGCACGCGCTGCTGGACGGCGAGCGCCTTGTCCATGTCAAAGTTTACAGCCCACTCCGGGACGGCGATCTGAATCGGGCTGTGCATGATATCGCCGGTGATGACTGCTTCCTGTCCACGCGATGCAATGCGCACACTGACATGGCCCGGGGTATGGCCAGGCGTGGGCTCAAGCCGGACCTCGTCGTTGATCCGGTGCTCCATCTCGATCAGATCGACGAGTCCGGCCTCGATGATCGGCATGATGCATTCTTCTACATGCAACAGATGGTGATAGCCTTTGGTTCTGTAGAGCATCATCCAATGCTCGTATTCAACTCGGCCAAAGAGATAGCGGGCCTTCGGAAAAGTGGGAACCCAGCGATCATTCACTTTTTGCGCGTTCCATCCGACGTGGTCGAAATGCAGGTGGGTGCAGAGGACGGTATCAACATTGTCGGGAGTCACGCCAATGGACTTCAGGTCATCCATGAAATCAGACTTCAATTGACAAAAAACATCATATTCGCGTTGTCGATCCCCGCCGATGCAGGTATCGACGACAATGTTCCGGCCTCCTGCCTTGACCACGAACCCTTGAAAATTAATGATCATGCGGCCTTCAGGGCTAGCGTAATGCGGTTGTAGCCACGAGTATTTCAGCACAAGATCGGGCGTGGCGTTCTGCAGCAAAACGTTGATGTCATCGTTTAGGGCAATGACTTCCGGAATACTGAAGATTTCGACGTCGCCAACCCGCCATCGGCCTATGTTCTGAATTGCCATCGCTTGACTCCTTCAGGGGGAATGGTGAGTTGCGTCGTTGGGGTCTAAAGCTGCCGGAGCGGGCGACTGCCGACTCAATATGAAGTCGGCCGCTCTCTCCGCCACCATGATCGTCGGCGCATTGGTGTTACCGCCGACTATCGACGGAAAAACCGAGGCGTCGGCCACCCTCAGGCCGTTGACGCCCCGCACCTTGAGTTCAGAATCGACGACCGCCTCGGATCCGACACCCATCTGGCAGGTGCCTACGGGGTGATATACGGTGGCGGCCGTCGATCGTATGAAAGACACCATATCCGCGTCGGACTCGACTTCGGCTCCAGGCTGGTATTCACGTGCACGGTACTTCGAAAACGCAGGCGCCCGAAGGATGCAGCGGCAAAGGCGAACTGCGCGCAACATCCGCTGCAAGTCGTCCGGGTGATCGAGGAGCTTGGGATCGATGAGCGGGGCGGCCTCGGGGTCGGCGCTCGTGAGGCGAACGCTGCCCCGGCTGTTGGGATAGAGCAGCACTGGGCTGATTCCGTAGCCGTGCCCACGCGGGATCCAATGACCGGGCGGTGGAGGATTCGCGGGTTGGAACACGAACTGAAAGTCGGGCCGATCGAGGCCGGCATAGGTTTTCAGGAAAGCGACAGATTCGAACACATTGCTAGCCAGCGGCCCTGTCCGTGCAACGACGTACTGGAGCGCGGTCCAAACGGCGTGCAACGCTGTGCGAGCAGACAGGCCGTAAGTCTCAGTGCTATCGGTGTACACGCGCACCGGTGAAGCAGGATGGTCGTGCAGATTTCGGCCGACGCCCGGCAGATGCGCAACTGGAGCTATGCCGAAGTCGGCAAGCTGCGACGCGTCGCCCACTCCGGAACACAGCAGCAGCTGCGGCGTGTGTAGCGCGCCACTCGCTAGAATTATTTCGCGATCGGCGTCAATTCTGACACGGGTACTATCGTCCAGCACCGCCTCTATACGCACGGCCCGCCGATCTTCGAAGAGAACACGATGCACACGCGTGTTCGCGAACACCGCGAGATTCTTGCGTGCCAGCGCAGGCTCGAGATAAGCGGTCGCCGTGGAGACGCGCCGACCGCGGTGAATGGTCGCCTGACGCAGCCCGACACCTTCGGGATTCGGCCCCGTAAAATCCGCACACAGCGCAAAGCCGAGGCTGTGCACCGCCTCGATGTACCTGTGCGTCATGCTATTGGGCTTGCGCACATACGAGACGCGCAGGGGTCCCGTCTGTCCGTGATAGGCCGACGCGGGATAGTCTTCGTTGTGTTCGGAGCGGGTGAAGTAGGGCAGTACCTTCGCCCAGCGCCAATCCGGTAATCCTTGGTTTGCCCAGTCTTCGTAGTCACGTGGGTGGCCACGATGGTAGACCATTCCGTTCATTGAACCGGTTCCACCCAGCAACCTGCCCCGCGGCAGAGGAATGCAACGTTGTCCTAAAGCATCCTGAGGGACCGTGCCCAGACCCCAGTTGAATTCCCGATTTGCAACCACAGCCGCCACCGCAGCCGGGGTGGTGACAGAGAGAGTGCGATGGGAACCGCCCGCCTCAACAAGTGCCACACGCAGCCTTGGATCTTCAGACAGGCGCGCGGCCAATACACAGCCTGCCGTGCCACCGCCCACGACGATAAAATCGAAGCGCCGCGATTCGCCGGCCATCACCACATCTCAATGTTTCTTATAGTATTCTCACACAAAATAGCGCGACGCAGGGCCGCACATTGAGAGTCAGCGAGACGTTTACCGCGCAGACGCGCGCTGTGCCTTTGACCGGCATGTTCGCTCCGGAATACGAACGCGTCGTCGACGCATTCATGCGCAACTATCGTGAAGAGGACGAAGTCGGTTCTGGCCTCCACATTGTTCGCGACGGAGAGAGCATCGTCGATATATGGGGTGGCTGGCGCGACGGCGCGCAAACACGGGAATGGCAACGCGATACTCTCGTCTGCGTGATGTCGGTGTCGAAAGGCATCGCGGCCCTTGCTTTCAATATGCTCATCGATCGGGGTCTCGTAGATATCGAGTCGCCCGTGGCTCGCTATTGGCCTGAGTTTGGCGAAAATGGCAAGCAGCGGCTGCCGGTTCGTTATCTGCTCGACCATCGCTCAGGACTGCCTATCATCACCGAACCGATGTGGCCAGGCGCGATCTTCGATCGGGAGGCCATGGTCAAGGCGCTCGCGGCTCAGGCACCGCTCTGGGAACCGGGAACCACGGCGGCGTATCAAGTGACCACGCAGGGCTTCATGTTGGGCGAGATCATGCGCCGCGTGACAGGCAATACCTTTCAGGCTTTCGTGGAGCAGGAGATAGCAGGCCCCCTGAAGGCCGATTTCCTGATGGGGGGTTTGAGCCTCCGCGACCAATTGCGTTGCGCCGAGGTACTGCCCAACCTCGACGCCAAGCTGCTGGCGGCGAAGGAGAACGAAAAGGAGTCGCTTCGCGCTAAGACAATGCTTCAATACCCGACGCAGCCCTGGCCGATGCTGCTTAATTCTCGGCCATGGCGCGAAAGCGAGATCGCGAGCGGCAATGGTCACGGCACCGCCTGCGCTATCGCACGCATCTATGGCGTCTTCGCCAGCAGCGGTGAAGCTAACGGCAAACGCTTCATGAGGGCAGCCTCGATCGAGAATATGATCACGGAGCAGCACGATCAGATCGAAATCGTCCAGGATCGGCATTACCACCAAGGTCTTGGGGTTCTGCTCAATTCCCCGGATGCGGTATATATGGGACCTAATCCACGCTCGTTCGGCCACCACGGCGTTGGCGGGTCGATCGGCTTCGGCGATCCGGACGCTCATATCGGCTTTTCCTACGTCGTGAACCGTTTTCACGCCGTCGGAACTAATGGCCCGCGCGCCAAGCGGTTGATCGACGCCTTGTACGAGTGCCTATGAAAGTGTCGCGAGATCGCCTCAAGCGGTATTCGCGAAGCGATCGTGCCGCGCGCCATAGACCCGGATGGGCAACCGGGCCGGCCCGTGTCCAATCGTGGTCATCCAAGGTTCCGGCTCCCCGGCCATTTCTAACCGGTCGATCTGGCGCGCCACCTCGGTGAGCAGACTATGGGCCTCGAGCTGGGCGAACGCGCGCCCGACGCAAGCGTGCACCCCGTATCCCCAGCCGATCTGCTTTTTAAGATCCCGGGATATCTGGTAACGGTCCGGATCGGGCCAGGCACGGGGATCGCGATTCGCTGCCGCAAACATCAGCCCCACCCGCTGGCCTGCAGGAACGTTGTAACCTTCGATGTCAACATCTCGCGTCGTGATTCGACCGGCCATTCTTGATGGCGAGTCCCACCTCAGACTCTCATCAAACGCATTGCGCACCAGCTGGGGATCGGCGCGCAGCTTTTGGTATTCATCAGGGAACAGTGCGAACGCACGTAGGGTGTTCGCCATGGTGAGCACGGTGGTATCGGCACCCGCTGCGAGTACGGTTTGTGCCAAAAGTTTCGCCTCATCCTGCGTGATCAATCCCTCATCCGCGAGCTTGTATACGGCCATCCCAATTCCATCGGGGGCGAGGTTCTCACGATTACAGCATTGCCCGATCCAAGCCAGAACCGGTTCTATGTCAATCATGGCTTCACGGAAAAGCTCGTTTTCCGGCCCTAACGTGGCCCACACCATATGGCTGAAACCATACATATTTTCACGGCCCTGCAGCCGCATGCCGAAGGCATCCGGAAGTGCCTTGTAGACAAAACGCTGGCTGATGTCTGCGACCGCGTCAATCACCCGACCTTGGCGCGCGAGCACGTCGCGCACGATCGTGACGGCGTCGCGCTCGAAGGAGGCACGCATGCGCTCGAGCATGGCGGGCGACAGCGCCTTGGCCATGGCTGCGCGTACATGCGTGTGGCGCGGCGGGTCGTCGGTCAGAAGAATCTCCGGCCGCACCGATTTGGGATCATGCCAAGGACGCGAAGTCGAGGAGAAAGTCCTCCAGTCCGCGAGGCCCGATGTCACGCTGGCATGCCGGGCGATCATGACCGTCCCGTCTTGAAGTCGCACGACGGGCGAGAATTCACGTAGTGCGTCATCGACAGCGCGCGCTTGGCGCACTGACTCACGGCTGAAGATGTCGACGGGATATTGAGGAATAGGGCTGCTCACGGGTTTACCGCTTGCCCATCCATCTCCGTGAACACCTCGCGAGCTACGCGAAAACTATCGACTGCTGCGGGTACGCCGACATAAATGGCGACCTGAAGAAAAATCTCCGCGATCTGCGGCCGCGAAAGTCCATTGTTCAGCGCGCCACGTATATGAGCTTTGAGTTCGTGCGGTCGATTGAGTGCGCTGATCATCGCAAGATTGAGCATGCTGCGCTGACCGCGATCGAGCCCTTCCCGCCCCCAAACCGCGCCCCAGCAATATTCGGTCACCAGTTCCTGCAGCGGTCGATTGAAATCGTCCATCGATGCCATAGCCTTCTGCACATAGGCTTCACCGAGCACTTCGGTGCGAATCTTCAGTCCCTTGGCAAATAGTTCGCTGGTCATGGTCATAGCCCCTCACAAGTGAATGCACGCTGGTGCGAGCATACCGGAGAGAATTGTGCGTCAGCGGCTGAACTTGACCGACGATACTTAAGAAGTACTCGAACTCAGACGCATGGCCTGAGCTCGAACACGTAACGCTGCCGCGGTGATGCCTCGCAGACGGCGGTGGTGGCCGCTTTGCCTAGAGCTTCAACCGCAGGGTGACATACCACTCAGCCGGATCGTTGTAGTACCCGCCCACTTCACCCGCACCGTAGTTCGGCGATCCGGCCGTGATGAAGCGATCGTTCAACAGATTGGTACCGCCGAATGCCAAATCGTACCTGCCGGTCGGCGACACGTAGTGAAGCGACGCATCCAGAATGCGGGTTGCAGGGCGGTGCAGCTCCGGCGTGTTCAACGCATCGTTGTACAGGTCCGATGTGTACGTGAATGCCGGGAGGACGCGCAGCAAAGCATCGTTCGGCAGTCTGAGATCGTAACTCGGATCGAACGTGAACTTCCACTTGGGCGTCTTCGGCAGCTTGGCATCGAGCTGACTGCCGGGGCCCTGTATGGCGCAGCCGGTCAAGGCCGGTACTCCAGGGCATACCGTCAGACCGCTGCCCGGCAACGCATACTGCGGGATGTTGGCTTGGGGGTTCACGTACGTGTAGTACGCATCAATGAAAGCGGCGTTGAAATTGAGCGAGAAGCCTCCGCCAACGTTCGCCAGCACCTCGAGCTCGGCACCCTTGATGTCGGCGTTGCCGGCATTCGTGTACACCGGCGAGATGCCTCGCTGGATGTTGAGCTGGATGCCGTCGTAATTGGTGAAGTACACCGCTGCGTTAGCCTGAACGCGGTGGTCGAACCACTGGGACTTCAAGCCCAGCTCATAGGTCTTGGAGTACTCCGGGCTGAACCGCGCAGCCTCCGGACTTGTAATTGCGGCCGATAGCCGGGTGGTCCAGCCGCCCTGCTTGAAGCCCTTGCCCCAGCTCGCGTACGCCATGACGTCATCGTTGAAGTGGTACTGCGCCCCGAGCGTGGGATCGAAGATGTGCCACGACTGGCTGTCCGGGGTATTCGGGAAGTACCGATAGTATGGGGTTCCCGGCGCCGACTCACCCGGGGCGATGGTATTTAAAGGCGGAGCGCCGCCGCAGGAGGTCTGATAGCACACGGAGCCGAACGGGAATGAGTTGAGATCGCTCTGGCCGCCGATGAAGTCGGCGATCACGTCCGTATAGCGCCCTCCCGCGGTGAAACTGATCTGCTTCGTGAGTGCATAGTCGGCGTGAAAGAAGGCTGCGATGTCCTTGTTATTCACATTGTTCTGAACATCGTAGACGTACAGCAGACCCTCGAACGGCACGAAGTCATGCACGTAGCCGCCTTCGTTGAAGTAATACAGACCAGTGACGTAGTTGAGTTTGTCGTCGAAGGCCTTGCCGAGCAGCTGGAACTCTTGCGAAATCTGCCATTGATGCTGGGCGTCGGTGACGCTCTGGAAGGTGTCACCGGGTACGCCATCCAGCGCGGTGCCTATCTTCCACGAGATCGTGCGGTAGGCTGTGATCGATTTCAACGTCAAGTCATCGGCGAGGTTGTAGACGCCCGTGAGCGCACCACCGTACACGTCGTAGCGCGCGAAATCCGGAGCGTCTCCGGCATAAGTGGTGTCGATGTCACCGGTATTGTACGACCCCGGAGCACCCCACCAGAGACGCGGGGAGCTGGAACCCAAGTAAGGCACGCCGCCGGTATTGAGATAGTTGAATGGGCCCACCGGTCCACCGACGTATCCCGCTCCGAGCAGAGCGGGCGAGCCCAGCGACCCTAGCGCCGGAACGTGCGCACGCAGCTGCGAGCACACGCCGGTGATGCCAAAGGCTGTCAGCGGTGCTGTAGGCAAGGTGGCGGCGTTGTTGCTGATGCATGTGTTGTAGACGCTCGTGAATGTCGAGCCCGCCCCGTTGTAGGCACCCAGAACCTGGTACCCGAGTGCCGTCGTATCCTCGTGCGACCAGTCGGCGCTCAGTGTGACGCTGAGCTTGTCGGAGGCATTCCACAGCAGCTTGCCGCGGATGACCTGCAGACCATTGCCGCCGTAATTATCGGAGGTCGCATAGGCCGACTGCGGATAGTCGTTCATCGAATCGAAGGTCAGGGGCGTCTGGGCATATGGCGAGTTCGTTGGATAGGGGACGACTTTCATCCATCCGGTCTGCTCCTGCGAGGAGACGCTGATGGTGGAGAGCAGGACGTCCTTGATGATCGGGATGTCCGCCGTAAATCCGAAATCCCGTCGGTCGAAGCTGCCGCCGGTGGCCTGGGCGATGAAACGCTCCTCGTCGCCCGGTGTATGCGTGACGATGCTAATGGCGCCACCAATGGTGTTGGCGCCGAATAGGGTTCCCTGCGGACCCTTGAGTATCTCCACCCGATCCACATCCAGCAGGTTCTGATTGGCGCCGATGGTGCGCGCTAGAAATACGCCATCGACATATACACCGACGCCTGGATTCAGGTTGAACGCGAAGTCATCCTGACCGATACCGCGGATGGATGCGGATAGCACCGACCTATCGCCGGAGAATGGTGCACCGGCATCCAGGTTGACGCCTGGAGTCAGATTGCCCAAGGCGTGTATATCCACAAGATTGCGGCTCTGCATGGCATCCGCAGTGAATGCCGTCACCGCGATCGGCACGCTCTGAATATTCTCTTCGCGGCGCTCGGCGGTGACCACGATTTCTTCGAGGCCATTGGACGTATCGCTCGCGGCCGGTGTGTTCGACGCCTGTTGTGCGTGGGCGCTCAAAGCAGCCCCCAACAGGAGCACGCACGCGCCACTTGCGATGGAATTTTTGAACAGTGCGCTAACGCGCGCCACGTGCGCATTTGATCGCGCATCGATTTGCAGAAGCAATGTCATGTCACCCCCCTAGACCAATCCACCCCTCGCGCACGGCGATTGTCGCGGCTTGATCGAGTACATCCGCAACCGCCCCAGAGGGCTCATCTCCTAGTAGCACCGGTGCAGAGTTATCGCTTAACTGTGTGCGATTTTCACTACATGGGATCCCAAACGCTTAATCGGTCTGGTAACCCACTCGCTCTGTTCACCGAAAGCAATCAATAATTACTCTATTTGGTGCTGCTTTCCTTGAAGATTCCCCCTAGGTCGGGCCGCGTCCAAAACTTCGCCCACAGAACGATAATTGACAGTCAGGATCCCGTCAAGAACAATGTTCCGCATGTCTGTGGCTTTTCGTCGCGCATGAATACTCAACAAACCAGCGCATTGGTGCGTATCCGGGAAATGATCCTGCGCGGCACGCTTTCGCCTGGTCAGCGGCTGGCCGAAGCGCCGCTGGCCGAAATGTTGGGCATGTCGCGTACGCCGATACGTCAGGCGCTTCCCGTGCTGGCTCGCGAGGGACTGCTACAGGAACACGAGACTCGCGGCTATATCGTGCGAGGCTTCAGCACCGCCGACATTCTTGACGCGCTGGATATGCGGGGGGTACTCGAGGGGTTAGCGGCCAGACGCGTCGCCGAGGGAGGAGCCTCGCAAACCTTGATTAACGCCCTGCGTCAGGTGCTGAAGGATGGCGATCGAATTCTAGGCAAAGGCCATATCGAAGAGAGTGATGAGGCGCTCTACGCGGACATGAACGGGCGACTGCATGGTCTGATCGTGGAGGAAGCGCGTAGTCCGATGATCGGACAGGCCCTGGAGCGCATCTCGCACGTCCCGTTCGCGGCGCCACAGGCGCTGGCGTTCGACAAGTCCAGCCTCGATTACATGTACCACCGCCTCGTATATGCGCATCGGCAGCATCACTACATTGTCGACGCGCTCGAGCGAGGGGAGGGTGCGCGCGTCGAGGCGCTGACGCGCGAGCATGTCAATCCGGTTAAGGAAAGCTTGAACCTTCTGGGCATACGGGAGACATACCGGCCGCCCCCGACGCTGATTTCATTCGCTCTCTGAAGTCGCATCGCTCCCCGCGAGCCTAAATGGCGCGCATGCTCATCTGCCGGGCGATGAAATCCGCCTGACGCAGCGCCAGCGCCACGATAGTCAGGGTCGGGTTAGCCGAGCTCGGCGTGCTCATCGCGCTGCCGTCCGATACGAACAGATTCGCGACATCGTGCGCCTGACCGTGAGCGTTGAGCACGCCGTCCTTCGGTTCCCGGCTCATGCGCGCCGCGCACATGTTGTGCGTGGCTGGTGTCTGTCGTGACATCAGTACCTTGATCGCGCCAGCGGCCTCGAACAACGCCTTCGACTGCTGCTGACCATGGCGGCGCATAGCGGCGTTGTTCGGATGGTCGTCGACGTGGATGTTGGCGACTGGCAGGCCGAACTGGTCCTTGACGTCCGGATTAAGGGTAATGCGGTTGGTCGAGCGTGGCAGGTCCTCGCCATTGACGTATATCCCGGCCATGCTACGGTACTGCTCCATCACGAAGCCGAGCTCGCGTCCCCAGAGCGTCTGCGGGAACCCCGCAATCGCTATGCTCGGCAGGTCGAGTGCCGCCATCTCGAGATGATAGCCGCCGGCGAAGCCGCGCTTCGGATCGTGCCTGGTTTCGTCGAGGACCAAGCCGGCGAGCGTCGCGCCGCGCCAGAACTCGATCGGTTTGTCGAATACGCCCCAGACAAAGCAGCCGGTGTGGTGGCAAAAATGGCGGCCGACCTGATCGCTGGAGTTCGCGAGCCCATTGGGAAACCTTGCCGACTCCGATAGTAGCAACAGGCGCGAGGTCTCGACGGCGTTACAGGCCACGCAGACGACGCGTGCCTTCTGTCGCTGCTCATTGCCTGCAGGATCGCGATAGACGACAGCGTTCACCCGGCCGTCTGCGCCGTGTTCGATGTGCACCGCGCGGCACTCGGCACGCAGCTCGAGGTTGCCGGTGATTTCGGCTCTCGGGATCTCGGTATACAGAGTGCTCCACTTGGCGCCGGTCTTGCACCCCTGCACGCAGAAGCCCTGCTGGATGCACATGCCGCGGCCGTCTGCCGGCCGCGAATTGATCGCCATGTACCCCGTGTGTACCTGCTTGTAGCCGAGACGCTTGGCGCCGTAATGGAATACTTTGAAGTGGTTCGAGGCCGGCAGACCTGGGTTTCCATTGCGGCGCGTGACCATCATCCGTTTCTCGGCGAGCTGGTAGTAGTGCAGCAGCTCTTTGTAGTCCACCGGCCAGTCGATCAATGAGGCGCCGTCGACCGTACCGTAGGTCGTGCGGGCGCTGACTTCCCAAGGACTGGCACGCAGCGCCATGCCCGTCCAGTGCACGGTCGTTCCGCCCACGGTCTTGGCGGTCCACGATGGCAAGGTCGGATAGTCCTCGACCACGGTCGTACTTCCGGACTGCGTGCGGGGTTCGAGCCACGTGAGCTGCGCGAAGGCCTCGCCGGGAACCTGCGAGAAACTCGCCAGCGATTGACGCGCTCCAGCCTCCAGCAGTACCACCCGGATGCCGCGCCGCGTCAACTCGTGCGCCAGTGTTCCGCCGCCGGCACCTGAACCAATGATGACGACTGCATTCGTGTCGTCATGTGAAATGCTTGCCATGCCCGATCCCCTGGTGAGCCCGATGTCCCAATCAGCTCGACTTCGCGCCGAATATCGGTCCGCTGTCCGCCAGCGGTACCTCGGGCAGCCAGCGCAAGTCGTTGAAGCCCCGCAGCAGATAACCGCCTTTCGAAAAAGCCTCGCCCTCGTAGCCGAAGTAGGAGTACACGAGTGGTGAGGCATATAGCGTCATCAACGTCGTCGCCCGAACCGACTTGAAGAACGGGGTCGTGCCGATAGCTTGCAACGCCGCGACCCGTTCGCTCTCGGCAGCAGTGGCGAAGCCGGCACCGAGTGTTGGTATGCCTTGCCGCAGCAGGGCCAACGTCGCAGCTTCGCGCGTCGCATTGCCGTCGAGCGACTGAACCACCAGCGCATACGGCGCATCGTCGAGCTTGTCGTGCGGAGCGACGGTACGAGCCGCGGCCAGCAGCGCCGCACCTTCTGCGCTGGTCAGCGCCTTGAGGTCCAATGCCCAGGCACGGCCGGGCCCGAGTAGCGCCAGAGGGCTACCTGCTGCCAGCACTCCGGTCAGCACGCCCGTTGCGCCCAGGAACTCCCGGCGGTCCATCATTGCGTTCGTTCTCAACGAGGCATCCTCCCGCTCGCGCTCTGGATTCAAAGCTCAATGTACCTGAACTGCTACCATTCATGCTGTCATGAGCGCGCACCACTCATCGATCCGCAGTGCAATCCCTAGCTGTGCAGGTTATCGAATTCAATACCGAGGTCTTCACAGAACCGCTGCGCCGCCGCTCGACCCGCCCCGAATACGCCGCCCCCGGGATGCTGGAACGGACCGACGAGATAGAGGCGTGCGACATGCGGAACCGTATACTGTCCCAGGTCCGGTGTGGGCCGGTGAGCTCCCAATTGGTACGAAGACATCGCCACGCCGTGGAGATCCCCGCGCACGAAGCTTGATGACGTGCGTTCCATGTCCACTGGACTGTCGCAGTGATAGCCCAGAATATTCTCGTGGGTCATGTTCTGCAGAAATTCGCCCATGTGACGGATCATCTTCTCGGCATAATCCCCTTTGGCTTCATCCCAAGGGCGGCCGTCGGCGCGTTGATACGGCACGTAATCCCAGGCCTGCACGGTTGCCTTGCCACTGGGCGCGCGCGATGAGTCAAACTCCGACAGTGATCCCAGGCCTACCAACGGGTAATTCGCGAGACGCCCATAGCGCAGCTCGTCGAAGGATCGACGCAAGGTCTCGTACTCCGTCGGCAGCAGTTCGGTCATGACCGAGCGCAGAGCAGCCCCGCGCAGCGTGCGCAACGGCACGTCAAGCGCGGCATGGACTGTGATGCAAGCGTTTTGGGAAATCTCGGTCGCGGCCGCGGACGATGCCACCTCGGCGTCCAGTCCCTCGACCATTCGCCCCAGATGGTGCGGGTGTATTGCGGCGATGATTCCATCCGTGGCGTCAAATTGCCGTCCGTCGTTGGTTACAACCCCGGTAGCGCGGCCTCCCTTGGTCGTGACACGGTCAACGTCCAATTCACAGAGCACAGTTCCGCCGTGATCCTCGATACATGCGATCAGCGAACTGGTCAGTGCGCCGCTGCCGCCGATCGGAACGCCAAAGCCGTAATGCTCTAGAAAGCCCAGAAATACGAACAATCCGATGCCGGTGCCTTTTTCGTCTGGCGACACGAGATTCTCGCCGGCCACTCGCGCAAAGTGCGTCTTGACCCGTTCGTTCTTAAAGTATTGGCACAGCAATTCATGCGTGCTCATCTGCATGGTGCGCCACAGCTCACGACCTTCACGGCTCTGATCAAGGACTGCAGTCGACGCTCCCAGCGGCATGGGCGCAGTAAAAAGCGAGGTGGCGATCATCGGCAGCCAGGCGGTCGCCTTTTCCGACAATCGCTCGTAGGAGGCAGCGTCTGCGGGCGAATACCGGGCGATGGCAGCGCTGGTCCGGGCGCGATCGCTGTACATCGCCAGGGTCTCGCCATCCTCGAATATTGAGCTCATGGGGGATTCGGGAAACACATAGCGCAGGCCGTACTTTGACTTGAGCCCCAGCTCATCATTTAACAGAAGAGGATTGCCCTGAATGAAAATGTGCGTCATGGAATG
>Ga0302326_10018368_pt1 | contig 14504 bp, 12 predicted proteins | sample Palsa_T0_3_FD_202264 | JGI IMG/M metagenome (GOLD analysis project Ga0302326, IMG submission 202264) | Peat permafrost microbial communities from Stordalen Mire near Abisko, Sweden - Palsa_T0_3 | ecosystem: Environmental > Terrestrial > Soil > Palsa > Peat permafrost | place: Sweden: Abisko... | reverse complement strand
AGCAAGGCGCCTACACCGCGGCGCTGGCCGACTACGATCGTTCGATCGCCCAAGGCCAAGCAGGTGCGTACGTCTACGCGGCCCGCTGCGACACGGAACGGTTGCTCGGCCGGCGCGACCGCGCCGCAGGCGACTGCGACGCCGCGCTGACGATCGATCCGAAGAGCCGGCGAGGGTTGTGGGCGCGCGGGCGCTTGGAGCTGAGCGAACACCGCGAAGCGAACGCGATCGGCGACTTCAACGCCTACATCGCGCTGAAGCCCGAGGCATCGAACACGGCCTATTACTTCCGCGGCGCGGCGTTCAACCGGTTGGGAAAGTTCTCGCAGGCGCGTGAAGACCTGGAGGTCTACGTCGCGCGCGAGCCGGCCGACCCGGACGGGTACGTCGAACGCGCGATCGCGCGCGCCGGCCTCGCGCAGACGGCCGGCGCGGCCGACGACCTCGGCGTTGCGCTCAAGGGCTATCGGAAAGCCGCCGATGAGGAAGCTGCCGCGCGTGTGAACGCGATGCTCAAAGCGCTGCACGACGGTGCTCCGCTCGTACCGCCTCCCCTGTGAATTCGCTGGCAATCGCGCTCGATGCGTTCGCGAGCGGCGACTTGGCCGCGGCGGCCGCTTGCTTTAGCGACGATGCGACATACCGCGAAGTACGCCGCGAGCCGCTCCGCGGGCGGGCTGCGATCGCCGAGCATTTCGGCGCATTTCACGCGCGGCGGCGCGAGTGGAGGTTTACGCTCGAGGACGTCGTGCGCGACGGCGAGCGCGCGTGCGTCGTGTACCGGTTCGCATCCGCCGGAGGCGAGGGTCAGCCGTGGCGCGAACGCGACGGATGCGCCACTATCCGGCTCGACCAAGGTGGTTTGATCGCCGAATGGCGGGAGTACGAAGGATGAACGTCAACGGAAACATATCGCCGCAATCGCACGAGGATATCTCGATTCACGTGCACGTCACCGACGGTCTCCACGTCTTCGAACTCGCCGGCTCGCTCGACATCGCGACCTCACCCAGCGTTCGCGCTGCGCTGACGGAGACGTCGGAGCGCGGCGATCACCGGCTCATCGTCGACCTGACGCGCCTCGAGTTCCTCGATTCGACGGGCCTCGGTGCGCTCATCGGCGGCCAGCGACGCGCCAAAGAATTCGGCGGCGAGGTCCGCCTGGTTGCAAAAGAAGGGCAGATCCTGCGCCTGCTGCGCATCACCGGTCTGCTCAACGTATTCGCCGTGTATCCGACCCTCGAAGACGCGCTCGGGGACGGCGTCCGCGTCGGCGACCTCTAGCCGCTTTAGCGTCCGGCTGAGACGCGCGGGCCGTTCGGCGTAGCGCGAAGGCTCCCGCTGCGGAGCGATTCGTCGAGGATCTCCACGATGTGCCGCACCGCGATATGCGAGGCGTCTGCACGGTCGAGTCCGTTGCGAAGCTGCAACGCGCAGCCGGGATTTGCGGTCACGACGATCTCGGGCGCGACCTCAAGCACGCGGTCGACCTTGCGCCGCTGCAGCCGTTGCGCCATCTGCGGCTGCGTGACGTTGTAAATCCCCGCCGAACCGCAGCACAGCGACGACTCGTCCATCTCGCGCAGCTGCAGGCCGGGAACCGCCGCGAGCAGCCGGCGCGGTGCGGCCGTAATGCGCTGCGCGTGCGCGAGGTGGCACGCATCTTGATAGGTGACCGTGCGTTCGACGGGCCCCAGCAGTTCCGCCGGCAACCCGATCTCGTCGAGATACTCGCTCACATCACGCACGCTCGCGGAGAAGGCGATGGCCCGATTCTCCCATTCCGGATCGCCGGCAAAGAGCTCGCCGTACTCCTTGAGCGCCGAGCCGCAGCCTGCCGCGTTGATGATGTACACGTCGGCGCCGCTGTGCTCGAAGGCCGCGATGTTGCGCTGCGCGAGGGCTCGTCCGCGCGGCATCTCGCCGGCGTGAATCGAGATCGCACCGCAGCAGCCTTGAGCCGCGGGGACGACGACGCGCACGCCGGCCGCGTTGAGAACGCGCACGGTCGCCTCGTTCCACGCCGCGAAGGCGACCTGCATGATGCAGCCGGCGTGCAGGAACGCGGTCGCGCGCACGCGTCCCGGCGCCGAAAACTCTTGACCCCGCGGGATGAAGAAGCGGTCGGAGATCGCCGGAGCGAGTGCCTCGACGTCTTGCAGTCCGAGGGCGCGAAGAATGCCGCTGCGCGCGACGAGCGCGCGTAATCCGCTGCGCTGATAGAACTTGAGCAGCCGCGCGGCGGCACGCATCCAGCCCAGGTGCTCGAAGAGCGCGCCGATCAGGACGGCCCGGCCGAGCCGTTCGCGCCACGAGCGCACCGGCGTTTGGGCGCGGACGATCTGCGTGCGGGCCGGCTCGAGCAGCTGACCGTAGGCGACGCCGGAAGGGCAGACGGCCTCGCAGGCACGGCAATCCAAGCACTCCGACATCTGGTGCACGAAGCCGGGGCTGAGCAGATCGAGATGGCCTTCCGAAACGGCTTTGATCAGCGCGATGCGCCCGCGCGGGCCGGACGTCTCAACCAGCGTTTCGACATAGGTCGGACACGTCGGCAGGCAGAGCCCGCAGCGAACGCAGCGATCGAACACGTCCGGCGGCGGAATATCCGGCGCTGTGAACCCGCGGCGCGGTTTCGGCTCGGTCACCATGACAGTCGCTTCGTGAGCGCGAAACGAGAGCCATGCACACGCACGATCCGGCACGAGCTCGCAGTTCCGTCGTCGTCGATGGACGCGATCGCGCCGCCGCCCGTTCGTTCTACCATGCGGCCGGGTTCAGCGATGAGGACCTCGCCAAGCCGCTGGTGCTGATCGCGAACACCTGGACCGACGCGATGCCGTGCAATTTCGGACTGCGCGCGCTGGCGGATCACGTCAAGGCGGGCGTCCGCGACGCTGGCGGAACGCCGATGGAATTCAACACCATCGCGATCTCAGACGGCATCACCATGGGAACCGAGGGAATGAAAGCGTCGCTCGTCTCGCGCGAGCTGATCGCCGATTCGATCGAGCTGGTTGCACGCGGCTACGGTTTCGACGCGATGGTCGCGTTGGTCGCGTGCGACAAGACGATTCCGGCCGCGGGGATGGCGCTGCTGCGGCTCGACATCCCCGGCATCATTCTCTACGGCGGTTCGATCGCGCCGGGCCGTTATCGCGATCGCGACCTCACCATCGGCGACGTATTCGAAGCGATCGGCGCGCATGCTGCCGGACGCATCGACGACGCCGAACTCAAGGCGATCGAAAACGCCGCCTGCCCGGGTGCCGGTGCGTGCGGCGGGCAGTTCACGGCGAACACGATGGCCACCGCGTTCGAATTTCTCGGCCTCTCCCTGGCCGGCAGCGCCAGTCCGGGCGCAACCGATCCGCGTAAAGAACGCGAAGGCTATCGCGCCGGCAAGGCGGTGATGGATCTCTTGCGCAGCGGCGTGACACCGCGCCGCATCGCGACGCGCGCGGCGTTCGAGAACGCAATTGCCGCAGCGGCCGGCACCGGCGGATCGACCAACAGCGTCCTGCATCTGCTCGCGCTCGCGCACGAAGCCGGCGTTCCCTTGACGCTGGATGATTTCGAACGCGTCTCCGAACGCACGCCGATCGTCGCCGACCTGCGTCCCGGCGGGAAGTACGTCGCGCTCGACGTCGACAAAGCCGGCGGTATTCAGCTGATCGCCCAACGCATGCTGGAGGGCGGCTTGATCGACGGCAGCACGCTGACGGTCAGCGGACGTTCGCTGGGCGACGAAGTTGCCGCCGCGCACGAGACGCCGGGTCAGGCGGTCATCGCGACGGCGGAGCGCCCGTTCAAGGCGACCGGCGGCCTCAAGATCCTGCGCGGCAACGTGGCACCGGACGGCGCGGTGCTCAAGGTTGCGGGTCACGAACCGGCGTTGCTGCGCGGGCGCGCCCGCGTGTTCGAACGTGAAGAAGACGCGATGCACGCGGTCGACGCGCGCGAGATCGTCGCCGGCGACATCGTCGTGATCCGCTACGAAGGGCCGAAGGGCGGTCCCGGGATGCGCGAGATGCTTGGCGTCACCGCGGCGATCGTGGGCCAGGGGCTCGGTGAAAGCGTGGCGCTCATCACCGACGGCCGTTTCAGTGGCGCGACGCGCGGGTTGATGGTCGGCCACATCGCGCCCGAAGCGTTCGCCGGCGGTCCGATCGCGGCGCTGCGCGACGGTGACACGCTGACGATCGACGTCGCCGCCGGGCGGGTCGACGTGGACCTCCCCGATGCCGAGATCGCCGCGCGCCTGAGCGCGTGGAGCGCCCCGCCGCCGCGCTACGCCCACGGCGTGTTCGCGAAGTACACGGCCCTCGTCTCGTCAGCTGCGGAAGGCGCGGTCACGCGTCCGTGATCGCGCGCCCATGATCGCGCTGCGCTGCAGCGCATGCGACACCGCGCTGGATGCCGAGGCGACGGCGTGCCCGACGTGCGGCGAGCTGCCCGGCTTCGTCCTCGACGCAGCAGCCCTGCGCGGCGAGGACGTGCGAACGCTCGCGCGGACGCGCCGCACCTCGAACGCGCCGCTCGATCGCAGCGGCGTATGGCGCTTCCGGGAACTTCTTCCCGCCGTTGCGCCGGATGCCGTGGTGACGCTGCGCGAAGGCGACGTACCGCTCTACGATGCGCCCGGCGGCGCCGCGTATGCGGGGACCACGCACCTCGCCTATTTGCATCTCGGGATGAACCCCACCGCCTCGTTCAAAGATGCCGGCATGACGGTCGCGATCTCGCACGCGCGCGAACGGGGCGCGCGCGTCGCGGTCTGCGCGAGCACCGGAAACACCGCCGCGTCGATGGCGGCGTACGCGGCGCGAGCCGGGATGACGGCGGTCGTGCTGGCACCGGTGGAAGGGATCAGCGCCGCAAAGCTTGCCCAAACGCTCGACTACGGCGCGCATGTCGTCGCCGTTGAGGGTGACTTCGACGATGCGCTGCGCGCGGTGCGCGCGCTCGATCCGGCGCTCGCGGCCGTGGTGAACAGCGTGAACCCCTACCGCATCGAAGGACAGAAGACGGCGGCCTTCATCCTGCTCGAGCTCCGCGACTGGCGCGCCCCGGACTGGGTCGTGCTGCCCGGCGGGAACTTGGGGAACGCGAGCGCGCTCGGCAAAGGCTTCCGCGAAGCGTACGCGCTCGGACTCACCGCGCGCATCCCGCGTCTTGGTGTCGTGCAGGCAGCCGGGGCCGCGCCGTTCGCGCAGGCGTGGCACGCGAACGCCGAACTCGTCGCGGTGCGGGCGCAGACCGATGCCTCCGCGATACGCATCGGAGCGCCCGCTTCGTGGAAGAAGGCGCGGGACGAAGTCCGCACGTCCGATGGCACGGTGCTTGCGGTCGAGGATGCGGAGATCGCCGAGGCCCGGGCCGTCATCGGCCGCGACGGCGTCGGCTGCGAGCCCGCGTCGGCGGCGTCACTGGCCGGCTTGAAACGGCTCGTCGCGGCGGGTCACGTGGCGCGCGACGCCGACGTCGTGTGCGTGCTGACCGGGCACCTTCTCAAAGACACGGCATACGCGGCACGCTATCACGAATCGGACGCGCGTTACGCCAACGCGGTCGTGCGCGGCGCGGACCTCGAAAGCTATCTCGGCGGACTGCTCGCGTTGCAAGGATGAACGGCTTCATCGTCTCGGCGCCGGCCTCAAGCGCGAACCTCGGCTCCGGTTTCGACAGCGTCGGCGTTGGAATCGAAATTCGCATGACGGCCCGCGTGCGCGTGCTCGACCCCGGCGCAACGTCGAGCTGGACCTACAGCGGCCTGCATGCGCCGACGCACGACGGGGTGCGTGGATGTATCGAGGCGGGGATCGTGCGCATCGCCCCGGCGGCTCCGGCGCTGGCGGTGGAACTCGAGAACGACATCCCGCTCGGCGCGGGGCTCGGCAGCAGTGCGGCAGCGTTTGCGATCGGCGTCGCGATCGGTGCGCGGCTCGTCGACGGGCCGCCCGACGACGACCTCTTGGCGCACGCGGTGGCCGAACTTGAAGGCCACCCCGACAACGCGCTGGCGGCTTGGTACGGCGGCTCGATCGTGGCGGCACTCGGCGACGACGGCCTGATCGCGCTGCGCTTTCCCCCGCTCGACGCGATCCCGGTGGTCGTCGTGCCGGACATCGTGCTGCCGACGTCGGATGCGCGCGCGCTCTTACCGCGCGCCTATAAACGCGCCGACGCCGTCCACAACATTCAGCGCGCCGCCGTACTCGGTGCTGCGATCGCTTCCGGCCGGCTCGACGTGCTTCGCGCAACGGCGCGCGACCGCATTCATCAGCCGTACCGCGCCAACGCGATCCCCGGCCTGCGCGCGATCCTTGCGCTCGACGATGCCGACATCGTCGCGGTGGTGCTCTCGGGAGCGGGTCCGGCAGTTCTCGCCCTCGCGCGCCGGGATGGCGCGCGGATCGGCACGCTCATCGCCGAAACGTTTGCGCGTGCCGGCGTGCGCAGCCAGGTGCTGACCCCCTCCCTCGCTCGCCAAGGCATCGCCGTCCGTCTCGAAGAGGCGGCATAGCGCCCGGCCGAGAGGGGGCGCCCGAGGCCTCCAGAACGAGTGCGCGATGATCAGCGTAACCGTGGGATCCCCCGCCGGAACGTGCGCGGTGGCGAACCCCGGTTTTTATCGCTATGTTCTGCGCCTGTCCGAGGCACCGCTGCACGCCACCAGCGCGATCGACCGCGCCCAGCTCAACGTGCTCGCGAACATTCCGCATGCGTTCGCGGATGAAGAAGAGTCCTCGGGCGACGGCTGGCGTGTCGTTCCCGCGATCTCGTATGAAGATTGGTCGGTGCTCGAAGCGACGCCGCAGCGTTTGCGCGCGGCGTTTCAGACGGCTCGCCGCCTGTTGTGGGCAAACGCGGGACCGGTCGGTATCAGCGCCGGCGAGATGATCGCGATCGACACCGAGATCGAGTCGGTTTTGGGCGTGCTGCATCAAGCCGAAGCCGGCGGTTACAGCGTCAACGCCTCGTATGTCGGCTAGTTAGGACTTGCCCCCGAACAGGGAGCCGAGCACACCACCGATATTGCTCTGACCGCCGGCCTGCTGCGCGCCTTCCGCGGCGGGCTCGTGGTAGGTCATCGACTGCATCCCGACGCGGCCGGGACCGGTGAAGCGATTCATGATCAGCGACGCGCCGCCGGCGAGCGCGCCGAACGCGCCCATCAGGCCGCCGCCGCCGCTGGACTGAAGGACCGAGATCGTGTCCATGACGACGTTGGAGTCTTTCCACAGCCACGCGCCGGGTTCGACGTCGATCTGCTCGCCGGGGGCGAGCGTTTTCTCGAACACGTTGCCGTAGCCGTGGAGCAGCACGAGCCCCTCGGCCTGCTGCGCCGTGAAGCGGTCGATGAACAGCCCGGTCCGTGAGAGGAAAAGATTCGCGAGACCCTGCTGCCAGTAAAAGTCGTACGCGACCGTATCGGTCGCGAGCAAGAACTGGTGCTCGCGCACGTCGATCGATTGTCCCGGCGTCAAGCGCATGGCGACGATCTGTCCCGGTGCCTCGCGCGAGAACGCGATGTTGCCGGGGCCTTGCGCGGTGGAGATGAAGATCTGCAGGCCCGAGAAGAAGCGTTTCCCGGCGTTCTTCAGGCTCATGAATCCGAGCCGTACCCCAGGCTGCTTCCAGAGCAGGATATGATGCTCGAAGTAGACGCTGTTGCTCGCGCCGAGTTCGACATCCACCACCGGAACGAGCTCGCCTTCGATACGCATCACGGTGTCGCCGACCTGCAGCGGTGCCTTCGGATTGTCGCCTTCGGCGACCGGCTCGGTGTAGGCGCCAACGGAGATCTCCGTCGGAGCGGGCGCGCCGCAGTTCGGACAGAAGCGCGCGCCGTTCGGAATAGCAGCCTGACAGGTGGGACACGTCATGCGGCGGGCGTTCGCCGCCGCAGGAAAGGGAGCCTAGCCGCTGTGCATCGACGCGCGACGCCCGACGGCGATCAGGCCGATCCCGGAAAAAATCGACGCACCGCTGAGCGCGATCATCATTTCCGCTTCACCCGCCGGCGGATAGTCCGCAGCTGCAACGGTGAAGCGCTCCGTCACGGCGTCTTCGCCGCCGTCCGTCGTATCGATCGACAACTCCCAAGAACCCGACATGCGCAGCGTCAACGTTCCCGTGTAAAAACCATCCTCGCCGCGGGCAAGCAGAAGGTCGAGGGTCGAGCCGTCAGGAGCGACACCTTGAATGCCCACCCGCTGCGCCGCCGGGTCGAACACGCGAATGCGAATGAGGCGCGCCGTGTCGTAGGTCTCGAGACGCTCGATGCGGGGCGAGGTCCCGCTGAGGTCGACGAAGAGCTGCTGCGGTTCGTCGGCCTGCGCGGCGCGCGCGCCGGCCCAGACGGTGCACACGGCGACCGTCAGGACGGCGACTGCGATGAGGCGGGTCACCCCAAGCATATTCCCCACGACCACGGCGGGTATCATGCCCCCATGGAACGCGAAGGGAGCTCGCCCGCGCATGGCCGCGGCGGCTCGGATATCGACGATATGGGGCTCGACGACGAGCCGGAGTTCTCGTCCGTCGAAGACGTCGGCGCGGAGCCCAGTGAGAACCCGCCCGTCGACGACGTCTGAGTTCGGAGGCCGGCTGCGTACGGCGGGAGCGCTTCTTTACGCGGAAACCGGTTGGAAGCCCGGGAAGCGTGGTAAGCTGGCCGTGCGAGGGTCGCCCTCGGCATCGTAGGCTGGCTTCCGGATCCCGAACGCCGCCGGCAAGAGGCTTCACCCAGCTGAAGCAGCCGACAACCCGCGACACATGGCACGTGCCGATCCACCAAGAGGCGCGCCGTGCCGAAAATCAGGCGGTTTCTGCCCGAACGCCCAGCTGTCCCGGGCGCGGCCCGCACGATCGAGCGGAATGACTTGGACGCGGCCGCGGTGCTGGCCGAAGTTGCGCGCACGGACGCCGTACTGGCAAAACGCCTGGCTCAGCGCACGATCGAGCGTGACGACGTCGCGCGCGACGAGGCGGTCATCGAGCTCGCCCGGACGGATGCCGAATTGGCGGCGCGTTTAGCGGAACGCACGGTCGAGCGCGACGACATCGCGCGCGATGAAGCGTCGCTCGAGCTTGCCCGAACCAACGCCGAACTTGCGCGGCGTCTCGCGGAACGGACGATCGAGCGCGACGACGTGGCACGCGATGAAGCGCTCACCGAGCTAGCGCGCACGAACGCCGAACTCAAGACGCGCCTCGCCGAGCGGACGATCGAGCGCGACGATGTCGCACGCGACGAGCGGTTGACGGAGCTGGCGCGCACCAACGCGGAGCTCAAAGCGCGCCTGGCCGAGCGGACGATCGAGCGCGACGATGTCGCACGCGACGAGCGGTTGACGGAGCTGGCGCGCACCAACGCGGAGCTCAAAGCGCGCCTGGCCGAGCGGACGATCGAGCGCGACGACGTTGCGCGCGACGAGGCGCTGACGGAGCTGGCGCGCACCAACGCCGAGCTCAAAGCGCGTCTGGCCGAGCGGACGATCGAGCGCGACGACGTCGCACGCGACGAAGCGCTCACGGAGCTGGCGCGCACGAACGCCGAGCTCAAGGCCCGGCTCGCCGAACGGACGATCGAGCGCGACGACGTTGCGCGCGACGAAGCATTGACGGAACTCGCGCGCACGAACGCGGAACTCAAAGTGCGCCTCGAAGAACGCACGATCGAGCGTGACGACGTGGCACGGGAAAAGGCTCTGGCCGAGCTTGTGCGCACCGACATGGCGGAAACCCAGCACCGCCTTCACGCCGCTGAACTCCAGGCGCTCAACGGCGAGCTCGAAAGTTTCAGCTACTCGGTGTCTCACGATCTGCGCTCCCCGGTGCGGGCCGTGATCGGCTATGCATCGGCGATCGAAGCTGACTACGGCGCGGGACTCGACGCCGAATGCCGCCGCCTGCTGACCGTCGTGAAAGATGAGGCCGGCCGGATGGGCGACCTCATCGACGATCTGCTCGCGTTCTCACGCCTTGGGCGGCAGCCGATGACGACCGCCATGGTCAACATGACGAGCCTCGCGCGTGAAGTCGTCGCCGAACAGGCCGGCAAACACGGTCAATCGATATGCGAGATCGATGCGCTGCCCGACGTGCGCGGCGATCGGACGCTCCTGCGTCAAGTCTGGGTGAACCTCGTCTCGAATGCTCTGAAGTACTCGAGTAAGTCTGCGATGCCAGCCGTGAAACTTTGGGCCACGCGCGAGCCTGAACGCGTGATCTACAACGTGCGTGACAACGGGGTCGGCTTCGACATGGCCTACGCGGGCAAGTTATTCGGGGTCTTTCAGCGGCTCCACCGCAGCGACGAGTTTCCCGGCACCGGTGTCGGACTCGCCATCGTTCAGCGCATCGTGCACCGGCACGGCGGCACGATTTGGGTCGACGCGCACCTCGGCCAAGGCGCGGTCTTCTCATTTGCTCTACCGAATGGAGACACGGAATGAACGACCTTGATGTTGTCGAGGTCTTGCTCGTCGAGGACAACCCCCACGATGCGGAGATGACGATCCGCGCACTGACGAAATGCAACTTCGCCGACAAGCTGTTCTGGGTCAAAGACGGCGTCGAGGCGCTGGAATTCATCCGTTGCACGGGGACCTACGAAGGGCGCCGTCCGCAGCAGCATCTCAAACTGGTCTTGTTGGACTTGAAGATGCCTCGTCTCAGCGGCCTTGAAGTGTTGCGTGAGCTGAAGTCGGACACGGTAACGGCTACGATTCCGATTGTGGTCATGACCTCGTCCAAAGAAGATCGTGACGTGATGGAAAGCTACGAACTCGGCGTCAACGGATACGTGACGAAGCCGGTTCAGTATGCGTCGTTCATGGAAACGGTCGAGCGCATCGGCGTATATTGGCTCACCTTGAATCAGAGCCCCACCCGGTGAGCGGGAACTCGTCGTGATCGCTGCTGCGCGAACCGTTCGGACTCCGTAACGTGCCGGCCGCACCGGTGATGGCGGAGATCGAGGGGACGATCCACGTTCTCCTCATCGACGACAACCCGCACGATGCTGAACTGTGCCTGATGGCGCTGCGTCGTGCCAAGTTGGCCGTGGAATCGGTGACCGTGAGCGACGAACAGGAACTGCGCGCCGGATTGCTCACTTTCGTTCCCGACGTGATCCTGTGCGATTTGAACTTCCCCAACTTCGATGGCCTCTCTGCGCAGCGGATCGTGCGCGAGATATGCGGTGACACGCCGCTCATTTTCGTGTCCGGATCGATCAGCGAGGACCTCGCCGTTCTCGCGCTGCAGAGCGGTGCCGTCGATTACGTCTCGAAGATGAGCCTCACGCGCCTCCCCAGCGCCGTGCAGCGCGCCGTGCGCGCCGCGAGACTGGCGGCGTATGCCGAGGCACGGGCGCGCGAGCATTCGCGGCGGCTCGAAGCGTTGTGGGTGATCGCGAACAACGCGAAGCTGCGAGGCCTGCATCTGATCGCGGCCATACTTCGCGAAGCGGGCTCGACGTTGGGGCCGCCGTTGATGTTTCGTGGAATGCTGGGGCGGATTGAGAACGACGAGGTCGTGGGAATCAGCATCGGGTTGAACCCGGACGCCGGCGACACGCGCGGGAACCACATCGTGGATGGCATCCGTACGCCGCTGAGCGATACGATCATTCCGCGTGTCGGTCGCACGCAAGGCTGGCGCGACATTCGGGTCATCGGCGACATTCCAGCGAAGATCGAGGCGATGGAATGGCGTTCGGTGATGTCGACCCAATTCAATGCCGGCGGCTCGCGGTACTCGCTGACCTTTGCCTGCACACAAGTAGCCCCCAAGGACTTCTGCGACGAGGACTTCGCCTACGTCGACGTGGTCGCGTCTACGTTCGCACGCGAACTCGAAGTGAATCATCTCGAAGACTCCCTGCGAGATGAAGAACAACGGTCGCGGCAGCACGCCGAGCGGCTCGAAGCATTGTGGGCGATCGTCAACGATTCGCACTTGACCGATGCTGAGAAATGGCTCGCGATGCTCGAGCAAGCCGCGGCATCGATTGCCCCCGGCCGCGCCTATCGCGGTATGCTCTGGCGGGTGCACGAGCCCGACGTGACGCTGGAGGCGGTCGCCGAGGTCCCGGGCAACCTCCTGGGGCCTTGCCTTCCGAGCGGTGCCGTCCTACCGATTGCGGGGACCGTCGTCGGAAAAGTGCTCGCCCAAGGCGGCGGGACGCGTTCTTGGGACGATATCTCGTCAAGTCCCGACGCGACCGAGCGAACCCGAGAACAAGGTGCGCGCTCGTTCGTCATTACCACCTTTCCTGCAGGCGATACGACATGGTCGCTGACCTTTACGTCCGGATCGACGCCGAAAAAGCCGCTCGGACCGATGGAACACGCCTACATCGAAGTGCTAGCATCCTTCTTTGCCAACAACGTGCAGCAGCGCACGCAAGCCGATCGCATACGGTATCAGGCAACGCACGACGCCCTAACCGGCCTGATCAATCGCGCCGAATTTCAAGCGAGCGCGCAGCGTTTGGCCGACAGAACTCCGAAATATGCAATCATCAAGCTCGACGTCAACGCATTTCATGAGGTCAATGAGACCTACGGGCATACGATGGGAGATGCCTTGCTGGTCGAGGTCGCCATAGCACTGGAGCAGTGCGCGGTCGAGGGAGAGATCGTCGGTCGCGTAGGTGGAGATGTCTTCGCCGTTTGTGTCGGTGATCCGCACTCCAAGGACGCCGTGCGGGAGCGTGCGCGCGACTTTTCCAATGTCTTCGTGCGGCTATTTTCGACCGGCGAGCGAAAGAAGAAGAGGTTCATCTCGCGCAGCGCGAGCCTCGGCGTCGCATTCGCACCCGAAGACGGCGAAACGGTCGACGCCGTCATGTCGCACGCCGACGCTGCGTTGGGCGCCGCAAAAGAACGCGGTCAGGGCTTTACGGTATTCTACGAAGCAGGGATGGAGCGCGACGCGCCGCGCCGGGCCGCCCTTCGCACCGAGCTTGCGGAAGCACTTGCCAATCAGCAGTTCACGATGTTCTACCAGCCGCATCTCGAGTTGAGCACGGGCATCGTGACCGGATGCGAGGCGCTGATACGCTGGAATCATCCGGACCGCGGGCTGGTGTTGCCGGGCGAGTTCATTCCGTTTGCCGAGCAGGCCGGGATCATCACTGCCATCGACGCCTGGGTCATGCACCAAGCCTTTGCCGCTGCGGGAGAACTGAGCGCGCTCCGGCCCGGTTTTCGGGTGTATTTCAACCTCTCCGGAAGGCAGGCCGGCGATCCGAAGCTGGTCCGCACCTTCATCAACGCGGCGCGCATCGGTGTGTCCTTGGAGAGCATCGGGGTCGAGATCACGGAGACCGATGCGATGCGCGATTTCGAGGCGACGCGGCGCGTTTTCCGGGCGCTGCGGCGGCTCGGCGTGCGGACGGCGATCGATGACTTCGGGACCGGATATTCGTCGCTTTCATCCTTGAAACGGTTGCCGCTCGATATCCTCAAGATCGACCGCAGCTTCGTGGCCGGAGTCACGAACGACACGCACGACGCGGCGATCGCAGAGACGATCATCTCGATTGCGGCGCGATTCGGTTTCGAGTCCTTGGCCGAGGGCGCGGAAAAGCCGCAGCAGCTGGGCTGGCTGCGCCGGCACGGATGCCGTTACGTTCAAGGCTACGGGATCTGCAAGCCCATGCCCATGGATCGCTTCAAGGTGTGGCTCAGCGAACGCGACACCGGGCCTCAGACGGGCCAAGCGGTCTAGCACCCCTCAAGCTTAGCGTCTTTACGTGGAGAAGCGGTTGGAAGCCGGGAAAGCATGGTAAGGTGGCAGGGTCGAGGGCTTTCCCTCGTTCCCGCGTACTGGCATTCCCTGCGAGTTTCCGAACGTCGCCGGCGAGAGGCTTCACCCACGTGAAGTAGCCGAGCATCCTGAGACATATGGCACGTGCCGATCCGCAAAGGGGCGCACCGTGCCGAGATCACCGAAGCGGATCGCGGTCGAACCGGCGCTCGTTCTCGAGCCGGGCGAAAGCGCGCCTCGAGATTCAGAAACCCTCGTCAAGGGTGCTCGTACCGACCTCGAGCTCGCACAGCGTTCGGCCGAGCTTACGATCGAACAAAACGACAAGACGCGCGATGAAGCTCTGGGCGAACTCACGCGATCGAACGCGGAGCTAGCGGAACGTCTGACGGCGCTGACGGTCGAACACGACAATGCTGCGCGCGAAAGAGCTGCACGGGAGCTTGCGCGCACGGATCTCGCCGCGGCGCAGTCACACCTGCAGGCGGGGAAACTCGCAACCCGCAACGACGAATTAGAAAGCTCCAGATACTTGCGGGCGCGCCAGCACGCCCGACGTCTGGAAGCGCTGTGGACCATCGCCAATGATCCGACGCTCCGCGGCCAAGACTTTGTCTTCGCGGTGCTCCAGGAAGCGGCCGCCGCAATGCGGCCACCGCTGAGGTTTCGCGGCCTGCTCGGACGGATCGAAAAGGGTGAGGTCGTCGTGGCCGGCGTCA
>Ga0302326_10018366_pt1 | contig 14505 bp, 7 predicted proteins | sample Palsa_T0_3_FD_202264 | JGI IMG/M metagenome (GOLD analysis project Ga0302326, IMG submission 202264) | Peat permafrost microbial communities from Stordalen Mire near Abisko, Sweden - Palsa_T0_3 | ecosystem: Environmental > Terrestrial > Soil > Palsa > Peat permafrost | place: Sweden: Abisko... | reverse complement strand
CCCGTTTGCGCAACTCGGTATATCCCCAATAATCGTCAGGCGGCAGAGCCTCCTCAATCCACTTGAGGTTGTACTCGGCCGCGGCTTGCGCAAGGCGCACCGCGTACTCGAGATCGAGACTCATCCAGCAATCCAGCATCAGCCAGAAGTCGTCGCCGACGCGCGCACGCATTTCCGCAAGCTCGGCAAGATTGCTGCTCATGCCCTCTTCGCCTTCAGCAGGACAACGATGCAGCGGTAACTTGCCGCCGATGAAGCCCAAGCCCTTCGCAAGGTCCGGCCGAGCTCCCGTGGCATAGAAGATCAATTCGTCACGCACCGGTCCGCCCAGCAGATGATAAACAGGCTCACTCCGCAGCTTGCCAAGTAGATCCCACAGCGCCAGGTCAACGCAGCTGATGGCATTGAGTACCAGGCCTTTGCGCCCGTAAAACAGAGTCGATAAATACATCTGGTCCCATATCTGCTCCACTGAGGCAGGGTCTGCGCCGATGAGAAAGCGAGCAAGGTGGCGCTCGACGATCCATGCAGCCGGCTCGCCGCCGGTACTCACGGCGAAGCCCACGACGCCATTGTCCGCCTCAATCTCTACAACCAATGAGCCAAGCACATTGAGGCCGAATGACTGGCGGCTGGCGCGATAGGCCGGGTACTTCGCCATGGGTGTAGAGATATGGTCGTCGATCCAATGCCCAGCAGGCTGGTCGTGGTAGTCTGCGCCGCCTCCCTTGGTATAGAAAGCGCGTACATGACGGATTCTCGTGTCAGGCATTGCATCTACCTCGGCAGTTACGGAACCAACTCATCTTGGTAATTCAAATCAGGTTGGCGATCGGGCTGGCGTACCTTGACCAATACGATCAATCCGGCGTTGAGTACGGTGAGCGCGGCCAGCAGATAGAGGCCCGCCACGGTTGATCGGAAGAAAGTGTCTGCCCATACCTTCACCGGCGGAGCGATGAATCCGCCCAGGTTTCCGAGGGCGATGAGCGCAATGCCGCCGGCAGCTGCGCGGTCGGCAAGATAGCCTGTGGGGAAGGTCCAGAAGAGGGGCTGCACCGCGATAAAGCCCGCGACCGCTATGGACATGGCAATCATTCCAGAAATCGGCCCGGCTTTTGGGAAAACAAAGCTGGCGCATCCGGCGATCAGCATAAGCAACGCTGCCATGTTGCGATGATTGTTTCGCCGATCTGCCCGGCGCGGTAGCAAGTAAGTGGCGATCAGCGCGCAGGCCCACGGAATTGCGGAAATTAGCCCTACCTCAAGGCCGGCGGGCTTGTGCAGAATGGCCGATACCTCAGTAGGCAGATAGAAGACCACCCCGTATACGCTCATCTGAATGAGAAGGTAGATGAGAACGAATTGCATGACCCGCAGGTCGGTCAGCAACGGCAGCAGCTTCGCCGGTCCATGAGCACGGCGTTCGTCTTCTTCCTTCGCGAGAGCAGATACCAGAGCCTGTTGTCCCTCGGCACTCAACCACCGTGCATTCTGCGGCTTGTCATCCAGGCACCAGTAGGCTGCAACGCCAACAACGACAGCCATGAATCCTTCCACCAGAAACATCCACTGCCAGTTCTGGAGGCCGGCCCTGGGACGCATTCCCAACAGAAATCCAGAGAGCGGGCTGCCAACGATCAAGGCAAGCGGAACTCCGAGGTAGAAGAGACCGAGTATCTGACCTCTAACTTGATTGGGAAACCAGTAAGTGAGATAGAGAATGACTCCGGGAAAGAATCCTGCCTCTGCCACTCCGAGGATGAGTCGAAGCGTGTAGAGCGACTCGCTGCCGGTGACAAACATGGTAGCCATCGACACCAAACCCCACCAGATCATGATGATGGTCATCCATACTTTAGCGCCTGCCTTGTGCAGAATCAGATTGCTGGGAAAGGCGCACAGCGAGTAACTGACAAAGAAGAGGCCGGCGGCAAGAGCGTAAGCTGCGGGTGAGATGCCTACGGATGCCTGGAGGGCCTGCTTGGCAAAGCCAATGTTGGCGCGATCGAGAAAGGAGATGATGTACATCAACAGAAGGAACGGCACCAGTCTCCTGCCTGCTCGCGAGACTGCCCGGTCGCATGCGTTCTGAGATGTTGCCGAGGCCAAGGGTGACACCTATTCGACTTAAGCAAGCGGTGGGGGCAGTTGGTGACTTAGAGCACAGGCTGATCCGGCTTTCTGCGATGCCATTTGTAGACAGCGCCGGAGTTTTTCCAGAAGTACTTCTCGCGCGTGGTGCTGTTCTTGCCGGCCATATAGGCGCGCACGATCGACATTGTATCGGCATAGGGCGCCACGTGATCGCTGTTGGGCCAGTCGCTTCCGAAGACAAGATGGTCGTCGCCAAAAACATCCCAGATGGCATCGAGCGGAGCTTTGTACGGCTCTGGATCGGTAACCAGTTCGTTATTAACCACAACGGGAATCTCGGATAGCTTGACATAGACTCCCGGATTAGCTGCAAGGCGATGCAGATTGGCCCAGTACTCATCGCGCGCGGCCTTCTCGGTGGGCACAGGTGCGTGAGGAAGGTGATCGATGACGATGCGTAGGCCTGGGACGCGATCGGAAACCGTGAGAATGGCGCGGATCAGCTTCGGATCGGGATTGGCGCTCTCGAAGACCAGGCTCGCCTGCGCCAGCGCTTTGAGTCCGTCGATGAATTCGGGTTTTTCCAAGTCAACGGATAAGTCGCGGTCCCAGATGTTGCCATAGCGGAAGCCGAGGAACAGCGGCTCGGCGCGCAAGCGGTCCAGATCGTGGAGGTAAGCCGGCGAGCTGGGTACCAGGTCGCCAATGACTCCGACGATGAATGGATGATGGGCCGCGATATCGAGCAGCCATTGATTGTCGCTGGCCAGTGGGCTGGCCTCGATGGCGATGGCGCCGACCACTCCGTAGGCTGCAGACAGCGCCTGGTACCGCTCGGGTGTGGCCGGTTTGTAAAGGGCAGTATCGCTTTTTTCAGGCCACGGAACGCCGCCGGGCCGCGTCGGATCGAAGAGGTGGATGTGGGAGTCGATGATGGGTTCGTGGTGCGTGGCGGCTCGAGCGCCGCCTGGCAGGGCGAAACCGGCTGCGCTCAGGGCCGCTAGTTTCAGTGCGTCGCGCCTCAGCATGTGTGTCTCCCTCGGAACTGCGCTGCCATTTACAAAGACCGCCTGGCGCGACGCAAATGTTTGGCCGTTCAATCCAAACGAGGAATGATGTCCGTGTCGAACTTAGACGGCGGCGTATTGCGGTGTCAAGGAAAACGGCGCCGACGATCCGCGAAGCAATCCGCGTGCAGTGGTACCATCTTCAATGGACTCGTTGAGAGGCCGGCCGATTTGGCAGTTGTCGATTTCAATGGCCCCGTAGCTCAGGTGGATAGAGCAACGGTTTCCTAAACCGCAGGTCGGAAGTTCGAATCTTCCCGGGGTCACCATTGATGTTCAAGCGCGCGGCCGGGCTCGGATTTCCCGGAGGTTCGGCTGAAATCGGCACGTTGGCTCCGCTGCGCGGGCTGGCAAATTGGCGAGTTGGCACGACATCTTTCGTCGCCGCTTTCAACTCTTCACATTTCTGCATGGCTGGCAGGCCTGTTCCAAAACCTGAAGACATGCTATAAAAGTTGATGTCATGGAAGTTTGTTTCATGACATGGATGCTGCCCCGTCGCGGGGCGGCGATTTAACCACGGCAATCGCCCGGATGCTCGGGAAGGCGGTGAAACTCCGCCACTGCCCCGCAACTGTGAGCGCCCCTGCTCCGATCCCCGTCGTAGGTACATCGGAGGTCGGCAGGATTTCAGCCTGGGTCCGCTTCTCGTGAGCGCGCCCGCATGACCACTGAGAGCCTGGCACCATCGCTCTTGGGAAGGTGGCTGAAGAAGGCGCAAGTCAGGAGACCGGTCCCACGGCGCTTTCACCCGCTTCATGTTCCGAGGGGAACGAAGGAGCCATCATGCCTGTTCGTGGGTTGCTGCGCGGCCGTTTGAGCCGCCAGATCCAGCCGTCTCATCCGAGCCTCCGTTTCAACCACATTCTGCGAAGCACGATTGCCAGCCTTTTGCTGACGATGACTGCGGCGCTGTGTCCGGCCGCATCCATCCGCGGCATGGTCACCGATGCAACCGGCGCCAAGATCACCGGCGCCACCGTGGTCCTGGTCAGCAATGGCCAGCAGGCGGGCGCTGCCGTCTCGACAGCCGATGGCAGCTTCGAAATTCTCACCGGCATCAGCGGGCGATTTTACCTGGTCGTTTCGGCCAAGTCGTTCCGGCAGCTTGAGACGCCGGGTTTTTATGCGGGCCGTCTCGATTCGGTGGAGCGGACCGTGGTGCTGGAACCGGAGTGGGTGCGCGAGTCGATCGTGGTGACGGCAACGGGAACGCCGACGCCACAGGCGCAGACCAGCGCGGCGACCAGCGTGCTGGGCCCCTTGGACATTGCCCTTCGGGACGATTTCGTGGACGCACTGCGGCTGATGCCGGGCACCGCGGTGACGCAGATCGGTCAGCGTGGCGCGCAGACGTCGTTGTTCATCCGCGGTGGGGACTCGGACAACAACAAGATCCTCGTCGATGGCGTGAGCGCCGGCGATCTGGGCGGGCGCTTCGACTTTGGGCCGCTCTCGACGACAGCAATGGAGCGAGCCGAAGTGTATCGCGGGCCCAACTCGGACCTGTATGGCGCCGATGCGGAGAGCGGCGTGGTGAGCCTGACTACGGCGCACGGCACCACCAGCTTTCCGTCGTTTCTTTTTCAGGGCGATGCGGGAAATTTTTCCACCTCGCGCGAGGAACTTGAGGTGGCCGGCTCGCACAACAAGTTCGACTACCTGGGCGCGTTCAGCTGGATGCAGACCGCCAATGCGCTGCCCATGGACGAGTATCACGTTGCCACGACCGCGGCCAATGTGGGCTGGCAGCCGACCGGATCGACGCAGGTGCGCGCGACCTTGCACTACGGAGTGGATGGAACCGGCGTGCCAAACGCGTGGAATTTTTATCATGTGACCGACGAGGCGACTGAGAAGGATCAGGACATTTTCATGAGCGCGTCGATCGATAACCAGACGACGGCATCGTTCCGCAACAGCTTTCGCTACGGGCTGACGCGCAAACGGGAGCAGTACTATCTCTGGTACCCGTCGGGAGATCTTCTTACGTATGACCAGTATGGAGACCAGGCTTACTATGGCGATACGGTGACAATTACCGGCGCCAACAGCTATTCAGCCACGGGGCGTGCGCAACTCGACTATGTGCAGACCTACCCTTATAACTACGATCTGGCTTCCAATCGCGATCAGCTCGTCTATCAGGGCGACATTGCGATCACGCCGCATCTGATGCTGTTGGCCGGGTTTCACTTTGAAAATGAGCGCGGGCTTGAGTCGGTGCCGTCTTATGGGACTCATGAAACCGCGATTCGCGACAACACCGACTATATTGCCGGGGTGCACGGCGATTTCAAAAACCGATTCTTCTACAATCTGAGTGGGAGCCTGGAGCACTATTCGCTTTTTGGCACGCAGACCTCGCCACGTGCAGGGCTCTCTTACTATGCGTTTCGTCCGCGCAAGGGCGTGCTGGCGGGCACGCGCATCCTCTTCAACTTTGGCGATGCGGTGCGGGAGCCGGCGCTGACCGACCAGTTCGGTTCTCTGTATCAGGATTTTCCAGACATCGCCAAACAGCTTGGCATCGGGCCGCTGAGCGCGCCTGCAATGCGCACCTATGAGGGCGGACTGGAGCAGGCATTCTTTTCCGAGCGCATCCTGGTGCGATCGAGCTATTTTCACAATCAATTCGGCAGGCAGATTGAATACGTGGGTGCACGGCTGCTGCCGGATCTGATTCCGGGCCTGACGCCTGCGGAAAAGCTGGCATTGATCGCGGCGCTGGGCGACGACTACACGTACAACTACGACTTCACCATCAACACGGAGGCGTTTCGCGCGCAGGGAATCGAGACCACGGTCGAGGGCGGCATCGGGCGCAACATTTTTCTGCGCGGCGGCTATACGTGGCTCGAGGGAGTCGTGCAGCGGTCCTTTGCCAACAACGAGGTCTCGCTGGGCGTGCCGGTGCCCACCTTTCAGAACACGGGCATTCCCATTGGCGCGATTTCGCCTCTGGAGGGCGCGCGGCCGTTTCGGCGGCCGCCCAACACTGGCTTCTTTACGGCCAGCTATGCGCAGCGCGCGTTCACGGCGATCTTTACGTCGTCGCTCGTCAGCCGCAGCGACGACTCCACCTATCTTGAAGATGCCGACCAGAACGGCGGCAACACGCTGCTGCTGCCCAATCGCAATCTCGACTCTGGCTACGCGCGGCTCGATCTGGGTGGGAGCTTTCAGCCGGTGTCATGGCTGGGCATCTACGCGCAGGGTGAAAACCTCGTGAGCGATCGGCACATCGCGCCCATCGGCTATCCCAGTCTGCCGTTTAACTTCCGGCTTGGCCTGCGCATTCAACTGGGGAAGGGAAGCAGCCAGTGAACCCTCTTCCGAACACCTGTTGCAAGTGCTTTGTTTCGACGGGTCAAAACGTTTTTTGTTGACCTAATCCTTTTCTTTTTAGTGGGTTGGGGCAAAAGTGGGGGAGGGGTGGGGTAAAACCGCTCAGATAAGCCGTTTCGCAAGGGGGTGGGTGTTGCGGGCCTGATTTGGGCCACACGCCGAAATCTCTGCATTCGCTCTCATATTGATAATTATGCGCGTGAGGCCGAAATAATACGCAAATCCAGAGGGGAAATTTGTTGAATAGAATGAGGTAGTTAGAAGAAATGTTCTTCGCAAGGGCTTGACAACTTCTGGGGCCGGGAGATTTTCAGGGGTCGAATTGTGGCGGGTTGGCCCCTCTTCGCGGGTCGGCGGGTTGGCGAGTTGGCGTGGTACGGAGCGATTCGCGTTCGGCCAAGACGGGCGAAGGCGATTTCGACCGCCGGCGCGGATTCCTTTTAGATTGCCTAGCTGGCCGAAACGTGGCAGGATAAGAAAACCCTCGATGCCACGGCAATCGCGGGACCGCTTCGGTCCACTGAAATTCTGCCCGCGCATGCGGCCGCGCATCCCCTTGCGCAGCCTGCGGGATTGGTCCCCGCTTTTCCACAACCCCGGCGGGGAACCTGATGTGAATCTGCATTTTCCCTTTGTAATCCGATCCCGGCTGGCACAAACTATTCACATCCAGACTCGTCATCTTTATCAAGTTCTCACATTCAACCGGTCAAGATAGATGTGAGGCGCAGGCTACAAGGAACGTCCGCCAGCGCGCAACCTCAATCGACTGAATTCAAGAAACAAGACGTGAGGAGACCATGAAACAAAACCTTTGGAGGAGTGTCGCCCGCTACGGCCTGCTTTCCCTGGCCGTCCTACTGTGTAGCACACCAGGATTCACCCAACAAACACTGGGCTCGTTGAATGGCACGGTGGTGGATCCATCGGGCGCAGCCGTGGCCGGCGCCACCGTCACGGTCACCAACACCGCGATCGGCGTGACCGAGAATACCAAAACGCAGGCCACCGGATTCTTCCAGATCTTCAACCTGCCCATTGGCACCTACGTGGTGAAGGTGAGCCTCACCGGCTTCGATACCACGGAGATCAAGGGTATTCAGGTGCAGGAGGCGCGCGCCACCACGGTGAACGCCAGCCTTAAAGTTGGCCAGGTTTCCGAGTCTGTCGAGGTCACCTCGACGCCGCTGCTGAATGCGACCGACACCACCAACGGCTATACGCTGGACTCGGCGCAGATTGACATGACGCCCCTGGCGACGGGGAGCTTCACGCAGGCGGCGACGCTGTCTCCGGGCGTGAACGCCGAGCTGCTGTCGAATCTCGACTCCAACTCCGGCCTGGGCAATCAGCCCATCTGGGCCAACGGCCAGCGCGATACTTCCAATACGTTCCAGGTCAACGGCGTCGACTCCACCAATCTTTTCAACGGCAAAAGCTCGAGCGGATCGAGTTCGCAGCGCTACAACTTCAACATCGGCAGTGCGCCCACAGCCGGCGGTTCCTTCTCGGTGGGCACGTCGGTGTATGGATCGAACGGCAACAGTCTGCCGTCGCCTCCGCCGGAGTTCATCCAGGAGCTGCGCGTGAACGCGTCGATGTACGACGCGCAGCAGGGCGCAACCAGCGGCGCGCAGATTGACGTGAACACGGCCACGGGGACCAATAACTGGCACGGGCAGATTTACGGCAGCTACGCCAACAACGCGCTCAACGCGTCGCCGTACTTCTTCAACCAGGCCTACCAGCTTGCGCAGCAGGGTGTCGGCGTGTTTCCCGAGTCGATGGCGAACCCATTCATTCGCCGCTATACGGCGGGATTCACAGCGGGCGGGCCGATCAAGAAGGACAAGCTCTTCTTCTTCGCGGCATACGAACACACGGGCAACGAGGACCAAAGTACAGGATTCAATCAAGTTACGGTGCCCAACGGCCTGACGAGCGATCGCTCGCTGGCTGGGCTGCTCAGCGCCGATAAGGCCTGGGGCGGCAGCCTCAAGACCACAAGCCAGATCGACCCCGTGGCGGCTACCCTGCTGCAGGCCAAGCTGCCCAATGGGCAGTACATGATTCCTTCCTCGCAGGAAGCTGCAACCGCTCCCGTCCTCTATGGCGAGCCCAACGTGAACCTGTTTGGCACCTCGCGGCTGACCGCAAACCAGGCCGCGGTGTCGCTGGACTACGACGCCACCGGCAAGGACCGCGTCTCGGCAAAATACTTCTATCAGAATGCGCCCGTCACTCGTCCGTACGGCATTTCGGAGACGGGCGGCTTTCCCCCGACGCAGCACAATGGCGCGCAGGTCTTCGCGCTGGACAACACGATCGCCATCGGCCCGAAGCTTAACTGGGAACAGCGGCTCGGTTTTGTGCGCGAGGGTTCGTTCACCGGCTATACGCAGACCGTGGCCGGGGGCAATATGGGCGTGTCAGCCGCTCAAACCACCAACCTGACGCCGGACGTTTTGCCCGGCCTGGAGATCTCGGAGTTCGCCTACAACGATACATTTTCGCCGGCTCTTGACGTTGGTCCCGCAGGCACGCCCGGCGCTTTTGCAAATATGGGCTACTATCAGAATCGTCTTAACCCATCCACCAACGTAATCTTCACCGCGGGCAAGCACACCATCGTCGCGGGCGGCGGATACAGCTATACCCAACTGAACATCACCAACAACCGCACCGGTCATGCCAACCTCAAAGTCAGAAGCTTCGACGACTTCATGCTGGGAGAGGTTTCCAGCTCCTCCGTGCTGGAGAGCATTGACCCCGCCACGGGCCGCAACAATGCCGATCGTTACTATCGCACCAACGAACTGGCCGGTTATCTCCAGGACAAGTGGCAGGCGCGCAGTAACCTCAGCATCACGGCCGGCATTCGTTACGACTATCACGGGGGCATGACGGAAAAATACGGAGACATGTTCAACTTCAATCCGGCCCTTTACAACGTGACCGGAACCTCAAATACGGGATTCAGCGTGGTCAATTCCGGATTCGTGATCGCGGGCAACAACAAGCAGCACCCCAGCCCCGGCGTCTCCGCTTCAACGCTCGACGGACGGCAGTGGGGCATCTCGCCTCGCCTGGGCTTCGCGTGGTCCCCGCGCAGCAATTTTGTCGTCAGCGGCGGCGGCGGCATGTACTACGACCGCGGCGAACTCTTTACTTATCTGTCGCAGCCTGCGGGCAGTTCGATCGGAGGTCCCTTCGGAGTGACTGAATCCGCCCCGCTGGTGAGCCTGGCCAGCGGGAATTCCAGTACGGGCCTGACGCTCGAGAATCCGATGGGAAATCTGGCTTTCGCTACGCCTGCAAACGGTGGCTCTTACACCCCGCCGAGTTCAAACCCGGCCGTCATGGCAACCGCCTTGCAGAACCAGTTGAACGTGATGACGGGAACACCGAGCGGCGGCTATTACAAGCAGTTTGGCAAGAACTGCGGCGGCGTGCAGGCTCAGGAAGGATACTTTCTGTGCACCTCACCGCTGAACTTCGGCACGTATGACAAGGACAACGTGCTGCCCTACACCATTAACTACACGCTGAACCTGCAGTGGCAACCGGTGAGCACCGTCGCCATCCTGGTGGGCTACACGGGCAATCGCGGACGCCACTCGGTGATTCCGATTCCGTTGAACGAGCCGGGCATTGCGACGGCGTCCAATCCGATCTGGGGCGAAACCTCGTCGTACGGCATGGAAACGATGAACCAGAACAACCAGGTGGACGTGAACTACGACTATGCGCCGATTACGGTTGAGCCGTGGGCCACATTTGACGCGGGCAATACCGACTTCCGCGCGCCGTATGTCGGCTACAGCCCCAACGCCGCATTTTTCAAGACGGTGGGCGTGTCGGCTTACGACGCGCTGCAGACGCATGTGGAGAAGCGCATGTCGCACTACACCCAGGCCGGCGGCAGCTATACCTGGAGCCATGCTCTGGACGAGCAGAGCGATATCGGCCTGTTCTTTACGGGCGACAATCCGAACCGGCTGCGCGACTCATGGGCGTCGTCGGACTTTGACCGCACCAATGTGTTCAGCGCCAACTTCGGAGTGGACGTGCCGAATGCGGCCAGGGAGCACACCGCGGCGGCCTGGCTGATCAACGACTGGCACACCACGGGAGTCGCCGTGCTGCAAAGCGGCGAGCCGTATTCGCTCTATGAATTCTACGGCGCGGTGGGCAGCATCAACTTTGGCAACTTCCCCACGCTCATGAACCCTGTGCTGGGCATCAAGGACCCCAAGAATCCGAAGAGCGCGATGACCGGCAACAACGGCGCCAAGCGCGGTTCGGGCGGGGTCTTCATCCCCACCATCGACCCCACGCAGGTGGCGATCCGCTACCTGACGCCGGGCACCAACGGCATTCCTGTTTCCACGGGCAGCGATCCGTCGGACATCTACCAAACGGCGTTCAATGTGGGCCAACGCAATATCTTCCGCCAGGCCGGGCAGAAGCGGCTCGACATGTCGTTCCGCAAGGGCTTCAACTTTACCTCGAAGCTCAAGGGTCAGTTTGAGTTCAATATGTTCAACATCACCAATACCACGAGTCTGGACGTGGCGCAGGACCAGGCGCAGATCCGCCAGAACAACGGCTGCTCACAAACGGCGATCGCAGCCTACGGCGGCGGCACCAACTGCAACAAGTACCGCAGTTACCTCGGGTACGGCCAGATTGTGACGGCCAACAACTCGACCGATCAGCAGACGGCGCTGGCCAATCTGGACCAGGTTCCATTCTCCACCGGCTCGGGCAAATCGACGCAGCTTCCTTTGTCACTCCTTCTTGGTCAGGGCACTTGCGGCCTCCCGGCCCAGACTATTCCCAATTCGAAACCACCCAGTTGCCCCAACAATGCGGCTAACTTCGGCTCGGTGACGGGTACGATTGGCGGCAACCGCGCCGTCACATTCGGCTTCCACGTCACTTACTGACCGCGTTCCACTGCGGATCGGCAATCGGGGTTCCCAAACGGGAACCCCGGCCCGTTTTGGTACACGCTCGGGTGATTCGAGGAAGTGCATTCCGTCATCAGCTTGCTTCAACCAGCTTAAGTTCCTAAAGTAATCATCGCCAATCTCTAAGGTAATTGACATATTGAATCTTAAGTAATAGATTCTTAATTGAAAACACAATGCTAACATTCGAATGGGCCAGATTTCCACCGCCTGGACCGGATTCTTCCCTTTCTTGTTGAATCGAAGGTGCATTTCCGATTAGAGTTGACTTTTCCAAGAGTTTTGGATTTTTCTTGCAGCTGCAACTGTAGCTCTTTGTCTGTCGAGGTGTGTGCTGTGACCTGCCCAAAGTGTCTGTCCGAAGAAGTTACCACAGTTCCGGCGGAGATCCGGCTGTATCGCAATCGGCCCCGCACGTTGAGTTACCCGCCCATGAATCCACCTCCCGACATTCACGTCTGCCGCGACTGCGGGTGGTCGGAGTTCTCGATCCCGCGCGCGTGGTTGTTGGCTGGCTGGCTGCGCCCAATCAATGTGCCGGCCGCTCCGAGCGTGGCGGCGATTACATCGAGCATGGCTGCGGCCGTCTCCTGAGGCGACGCTTGAATGCTGACGAGGAGCGCCCTGCCGAGGCGGGGAACGATCTGGTTTGCGGTTGAATCCTAATCGGTTCCAACGGAGCCACTGGGAGGCTGATTGGCCTCCCAGCCTCACACCCATTGCGATTGATTCGCCCGCCCGGGTTAGAGCGGCGCCTTGTCGAGAGGCGCGACAAATCCAATTCCGGGGATATTCAAGGGATGTAGCCGCGTATCGTTGGTCAGAAAGAGATCGACGCCAACGTGCGAGGCGCACGCCAATTGGATAGCATCTGCACTTCGGAGGTTATGCGTGGCGCGCAGAGTTGCAAATCGCAATGCAACCTGTGCATCGAAACTGACGAGTTGCGATGTAGCCCTTACTGCGCGATCGTATTGCTCAATCAACGAGACCTGGCCAAGCTTGGTCGGCTTCACAAGCAGTTCGCCGAGCGTCATGGTGGAGGTCACGATTCTGTCTCCGCGCTCGATCATGCGCCGCCGGATTTCGAGCATGCGGCTCCGATGCGGCTCGAGACCCTCAAACAGGTAGATAAACACATTCGTGTCGAAGAAGATCCGGCTCATGCGGGCTCTTCCCGGAGGCGTTCGACATACTCGTCAGCGTGCTCGTCGGCCCAGATGTGCTTGCCAGACCCGATGAGCTGAATTAACGGGTCATGCTCCCAGTTGACGGCGCTACTTGCACTCTGTTGCCTGCACCAGTCCTCGTACCAGTCGAGAAGGGCATGATACTGTGATGGAACCTCTTCCCGTTTCGGCATGTATTTAGAGCCACGCTTCGACCGTCTTTGCGGATCGACCAAATCACCTGGGCGGTACAAGCGCAGGAAACCTACTTTGGTCTCAAATAACATTCTGTATTTGCCTGTTGACGACGGGACATTGGCGATGAGGTGCTGTTTCAGGTGGGCATTGACGGATGCGGGGTTTGTTCCATTACCGAGACCCGACTTTTCGAGCTCCGCCCGAATCTCAAATTTGGAGAAGGCGGCGTTTGGAAATTGCTCTTGAAGCATAGCAACAGCAAGCCAGATGCGGTCTGCGAGTCGCAACTCCGATATAGTTGTGCTCATTTCATCTCCCCGAAGTTCCAACATAGGAACGATACCTAAAATACCTTGGAATATCAAGATGGATTGAAAAGCCCCCGGCATAATCGGGGGCTTTTCTGTGATTGCGCCGAAGGCGCGTTTGGCCGCACCGCAGGTGCTTAGTACATGCCGTCCATGCCGCCGCCGTGGCCGCCGCCTGCCGGGGCAGACTTGGCCTCGGGGATCTCGACCACCAGCGCTTCGGTGGTGAGCAGCAGTGCCGCGATCGAGGCTGCGTTCTGCAGCGCCGTGCGGGTCACCTTGGTGGGATCGATGACGCCGGCCACGACCAGGTCTTCGAACTTGCCGGTGAGCGCGTTGTAGCCGTAGTGCTGATCGGTGGACTCGAGCACCTTGGCCACGACCACCGCACCCTCTTCGCCGGCATTGGCGACGATCTGGCGCAGGGGCTCTTCGAGCGAACGGCGAACGATCTGCGCGCCGATCTTCTCATCGCCTTCGAGGGTCTTGATCAGCTCGTCGACCGCGGGGATGGCGCGAACCAGGGCGACGCCGCCGCCCGGAACGATGCCTTCCTCGACAGCCGCACGGGTGGCGTGCAGCGCGTCTTCAACGCGAGCCTTCTTCTCCTTGAGCTCGGTCTCGGTAGCCGCGCCCACCTTGATGATGGCCACGCCGCCGACCAGCTTGGCCAGCCGCTCCTGCAGCTTTTCCTTATCGTAATCGGAAGTGGTCTTCTCGATCTGCGCACGGATTTCTCTCACACGGCCCTCGATGTCGGTGGACTTGCCGGCGCCGTCGACGATGGTGGTGTTGTCCTTGTCGATGGTGATGCGCTTGGCCTTGCCCAGATCCTCGAGCTTCACGCCCTCAAGCTTGATGCCCAGATCCTCGGTGATGGCCTTGCCGCCGGTGAGGGTGGCAATGTCGCCCAGGATGGCCTTGCGGCGATCGCCAAAGCCGGGAGCCTTGACGGCTGCCACGTTGAGCGTGCCGCGCAGCTTGTTCACCACCAGAGTCGCCAGGGCCTCGCCCTCAACGTCTTCGGCAATGATCAACAGCGGTTTGCCGCCGCGCGCCACCTGCTCGAGCAGGGGCAGCAGGTCCTTCATGTTGCTGATCTTCTTCTCGTAGATCAGCACATACGGATCCTCGAGAACCACTTCGAGGCGCTCCGCGTCGGTGACGAAATACGGGCTGAGGTAGCCGCGGTCAAACTGCATGCCGTCCACAGTCTCGAGGCCGGTGTGCATGGTCTTCGACTCTTCGATGGTGATGACGCCGTCCTTGCCCACAACCTTGACGGCGTGCGCAATGATGTCGCCGATCTCCTGGTCGCCGTTGGCCGAGATGGCGCCAACCTGGG